>Ga0134128_10006021_pt1 | contig 14692 bp, 11 predicted proteins | sample KB31754_FD_96462 | JGI IMG/M metagenome (GOLD analysis project Ga0134128, IMG submission 96462) | Terrestrial soil microbial communities with excess Nitrogen fertilizer from Kellogg Biological Station, Michigan, USA - KB3-175-4 | ecosystem: Environmental > Terrestrial > Soil > Unclassified ... | reverse complement strand
GTTTGGCGAAACATGAAGAGACGATGAGAAGACCTGACTATAAACGCGATTATCGTTGACCGAAGTTTGCCACTTGCGTAATGTTGAACGTATCAAATCGCGACCACGAATTGTTCTTCGGAGTCGGCTCATATCGGATCGAATGTCGGTAGAGGAAATCGAATTGCTGCGGTCGCGGAGGTGCTTGACAGTTGCATGTAACGCACCAACAGTGCGGTGATGCACGTGCTTGCCCCCGCGAAAATAAACTTGCATCTGCGCGTCGGAGCGGCGCGCGCCGACGGGTTCCATCCGCTCATGTCCTGGATGTGCACCGTCGGGCTCTTTGACACACTGGAATTCGATCACGCTGAGAACAGCGCCACCACCGATCCGCCAGCTCACGTCAGGCTTGTCTGCGATGATCTTAATTTGCCAACTGATGAGCGAAATCTTGTGGTGCGTGTAACGTCTTCATGGGGACGACGCGTATATGAAATGAAGAAGATGCGTGTGCGTCCGTTACGCGCTAGCCTTGGAAAAAAGATACCGGCTGGTGCTGGTCTGGGAGGTGGCAGTTCCGATGGCGCAAATTCGCTGCGTGCGGTCAATGTCTTGTGGGAGACCGGCGCGAGCGATTCAGAACTGGCTGAATTTGCAGGGCAGTTTGGCAGCGATTTGCCGTTCTTTTTTCATGGTCCAAGCAGCATCTGCACGGGCCGAGGCGAAATCGTTCAGCCGATTGCGCGGCCAAGGCCAAGGTGGGCCATGTTGGTTTTGCCCGACATCATGATGCCGACGCCGGAGGTTTACCGGCGATTCGATCAGTTGGAACTTGGGCGCGATGAGAATGTCAAAAAGATGCCGGACTGGGAAGAATGGAGTCGATTGAGTGCGACTGAGTTGTTGCCGATGTTGGTTAATGATCTGGAAGCACCGGCGTTTTCGATTTCCGAGCGGCTGAGGGAATTGCGCGAAGAGGTGGAACGAGGTGTGCAACGAATCGTGCGAATGAGTGGCAGCGGAAGCAGCCTGTTTACGATTTTCGACGAGCGTGAAGAGGCCGAGGCTGCTGCGAGGAAAACAAATAAAGATTTTTCGGTGCGGGCGCTGGCCGTCGAGCTTGCACCGCACGTAAAAGACGATTCGAGCAACGCGCTTTCGACGGGCCTGTAGTGAGCCATGGATGCCAGGATAAACACCGTTGACATGCACCGGAGGTGCAGCCATGCAGTTAACCGAGGTTCGCATCAATCTTTGCAGCCAGCGCGGCAGTCGACTCAAGGCCTTCTGCTCGCTGACTTTCGATGACACGTTCGTCGTGCGCGATGTGAAATTGATCGACGGGAACGATGGCCTTTTCCTGGCGATGCCCTCCCGCAAGCTTTCAGATCATTGCCCCCATTGCAATGAAAAAAACCATTTGCGCGCCCGCTACTGCAATCATTGCGGCCATCGCCTCAATGAAGATCGCTATCAGCAATATCGCAGTGGCAACGGACAACAGCGGCTGAAACTTCATGCCGACATCGCGCATCCCATCAATGCCGCCTGCCGGCAGGAGATTGAGAGCAAGGTTTTCAAAGAATTTGAGCGCGAGCTGGAGCGCAGCAAGCAGCCCGGATACGTCCCGCCAAGCCTTGACGGCGAAGACTTTGATCTTTACGATCTGCACCCCGGTCGAGAAACGGCCGAGCCGCGCCCGCGCGATGTGCATGGGCGAAATAGCAATAGCCGACCCCAGAATTCGCCGCCGTTGCGGCATATTGGGTCGGCATGAAATCGACCAGAATGGTCGATAAGTAGTTTAGGAAAGATGTTGCCCCGCTCTTACTATCTTCTCCCGCCGATCGTCATTACGGTGGTCGTACGGTAGGCCGACGCGCCTTCCGTGCGATCGGCCCGCCCCTCCCGTTGCGTATTCTTAGTCTGGTCCTCAATTTACAGAAAATAGTTGAAGCCCTTTACGCGGGCGGCTACATTTGCCGGTTTGGCAGATTCCAAGGCGTGGCAATAGGCAGCCTTTCGGCTTGGACGCCCTGAAATGGAAATGAGTTATGTCTACGTTGCAATCGGATGCACAAACTTCGGCCCCCCCTGCTCCTGGCAAGCCGCGCTTCAAAGGCAAAAGCGGCGCGCAGATCTTCCATGAGATGCTCGTTCAGCAGCATCGCGTCGAAGTGATGTTCGGGTACCCCGGTGGCGCGATCCTCCCGGTCTTCGACCAGCTTTACAAGACACCCGCCAAGTTCATTTTGAACCGACACGAGCAAGGCTCCGGCCATGCCGCCGACGGCTACTCCCGCGCAACCGGCAAGCCCGGCGTCTGCATCGTCACCAGCGGCCCCGGCGCAACGAACACCGTCACTCCATTGGCCACCGCGCAAATGGATTCGGTTCCAATTCTGGTCTTCAGCGGCCAGGTGGCGACGAAGGTGATCGGCAACGACGCCTTCCAGGAAGCCGACGTCACCGGCATCACGCGCCCCTGCACCAAGTGGAATTACCTGGTGAAGGACGTGCGCGAATTGCCACGCGTCATTAACGAAGCCTTTTTGATTTCGACAAGTGGCCGACCTGGTCCAGTGCTGGTGGATCTCCCTAAGGACGTGACCAGCGCAATCTGTCCCGAGGAAGTCGATGACACGCCTCGCGCACATGTCGTGGCCCGGCGGAAGCATGCCATCACCCATCCCGAGCATGAGAAGCAGGCGCAGGATGCAGCGGAACTGATCAATCGCGCGCAGCGCCCGGTGCTTTACGTGGGCGGCGGCGCGATCATCGCCGGTGCGCATGAGGCCGTGCGCCGCGTGGCCGATAAGTCCAACATCCCAGTGACAACCACGTTGCTCGGGCTTGGTGCTTTCGACGAACACGATCCCAAGAGCCTCTACATGCTCGGCATGCACGGCAGCGCCTACGCCAATTACGCGGTGCAGGAATGCGATTGTCTGATTGCCGTCGGCGCTCGCTTCGACGATCGCGTGACCGGTAACCTCGCCACCTTCGCGCCCAAGGCCAAGATCATCCACATCGATATCGATCCGTCTTCCATCGGAAAGAACGTCGATGTGGATTGCACCGTGGTCGGCGATGCCCGTGTGAGCTTGGAATTGATACTCCCCCACCTCGAGCATCGCGACCGCAAGGAATGGTTCACGCAGGTGAATGCGTGGAAGAAGCGATATCCATTCAAGTATTTCGACGATAGCAAAAACACCAAGCCGCAGTATGTGATCGAGGAATTGCACCGCCAAACCAATGGCGAGGCGATCATCACGACCGGCGTGGGCCAGCACCAGATGTGGGCCGCGCAGTTTTATCGCTGGCGTTTCCCTCGCCAGATGATCACCAGCGGCGGCCTGGGAACGATGGGCTACGGCCTGCCCAGCGCAATGGGCGCGCAGCTCGGTTGCCCGGGCAAAATCGTTATTGATATTGATGGCGACGCCAGTTTCTGCATGACCATGTTCGAGCTGCCGACCATTGCCGAATACAACATCCCCGTGAAGATCGCGATCCTCAACAACGATTTCCAGGGAATGGTGAAGCAGTGGCAGGACCTGTTCTATGCCCGCCGCTACAGCCAAAGCGCCATGAAGAACCCCAACTTCGCGGCCATGGCGGAAGCCTGCGGCATCCGCGGCATCCGCTGCGATCGTAAGGAAGATGTGCCCAAGACCGTCGAGGCGATGCTCAACCACAAGGGCCCCGTCATCGTCGATTTCTACGTCGAGCCCAACGAGCACGTGTATCCAATGGTCCCCAGCGGAAAAGGCCTGCACGAGATGGAACTGGGGACGCTCGCGTAATACAGACCGTCTTCTTCGATAGCCATGGTTAGCCGCGACGCGCCAGCGGAGCGCTTTCCCCACCGATGGAGAAGGCGCTCCGCTTCGCATTACACACCTGGACGCAAAACCGTCAAACGAGCACCATCTGCAAGTCAGTTTAGCGATCCTCGCTTGCGAGCCGTTGCGCGCTGCCATGGAAAGGCGCGGTCAACGACTCGCAAGCGAGCCCGCTAAACTTGGAGGAATATCGTGCATCTGAACGCTCGATGAGCTGAAGGCGCTTCATCTCTCCTTTCCTTCATTTCCCCGAAATCTCCTGTCTACCCCCCATTTGCGTGGTTATAATTGGCTGGTCCCTCCAAGGAGTTGCTTACATGACGCGATCGCTGAGATACCTGGCGTTTTGGGTGGTTGCGGTGCCGATGTTTGCGGTGGCCTGGGTGCAGGCGGCACCGCAGGAGGCCGACACCGCAACGATCACCGCGCCGGCCGACGCGCAGAAGACGATAGAGCCTAAGAAGTTCATGCGGTTCGTCGATGATGGCCATAACGGCGGCCGATTTGAAACGGCGATCGTCACCTATCGCAATAAAGATGGCGCGACCGTTCAACTGGTGGGCGCGATTCACATTGGCGAGAAGTCTTATTACGAATCGCTCAATCGCAAATTCGAAAGCGACGATGCGGTGCTCTATGAAATGGTTAAGCCCAAAGGCACGGGCGCGCCTCAGCCGGGGCAGAAGTCGGACAATCCGATCAATCAATTGCAACATTTGATGAAAGATGTGCTGGATTTGGATTTCCAGCTCGATGACATCGATTATTCCAAGCCGAACTTTGTGCATGCCGACATGGACGCGCAGACCTTTCAGCAGATGCAGGAAGAGCGCGGCGAAACCTTCGAAGACCTGATCCTCAAGCAGATCAAACACGCTCTGCTCGACCCGGATTCGAAGAAGCAGGTTCAGGACATCGATACCGACAAGATGATTGACAGCTTCGTGGAGGTGCTCACGCGCCCCGACATGGAACGGCAGATCAAGCTGGCGGTCGCCCGGCAGATGGACAAAATCGAAGACACCGCAATGGGCATGGACAACCCCAATGGCTCAGTCATCGTCACCGAGCGAAACAAGGTGGCGTTGAAGGTCCTGAAAGAAACGCTGGATAAGGGCAAACGGCACATCAGCGTTTTCTATGGCGCGGCTCATATGCCGGACATGTCTCAGCGCCTGCGCGATATGGGTTTCAAGCCTGTTTCCACCGAGTGGGAAACGGCCTGGGATCTGAGCATTCGTGCCAATGAACCCTCGGCTGCCGAACGGCTCCTGAAGGAGTTCCTGCACGCGCTGGATGACAACTAATCACAGCCCTTTTCATTCGCCAAATGCCAGCGTAATCTGGAATTCATGGATTCAGCGGCGGCGCAGGGCTCTACGGGACAATCTGAATCGGCTCCTCCCCTGCAGGTGATCGATTACCACAAGGCTTACCAGGACATGGTCGCGGTGTCCGGCCTGAGCTTTGTGGTGAATCGCGGAGAAGTTCTTGGATTGCTTGGCCCCAACGGCGCCGGCAAAACCACGACGATGCGCGCTATGTGCGGCATCATTCCGCCGACACATGGCAGACTTCTTGTGGCGGGTCATGATGTGGTCGTCGATCCTGTCGGAGCCAAGCGGAAACTCGCTTACATTCCAGACGATCCAAAGCTCTTCGATACGCTGACTGTCTGGGAACATCTCGAATTTGTCGCGGCTGCGTATCGACTTAACGATTGGAAATTAACGGCCGAGGATCTGCTGGCTCGTTTCGAGCTAACGCCCAAGCGCGGGACGGCGGCCCAGGAACTTTCTCGCGGCATGCGGCAGAAGGTGGCCATCTGCTGCGCTTATCTGCATAACCCGGCAGCGGTTCTCTTCGATGAGCCAATGACCGGCCTCGACCCGCGCGGTATCCGAACGCTGAAAGATACCATCCGCGAGCGCGCAGCCGCCGGCGCGGCTATTCTGATCAGCTCTCACTTGCTGGCACTGGTCGAAGACCTCTGTTCGCACTTACTGATTCTACATCTCGGGAAAAGCCTGTTTTTTGGACGCATCGAAGATGCACGATCGGCTTTTGCCACGGTCGATCGCGATTCATCGCTGGAGGATCTGTTCTTCAAGGCCACCGAAACGCCGGCACAGGCAACTCTTTAGTCCCTCGTGGATCCATTCATGAATCCCGCTTTAGTGAAACTGATTTATCTCCAGGGACGTGGCATGCTCCGGCGCATGACGCGCGGGGCGGGGACCGCGCGACGGATCGTCTTCTTCGTTGTCGGGGCGATGCTTTTTATCATGTGGCTGCTGTCGGGCGTCGCCAATTCATTCATGCGGCGCTCCGATCCGGCGCGCGTCAGAGCCGTCACACCTCTGGCCATCCTGGGCGTTTGCATTCTCACCGCGATCACTTCTGCAGGAGATAAAGCCATTGCGTTCACCCCGGGTGAAGTGGATCAACTTTTTCCCGGCCCTTTTTCTCGGCGCGAGCTGCTGGCTTACAAGATTCTAAAAAGCCTCTTTGCCGCGATGCTGACTGGGCTGATCCTGTCGATCGCGCTGCTGCGCCATGCACAGTGGTGGGTGGCCTGCTTTGTCGGGGTTTTCCTTTCGCTGCTGTTCGTGCAGTTTTTCAGCATTGCGGTCGTGCTGGCGGGGCAGACGATCGGCATGGCGGCTTATTCGCGCGTCAGGAAAGCCGTCATTATTCTAGTCATTGCAGGTGTGGTGATTTTCGCCCGGCTCTGGATCGGAAATGGCAGTGGCGGCGCTGCAGCCGAGAGCGCGCTGATGGCGGCGCGATCTTCGAGCATTGGGCACATCATCTTCGCTCCATTCGAGCCGTTTGGAAATGCGATCACTGCCAACTCGGCGGGCGCTTTGGCGGTTGCATCTTTTTATGCGCTGATCTTGATCGCGGCCATGGTCGCGCTCGTGGTTTTGCTCGATGCGAATTATCTCGAGGCGGCGATGGTCGCCAGCCAGCGTCGATACGAGAAAATCCAGCGGATTCGCTCCGGCTCATTCCTTTCCGGCGTTGGCGTCGGCAAAAGCACGCGATTGAAATTCCCCATGCTCCCCTGGACGGGCGGAGCCGGGCCCATTGCCTGGCGGCAGCTCACCAGCGCTCTCCGCAGCTCGCGCGGCTTGCTGCTGTTGATGCTCATTATTGCCATCAGCGCGGCGCCGATTCTATTGTCGGGCTCCCGTGAGCATCGCGAAAGATTGATTGCCCCCGCCATCGGCATTGCCGTCTGGCTTACCTTCTTCGCATCGAGCATGCTCAATTTCGATTTTCGTGGCGATTTGGATCAGATTGACGTGCTTAAGGCGCTTCCAATTGGATCGGTTGCCATTTCGCTCGGACAGCTCATCGCGCCAACACTGGTCATGGCGTCTCTTCACATTGCCGTGATAGGAGCTATCGAGTTGGCGATTCCGCAGCGCTGGCCGATCTGGCTAGCAGCGGCGGTGATTGCAGTACCCTTCAACCTTCTGCTTTTCTGCACCGAGAATCTGGTCTTTCTGCTGTTTCCCAGCCGGCCGGCTGCTGCATCGCCAGGTGATCTTCAGATCCTGGGGCGCAAGTTCATTTTCCTTCTGATCAAGGCCGCGATCCTGATGATGTGCTGCGCCATCGCCTTTGGGTTCACGGTCTTCGTCTGGGTTCTCAGCGGCAAATCGATCCCCGCCGCGACGATCACATTACTTCTCCTGCTTCTGCTTGAGTGCGCTGGCCTCGTGCCCTTCATTGCATGGGCATTCCGTCGATTCGACCCCGCCACCGACACGCCGGCCTGAGCCGCGTCCGGCTTTGATCCTCTTCTGCAACAGTTCGCAATACATTTTACGAACATTGGGCGCGTGATGACGTAAGGCTCCTATATCGGCTCGCGTGGGGTATGAGAGAGACGCAAGCCGTAGAAGAGCGGGAGAGCTGTCGCAGCTCCCGCTTTTTCCATGCGCGTGTCGGCGGGAAATTCATTTCATAACAAAGAAAAACTTTTGACCCCTCGGCAAGCGACCCGGCCGAGCGTAGCCTATGTCACATTGATGAGTGGTAAGCCGAAAAAAGGCCCGCGGGAAAAGGACCTCACCAGCCGCTATTTATCCGGCGCGCTGGACGAGGACCGTTTGGACAGTCTGCAGGCTTTCAAGCCCAGCAATAAGGAGCGGGCTCAGAGCAAGATCCTCCGCACCAGCCAGCTTCGGCAGGAAGAATCCGCGATCGACACGTCGACGCTTCCGGTCGGCCGCGTGATTCAGGTTTTCAGTTTATATTGCGAAGTGGAATTCGAAGGATCGGCCTACTTATGCGTGGTTCGAAAGACGCTCCAGAAGATTAGTAAGACACAACTCGTGGTTGGTGATTTTGTGCGATTCCGAATCGGGGAGCGGGAATGTGCGGCGGAATTGCAGGCACGTCTGCCAGTGGAGAACCAGCAACTTCCGCAGGGGGTGGTTGAAGAGGTGCTTCCCAGGAAAACCGTTCTGACGCGCGCCGACAGTTTCAAAGGGATCGTGCAGCATCCAATCGTGGCTAATGCGCAGCAGATGCTGATTGTCATAAGTGCGAAGAACCCGCGCCCAAAATGGGGTTTGGTCGATCGGATGCTGGTGGCGGCATCGGCGGGTGGCCTGGAGCCGGTGCTGTGTCTCAATAAAATTGATCTGGTGGAAGGAGCGGCTGAGGAAGAATCTGGGCCAACGGCGCGCGAGCTTGATGTTGATTCAGCCGATCCAGTTTTGGTATTCGATTCCTATACGTCGTTGGGATATCGCTCACTTAAGACCAGCGCGGAAAACCAAATCGGGCTCGATGCGCTGCGCGAAGTGCTGCACGGCAAAGACACGGTCGTGGCGGGTCACAGCGGCGTTGGCAAAAGCAGCCTGATTAATGCCATCCAAAGCGCTCTCGATCTTCGCGTCGGCGAAATCAGCCGGTATACGAACAAGGGCATACATACAACCACTTCGGCCCGTCGCTATCCGCTGGATTTTGGCGGGAGCATTATCGACACGCCGGGCGTCAAGATGTTCGGGCTGTGGCAGGTCACGCGCGAGAATTTGATCGACTATTTTCCCGATGTCGCCAATGAAACTGCGCCGCCTCGCCGTCAGGATAGCTATGAGCGCATCCTGGAATCACTTCGCGAGTAGAGCGCTCACGCATTTTTGATCTCGAAATCCGACGGCGGCTCAATTTCTAATTTCATCGGCCGCCCGTCGCGCGGATGCGCGAAGCCCAGTTGGTTTGCCGCCAACATCAGCGGCTGCGAATCGGATGGAGGCCCATAAACCGGATCGCCAACGATTGGATGACCGATGGAGTTCAGATGAACGCGAATCTGATGTTTCTTGCCCGTTTCCAGGATGATTTTCACGAGCGCGCGTTTTCCCGCAGAGTTAAGAACCTGGTAATGAGAAATCGCTAATTCTCCCTTTCCTGACTCGCGGGTTGCATGCACGGATCCATCGGCCCGCTCCACCAGGCGAGACTCGATTCTGCCGGATGCTTCTTTCGGCACGCCATGAACGATGGCCGAATATTCCCGGTGAACCGAATGCTCAAAAAACTGTTTCTTGAGCGAAAGGTAAGCTTGATGATTCTTTGAGAAGACCAGCAATCCAGCCGCGTCGCGATCGAGACGATGAATGAGGCCGACTTGTGCGCGAGGATGTTGTGCATGGACATGCTCGCGCACGAGTGACAAAAGCGTCTGCCGTTTTTCGCGGGCGTTGGTTGCCGTCAGAAGACCGGCAGGCTTGTTGGCAACCAGAACGTCCTCGTCTTCATACACGATCGACAGAGCGGAGGCTCGTTCTCGTGCAGCAGGCTTGTTTGAAGGGCGATCATCAGTCGCCAATTGGTCAGAAAGTTCGACCTTCTGATTCGCGGATCTGGCAACGACATCATTGATCCGCACTCGCCCCGCCTGGATCATCCGGCGAAGCGTCGTTCGTTTGGCAGTGGGATATCGTTCAGCAAGGCAATCCAGAAGTGTTCGTGACATCGCCAATGATTTTCACAGAATCCTCAAAAACAAAAAGGCCCCGGCTCTCCCACGCAGCGAGCCGGGGCCTTGATATCGAAACCTACCAACCTTGCTCGCGGGCACGCCGAGAGTTTGTGCCCGCAAGCGTCGACGGTTTGAACTGTCGACGTTCGAAGTATCGAAAGAGCGCGATCGACGTGCAATGCGGATAATCGCGAATTTCAACGAAAAATTCGCCAAAAATTCGCAAATTGCGGCGTTTCGCCGCAGCCCGGCCATATTTTGTGGAACTGGCAAAGATATAACAATTGTAAAGATCGACGTCCTGTTTGCAGGTCAATCACAGAAGAGAAACAGGATCCACATCGACGGCAATGCGCTCGGCCCGCGTTAATCCGCCCGGTTGGCGAACATCCTGGAGAATCTTCTGCAAGGCCTGGCCCGATTCGCTGGTCATGACAATCTGGTTGCGGTAATACCCGGCGATGCGATTGATCGCGCAGGGCATCGGCCCTTTCATGCTCACGCTGCCGCCCTCTTTGGTCACTGCATCACTCAGAACCGCGCCCAGCTGCTCTGAATATTTGTGCAGCTTTTCCGCGGATTGATCCCGCAAAACGATGCGGACCATCCTTGTATAGGGCGGCAGTCCCACTTCGCGTCGGCTGATCAGCTCATCGCGAGCGAAGCCGACATAATCCTGCCGAATCGCGGCCTGGATCGTCGGATCATCGGGTAGAAATGTTTGTAGCACGACGCGACCCGGCACATCGCCCCGACCGGCCCGCCCCGCCACCTGTGTGATCAGTTGGAAGGTTCGCTCGGCAGCGCGAAAATCGGGAAGCGCCAAAGCCGTGTCTCCGCTGATGACGCCCACGAGCGTCACATTCGGATAATCCAGCCCCTTCGCGATCATCTGCGTGCCGAGCATGACCTGAATCTCGCGACGCGCAAATCGCTCCAGCGTCGCTTCGTAATCCTTCGAGCTGTGCATCGAGTCGCTGTCGACCCGGACGAATTTCAGATCCGGAAATTTCCGCTGAATTTCCTCTTCGACACGCTGCGTGCCCAGGCCAAACAGCGCCAGCAGTTTGCCGCATTGAGGGCATTTGGATGGCAGGCTGTTGACCGCCAGGCAGTAATGGCAGTGAAGCTGGCCGGTGTGCAGCCCAGCCTGCAGCGTGGCATTGCGCGCCTCTGCAGCATTTGTGCGATGGTAGGTCATTGTTGCATCGCAATATTTGCAGCACACCGGCTCCTGGCAGGAACTGCAATAAACGAAGTTGGAATAGCCCCGTCGATTCAAAAGCAGAATCGCCTGCTGGCCTGCGTCGATGGTGGTGCGAAGCAGATGCTCGAGCCGCTGCGACAGCAGGTGCACGCCTCGTCGAAAGCGGTTTTCCTGCTTCATGTCGATGACTTCGACGTGCGGCATCTGCAAGCCGCGCACGCGGGCAGGAAGATGAAGCAGCGCTGGCGATGCCCGATTGGATTCGCTCGGCACCGCGATCTTCTGGCGCGCCGATACGCGATAATATGTTTCCAGCGAAGGGGTCGCGCTGCCCAGCAGCACCGGCACGTTTTCGAGCTGCGCCCGCTTGATCGCCACATCCCTTCCATGATAGCGCGGCGCCGTATCCTGCTTGTAGCTGGCCTCGTGTTCCTCATCGACGACGATGATGCCCAGGTCCGGCACCGGCGCGAAGACAGCCGACCGCGCCCCAACCACCACTTCCGCCTGTCCCGATGAGATCTGCTGCCAGTAACGATGCCGATCGCTTGCCGTCAGTCCGCTGTGCAGAATGGCGACATGCTTGAACCGTGCCGTGAATCGTCGCACCGTCTGCGGCGTCAATGCGATTTCCGGAACCAGCACGATCGCCCGCTTCCCCGCGGCAACCACCTGCCGAATGCATTGCAAATAGACTTCGGTTTTTCCGCTGCCGGTCACTCCAAGGAGCAGGTTGACAGAGAATCCCTCTTCCAGCCGCGGCCGAAGTGCGTCGAAAACTTTCTTCTGGTCTTCATTGAGTGCAAGGTCGGCCTCGGCCGCCGCCGAAGGTTGCAGATCGGCAGTGAGCGAAGGCAGATCCACTTCCTGAGAAATGCTGATCCAGCCAATTCGAGCGAGCTTGCGAACCGTCGGCGTTTTGACTCCCGCTTCACCAGCCAGTCGAACCAGCTCGATCTTTGCCTCCGGCTCCAATTGCAGCAGCCGAGCTAGAATCGCCCGGCGTTTTGGAGCGCGCGTTTTTTCGAGAATCGCCTGCGCTTCGGCTCGCGGAATCGCCAGACGAACCTGATTTGTATGGCCCAGCCCAATCCGCTTTCGCACCGCCGATGGAAGGATCGTCTCGAGCACGCTGCCGAGCGGCGTCACGTAATAACGACCCATCCAGCGCGCCAGATCCATTAATGCCGGCGGGATCAGCGCCCGCTCATCATCGATAGCCAGCAGCCGTTTTATTTTTGGATAAGTCGTATGGGGTTGGATGTCGGTGACGTAACCGAACGCCGCGCGATTGTTCTTTCCAAGCGGCACGCGCACGCGCTGGCCGATTTTGATTTGCTTGATCAGTGCCGGCGGCACCGCGTAATCCAGCGTCCTGTCGATGCTCTGCTCCATCGCCACGGCAGCAAATGGGCCTTCGTGAACGAGAGCCGGAGCTTTGGCCGACTCCTCAGACGATTCGAACAGCGCAAGGCCTTTCACAACTCACTCCCTCACTCGGCGGCGCAGTGGCGGAAACGCAAACCTTCTGCTAGGTTGCTCCGCACGAGAGCCGCGCGATATGAATACTGTATAGCGGCGGCGATGGTTAGGCAATAGTTAGGTTGAGATCGAAAGAGAAATTAGCGGCTTCCTGCCGCCGAGCGACCGCCATGGCCGATGAGTCTTCTGCCCCCCATTCCGATCCGGATCTGGATGCGTCGATTTTTGAGCCAAGAAAGCTGACGCAGCTTCTGGTGCTGATTGCCGTGGGAATCGCGTGTGCCCTGTTCTGGCTTGTCGGGCGCTGGCTGCGGATTCCGTTTGAACCTCGCTTCCAGCCGAGCCTCATCCAATCACCTAATGCTCCCGTAACGTTCATTGCCGAGATTATTTTAATCGCCGTTTGCTGGGTGATCGGTGACTGGATCGCAGGCGGGCGCTGGCGACCGGCGGGGCTTTTTGCTGCCACGGTCGGACTCTCGGTCTGGTCAATTCGCGGCGGAACGATGCAGTATCTGCTGTTCCACGCACAGAACATCGGCGCGGGCCGAAGTGTTTTTCCCCGACTTCTTGCAGAACTCATCGTCCTGTTCATTCCAATCGTCGCAATATGGAATTGGCTTTTTCTCCGCTCGATCCCGCGGGTAAAACCGCTTGACAAAAAACCCGAGGCCGAAACCGAAGCCAGCCGATCGACCGCAACGGCCATCGTCGCGCAGATTGGCGTGACGATCCTTCTGCTTTACATCCTGCTGGTTGAAACGCCCGCCAAGAAACAGGTGCTGATCGGAATGTTCATCGCCTGCCTGGCCGGCACGGCTGTCGCGCAATCCTTCTTCGCCAATTCGCGATCGTGGCGGTGGTATTGGATCGGGCCATTGGTTGCCGGCGCGGCGGCTTACATTGTCGCGGCCTTCATCCCCGATGGAATTCAAATCGGCCACCTCAGCGGCGGCCTTGCCCCGCTCGCGCGGGCAGTCCCGCTCGACTACGCCAGCTTTGGCTGTGCCGGCGCGCTGCTGGGTTATCGGCTGGGCATGGGAGATGTCGAAGCGATGGAACAGCACGCGGAAGATCAGCCTCCAAAAGCTACGGCGTAAAGCAGCGCCTTCTGCTTCACATCCCATCCATAATCTGCTTCAGCAAAACCGGATGCGCCTTCGGACCCGCGGCCAGGAACGGAACCTTCGCGCCCTGGTAGCGATTCAGATCGAATGGGAAAACCGGCTTCCCACTCAAGTCCGTAATGACCCCGCCCGCTTCCAGCACGACCGCAGCCGGCGCCGCGACATCCCAAAGCTTCCCATTCACTGTCACCGATCCATGTGCGACCCCCGCCGCCACATGAACCGCTTCCAAGGCGGCGGAGCCGAGCATGCGAATTTTCCAGCTCGTCTGCGCAATCCACTTGCAGGCGTATTGCGGGCAGTTGCCATTTCGATCCAGCAGATTGCTGGTCAGCATGATCATCGAGGCATCGTTCATCTCGGTCGTCGCGGCATGCAGCCGGGTGTTATCCAGCCAGGCGCCTTCTCCCGCGGCGGCCGAATAAACCTGGTCTCGCACAACATCCAGCACGACACCAAGCACCGGCTTCCCGCGCTCCAGCAATCCGATGCAGACACCAAAAAAGCCCAGGCCGGAGACGAAGTTGTTGGTGCCGTCGATCGGGTCGATGACCCAGACCCGGCCATGGATATCCGGGCAATCGAAGGTGATCGATGTCCCCGTTTCGCTTTCTTCGCCGACAATTCCATCGCGCGGGAAGCGGCGCTGCAGCCCCGCGACGATAAACCGCTGGCTCGCCCGATCGGCATCGGTCACCGCCTCGGCTGAAGCCGCGACATGCGTCTTGGTCAGCCGTTCAACTTTTCCGTAGTGATCGAGAACGATCTTTCCCGCGCCGCGAGCCAGCTCGATCGCAAACTGCAAATCCTGCGTTAATGCCATGGCATGAAAGTAAGAGCGATCGGAAGAGCCGTCAAACCAACCGCCGGCTCCCGCGCAGGGGCGTGGCGGGAAGGTCAATGCAACGCCGACTGCCCTGCGCTTCCCCACGTTTAATGGGCGCTCGGACTTTTATTTGCATTGGCTGCTGCCGATCTGAGAAGACAGCGGCAATTAAGGCCTCGGTGTCTTCCGGAGGGGAGAAGCCTCCAATCGCCG
>Ga0134128_10006020_pt1 | contig 14692 bp, 12 predicted proteins | sample KB31754_FD_96462 | JGI IMG/M metagenome (GOLD analysis project Ga0134128, IMG submission 96462) | Terrestrial soil microbial communities with excess Nitrogen fertilizer from Kellogg Biological Station, Michigan, USA - KB3-175-4 | ecosystem: Environmental > Terrestrial > Soil > Unclassified ... | reverse complement strand
CCTTTGCGCCTTATGCACAAAGACATACGGCTGGCGCTTGAGGCTGCCAAAGAAGCCCGCGTGAAGCTTCCTGCTCTGGAAACGGTGGAGGAGGTCTACGAAGTCGCCACCGAGGACGGGGACGGCAATCTCGATTTCGCGGCAACTTTAACTCTGCTGGAAAAATGGGCCGGAGTAGAAGTCAAGGGAGTGCTGGTCTGAAAATTCCGCCGGAATATTGAAATCAGGCCTGATTTGGGCAATTTCCCAAATACCAATTCAGTTACTCTGGTAAGGTTGCTATTACACAACTATTACAGTCAGCGGCGTCCTGCGCTGATATCGTAAATCTGAAATCACGGGGCAAGACACTCATAATGGAGCTTCAATCTCTCGAACGCCGACAGCCTTCCGACAACGAAATTAATTGGATCACAACCGGCTTTATGGCCTTGTTTCACCTGGGCGCCATTGCAGCCTTGTTTTTCTTCAGTTGGAAGCTGGTCGCGCTGGCGGCTTTTCTTTGGTGGATTTCCGGGAGCCTGGGAATCGGCATGGGGTACCATCGCCTGCTTACGCACCGGGGCTACAAGACGCCGAAATGGGTGGAATATTTTCTGACCACGTGCGCGACTCTGGCGCTCGAAGGCGGGCCGATTTTCTGGGTGGCAACGCACCGTATCCATCATCAGTTCTCGGATGAGGAAGGCGACCCGCATACTCCGCGCGACGGAAAATGGTGGGCGCACATGGGCTGGATTCTCACCGGAAAATCCATGCACCACGAAACCACGACGCTGGCCCGCTATGTCCCCGATCTGGCCAAAGACAAGTTCCACGTGTGGATCACCAAATACCACTATGTTCCGTTGACTTTGCTCGGAATTGTGCTGCTGGTATTCGGCGGCCTGCCCATGCTGCTTTGGGGAATATTCCTCAGGACCGTCGTAGGCCTTCATTCCACATGGATGGTCAACTCCATTACTCACACCTGGGGGAAACGCCGTTTTGCTACACGCGATCTTTCCACCAATAACTGGTTCGTCGCCCTCTTGACCTTTGGCGAAGGGTGGCACAACAATCATCACGCTCATCCGGTTTCTGCGCGGCATGGCTTGAGGTGGTATGAAATTGATTTCAACTGGTATGGAATTTGGGCATTGCAAAAGCTTCATCTGGCCCGCCACATCTATCGGGTGAAGCTGACGAGCCTGCCTTCAACGCCGCCGCTGGCGACAGCAGCGTCTGCGCTTGAGCTGGCGCCGCAAACCTCGCCGGCTGCCTCCGCCGACTGATTCTTCATCATCGCTGTTTTAGATTCCGGCGCCTCGGCGTTTCTCTCCGCGGGTTAGAATCTTTCCATGCGGATTGTGAGCCGCCGCCGGACCACGATTTTTTTTCTCGCTCTCGGAGTATCTCTGGCCGCGATTGCCGTAGCCGTGGGCAGCGGCTGGATCCTGCTGAATTGGCGTTTTGACGTAAAGGTTGTGCTGGGTGTGATCTTCTTTGGAGCGATCACAGCCGGAATTATTCTGAACACTACCTTCCTGCTGCGCGAAATCCGCCGTAATGAACAGCATGACAGCTTTATCAATGCAGTGACGCACGAGCTCAAAACTCCTATTACCTCCACCCGCCTCTATTTGCAGACCCTCCAACACCGGGACGTCGGCGAGGCGCAGCGGCGCGAATTTTACAGGCTGATGCTCGATGATTGTGACCGCCTTTTGACTACGGTCGAACAGGTGCTCAAGGCCGGGGAAGCAGGGCATAAATATGGCCCGCATCATCGGACGCCGCTGGACTTCGGGCAGTTGGTAGGCGAATGTATTGAGATTGCGCGGGCGCGTTACCATTTGCAATCCGGGTCCATACACTACCAGGCTCTCGACCACAGCGGCAAAGCGGGCGTGAATGGAGACCCCGAGGAGTTGCGTACCGCGGTGGCGAATGTCCTGGACAATGCGGTCAAATATTCAGGCGGACAGGTGAATATTCGCGTTCGCCTCGACGCGCCGGATGAAAAGCGCATAGCTTTGACTGTGCAGGATTCCGGTATCGGCATTCCCGACGCCGATCTGAAGCGGGTGTTTAAGCGCTTCTACCGCGCTCCAAACCATTCGGCGAAGGTGAATGGAACCGGACTGGGACTTTTTATTGTCCGCTCCATTGCGCGCAAGCACGGCGGCCGCGCTTTTGCCGAAAGCGAAGGCGAGGGCCGGGGAACCACCGTCACCCTCGAGCTGCCAAGGAGTCCCGTATGAGCCGGGTGCTGATTGTGGAAGATGAAACCCACCTTGCCCAGGGCCTGCAATTTAATTTGGAAGCGGAGGGGCACGAAGTGGAGGTGGCGAGCGACGGTGAATCGGCGCTGCTGCATCTTTTGCAGACAAATGGAAAGTTTGACGCTGTTGTGCTCGATGTAATGCTTCCCGGAAAAGACGGATTTGCCGTAGTCAGCGAGCTCCGCGCGGCGCGGAATTACATCCCCGTGCTCATGCTCACTGCGCGCAGCCGCCCTGAGGATGTGCTCAAAGGCTTCGCTTCCGGCGCGGATGATTATCTCCCCAAGCCCTTCGAGTTGGCGATTTTGATTGCTCGTTTGCGGGGGCTCCTGCGCCGCCGCGAGTGGATGCAAAACGACGGAGCAATTTCGCAGAATGGATCTGCCGCTGACGTCGGCACATTTTCTTTCCAAGGCAAGACCATTGATTTCGGAAAGCTCGAACTCCGCACCAATGGTGCGACCACCAATCTCACTCTCATGGAAGCCCAGCTATTGCGGCACCTGGTGCGGAACGCCGGGCGCGTGGTCTCCCGCAAGTCCATTCTGGAAGATGTGTGGGGCTTGCACGAAGACACGGATACGCGCGCAATTGATAACTTCATCGTGCGTTTGCGGCGGTACATCGAAGAGAATCCGGCGAAGCCACGCCACTTGCTGACAGCGCGCGGAATTGGCTACCGCTTTATCGCCGAACCGGAGAAAGAATGAACCCAGGGAAGAATAAAAACTTCAGGCGTTGGCTTTGATCATCTGCTCGGCATGTTTCAATGATGTTTCGGTGAGCTTGGCCCCGCTCAGCATGCGCGCAACTTCTTCGGTCCGTTCCTCGCCGGTAATCATGTGGACTGAAGTTCGCGTGCGCCCGGCGCTTTCTTTTTTCTCTATTACATAGTGATGGTCCGCGAAGGTGGCGATCTGGGGAAGGTGCGTAACGCAGAGGACCTGGTTGGCGCGCGCCAGAGCCTTCAATTTCTTCCCCACAGCTTCAGCGGCGCGGCCCCCAATTCCGAGATCAATTTCGTCAAAGACCAGCGTACGCTGTGCACTGGAATCTTTCCTGGTTTTGCCGGCTCCCGCCTCTATGCTGGCTTTTAACGCCAACATCACCCGGGACAACTCTCCCCCGGAGGCAATTTGCTCCAAAGGCCGCGTAGGCTCCCCCGGATTGGTGGATATGAGATAACCGGCCTCATCGAAACCTGAGGGCCGCCAATTTGCCGGGTCATCGGTGCCGCTGACTTCAATATGAAAACTGGATTTCATCGCAAGTTGATTGATTTCGGTTTCCACGAGCTTTTCCAGCTTGCGCGCCGCGGCATAACGTTTTGTCGAAATCGCGTGGGCCACTTGCAGATAGCTTTCGGCTGCCTGTGCCAGGTCCGATTGCAATCGTTTCAATACTTCATCTTTATTTTCCGTCTCGGAAATTTTCCGGCTGACTTCCTCGCCCAACCGGATTACATCCGCGAGCGCCGGCCCATATTTCCGCTTGAGGCGGTCAAGTAGCGCAAGACGGTCTTCGACTTCGGACAAATGCTCGGGAGAAGCCTCAATGCCGCCAGCGTAGTCGCGCAGATTTGCGCCTACATCTTCAATGCTGATGCGCGCTGCATCCAGCGCGGCCAATGCCTCCTGAAATTTAGGTTCAAACCGGGCCAATTCTTCCACATGCTTTTGCGCGGCGCGCAATTTTGCCGAAGTGGAAGCATCGCCCTCGTACAGTAGATCGAATGCCTGTATGGCCGCGGAATAAATCTTCTCCGCATTCGCCAGGACGCGCTTTTCGGTTTCCAGTTGCTGGTCTTCTTCCGGCTTCAGCCTCGCCTCTTCAATTTCGCGTTTTTGAAAATTCCAAAGGTCAAGCAGGCGCGCGCGGTCTTGTTCATCACGCTGCAAATCTTCTATGCGGGAAGCTATTGCTTTCCATGCAATGAAAGCTTCCTGCAAAGCTTCCAACTGTGTTCCCGCGTAGGAATCCAGCAGAGATAAACGCACGTCCGCATCGAATGACAGCAAAGATTCATTTTGCGCGTGGATGTTGGCCAGATGAGGCGCAAGCTGTTTGAGCACGGCCACGGTCGCGGGCTGATTATTTACGAATACACGGCCCTTGCCCCCGGCTGCAATTTCGCGCCGCAAAATTACTGAACCATCATCGTCGGCATCAATACCGTTCTGTTCAAGCACGGTTGCGACAGCTTTCGCGCGTTCGGCTTCTGCCTCGAAAACTGCCGAGACAACGGCTTTTTCCGCGCCGGTGCGGACCACGTTGCTGGATGCCTTTTCGCCGAGCAGCAGTGCCAAAGCGTCAATCAGGATGGATTTGCCCGCGCCGGTTTCGCCGGTGAGCAGGTTCAGGCCTGTGGCGAATTCCACCGCCACGTTATCAATAACCGCGTAGTTCTCAAGCCGCAGTTCGACGAGCACCTGTGTTCCTGGGAAACAGAAGTTGAGCGCAGCATAACATGAAAATGCTCTGGCGAGTCCGACCACGGCATGAGAAATCTCCAATGGGACAAACTGCTGGGTGGTATTCAGCCGGATCACAGAAGCGGAACGCGAAATCGTGCAGCGTCGCGCACAAAAATGGCACCAAACTAACCAACAAACCTTGCCAACTGCTTCCATTCACAGCGTGTTACTCTCATTTTGCTCTGGTTTTTCGCCACGAACACACGCGTGGCTTTGCAAAAAGACAATCTCCGGCGATTGCTGCGCACGGTAGAAGCGCTCTCCGACCTTGGGCCGGTGATCACGGCTGAACGCGATTTTTCACAATGCGCGCAGGCCATGCTCTCCGTTGTGCGCGAGGCGGGTGGCGCGCGTGAGGCTGCGCTTTTTGCCCTCCACGACCGCCCTTCCTTATTGCGTTCATTGGCCTCTGAGGGATTCGCTCTCATGCCGGACCCGGCGGTGGTGCCGCTGCTTCCTAAACATATTCATGCGCTCACCACCCTGCAAGGGCCAACAATCTTGGATGCGGCTTCTTATGAAACTTACCTGAGCTCCAATGGCAATATCGCTCCCGAGTTGTTCAAATGCATTGCCCCTCTCAAAACCGGCGGCAAATTGGTGGGCATGGTTGCGCTGGGACGGCGCGAAGGCGAAGCATTGTATGATCCCGGCGAGTTCGAAGCGCTGGATTTACTGTGTCATTATGTTGCTCTCGCCATCCAGAACCATTCTTTGAGCCAGACGTTAACCCAGCGGGTTTCGGAAAATTTACGCTTGCTCGCCTCTCTGCACGGTTTTTATGACAACGCTTTACAGGCCTTTGCCGCTGCAATTGATGTAAAGCATGTGAACGTCCATGGGCATTCGCTGCGGGTGGGCCGTTATGCTGCCGCCATTGGAGAAGCGATGGGCATGGAACCCGGCGAAGTCGCGGCGCTGCGCGCGGCCGGATATCTGCACGATATTGGCAAGGTGGCTGTAGATAAACGGCTGTTTGGTAAGCCGACAGCGCTCGACCCCGATGAATTTCGCGAGATGGCGGACCACACCGTGGTGGGGCATCAGATCGTGACCGGCATTGAATTCCCATGGCCTCGCATTCCGGAGATCGTCCGCTGGCACCACGAGCGCGCCGATGGCTCCGGTTATCCCGACTCATTGATGATGCAGGATGTGCCGATTGAAGTGCGCGTGGTGGGTCTGGCCGATACCTTCGATGCCATGATGAGCGAACGTCCCTACAGGGAATCGCTAACGCTTGGAGGCACATTGAGTGAAATTGTACGCATGACCCCGCAGAAGTTTGATCCTAATGTTGTCCAAGCGCTGCTCGTGCAGGTCCGCCGTGATTCCGTGGGAAGCAATCGTATCGCATTTCTTGAAGACCGCGCCGCGTTGAATCTCGCCCCCACCGACGTTGATCATTTGGCTGCAACCTTGCAGCACAAAATGAGCAATGGACGGCTGTATCTAACCTAATGTGCTGTATTTTGTGTGCCTTGCATTTGCTGACCCCTTCCCAAAAGTAATCTTAATTACAACAACTTTTTATCCGTCACGGGTTAATAATTGAAAGCACATTCCTCTTGAGGAGCAGCGATGTCAAGAAGCCGCAAGCTCTTGTTTATCTACCTGCTGGTTGTGGCCGGGCTTATTACGGCGGAGCTGGCGTTAGGGAAGAAGAAACAGACTGCTTCCACCCAAATGGACGAGCAGAAGCGCGCCTTGCACGCTCTGAACCGCCTCTCTTTTGGGCCGCGCCCAGGAGATGTGCAGCGCGTTGCCGCCATGGGCGTAGATAAGTGGATTGATCAGCAGTTGCATCCTGAAAAAATCGACGATAGCGCGCTCGATGCCCACCTGGAATCTTTCCGCACCTTACGCATGGATACGCGGGAGATGGTACAGAATTTTCCTCCTGCGCAGGTCATCAAAGCAGTCGCCGATGGCAGGCAGCCCATGCCATCGGATCCGGTAAAGCATGCGATTTATATGGCGCAGATGGAGAAGTACGAAGAGCGCCTGGAGAAGAAGCAGGCGGATGCCCCGCAACCTGCTGCCCGCGTCGAAACTGTTCAAGCAGCCACGGCTCCGCCATCCGCAGCCGCCGAAGCTGCAGAGCCGGGCAATGCAGCTTCCGGAGAGATGCAGCCGGCGATGGCATCAGAGGCTAAGGCAAACCTTCCTGCCGCTAGCGCTGCAGAAAACGACCGTCAGGAAAAGAGATCAGGAGGCGCGAGAGGCGGTGCAGGACTTGGCGGTGCTGTCTCCTGACCAGCGGTTTAAAAACATCCTTGGCATGTCATCGGACAAGCAAATCGCATTGGCCTCACTAAGAGGAATTCCGCAGGATGAATTGCTGCAAGGGATGAAGCCAGAGCAGCAGGAAGCCGTGATGGCATTAGGAAATCCTCAGCAGGTGGTGGCAGAGGAATTAATGCAGGCCAAGCTATTGCGGGAAATTTACAGCGAGCGTCAATTGCAGGAGGTGATGGATGATTTCTGGCTCAATCACTTCAATGTATTCGTTGGGAAGGGCATTGACCGCTATTTCCTTACAAGCTATGAGCGTGATGTGATTCGTCCTCATGCGCTCGGCAAATTTGAAGACTTGCTGGTAGCCACGGCGCAAAGCCCAGCCATGTTGTTTTATCTCGATAACTGGCTAAGCGTGGGGCCGAATTCGGATGCTGCGCTGGGAATTCCGAAGCGGCCAATGAACGCAGCCTGGCGGATGCGCCGTTTTCCGGGAAATCGTCTCCCTGCAAACCGCAGGGCCGCGAAGCAGGCCAATAACCGCCGCGGATTAAACGAAAATTATGGCCGCGAACTGATGGAACTGCACACGCTCGGCGTGAATGGCGGCTATACGCAAAAAGATGTGATCGAAGTGGCGCGTGCATTCACAGGCTGGACGCTGAAACAGCCGAACCAGGGCGGCGGCTTTAATTTCGACGAGCGCATGCACGATCCCGGCGTGAAGATTGTGCTCGGACACAAGATCAAACCCAATGGCGAAAAAGAAGGGCTGGAAGTTTTACATATTCTTGCGCATAGCCCCGCGACCGCGCACTTCGTTTGCAACAAGCTGGCAATGCGGTTCGTCTCGGACGAACCTCCTCCGTCCCTGGTGGACCGCATGGCCCAGACCTTTTTGAAAAAAGACGGGGACATCCGAGAAGTGCTCAAGACGATGTTTGATTCTCCGGAATTTTGGGCACCGGAAGCATATCGCGCAAAAGTAAAAACTCCGCTGGAATTTGTAGTTTCTGCGGTGCGCGCCAGCGGAGCGGATGTAACCGACGCGCGGCCGCTCATCCGCCAGCTTCAAATAATGGGGATGCCGCTTTATGGAATGCAGCCGCCAACCGGCTATTCGATGAAGGCAAGCGCCTGGGTCAATTCATCGGCGCTTCTGGACCGCATGAACTTTGCTTTGATACTGACTTCCGGAAGGCTCAGGGGCATTCGCGTGGATACCGCTCAGGAATTGGGCAGGAGCAATGCGCCGTCAAGCGGGGGAGATGCACTCGTGACGCTTGAAGGGAACCTGCTGGATGGAGAAGTGTCAAAGCAGACGCATGACACCATCGAATCGCGGTTGCAGGACCCCAAGATCAGCCAGCGCAGGCTGGATGATCCGGCGCGTCCGCCGAATGTGAACGTAATTGCAGGCTTGCTGTTAGGTTCGCCGGATTTCCAACGGCGATAGTTGAGGCATTGGAAAGTTGCACCGGCCCTCGGGCGCGGTAAAACGCCTCAAGATGAAAAGGTTTTAGCTCAAACCTGATCGCTGACAGCTAAAAGTCAGAAGCTAAAAGCCAGACGTCAGAAGCGGAGTTCTTATGTCCATTACACGCCGAGTATTTCTTCGCAATAGCGCGTTGGCAGTTGTTGGAACCGCTGCGGTCCCGAGTTTTCTAACGCGGGCCGCGTATGGCGCGTCTAAACCGGGTTCGCGGACGAAGCGCCTCGTGGTCATTTTTCAACGTGGCGCCGCGGACGGGCTGAATATTGTTGTCCCGCATGGGGAGCAGGCTTACTACGCGATGCGTCCGTCCATCAACATTCCGCGCAATCAAGTGCTTGACCTCGACGGATTTTTTGGGCTGCATCCTTCGCTCTCACCATTTTTGCCGTTATGGCAACAGGGGCATTTGGCCATTGTGCATGCCGCTGGATCGCCGGATCCCACGCGCTCGCACTTCGACGCGCAGGACTTTATGGAATCGGGCACACCCGGCGTAAAAGCTACAGAAGATGGCTGGTTGAACCGGACGATCCACTCATTGCCATCTCCGGAGGCGCCAGATCAGGCGCAATCTGAATTTCGCGCAGTGGCGATGGGGCCATCACTGCCGAGAATTCTTACCGGGCCAGAGCCTGCTCTCGCCATCAACAACATCAACTACTTTGGCGTAGGAGGACGCAATCCTAATGCCGTGCCGATCGCAAATACTTTCGAAGCAATGTACGCGCAATCGGTGGACTCAGTTTTACACGGCACCGGGCAGGAGACTTTTGATGCAGTGAAGATGCTGAAGTCCGCCGATCCGCAAAAGTACAAGCCAGCGCCGGGCGCGGATTATCCTCGTGGACGCTTTGGCGATGGCCTGAGCCAGCTAGCACAATTGATCAAAGCCAATCTGGGTGTGCAGATCGCTTTTGCGGATATCGGCGGCTGGGACCATCACGTGAATGAAGGCAACACGCAGGGTCAACTGGCGAATGTGCTGCGCGATTTTTCGCAGTCGCTGGCTGCCTTCTGGATTGATCTGGGCGATCTGGCGGAAGATACGGTCGTGGTCACGATGTCCGAATTTGGCCGCACAGCACGTGAAAACGGCAACCGCGGTACCTATCATGGACATGCTAATGTCATGTTTGTTATGGGAGGCCCTGTAAAAGGCGGCAAAGTTTATGGCCGCTGGCCGGGATTGGATGAATCGCAGCTTTATCAAGCAAGGGATTTGGCGCTCACAACCGACTTCCGCACCGTGCTGGGAGAAGCGGTTTACCGGCATTTGGGAAATAAAGATTTGGCAGACGTGTTTCCGGCATTTGAGGCTAAGCCAGCGGAGTTCTTGAAGTATTTAGCGTGAGCGGATTAAAATAATGCGCCTCAGCGGAACGGGATCGGAGAACGACGGAGCGCATGCGTATGAATAAGCAATGGAAGAGCCATTTCTCTAAGGCGATCATCGTGTTCTCTTTCTCTTCGATCATGCCTGCCATTATCCTCGCTCAGGATACTGGCGGCTGGGTCATAGAAGCGCCGGCTAGTTCGGTGCAACTGACTTCTGTCGGCCAGGGTATGACCGCGGATCTTGTGAAGTTCACTTTCACGAATATTTCGGGAAAGACAATCATTGAATTTCGGGTTGATACAGGTCATGGGAACATGACGGGCCTTGATGCCTTTACTGACGGCCAGGGGGCGGTTGCGCCGGGTGCAACCACGTCTGTAGTGTTCGACACACGAGCGCTCTCTTTTGCTGATACGGGTGCCAAAAAGCTTTACGTTGTAGCTATTGTATATTCAGACGGCTCACGGGCTGGCTCAGCGCAGGTGGTTGCTCTAGTTGAAAATGAAATGCTAGGCGCTGCGTTGGAGACCAAAAGAATTTCCGACCTTCTTCTAACCAATCCGGATCCCAGTATTGCCGGATTTGATAACGTCCAGCCGCGTATTGGTAGCAAATCGCCACAGGCAGACAACGATGCAGCAGCGTCTCTGAAGGGGATAGCATTACCGGGGGTTAGCCAAACCTATATAGACGAACATTTGGCTAATCCGAGTCCCGGCCTCATGGGAGGACTCAGACGAGCAAGATTCGCTATTTCGACGGAGATCAACAATGTGAAAACGGCCGACGCCAGGGAGATGGTTGGAACGAAGAAGGAGCAACTTCATGCGTTACAGAATCGACCGCATGCTCTATCCGATTTGGCCCAGCAATACTCTTCCCTCAGCGACTGGCAAGCCCGATGCATCAAGGCGCTCGATACGAATTCTCGTGACAATTACGTGAATTTTAATTTTGGCCGGTTTCCCCAGCAGCCAGGAGCAATCAATCGGTAACTAGAATCGCCCTACGCGTGCACGCCTGCCGCGGTCAGCTCGCGCACAATATTGCTGACAAATCCTTTGGCGTCGCCGAAGAGCATGAGGGTCTGGTCCATGTAATACAGCGGATTATCAATTCCGGCAAAGCCGGGATTCATGCTGCGCTTAATCACCATCACGGTGTGCGCTTTGTCCACGTCGAGGATGGGCATGCCGTAAATCGGGCTGCCTTTATCGGTGCGGGCCGCGGGATTGGTGACATCGTTCGCGCCGATGATGAGAGCAACATCGGTCTGCGGGAAATCGCCGTTGATCTCGTCCATCTCAATCAGCCTGTCATAAGGAATGTCCGCTTCCGCGAGCAGAACGTTCATGTGTCCGGGCATGCGTCCGGCGACGGGATGGATGGCGAAACGCACATCCACGCCACGCTTGGTGAGAGTGTCGTACAATTCGCGAACTTTGTGCTGCGCCTGCGCCACTGCCATGCCGTAGCCGGGGACAACGACTACACGGCTGGCAGCTTCCAGAATGGACGCCGCTTCTTCCGGTGTCGCGCTGCGTACCACGCGGTCTTCCTGGACTGCACTGCTTGATGCCTGCACCTGTCCGAATGCTCCGAACATCACGTTTGCGAACGAACGGTTCATGGCTTTGCACATGATGACGGAGAGGACGAAGCCCGAAGAGCCGTCGAGCGCGCCCGCCACTACCAACACTTTGCTATTGAGCACGAACCCGAGCAGCGCGGCGGAGAATCCGGCGTAGGAATTCAGGAGAGAGATGACGGTGGGCATATCCGCGCCACCGATGGGCGTTACCAGCAGTATGCCGAAGAACAGCGCAACGATGACCATGGCGGGGAACAGATATGCCTGGTTCGGATTGACCACCAGGATCACTGCCAAAACCAGTGCCGCGCTGAGGACGGAAAGACTGACGATGTTCTGGCCTCTGTAAGTGATGGGTCGCTGCGGAAGTATTTCCTGCAACTTGCCCGCAGCGATTAAGCTCCCCGTAAATGTGAGCGAGCCAATAATTACTTCAAGGCCAATCTCTCCCATTTCAAAGCGGGTGACGTGTGGAACGCCTACGTAATATTCCGCGATTCCAATGATGGCAGCCGAAAGCGCGCCGAAAGCGTGGCTGAGCGCGGTCCGCTGCGGAACAGCCGTCATTTTGACCATGCCCAGCGGAATTCCAATGGCCGCGCCGATAATGAGCGTGATGATGATCCACTTGAACTGCACGAGTTCGGGATTGCAGAGCGTGGCCGCAACCGCAAGAGCAGCGGCAATTTCGCCGGCGAGAACGCCACGGCGGGCGGTCGCAGGCGAACTCAGCCACTTGATCGCCAGAATGAAAAGCACGACAGCGATGATGAAGGCGAAATCCAGATATTGCTGTAGCTCGACGAGGTTCATGATTTTTTCGCCTTGCCGCTTTTGAACATGCGCAACATGCGGTCCGTAATGAAGAAGCCGCCCACCATATTGCTGAAGGAGGCGGCCACGGCAATCGCGCCCAGCGTAGTGGAGAGTGCGGTTTCATGCCGTCCAGCAATAATGATAGCTGCCACGACCACGATGGCGTCGAGCGCGTTGGTCAGCGACATCAAGGGCGTGTGCAGAAGCGGCGAAACGCGCTTAATCAGTTCAAAGCCGACGAATCCCGCCAGAATGAATACGTATAAGTTGGAAATAAAATCTGCGGGCATAAGTTCTCCTTTACTTTGGGGTGGCTGCTAATGCCGGGAAAAATTCCCGCACACGCTGGTTGACAACTTCGCCGCCGCGGGTCAGCAGGGTTTCACGGATAATATCGTCTTCGGTTTCTGGGCGGATTTTTCCGTCTTTTACAAGGTTCAATAAAAACGAAGTCAGGTTCTTCGCATACACCTGGCTGGCATGGTAGGGGACGCCATTTGCCGTATTGATGGGGCCGACCAGCAGAACGCCATGCTCGGCGACAGTCTTTCCGGGCTGCGTGAGTTCGCAATTCCCGCCGCGTTCTGCCGCCAGATCCACAATCACGGATCCCGGCTGCATTCCGCGCACCATCGCAGCGGTGACGAGCACCGGAGCCTTCTTGCCGGGAACCACCGCGGTGGTGATGACTACGTCGTGCTCGGCAATGACCTTACCCATTAGTTCGCGCTGTTTAGCGTAGAAGGCTTCGTCCTGTGCGCGGGCGTAGCCGCGAGCGTCCTGGGCGTCGCCGGTTTCGAGCGGCAACTCTACAAACCGGGCGCCCAGGCTCTGCACCTGTTCTTTGACTGCGGGGCGTACATCGTAGGCGGAAACGACTGCGCCCAACCTTCGCGCCGTGGCAATGGCCTGTAGCCCGGCAACGCCAACGCCAATGATCAGCACACGTGCCGGAGTGATGGTTCCGGCGGCGGTGGTCATCATAGGAAGGATTCTCGGCAAATGATCGGCGGCCATCAGCACGGCTTTGTACCCGGCCAAATTTGCCATGGCGGAAAGCGCGTCCATGCTTTGCGCGCGAGTGGTCCGCGGGATCAACTCCACCGCGAATGCAGTGACTCCGGTCCCGGCAATCTGCTGAATCACATCGGCTTGCCCAAGCGGACGTAAGAATCCAATCAGCACCTGGCCGGACCTCAGCAAGCGAACATCTTCGCTGCCATTTATGTCATTCGCGCCGTAGCAGAGCACTTGCAGAATAATTTCTGCGGAGCTGAAAACGCTGGCGCGGTCCGGCAGAATCTTCGCGCCCTTCTCCGCATAATGCGCGTCCGGATATCCGGCGCTTTCTCCTGCCCCGGACTGCACCACAACTTCAAAGCCGGCCTTCAACAAATTGGGAACAACGAGCGGCACCAGCGCCACTCTCCGCTCGCCCGGATAAATTTCCTTCGGAATGCCTATGATCACGCGATTGCTGTCCTTTCCGGGTATGCGAACTGATTACTCAATGTCCGCTCGGCCGGTGAAGTCAGAAACAGAGTATTGTAGCTGGCCCCGCCGGAAAGTACACTAGGCGGCCCATCATAAACTCAGCGTTCAAGAAACAGGCCACCCTTCCGGTTTTCTTAAAAAGTTGTGGCGACTGTAAAGCGGAACGTTTTACGCGGTTCACGCAGCATAAATGGAGGTGAAAAAGTGGAAGTGGCCTGTTTGAAAGTAAAGTCTCCCGCCGCTCCGGCAGGGAACATGCTGCGCAAAATCTGCTCTTGCGACGGTGGCTGGCTGGTTGTGTCCATACGCAATGGGTTATAGGCGTAATAAACCCGGAACGGCGCATTTACGACGGGCAACAGGATCTTGAACTCAATGCCGGTAGACATCCGTGGAATCCAATTGGTGCCGGGAGCCGGACTGAGGGTTTGCGACAGGTTCTGTAGTTGGGCCTGACCTGTGCAATTCAACCCTACATCCAAACCGGGGCAGCCAAACAGGGTGTTCTGCAACGTGCTGAACTGCTGGTCAGTGATTTTCAACTGAGAACTGCGGAGCACGGGGTCAAAGCCGATATCCATAAATGGGCCGATGCTGGCCTGGCCAAACAACGTGATCCGGTATTCCAGGTTGCCTACGATGCTGGCATCGCCGCCCGGGAAAACGATTTGGGAAACTGGAATTGGAACTGTGTAATTTCCCTGGAAAGGATTGGCCGGGTTTTTGGGAACGGGCGATCCATCAGGATTGGTGAGGGTAATGAACGTCTGGCTTGGCAGGTATGCCACCGGGGAAATCGAGCGGATATCAAAACCGCGGAGATCGTCTTCGCCTCCCATATAAAAGCGCTCAAATGGCGGGGCGACAACTCCATCGTAGCCGGTAATGAACGAGGCCTGTACCCGCATGCCGATCGTGTTGCGATTGTTTTGGACGGGAATAAAATGCGTGAAGTTCACTAAGGGGCGGATTGTTTTTACGGTT
>Ga0134128_10006018_pt1 | contig 14693 bp, 16 predicted proteins | sample KB31754_FD_96462 | JGI IMG/M metagenome (GOLD analysis project Ga0134128, IMG submission 96462) | Terrestrial soil microbial communities with excess Nitrogen fertilizer from Kellogg Biological Station, Michigan, USA - KB3-175-4 | ecosystem: Environmental > Terrestrial > Soil > Unclassified ... | reverse complement strand
CGGCGGAAACCGAGCCCGCAGCAGCGGCCGAGGCCAAGCCGAATCTTGAAGATCCGAAAGTAGTGCTTTCACTACTGGAAGCGGACCAGGTGGTTGCGGCGAAAACGCACACGCGATTCGGCAAGCGCAAGATTTCCGCCGGCGCGCGCTTGTTGCTCTGGGGCTTGCGCGTCTACGTCCTCGTCATGCTCGTGATCGTTCTCATTTCCGTGATTCGCGCGCTCCATGGAGGCCAATGAAGAGGGCACGTTCACGCGCGCTGGACCTTTCCGTTGGAGTCGGCCGTTTGCTGCCCATGGTTTTCGCTTTTGCATGTTTCGGCTGCGGCGGATGGAATGTTCCGCCCGAAGCGAAGAAAATGAAAAATCCAGTAGCGCTGAATACCGTAACGCTCGACTTCGCGCGCTCTCTTTATCGAAACGACTGCGCGAAATGCCACGGCGTCAATGGCGATGGAAAAAAGCCGCCTAACTCGATGTACTCCTACAGCACGAAACCCACGAATTTCACCGACGCCAAGCTTGTGGATGCGATGAGCGATGGCGAAATATTTTGGAAGATTACCAATGGCAGGAAACCGATGCCCAGTTTCAAAATTCGCTTGACTGACGAACAGCGATGGGAATTGGTAAGTTTAATTCGAATTTTCGCGCATCCAACGAGCGCGCCTGCGCAGAAGTAACCTCTCCCCTCCGAGAATTACTTAATCTTCGCCAGCGCGTCGGCGACTTCCTTCATATCGGGAAGCTGTAAAATCTCGTAATTCTTGAACCACGCCAGCTTTCCATGGCGGTCCACGATCGCGATCGCGCGGCCGGTGATTCCTTTTTCAGGCAAATACACCCCGAATTTTTCCGCCACTGCGCCGCGCGGCTGAAAATCGGCCAACAGCGGATACCGAATGCCCATTTTCTCCGCCCAGGCCTTGTGTGACCACACGCTGTCGACGGAAAGCCCCAGCACTTGCGCATCGAGTTTCTCAAAATTTTTCATGTCGTTCACGAAGCAAGCATGCTCGTTCGTGCACACCGGACTCCAGTCGAGCGGATAAAAAACAATCACCACGTTTTTCTTCCCCTTGAAGTCTCCCAGCTTCACATCTTTTTGGTCTTGATCCTTCAGTGTGAAATCCGGAGCTGCGGTTCCTACGGCCATGGCCATGAATCCTCCTAAAACGCGATTTCGATAATAGCTGTCGCGATGCGCGGCGAAATACAATCCATCATAAACCGAGCGCGCCACTCCAGACAAATAACCATGCGGCCCGAAAACGATAGCGTATACTGCGACCCCATGGATCGTTCTGCCGCTGGTTCCGATCTCCCCCGCAATCTTGGTTTGATGGACGCTTTGTCGATTGTCATCGGCATTGTCATTGGCGCCGGCATCTTTATTGTTCCCAATCTCGTGGCGCGTGAAATTCACTCCGTCTCATTGATCATCGTGGTGTGGGTGGTGGCCGGCGTTGTCTCATTCTTCGGTGCTTTGGCGTGCGCGGAACTCGGGGCTATGCTTCCCGCCACCGGCGGCCAGTATGTTTTCCTGCGCGAAGCGTGGGGCCCGCTTGTGGGATTCTTATGCGGCTGGTCCATGTTTTTAGTGGCCCGCACCGCGCAAGTGGCCTGGCTTGCCGTGACGCTGGCGCTTTACTTCTCATATTTTGTGCCGCTGTCGCCCTTGCTGTCGAAGCTCATGGGCCTTGCCGCTATCGCGCTGTTCGCCATCATCAACTACCGCGGCGTTGCGCTCGGCGCAGCCGTTCAAAAGCTGTTCACTTCAGCGAAGGTGGTCGGTTTGCTGGTCATCATCGGCAGCGCGTTTTTGTGGCACGGCAAAGCTGTTGCGCAGGTTTCGAGCGGTCCCGGCGGCTTTTCCGTCAGCAGCCTGGGCGTTGCGCTAATCGCCTGCGTGCTGGCGTATGACGGCTGGATCCAGATGACCTTTGTGGCGGGTGAAATCCGCAATCCGCAACGCAACGTTGTTCTGGCGCTCGCCTTGGGTACGGCGGCCTGCGTTGCCATTTATCTCCTGGCCAATCTCGCCTACATGCGAGTGCTTTCACTTCCGGAGATCGCCGCCAGCGAACACGTGGCGGCCAGTGTCGCCAGCCGCGTCCTTGGCCCAGTTGGCGGAGCCGCTGTAGCGCTGATCATCCTGGTTTCCATCATCGGCACGCTGAATGGCTGCTTTCTCACCAGCCCGCGGCTCTACTTCGCGCAGGCCCGCGATGGGCTGTTCCTGCGAAAATTCGGCGAAATTCACTCACGTTTCAAGACTCCTCACTTTGCTATCGCCGCACAGGCGGTATGGGCTGCCGCGCTTCTGATCAGCGGCTCGTACGAGACTCTTCTCGACTATGCAATGTTCGCGCTGTGGCTTTCTTATGGCGTCATGGTCGCGGGCGTTATGGTGCTGCGCCACACACACCCGCAGACTCCGCGTCCTTACCGCATGTGGGGCTACCCGGTAACGCCGCTGCTGTTTCTCATTTTCACCGCCGCATTTTTGGGCAACATGCTGATCAAGCGGCCCATTCCCTCGTTCGCAGGCCTACTCTTGATCATTTCCGGAATACCTGTTTACTTCATCTGGCTGCGGCGAAGGTGGACGGCTTCCACAGCGGCGTGAATCAAAACGCAGGAACAGTGCGAGGAATTTGAGTCTCTTGCCGCGTGCGTATATACTTCCGGCGATGAAAATTTTGCGCTTGATCGTCATCATGCTTGCGCTTGCGGTGACGACGATTGCCCAAACGAAGTCCGGCACCCCCGCCGCTTCGAAGCCCGCTTCGACCCGGCAAATGATTTTGCCCAGCCACGGCAACATGCTCCTCGGCGTTTTCTACCTTGCTGCAGGCGAAGGTCCGCATCCGACAGCCGTTATCTTCCACGGCTTTCCTGGCTTCGAGCAGAATCTCGACATCGCGCAGTTTCTCCGCGCCCACGGCTGGAACGTGCTGGCCATGCATTATCGAGGCTCTTGGGGAGCGAAGGGCAATTTTTCTTTCGAGCACGCTGCTGAAGACGCGGACACGCAAGTCCGTTTTCTCCTCGATCCGGACAACGCGCAAAAATATGGCATCGATGCGCGTCGGGTCGTCGTCATAGGGCACAGCATGGGTGGGTACATGGCTGCTTCAGCTGCTGCGCGTAATAAGCAAGTCGCCGCTACGGTGCTCATCTCGGCATGGAACATCGGCGCTGACTATGCTTCACGGCACCATGGGGCGGCGGCTGTGTCGACCGTTGAGAGCGAGGCGAAGTCGCTCGCCAGCGACAATAATCTCTTGCCGCTCTCGGGCACCAGTGCAGAGGCGCTTGCCCGCGAAATCTACAATCACCAGTCGGCGCTAAACATGAACAATCTCGCGCCTGCCATCGCGCCCCGGCCTGCCTTCGTCATCACTGCCAGCGAAGGTCTCGCCCCTTCCGACCACGCTTTTGCCGAAGCTCTGCGCAAAGCCGGAGATACTCACATCACCGAACGCCACTGGGACACCGATCACAGCTACTCAGGCTATCCCGCAGAGCTGTCGGCCGCGATATTGCAGTGGACGCAGGAAACCGTGCCCCACTAAGAATGCGGCTGACACGCAGTGACGCGCCGCAGATAATATGTCTGATCCGCTGCTGTGCGCGAGCGAACTCGACGAATGCCACGAATCCCCGTTCACGAAGCCTATCCGCAACTTTCTTTCCGCCGGCGCACATCGAACTGGCTCGCCCGCTTGATTCGCATGCCTGCCGAATGCGTCCATCTGACGGGGCATCCTCCATGGATGGCGACTTTTCTTCCTGATAATCTATATCTGCGAGGCAAGAACGTCCCGTTGCGCCAACCGCAGCGGCCGGAGGTTTCTCTCTGCCACGAATGTTTGACCGCGGAGTTGCAGAAGGATCTCGCTGCGTATTCCGGACGCGTGGTTGCGTTCGAGCCGGACGGCGAGTCGTTCACGCAGTATTTCTTTGTAGCGGCGCCCGATTTCGATGCGGCGGGTGTTGAGCCCGCCGTTGCCGCAGCGATCGGTGCGCGGCTGGCCCGCGATGATGATCGCTCGAAGTCGTGCCAGGAATGTTCGCGTGCCGCCACGTGGTTGTGGTTTTCACGCGAGCAGATCCCAAATCTTGATGCCGCCGATCGCATGGAAGTAATGCCCGGCGAACATTTTTGCGCTGAGCATGGCGCAAAACAAATCTGCGCGGCGCTCATGGCGATCGAGCACGCGAATCTTTTTTACGTCAACGCGCCTTACGGCGAGGGCGGCGCCTATCTTTGGATTTGAAGTCTACGCCGACCGGCCGATTTGCGAAGCCGACGACCCCGGAAGCTTCGCGGCAAGGACATCGACTTTTTCGATCGTCGGCGGCTGGGCAAGAAGTTCGGAAGCTTTCGCCATCAGCGCATCGGCCACTTTGCCTGAGAGGTGAGCTTGCCTGCCTGTCTCGTCCGCAAACGTGTCGAAAATGCCGAAGGTCGTTGGCCCCAGACGAATCCCAAACCATGACGTCGTTCCCGTTTCCTGCTGCACAATCGGAAGCGCGCCGCGCACAAATGCCGCGACCTCTTCTTCTTTTCCGCGTTTGGCCTCGAGCCTCACGAGCAACGCCACTTTAGCTGTGTCCGCCATGTTGTCTCCTTTTTCCAACTACAATTTCCCGCGCAAATTTGTCTTACGTCAACGCGCCTTTCGGCGCGCGCTCCGTCTAGCCGTAGATTGGATGCGCTTGCCGCAGGTTGCACTCAGCGCGGCGGAGGCTTTCTTCGGCAATTTTTCCACCACTAATCGGTACGACTGTCGCAACAGTTGCTCGAGTTCTGCTAGCGGGAGCGCGTCCTGCGTCTCAAGCGCGACCCAATAGTAGCGCGCCGAATAGGGCGCGGGAATGATTCGGGGACGCTCGGTCAATTCAGCGAATTCTTCCGGCGAGCATTTGAACGATAACCAGACTTTCGCGGGCACGAGCACGACTACGGCGAACATCTTGCCGCCCACTTTGAAGACCAGATCATCGCTCCATTGCACGGTTTCCGTTGCGTGCGGCATGGACATGCAGTATTTGCGAACCCAATCAATATTCACGCAGGCCTTCGCTATATACTCGCGTTCCCGTCATTCTCCAAGAATCACCCGCATTTCTTGAATGACAGGCTCTACCCGATTTAGATAACTGCGCGCAAAATGTTTTGCTTTCTCCGAGTCATCGACGACGGCATCGTAATAATGAGCAAGCTCCTCAATTGCGCTTACATGGTCGGGAGCGACTTCCAGTGCGCGCAAAAAACTTCGCTCTGCCTCGCTTAGTGCGGGCCCTTTTCGATGATCGAGAAGTTGTATAACTACACCGCGACTTACTAGAAGACTCGGGCAGTCAGGACATTGAGCCAGTAATCCATCGATTTTAGCTAACGCTTCCTCGAATTGGCGCGCCGCGAAAAGCTTGTGAATCTCCCGGAGGTCGTCCACGATCGTCTCCAAAATGACTGAATGACAGTCTATCGGAAAGGGCAAAGTCCGCGGCAGCACAAAACAAAAGACAGCAGGAGCAAGCAGCGTCCCTCAGCGCGGAAACGGTGCGCAACGCCAGATTATTTTTGCGCCACGGCGACATGCTGCAATCGCTGGCCGAGCTTTTCCTGCTCCTGCTGGAGCTCCGCCGGCAACCGCTTACCGAATTTCTCGAAGAATTTCGCAATCGCGTCGTGTTCGTCGGCCCAGACACTGGTATCGACCTGCAACAATTTCGCCATGGTGTCGGCGGAAATATCGAGGCCGTCGAGTGTGAGCGACCCCGGCGCCGGCACGTGACCGATGGGCGTTTCCGTCGCTTTCGCGCGCCCCTCGATGCGTTCCAGCATCCACTTCAGCACGCGGACATTCTCGCCATAACCCGGCCACAGAAATTTTCCGTCTTCGCCTTTGCGGAACCAATTCACGTGGAAGATTTTCGGCGGATGCGCGACGCGGTTGCCCATATCCAACCAGTGGCGAAAATAATCGGCCATGTTGTATCCGCAGAAGGGAAGCATGGCCATGGGATCGCGCCGCGTTACTCCCACCGCTCCCGTCGCCGCCGCCGTGGTTTCGGACGCCATGGTGGCGCCCACAAAAACGCCGTGCTGCCAATCGCGCGCCTCAAATACGAGTGGAGCCACTTTGGCGCGGCGTCCCCCAAAAATAATTGCGGAAATTGGCACCCCTTCCGGGTCTTCAAAATGTTTTGAGATGGAAGGAGTCTGTTTGGCGGGAACTGTGTAGCGCGAATTCGGTTGAGCGGCGGGACCCTTGCTCGGCGTCCACTTCTCACCTTTCCAATCGGTCAAGCCGGAAGGAGGCGTCGCGCCCATCCCTTCCCACCACGGCTCGCCTTCCGGAGTCATGGCGACATTAGTGAAAATCGTGTCGTGGTGCAAGGCGGTCATCACGTTTGGATTCGTTCTCTCGTTGGTCCCCGGAGCGACGCCGAAAAATCCATTCTCAGGATTGATGGCGCGCAACATTCCGTCTTTGCCAATGTGCAGCCAGGCGATGTCATCGCCAATGGTCCAGACGTGATAGCCCTGATTTTCCAGCGCGGAGACCATCATAGCCAGATTGGTTTTTCCGCAGGCGCTGGGGAAGGCCGCGCACATATACGTCACTTTGCCGGAAGGATCTTCGAGACCGAGAATCAGCGTGTGCTCGGCCATCCAACCCTGTTCGCGCGCCATCCAGCTGGCGATGCGCAGCGCAAAGCATTTCTTGCCGAGCAGCGCATTGCCGCCGTAGCCCGAGCCGACGCTCCAGATCAATTTTTCTTCCGGAAAGTGCAGCACCAGGCGATGTGCCGGTTCCATATCGCCCAGGGAATGAAGGCCGGGAACAAAATCCGACGAACTGCCGAGGCGATCGAGGGCCGCCTTGCCCATCCGTGACATGATACGCATGCTCGCGGCGACGTACGCGCTGTCAGTGATCTCGACGCCCACCTTGCTGTACGGCGAAGTCGCCGGTCCAAGAATATAAGGCACCACGTACATGGTGCGGTCCTTCATCGCGCCGCGGAACAACGGCTCAGCTTTCTGTTTCGCCTCCTCGGGAGCCATCCAGTTGTTTGTGGGACCCGCATCGGACTTCTCGCGCGTGCAGATGAAAGTGACGCCTTCGGTGCGAGCGACATCGTTTGGATTGCTGCGGTGAAGATAACAATTAGGATAGCTCTGGGAGTTCAGCTTTATAAATGAGCCGTCGCGCAGCATTTGTTCGGCGAGGCGCTCGTATTCCTGCTGCGAGCCATCGCACCACACAATTTTCTTCGGTTTTGTAAGTCGAGAAACGTCGTCAACCCAACTCTCCAGCGGCGTGGGCACAGGGCCTCCTATTTTTAGATGGCGCGGGGGAAGTTGCCCAGCTGCTGGGCCGGACTCTTGCGCGTCGCGTCTGATCCTCTAGTAACAGTGCAAATAACACAAAATAAAAGTCTATGCCGCCAAAGAACGAAATGCAAGAAAGCGAAGTGTGCTTGATGTGCGATAGGGTTAACAGCGATCGAGTCCAGTCCGGGTGCTATACTGCTTTTATGTACGCGCGGAAGCTGCGAGTCGAGATCATCGTTAATGGCGAACGCAAGGGGTGTCCAATCGAGTGGCTCGACGCATTTTGCATGCGCAATTTTACCGGCTCGGCTGAATTTGACGACACTTTGCCCATCGCGGAAGGACAGATCGAAGCCAGCCTGCGCGTCGACCCTTCGCATTTCTCGCACGCCTTTGGGGAATGGCTGACGAAGCGCGGCAAAGGGAATGGCCACCCAGTTATTGTCGAGATTCAACAGGAACCATCTCATTCTTGACTTCGCGGAAGAGGGCGTGATAGAACCCCCTAAAGAAGCGCGATCGGTCAAAATATGTCTCGCGAACGCGCGGCTAAAAGGAGCAAACGATGGCTGAGAAAGATCCAATAGTGGTCAGGCACGAATCGCTGGCGGATGAGCAAATCGTCACCGCGCGGAAAATGCCGCGCAGGTCATTTTTGACTGCGGCAGGCGCACTCCTAGTCGGCGCAGCTGCACTTGCGTCGGGCGTACGGGCTGTCGCACAGCAAGGCTCCGATCCTGACTCGAAGAAGGCCGCCGATCCAGACTCGAAGGATAAGAAGAAGACGACGAAAGCCAAGACGACGAAGGCAAAAGCAAAGGCCTCCGATCCGGACGCGAAGAGCAAGAAGAAAGCCGCTGATCCGGATAAGAAGAAGGCCCCTCCGAAGACTGATCCGGACGGCGCAAGATACTAGCGTCGGCTAATAAACTGGCTCCGCTACTGATGTGTAGGAATCAATTGGGCTATTCGCGCGCGGGGGGAAGCGCGTTGCGGGGTTAAATGTCTTCTCCGAAACCTGGTTTTGGTTCGCAAGTTAACGGTGAACGCGTGTTTCCCCCCGAAACACGTCCTTCGCTCGAATGGCTGATCAACCCAATCAGCAGGGAAGCTTTCTTCGAAAGCTACTGGGAAAAACAGACTCTCGTCGTCAAGCGCAACCAACCAGATTATTTCAAGTCGCTGCTCTCCCTCGATGAAGTGGACCGCGTCCTCACCACGCTTGACCGCCGGTATCCCGACATCACGTTGAAGAATGCCAGTCGGGAAATCAAGTCTGACGACTATACGGTTGACGACGATGCTCTCGACGTCGCCAGGGTCTATCAGCTTTTCAATGAAGGCTCGACGATAACTCTGGCGTTCCTCGATACCGTGGTGCCGTCGCTGACTTCTTTCTGCCGCGCGCTCGAAGGCGAATTCAGCTGTCCGTTTCAGACGAATATTTACATGACTCCGCCCGGAGCCCAGGGTGCGAAGCCGCATTACGATACGCATGACGTGTTTGTGCTGCAGGTGGCGGGTTCCAAGAAGTGGAATATTTACGGAACGCCAGTGGAGCTGCCCCTGCCGTCGCAGGATTTCGACTCGACAATCCACGACCAGGGCGCGAGCGTTCTTGAATTTCAACTCGACGCGGGCGACGTTGCTCATATCCCTCGGGGCATCGTCCACGATGCGCGTTCGACCGATGTAGTTTCGCTGCATATAACCGCGGGGGTTCTTAGGTACACGTGGACGGATTTGCTACTGGAATTCGTGGCGGGGGCTGCCCTAAGTGATCCCGCCTTTCGCAAGGCGCTTCCTCCCGGTTTTGCGCGGCCCGGCTTCGATCGCACGCAAGCGCGAGAAACACTGCGAGGCCTGTTGCAGAAAGTTTCCGCGAGGACAGATTTTGACGCGGCGCTCGACACGAGTCTTGACTACTTTGTGGATCGATTGATGTCTGTATGTCCGCCGGCGCTGCGAGGACAAATGACGCAGCTTGCGGGGCTGGAAGGACTGACGACTGAGACCGTTGTGGGCGCGAGGCCGGGCGTGATCACTCGCTTGCAGAGGAAGGGAGAGTCCGCGACCGTCGAATGCTACGGGCGCAGCATCATTTTCCCGTCTCACGCGCACGACGCAGTTCAGTTTGCACTAAACCACGCTAGTTTCACGGCGCGCGATCTTCCCGGCAATTTGGACGAAGCGGGCAAGCTCGCCGTGGTGCGGCGGCTAGTCCGCGAAGGCTTGATTGCGAGCCTTTCGGTTTAATTCCGCGGGTAGACCTCGTTGTTTTCACGAAAGCTCCGGAAGTTTCAGATCTCAGCCGGAAAGCTGCGATTTTCCATCCGGGTGCGGGGCGGGCTCGTGCGGCATGAGCACGGGACGAGTGAGGGCAGCTTTGATTTCAGGCAGCGCTAACTGCGCCGCAGCCACGCCTGCGGCAACCAGATCTGGCGTTCTCTGAAAATCGTCCCAGTGAATCTCTTTCACTTCGGGGCGCAGGATAATGTCGGCGTAGCGGACCCAGTGTTGCGGCGCCTGATCCTGAATAATGGAGAAGGAGCGGCTGATCACTTCGATGGTATTTTTCGGCCTCTGATCGGGCTGGCCGGGATCGAGGTGGACGGCAATCACGACGTCCGCGCCCATGTGGCGCAAGGCTTCGGTGGGTACTGCTTCGGTGAGAAAGCCGTCGACGAGAATTCGGCCGTCGTATTCAACTGGCAGAAAAAGCCCAGGAAACGCGCATGATGCTCGAAGAGGCCGCGCGAGTTCGCCCGCGGTGAAATACACTGTCTGGCCGGTGATTATGTCCGTCGCGACGATCGCCAGCGGAATCTTGAGTTCCTCGAACGTGCGCACTGATGTAAAACGGCGCAAGTACGTCTCCAGCCGTTCGTTTGTCGCCATGCCCATGCGCGAAATGGTCCACCGGCCGAAATCTCGAAAATGCGTCAGCATGCCTTGATATTCGAGCTCACTGAGCGCCGTGCCGGCCGCGTACGCCGAACCGACCAGCGCGCCCACGCTTGTGCCGGCGAGCAGATCCACCGGGATATTACTTTCTTCGAGAACGCGCAGGACGCCGATATGCGCAATTCCACGTGCGAATCCGCCACCCAACGCGACGCCGATGCGCGGGCGGTCGAGCGGCAAATTGTAGGCGAACGACCGCAGTCCCTTTACCGCTGTCCCAAGCCAACGAAATACATTGCCCATCGTTCTCCGGGTGCCAAGAACCTCTGTCCCTGTGAATATGACTATTGTAGCCTGTCCGAGGATACAGGGGTTTTTAGGTTGACCCGGTGTGTAGCAGTTCTGTAACCTCCCGATTGCTGCCGGTCCCGGCGCTTGCCGACGCCGATGTGCCATCGGGAAGAACATCGTGAAAAAATGACGATTCGCATTGAGAAAGCTGCGGTTCTAGGCGCTGGAACGATGGGTGCGCGCATCGCCGCTCATTTCGCCAACGCCGGCCTGCCGTGCTACCTGCTGGATATTGTTCCCCGCGAATTGACCGCTGAGGAAACGCGCAAAGGCCTGACGCTCGATTCGTCCGTTGTCCGCAATCGCTTCGCGCTCGCGGGCATTGAGGCCGCAAAAAAATCCCGACCCGCTGCGTTTTTCGTTCCTGACTTGGCTCGCCTGATCACGCCGGGAAATTTTGAAGACAATCTTGCATGGTGCGCGGAGGCGGATTGGATCATCGAAGCCGTCACGGAGGACCTTGCCATCAAGCGGAGCTTGCTTGCGCGCGTCGACGAGCATCGCCGGCCAGGGACGATTGTCAGCTCGAATACTTCCGGGCTGCCGATCCGTCTGGTAGCCGAGGGACGCTCGAGCGATTTTCAAGCGCACTGGGCGGGAACGCATTTTTTTAATCCGCCGCGCTACATGAAGCTGGTGGAGTTGATCGCCGGGCCGAAAACGAAGCCGGAGGTTATGGCCGCGCTCGACGAATTTTGCGACCGGCGGCTGGGCAAAGGCGTGGTGGTCGCGAAAGACACGCCGAACTTCATCGCCAATCGCATCGGCACGTTTTCGATGCTGAATGCCGTGCGGCTGATGGGCGAACTCGATATGACCGTCGAGGAAGTTGACGCCTGCACGGGGCCCGCGATTGGCCAGCCGAAGTCGGCAACGTTCCGTACGGCGGATCTGGTTGGCCTGGACGTGCTGGCGCATGTGGTGCGCAATATTTATGAGAGTGTCCCGAACGACGAGTCGCGCGAAATTTACAAGCTGCCGCCGCTAATCGAGGAAATGATGAAGCGCGGCTGGCTGGGCGAAAAAACGGGCAGCGGTTTTTACAAGCGCGTGAAAAAGGGCGGCGGCGAAAACGAAATTCTGACGCTCGATACAAAGACAATGGAGTATCGTCCGCGCCAGAAAGCGAAATTCGCTTCCATCGAAGCCGGGAAGATTGTTGACAACACTCGCGAGAGGCTCCGCGGACTTGTCGGGCCGATTCTCGAAGGCAAAGTGGTCGACAAGGCCGCGCGCTTCATTTGGGGCGCACTTTCGGAGACGTGCCTGTACGCTGCGCGGCGTGTCCCGGAAATTGCCGACCGGATTGTGGAAGTAGACCGCGCGATGCGCTGGGGATTCAATTGGGAACTCGGCCCGTTCGAAATTTGGGACACCATTGGCGTGGAATCGATGGCGCTGATGCTGAAGATGGCGGGGAAAACGATGCCGCCGAGCGTCACTTCGCTTTTGGCGTCGGGGAAGAAAACATTCTACGAATCCGCGCACGGGCACACGAGTTATTTCGATTTGGCGACTGCGGAGTACAAGCCGGTCGAGGAACCGAGCGGAATCATTGTTCTGAAATCGCTAAAGGAGCAGTCGAAAGTCGTCGAGGGCAATTCCGGCGCGAGCCTGGTCGATTTGGGCGACGGCGTGGTGTGCTGCGAATTCCACGCGAAGATGAATTCGATCGGCGGCGATATTGTCGCGATGCTGCATGCGGGATTGAAGCGCCTGCACACGGATTTCGACGCGATGGTGATCGCCAATCAGGCGGTGAATTTTTCCGTCGGCGCGAATCTGATGTTGCTGCTCGTCAGCGCGCAGGAAGAGGAATGGGACGACATTCACATGGCCGTCCGGCAATTTCAAAATGTGAATAGGGCGATCAAATACGCGCCGCGTCCCGTGGTGGCTGCGCCGCAGGGAATGGCCTTGGGTGGCGGATGCGAAATCAGCCTTCACGCCGCGCGTATTCACGCCAATTCCGAACTTTATATGGGACTCGTCGAAACGGGCGTGGGCCTGATTCCCGGCGGCGGCGGCACGAAGGAAATGCTAATTCGCGCGAACGAGCACGCGACGAGCGGTGAAGACCTCGATCTGTTTCATGCGCTCAAGCCCGTCTTCGAAAACATCGCCATGGCCAAGGTGGGAACGAGCGCCGAAGAGTGTCGCGCGCTCGGCTACCTGCGCGCGTCGGATTTGGTGGCGATGAATCGCGACCGCCTGGTTGCTGACGCCAAAGAAACGGCCCTCGCCATGGTGCGCGCCGGGTACCATCCGCCCGCGCCCGCGCAGATTCGCGTCCTCGGCGAGGAATTCATCGCCGCCGCAAAGCTCGCCATTCACCAAATGCTACGCGGCGAATACATCTCCGAATACGATGCGCTGGTCGCGCGCAAGCTCGCCAACATTCTCGGCGGCGGCCCGCTCTCCGCGCCGCAGCTCGTCTCCGAGCAGTACGTCCTCGACCTCGAACGCGAAGCCTTCGTCTCCCTCTGCGCTCAGCGCAACACGCAGCTCCGCATCGCCCACACCCTAAAGACCGGCAAACCCCTGCGGAACTGACCGCATGAGCATCGTATATGTCCTCGGAGCCGGAGCATCCTTCGGCGAAAATCTCACCGCACCAGAACGCTGCCCGGAGCCTGATAAGAGGGTGACCGCGACGCCTCCCTTAATTCGCGGCTTCTTCAAAGGATCGCTTTTTCACGACATCGTCTACGACCCCAAGGACGCGGAGAATGACTTCCTCGAAGCCTTTCGACATATCCGAAGCACGAGGCTTCTTGACCCACTGCTCGGAGACGATGGTTGGAACGACTTGAATATTGAGGATGTATTCACATCAATCGAGCTGGAGCGAGAGTTTCAGAGTTCGGAGAGCGATGCCGGAGCTAGGCTCGTGATCATCCGGAATAAGCTAATTCGGTACATTTGGCGTGTCATTGCGTTTTGCACTCACAACAAACTCGGAGAAGGGTCCCGGAAGATATGCTCGGCCTTGAGGCCGATGGACTCTATCGTGACGTTCAATTGGGACCTTCTACTGGATCAGCACCTGAATCCAGTGTGGGTGAACTCAGATCCCAAATTCGCCCGATGGCACTATCACGATTTTTTCGTAAGTGGGTTGGGTATGGCTTCGATGTCAAAAACGCCCCGGACAGCCTCGGAAGTATCGAGTCAAAGCGGTATGTTCCTCAAACTGCATGGCTCACTTAACTGGTTCCAATGCACGAATGCACGGTGCCCTGGGAGCTCTCAAATATATTTTGACCAGGATGTGGAGTACTGCCTTCGCAGAGCGATGGGCATCCATTTCGACGGAGAGAGATGTAGGAGATGCGGCTCCGAAACAGTCCCACTTCTCATTCCGCCATTACTGCGTAAACCCATCTCTGACAATTGGATAATCCGTTCCGCGTGGGGACACGCCAGGACTCGACTCCTTGATGCGAAGAAGGCGGTTATCATAGGATTTTCTGCCGCCGGAACGGATTTTTATGCGACGTGGCTGCTGCGTTCTACTCTAGGCCTGCGAAAAGACGTCGAAGTCTTTGTCGTCGACCCAGCAAACGATCCCACGAGCGCCGCTCATGGCGAATTCTCTCAGAGGATGCGCAACATTTTCCCGCGGGGGTACAATGGAGACTTCCGAACAATGTCAGAAATCGATTCGATTTTGAAGTGCGTCATTCCTCCCGACTGAGGCAGGTATATGAAACGACTCGTAGTGCGAGTTTGGAAAGAAGGCCCAACCTACGTTGCTTATGCGCCGGAACTGGATGTCTCGAGCTGCGGGCGCACCGCGAGTCAAGCAAAGTTCCGTCTCCGAGAGGCGATCTCCGTCTTCGTCGAAGAATCGGCCAAATTAAAGACTCCTTGAGAGCGACCCCGTCATTGGATTTCTCTTTATCCAGCCTCTAAGCTTCAATCTATAGCTCCAGAACAGTTGACACCGGCGAAACCTACCGATAGCATCCAGCGTCTCTTAAGCCATGCTTCAGGGCATCGGGGTGGTGTCCTCAGCAAAGCGTAAATTTCGGGGTGTGAAATGAAACAACGAAGCTACATCCGTATGCTCGTGGTCTCGCTCG
>Ga0134128_10006016_pt1 | contig 14695 bp, 13 predicted proteins | sample KB31754_FD_96462 | JGI IMG/M metagenome (GOLD analysis project Ga0134128, IMG submission 96462) | Terrestrial soil microbial communities with excess Nitrogen fertilizer from Kellogg Biological Station, Michigan, USA - KB3-175-4 | ecosystem: Environmental > Terrestrial > Soil > Unclassified ... | reverse complement strand
GACCCGCCAACGCACGACGCACCCAGCGTGAACCGGCCCGCGTTCAAAATGTTGAAGGCCACGATGTGCCCGCGCCCGATTTCATGCAATACGTTTTCCTTCGGCACTTTGCAATTCTCAAGGAAGATAGGCGTCGTCGAGCTCCCATGAATCCCCATCTTGTGCTCTTCGTTTCCCGGCTTGAATCCTTGGAATTTTCGCTCTACGATGAATGCCGTGAACTTTTCCCCGTTCACTTTCGCGAATACGATGTAAACGTCCGCGAATCCGCCGTTGGTAATCCACATTTTCTGCCCGTTCAGGATGTAGTGCGTGCCTTCCGCGTTCAGCTCGGCGCGTGTCAGCGAGTTCTGCGAGTCAGAGCCCGCCTGCGGCTCCGAAAGACAATAAGCGCCGATCCATTCGCCCGTGGCCAGCTTCGGCAGATACTTTTTCTTCTGCTCTTCGTTCCCGAAATAGACGATCGGAAGCGTTCCAATACCCGCATGCGCGCCGTGCGTAACAGCGTAACCGCCATAAATCGAAAGCTTCTCGGTCAGCACGGTCGTGGCGATTTTGTCGAGACCCGCCCCACCATACTGCTCGGGAATTCCGCCGCCCAGCAATCCCAGCTCCCCGGACTTTTTCAACAGTTCTGGCATGAGTCCGGGCTTCTTGTTCTCGAGTTCTTTTACAAGCGGCAAGACTTCCTTGACGACAAACTCCTCCGCCGTCTGGCCGATCAGTTTCTGGTCATCCGTTAGATCGGCAGGCGTGAAGACTTCCTGCGGAAGGGCAATCTCCAGGAGAAAACTGCCGCCCTTCGCGGCTGGCTTGGTAATGGTTGCGGTGGCCATGCTGGTCTCCTTGTCGCGCTGCTTGGACTGGTACTTCCATCCTGAATCTTGGCACGCGCCCCTGCGGGTCGTGTCAAATAAACGCGGTTAGTGCCTGATTACGAGCGGTGCACCTCATTTTACTCCTGCGCAGGGCGGCAGGTAAACAGGGTTAACAGGACCTGTTTGTTTGGCCGCGGACACTGCAGACGGCTTGGAAAATCCCTGAGACTAACAGACCATTAAGTTGGTCTTGACAAATAAAGTGGTCTATTGGAGACTCTTCCTGCTTTTCGGAGGCCCCCTTACGGCCATGCGCGTTACTCGCAGCGGTAATTGGAAAATCCCCACCTCCCGCTCTTCGCTGGCCTCTTCGGCCACCGCGGGCTCCTGTCTCGACCTCCTCCGTGAGCCTGCCCAAGCTGCCGTTCTTCTCCACCACCCCCTGCGCCTGAAGATTCTCTCCGCCCTGCTCGAGCCCGATTCCGCCACGGGTGTCGCCCGCCGCATGAAGTTGCCCAGGCAAACAGTGAATTATCATGTCCGCGAAATGGCTCGCGCTCGCCTACTGATCCGCGCCGGGCGTCGTCGCCGCCGGCGCCTCTTCGAGCAATGCTACGTCGCGACTGCCCGCGGTTATGTACTCTCCCCGGAACTACTTGGCAATCTCGCCGCCGACCCTGCGCAGATCAGGGACACGCTTTCGGCGAAGTATTTGCTCGCCCTCGCCTCCAAGCTGCAATCCGAGCTCGCCCGCTCCCTCGAACTTGCGACCGCTGCAGGAAAGCGTCTCGCCACTTTCTCGATCAACTCCGAACTGCGTTTCACTTCCCCCGAGCAACGCGCGGCCTTCACCGAAGATCTTCAGCGGTCCATTGTCGAAGTCGCCGCCCGTCACAGCTCGCCTTTTACGAACCTCGACGGCTCAGCCGCCGAGGGCCGTCCGTTCCGCCTCATGGCAGGCTGCTATCCCATCCCCCCGGCCAAGGACCAGGTTTCTTCTCAGCAGATTTCCATCACGCAAGGGAGCCCGTCATGACCGAGCCAAAACCAGCCGAAGAACCAAAAAAAGAACGGCGCCTCGAGAAAGAAATCGAGATCGCCGTTCCAATCGAAGAAGTTTGGAAAGCACTCACGGACGCGAACGAATTGGCCCGATGGTTTCCTCTCGAAGCTCGCGTGACGCCCGGACTCGGCGGGAACATTTTCGTGTCCTGGGGCCCAGGCTAATGAGTACTCCACCTCGAAGGACGCGTCGTAATCCTTGCTCGTGCGCGTCGACGCGACTAAGCGCTTACCTTGCGCGTTGCGAACTCCATTATTTCCCGCCAATCGCGCCAGAGTCTTTGAACGAAATCAGCAGAAACTTCGACTTTGTTCCCAGCAAATCCACCACCTTGCGCGAAGTGCCCGCGGGCAACCACAGCACGTCGGCCTCATGGAGAAATGCAGCGTGCTCGCCTCCCAGTGAGACCTCCAGGTTCGCGTTGCTCATGGCAATCAATAGAGTGGCCGCGTGCGGAGCTGCCTCCTCATAATCTTTTCCCCCTTGGATCGTCACCATGTCCATGCGAACCTCATCGGTCTCAAAACAACCTGCCATTTGTTCGAACGGTGCCTGTTCGTTTTGTTTTGCCTCAGCGCTGTTCTGCGGGCACGATCCAAGCGGCCGGTCGTTCGCCTTATCCCCCAGATTGTGCGGCGAAGATTGCGGGTGCGCCAACTCCACCGTGATGTTATGAAACAGAATGCCTGCATCCGTTCGCGCGATGTGAGCAAAACCGCCTGGCGAATACCGCGTCGCTCCGTCCTCCAGCGTCATGTGCACTTCGGGCTGCCCCTGCACGGCGTTGACGATGTCGGTTGTTCCCAAAGTCAGATAGATGTACGGCAAATCGTGTTGATGCAGCAGCGTTGCATCCAGCGGCGGAACCGTGACATTGAACGCATGAACGTAGTCATTTTGAAACACGAGAACGTGATGCGGCTCATTTCTCACCGGAACGGCCCCTTCCGGCTTGATGGGATTTTGAATATTTATCTGGATGTCCTTTGCTACGTCAGAAGGTATCGGAGTCTCTGTTTGCGCGGCAGCAGCGGCAGACAACAGAAGCGCAACAGTTGAAAACGCGGCAATTTTCATCAAGAAGCATCCTGGGATCGCTCGAAGCGTACTCGCAAGTTAAACGCTCACCACGGCGAAATCGTTACAGTCAGAAGGAATTTTATGTCGATCAGGCGTCTTAGCCCGAACCCCGAAATGGATGGCAATAGAATCGCCGCCTTTGGCCTACAAATCTTTCGTCTGGCGGCGTTTGCACGAATCACCAGTCACGAGTCACCAGTCATGGTCCGTTCTAATTCAATCAACGTCTTAATGTCTAGAGGCGTTCCAAAATCCCGGCCGCTCCCATGCCTCCGCCGATGCACATGGTCACCATTCCATAGCGCGCATTCCGTCGTTGCAATTCGCGCAGAATTGTCGCCGTCAGTTTCGCCCCGGTGCACCCCAGCGGATGTCCCAACGCAATCGCGCCCCCATTGGGATTTACGCGCGAAGGATCGAGTCCGGCCTGTTGAATCACCGCGAGCGATTGCGCCGCAAACGCCTCATTCAATTCGAACACCGCGATGTCATTCAGCGAAAGCCCCGCAATCTTCAGCGCCTTGGGAATCGCCGCAACCGGTCCGATCCCAAACTCTTCCGGCAGCACTCCCGCCGTGGCATACGCCACAAAACGCGCCAGCGGTTTCAGACCAAGCGCTTTCGCGCGTTCCTCGCTCATCACCACAGCCGCCGCCGCGCCATCGCTCATCTGCGAACTGTTGCCGGCCGTGACCGTGCCCTTGACATGAAAAGCCGGTTTGAGTTTCGCCAGCGCTTCCAGCGAAGTGTCCGCGCGTGGCCCTTCGTCCGTATCAAACGTGAACGACTGTGTCGTCGCCTTCGGCGGGGCCTTTGCCTTGGGGTTGCCTGAAGAAGCCCCTGAAAAATTTCCGTTCCCGTTCGCCACCGCCGTAATCTTCACTTCCACCGGCACAGTCTCTTCCTTGAACTTGCCCGCCGCTATCGCTGCCAGCGCTTTCTTGTGCGATTCCACGGAAAACTGGTCCGCCTGCTCCCGCGTAATCCCATACTTCCGCGCGATATGCTCCGTCCCCAGTCCCATATTGATGTAGGTATCCGGACTATGATCCACCAGCCACGGATTCGGCGAAACTTTGTTTCCTCCCATCGGCACCATCGTCATCGATTCCGTCCCACCCGCCACAATCACCTGCGCCGAGCCTCCGCGGATCCGCTCCGCCGCAATCGCAATCGCCTGCAACCCCGAAGAACAAAACCGGTTTACAGTCATCGCCGACGTTTCAATCGGCAGCCCGGCCCGCAGAGCTGCGATCCGCGCCACGTTCATGCCCTGTTCGCCTTCCGGCATCGCGCACCCAAGAATCACGTCGTCAATTTCCTTGGCATCAAGTCCAGGCACTCGCGCCAGCGCTTCCCTAATCGCCAGCGCCGCCAGGTCATCTGGCCGCGTCGCGCGTAACGACCCTTTGAATGCTTTTCCGACGGGTGTTCGAACGGAGGAAACGATAACAGCTACTGGCATGGCCGCCTCGCAATCTGAATTTCCTTCTTATTGTTGGCCCGGTAGACCGGAAAAGCAACTCGCCGAACCCCTCAGTGGTGTGTCAATCTTCCATCGCGGCAATTGTCAGGTATGTGGAGTATTTCCGAGCGGCCCGCATCCAAGATCGCGCCGACACAGGCGCTGCGATACGAGTAGCGCAGTCAGTCCGTGTACGCCGAATCCGCGACGCACTCTTACCGGCGACAGGAAAGCCCGCGTATCAACTGCCTCACCTAAGCCGCAGGCGCAACCCCCGTTATTTCTTGATCGCCGCTCCCTTCCGTGGAATAAACAGCGTCCCCGGTGGCGCAATCTTATTCACCTGCGAAAAGTTCCTTTGGTTCAGCGCCAATCCGACCCGTCCACGTGAGTCAACATATAGCAGCACCTCTGCCACCGGCACATCCATAAACGTCCTCACGTACGGCACCGTAAGCGGCTTCTTGTTGAGCTGAACGATAATCTTGTCGCCGAATTCATAACCCAGCTTCTTGAATTCCTCGCCTGGAATGTCCGTGATGAGCGATCCGTAAGGATCATCCAATCCAATAATGTCGCCGTCGATCCCTTTCTCCGACGTACTGGAAACCTTCTCCGTGAGCTGCACCGGCTGCGGAACCTCCGGCCCCGCCATTGTGAAGTCCCATCCTTCTGCGAGATGTGCCGCCGCTGGCGAAAAAATGTCGCGCCCATGAAATGTCGAGGAGACCAGTGGGTTCAACATCCACGCCGTGTTCGTAATTTCCCGCGCCGAATCCAGCCCATCGCGCTCAATCACCGGCGTAATCAATCCATTATCCGGCACCACGAAATACTGGCCCTTCTTCGATTTTACAATCACGGCCTTCCGCGACGTTCCGACTCCCGGATCGACCACCACAAGAAAAATCGTGCCGGAGGGATAGTAAGGAGTCACGCCCGCCAGATATCGCGCAGCCTCCTCAATCTGGTAGGGCGTCACCTGATGCGTAAGATCCATGAGCCGCGCATCCGGCGCGATTCCTGCAATCACCGCCTTGCAGATCGCCACCGCATCGTTCGCCGTCCCGAAGTCCGTCATGAACACAATCGTCGTCCGCGCGCCCACCCCCGCTAGTCCCGCTGCCCCTTTCCCCGCCGGTGCCTTGCCGCATGCACTGCAAAAAACAGCGCTTGAGAAAACCAACAGTGCCAAAAGTCGGACGCGTGAAGCCATCGAGTCTCCTAAGTTCAATGATTTTTTTAAATTCGGCGAGAGCCGGGCGGGTCTCACAGTAATGGAATTCGCCACGCATGCACTGGACTGATTACCCCGCTGGGTCACACCAGAACAATTGGAACTCGTCCATCCCCTCGAACGGGAGGCAGTATATAGGAAGCCAGAAAGTGGTGTCTCCCGGTTTTGCTCTCGCGCTAAGCCTTTTGCGACCCAACAATCTCATTTGGATTCTCCCCTGTCTCGATTAGAATACCGGCACTTCGTTAGGAAGTTACACAAGAGAGACCAGCCTCCGCGCCCAGGAAAGGCCCAGCGACATCGCGTACATGAACCAAACATTGAGGAGAAAGACCGTGCGTCGAATTTCTGTTGTAAGCGTATTTTTGTTTCTCTGCGCAACCGGTGTGCTAGCTGATCAGGTTACTCTGAAAAACGGCGACCGGCTGACCGGAACCATCATCAAGTCCGACGCGAAAACTCTCCTAATCAAGACCGATCTCGCAGGCGACGTTAACGTCCAATGGGACGCCGTCACGTCCATCGTTTCCTCCCAAACGCTCCACCTCGCTCTCAAGGACGGCCAGACCATCGTCGGCACGGTCACCACTTCCGATGATAAGTTTGAAATCGCCACCAGAGACGCGGGGCCCGTAGCGGCCCCCAAAGATGCTGTTGTCGTCGTTCGTAACGACGCCGAACAAAAGTCCTACGACGATCAAATTGAGCGCCTTCGCCATCCGCACCTCACCGATTTCTGGAGCGGACTCCTGGACACCGGCCTTAGCCTCACTCGTGGCAACTCGGAATCGCTCACTTATTCGCTATCCGGCAAGGCCGCCCGAGTCACCGACCGCGACAAAATCTCTGTCTACACCACGGCCATCTACAACATCAGCACCATCAACGGCGTCAGCTCCACCACTGCCCACGCCATCCGCGGCGGTCTGCGCGGCGACCTTAACGTCAGAGAGAAGCTCTTCGTTTTCGGGTTTACCGACTTCGAGTACGACCAATTCCAGGACCTTGATTTACGCAACGTAATCGGCGGTGGCCTCGGCTATCATGCCATCAAGACCAAAAACACCACCTTCGACGTTTTTGCCGGCGGCAGTTACGACGCGGACTTCTTCGGCGCCATCCCCGCCACTGCAACGACTCCCGCTACTCCCGCCATAACTCGCAAAGCAGGCGAAATCGTTCTCGGCGAAACTTTTAACGCCAAGCTCAACAATCGCACCACGCTCAGTGAACAGTTCAGCCTCTATCCCAACGTCTCGAACACCGGCAGCTATCGCTTCCAATTCGATACCACAGCAGCCACCAAACTGAAAAACTGGCTCAACTGGCAAATCACCTGCAGCGACCGCTATCTCAGCGATCCTCTCCCTGCCTTCAAGAAGAACGACCTGCTCCTCTCCACCGGCGTGCGATTGACATTCGGTAAAGGTGTGTTCTAAATGGACGCCATATCCCCGTCATCTCCAGGATCCATCAAAGGAGGCAGCACATGATCTATTGGATTGTCGTCGGACTTATCGCCGGCTGGCTCGCAGGACTCGTCATGAAGGGTGGCGGCTATGGCGTCATCGTGGACATCCTTCTCGGCATCCTCGGCGGCTTCTTGGGTGGCTGGATCTTTGGGCGCCTGGGAATCTGGCCTGCAGGAGGAATGACTGGCTCGATCATTGTTGCTTTTGTCGGCGCCGTCATCCTCGTCTGGATCACTCGCCTTCTGAAAAGAGCCTGACGCTTCAGTTCCTCGGTGGGTGTAGCACAGAATTCTGACGGAGTGCCGCATCCCTGGGAATCCGGGAAACCGGGGAAACCGGGGGAAACCGAGGACAGACGCGTCGTTCTCAGCTCTTTCGTTTGCTATAGCTTCGATCCGCCACCCGGCTTCACAAACTGGATCATATGACACTCGAATTGCCTGACTGCATAGCTTCCCCAGCGTAGTGGAGCTCGCAGACCTTCGGGGACATCAGGCAACCCTAAGTTTGATACAATTTGGCGTCCCGCATCACCACTCGAAGAGACCAAAAACACCTGTCCGTTGGGCCAGGTTTCAAACATGCAGTACAGGGAAAAACAGGCGAAAACAGGAGCGAAAGGTTCGAGATGCATAAGGAGCTGACGCCAAAGAGCTTATTTCGTTCCAAAGTGGGGCATAGGAGTACCATTATGCTGGTTTACGCCAAAAAATGTGCCTTCCGTACCATCGCGTTTAGGACAGGTCTGGTGTCAAATGGGACAGGTGCAAGCGACTGGACCAAATGACAGGTTTCGCGCATCCAAAGAACAGGCCAATAAGCAAGCAGCAAGAGGCCAGCAACTGTCGCAACAAGTGGGGATTGAGAACAGAGGAAAGATGAAGATCAAAGACAGCAATCGCAAGTGGATGTGGTGGTTCTTGGGGGTTGTGCTCGCGCTGCAACTGTATTTCGTTCGCGAACTCCTGGCGGCTTTTGCGCTGTTCGCGCTGGGTTTTGCGGCCATCGCTTTTGTCGTGGTCAGTCTGTACATGATGCAGAAGGTTTGGGAAACAGGCGTCCAACGCGTAGCCGACAGCCAGCACCCGGTAGTGGATATGGCACGGCGAGGTGTTAACGCCGTGGAAGACATGGCGCGCCGGCCGTTGCGGCGCCCGGGTTCAGCCGCGGCCCGTTAAGCCGCTGACGAGTTTCTGGCTATTGCCAGAGCACACGGAGAGCTGTCCAACCTGCCTCCTTACAGGATGGAAGCAGCCTCTGTCGAAAGTAATAAGAGAAAAAGGCCAGCCGTCCAGAGAGAGCGGCTGGCCTTTTTCTTTTTTGCCGCCGGGGCAGGGCTGAAGGGAAAGCCTTTATCGGCTCGCTGAGCATTTGGATGGATGCATTCCAACGCACGCAGCTAAGCGGCGGGGTGACGATGTTCTTTCGCCCATCTTTGGCGCACGGCAGCCAGGAACTGTTCCTTGCCGGCTTGCATTTGCCGCACGAGTGGCTGGTTCCCGGTTTCTTCGTGTCTTGCCGCCCACATCACCATTTCCGTAAGAACCGGCGCGAGGTCGATTCCTTTTGCGGTGAGCGAATAAATCACTTTTCGGCCGTCGGAAGCGTCTCGTTCCGTGGCGATAATTCCGTAGGATTCCAGGCGGCGCAGGCGGTCCGCCAAAATATTGCTGGCGATTTTTTCATCGGATTGAAGGAATTCGTTAAAGCTGCGGTATCCGCGGATCATCATGTCCCGAAGGATCAAGAGCGACCAGCGATCTCCCAGCATCTCGACGGAAGCGTTGAGCGGGCATCCGGAGCGCCGAGAGTAGGCCGGCTTCTTTTTCGGCATAGGAGGATGGTAACACTTTTCACTTGCAATATGCAAGTTAGATTGGCAGACTGACTTTCCGAGGTCGAGATCTCCGGCCGAAACGACGCCGAAGTGGGAGTGGAAACAAAAGTTGGAGCAAAACGTCATAGTTAGCCAAAGGAGAACAACATGCAGATGAATCCATATCTCGTTTTCAATGGGCAGTGTGAGGCCGCGTTCAAGTTCTACGAGAAAGCCCTCGGCGGCAAAATCGAGGGGATGATGACCCACGGCGATTCCCCCATGTCCGACAAAGTGCCAGCGGAATGGCGAAATAAGATCATGCACGCGCGCATGACTGTAGGCGGAGTGGTTTTGATGGGCTCCGACGCGCCGCCGGACCACTATGAAAAGCCCCAAGGCTTCTCCGTCTCACTCACCATCAAGGACCCGGCCGAAACCGAACGCATCTTCCATGAACTGGAGCAAAACGGTAAAGTGCAGATGCCGGTCCAGCAAACCTTCTGGTCGGCTCGCTTTGGAATGCTTGTCGATCAATTCGGGATCCCGTGGATGGTTAACTGCGAGCAAGCGGCTCAACAGTCGGCCTAACGTTCAGTCTCATGGAGGACGCCCGCAATCGGGGGTACTCCACTGAAATCTTCATCGATCACGCGACGAAGGGGAAAGTACATGAGCTCAGTGACACAAAGTCCCGCAACTAGTCAGTCGGCTGCGACAGCCGCTCCGACTTCGAAGCAGATGCTTTGGACCGGGCGCGTCATTAGCGCCATACCCGTACTCTTAATGATTTTCAGCGCGGTGATGAAGCTGATCAAGGCCGCTCCTGTCGTGCAGGGAATGCCCCGATACGGATATCCCGAGAGCCAGATTGTCACCATAGGGGTGCTTGAACTGCTCTCTTGTATCGTGTATGTAATTCCGGACACCGCAGTTCTCGGGGCCATTTTGATGACTGGCTATCTTGGCGGTGCCACCGCCACCAACGTGCGCATCGGCGACCCTTCCTACGTGATGACAGTCCTTTTAGGAGTGTTCGTGTGGGGCGGGCTTTTCTTTCGCGACGCCCGTGTTCGCGCACTTCTCCCGTTGCGAAGCTAGATTTTCCGGTAACACTTTGATTTGCGGATGCGTTTACTACGAGTAAGGAGACAGGCCGATGGAATTCAAGCCGGAGTTATTCGCGAATGATTTGAAGATTGCCTTGCGTTCGCTGGCGCGCGCGAAGGGCCTGGCGATCACGGTGGTGCTCACGCTCGCGCTGGGCATCGGCGCCAACGCCGCCATCTTCACGCTCGTTCGTGGCGTGCTGCTACGCCCGCTGGTGAATCGCGACGAAGACCGCCTCATCTACATCCGTCAAAGCGCGCCCGGCATTGGCACGGCAAACGCTTACTTCTCCGTCCCGGAGCTAAAGGACATTGAATCCGGCGTCAAGACCATCAGCGAGTTCGGCGACTTCTCGACCACCGGCTTCGTCATTGTGGGTCTCGGTGAGCCACGCGAAGTCCGCGCCGGCGTTGTCGGCGGCAGCTATTTCGACGTGATGGGTCTGCATGCTGCACTCGGTCGCCTCATCGGGCCGCAAGATGACGGCCCCAAAGCTGCGGGGGTCGTCGTTCTCACGTATCGGTTCTGGTCCTCTGCGCTCCATAGCGACCCTTCGGTCTTGGGCAAGACAGTTCGCCTCGGAAGCGGCGCCATGGGAACTCGATCTGGCACGATTATCGGGGTTCTCGAACCTTCCATCCCGTATCCTGCGGATACCGAAATCATCGCCAATGTCGTGACGAGCCCACACCATCTCTCGGCCACGATGGTGGAAGGCCGGGTCCATCGGATGACGGAACTCTTCGGCCGGCTCGCCCCGGGTGCAACTCTTGAGCAAGCGCGCGCTGAACTGCGCACGGTCTACGGTTCCATGATGAGCCAGCATTCGGAAGATTACTCAAAGCAGGCGGATTCCCGGATCAGCGCGACACGCCTGCGCGAGCAAATCACTTCCGGCGCGCGCACCATCCTTCTCGTTCTGCTCGCCGCTTCGGGACTTGTGTTCATCATCGCCTGCTCGAATGTCGCCAATCTTATCCTTGCTCGATCCGTCCGCCGCGAAGGCGAACTAGCCATCCGCGCCGCTCTCGGCGCCAGCCCCGGGACGCTGCGCCGTACTCTTCTTGCGGAAAGCCTTCTTCTCTGTGGCGCAGGAGCGCTCCTCGGAGTGCTAAGTGCAAGTCCCATGGTCGCCATTCTAGCCCGCTACGCCTCACGCTTCTCCGTACGCGCTCTCGATCTGACCGTAGATTCGAGCATGCTGTGGGTCGGCGCCGGCCTTGCGATCATTGCCGCCGTGCTGCTGGCTTATGTCCCGCGTCTCCCCTCCGCGAACTCTTCCCAGGGATTCGGCCTCGCCACCGGCAGCGTGCGCATTACCGGCGGCACCAACCGTCGTCTACGGCTATTCGCGATGACGCAAATTGCCGCTTCCTTCATGCTTCTCGCCGGCGCCAGCATGCTGCTTAAAACTCTTCTCGACATGCAAAGCGCGCGAACTATTTTGGACACGCACCGCGTGCTTGCTGTCAACGTCCCCGTAGATTCTTACGGCAAAAAACCCGAGGAGATCAACCAGTTCTATAAAGAAACAATTCGCCGCGTTGCGGAGTTGCCTGGAGTGGATAGCGTAGCGGTGGGAGACGCTACTCCGTGGCGAGACAAGGAGTTTTCGTTCGCCTTGCAATTCTCCACCGACGGCCACGTTCGCGCTCCCGGCGAAGAAGACCCTCGCTCACAGTTCCGAACCATCTCGCCAGGATTTTTCGGGGCTCTTCGGGTTCCCATCCTGGCAGGGCGGGATTTCAATGACTTGGACCGCGCGAACGTCGAGCCGGTTGTCATCATCAGCCAGACCCTGGCCCAGCGTATGTTCCCGGGCCGCGACCCCATCAACCGGCACCTGACGTGGACCGATCCGGTCATTAAGTTCATCGGCATCGAACCCGTGCCTCGCCGCATCGTCGGTGTGGTCGCCGATATTGACGACAACCACGTTATTCCTGCTCCCACAATGACTGTGTATAACCCGATGGAGCAGCAGGGTCTCTTCGGAGGCCGCCTGTTCGTGCACACGCACGCAGATCCCTACGGGCTGGTCACGCCCATCACGCGCCTCATACGCGATCTCTCGGCCGACCAGCCCGTGGAGCACGCGGCCACGCTCGAAGATATCCGGGCCGAAGTGCTCACACCTGACAAACTTAACTCGCTCGTCTTTGGGGGCTTTGCCCTCGTCGCTTTGGCCATCGCGATCGTCGGTGTTGCAGGCGTGCTCGCGTTCTCCGTCAGCGCACGCACGCGAGAATTCGGAATCCGCCTTGCGATTGGCTCGCAGCCAAGCCGCCTGCTGGCAGGAGTCATCCGCGAGGGCGCTGTGATGGCCACGGCCGGGATCGTAGCAGGCGCGGCTTGCGGATACGTCCTCGCGCGCCTGGCGGGTAGTTATCTGCTGGACATGAAAATGCCGAGCCCGTTGCCGGTGGTCGCTTCGGCCTTTATTTTGCTCGTTGCGGCTGTTGCTGCATCAGCTCTGCCGGCGGCCCGCGCCGCGCGGGTCGACGTCATCCAGGCACTGCGGGCCGAATGACCGTCGAAACTCACTCAAAAAAATGCGCCGGTAGCGGGAGTTCGCTACCGGCGCTGCTTTGCCTGAACTAAATCCAGACAATTAGAAGTTAAATTTCAATCCGAGCTGCATGATACGGGGGTCGCGCGTCGAAGTCACCTTATCGAACAAGCTCGAGGTGAAGTTGAGCGAAGCGCAGCAAATCGGATTGGTATGGTTGAAGGTGTTGAACGTTTCCCAGCGCAATTGTCCGGAGACGCGCTCACCAAACTTCATGTTCTTGAATAACGAGAGGTCCGTACGCCAAAAGCCGGGGCCACGGATGGCGCCGGGAGGCTCGGTAGTTTGCGTAGTCTGAGTTGTACCCGGCACAGCGAAGGCGGCTAAGTTAAACCACTGTGCATAGGTAGAGGTACCGGAATTGGGGTTGCCGACCAGGTTTGGACGACAGCCGAGAGGTGAGGCGCTGAGCAGGCAGCCGGAACCCGTGGGATCGTTGCATGTTGCACCAGTACCGCTAGCACATCCACCGTTACCCAAAACGGCCGTCAAAGGAAGACCGGTCTGGAAAGTCTGGACGCCGGAGAACTGCCAGCCGTCAAGAACATGTTTGGCCACGCCTTGGAAGCGGTGAGTCCAGGGGATTTCCCAAACGAAGTTAGCAGTCAAAACGTGACGCCGATCCGCGATCGTCGGTCCGTAATTGCTGCGAAGATCGCCAGTGACCTGCGGAAGAGCAGCGCCGCCAGTGCTGCGGTCGGCGGGATCCGTGGTCAAGCCATGCGACCACGTGTAGGAAACGTTGACCATAGAGCTGCCGGACAAACGCTTTTGCACTTGCGTCTGCAGCGAGTGATAGTTGGCGGTGAAGACGTCGACGAAGAAGAGCCCCGGGCCATAGCCAACAAAAGGCCTCAGCACGGCAAGTTTGTTTGAGTTGGTGTTGCCATTGACCGGCCCAGTGATGACAACCTGGTCTGCGGCCGTTGGAGCAGGACCGGCGGTGCACGGAGTCGCGGCTGTGCAGTTCAAATAGGAGGCCACAGGTGCCTGGTTGAAATCTTCAAAGCCAGGAAGGTGGATGCCGTTGCTGCCGTAATAGCCGACATCGACCAGCCACGTAGTGCCGAATTGACGCTGGACGTCCAAGCTCCACTGCTGAGAGTACGGAGACTTGTAATCGATGGGCATGCGCGACTGGATGGTGAAGGGCGTGGTCGTGGCAACCGTGGTGGTCGCCCCCGTTGGACTGGAGAGTGTGCTGCGGTTGATGTTGAGATTGGTCAGGAAGCCCTGGCTTAGGCCGACGTTGAGTTCGGGGTTGCCGAATTCGAGGCCGTTGTCAAAGTACATGCCGTAGCCGGCTCGTACGGAGGTTCGACCATCGCCAAAGGGATCCCAGGCGATTCCGATGCGTGGAGCGATGGCCCGATTGAATTCCTTGCCGACTTTGCTGCCGAAGGGCGATTTCGTGCCGACAAAGCCGTTGAATGTTGGCGGATCGGCAAAGATCAGGCCGTTCAATGGATTGTAGTTTGGGTTGCAAGCGCTGCTCGTCGGCACGCCGTTGACGAGCTTCACATCCATGGCACCGGAAGCCGTAATGCAGGGTGCTTTCGCCGGATCATAGAGCGCGGGATCGAAATTGACGAGGCGGCTGGAGCCGTTCGCACCGCTGGCATCCGTGGGCTGACGGAAGAACGAGTGGCGGATACCGTAGGTGACAGTGACGTTTTTCCTGACGCGCCAGGTATCCTGGCCGTAGTACTCGAACTGGTTGTCGAAAATGTTCGCGGTAACGTCGAGCGAGGCTTGCGCGAACGTGCTGTTCTGACCCAGCAGAAAGTTTGCATAGGACTGCTCGAATGAGAAAGGACAAGTTCCTCCGCCGGCGGCCGTTCCCGTACACACAGGATTGCCATTGAAGAGTGTCGCCGAAGTTGGTGCATTCTGCGCGTCAAAAGAGAACGAACCGTTATTGCTTCCCGTCAGTTGGTTCTCATGCTTGTTGTAGTGGTAGTAGATGGCGCCGAACTTCAGCGTATGCGAACCAACGATTTTGGTGACATTGCCATAGACCGTGTGGTTGACGTTGAAATCATCGTACGGACCAAATGTCGAAATG
>Ga0134128_10006014_pt1 | contig 14698 bp, 16 predicted proteins | sample KB31754_FD_96462 | JGI IMG/M metagenome (GOLD analysis project Ga0134128, IMG submission 96462) | Terrestrial soil microbial communities with excess Nitrogen fertilizer from Kellogg Biological Station, Michigan, USA - KB3-175-4 | ecosystem: Environmental > Terrestrial > Soil > Unclassified ... | reverse complement strand
TCGAGCATGATGAGGGCGGTGTAGGTCGGCTACGGTATCCTAGCACGACGCGTTAACGTTAAATAACGCCGCTCAGAACCGTAATTTACGCGACAGGCGGGGGCATTCTCGGAGAGTATCCCGAGTCTAATCTCGAGAGTGCGCGCACGCGAAACGGGGGCTGCGGCGCCCGGAGGGGGCGGCCTGCGGCGGCGCCGGCAAGCGGGCGGCGGCTCGAAGCGTTGACATGACAATAACCGGCGGCGGTAAGGCCTTGTGATGAAGAGCTCCGTGTAGAGCTCGGCGGAGTGAAGCGATGACGATTCCCGCGTTCTGCGATTGGCTGTCGAATACCTCGCTCAGCATGGCGATTCAGAATCACAATTGGGTGATCCCGAGCGTGCAGTCGGTCCACATTCTGGCGATCGCCACCGTCATGGCGTCGGTCGTCATGCTCGATGTCCGTCTCCTCGGCTTGAACGGGCGGGGGCAGACCGTGCCGGAGGTGGCACGCCGCTTCCTGCCGTGGGTGTGGTGCGCCGTCTGCGTGCTCGCGGTGTCGGGCACGATCCTCATCATCGGCGAGCCGGCCCGCGAGCTCGAGAGTCAAGTCTTCTGGACGAAGATGACGCTGCTCGCTTGCGTCCTGATCCTCACGGGCGCGTTCCAGCTCGGCGCGTTTCGCCGCGAGTCGTTCTGGGAGCGGCGGCGCGTGCTCGCCTCCGTCACTGCCGTCGCCTCGCTCGGTCTTTGGGTGGCCATCCTCGCCGCGGGCCGGTGGATTGCCTACATGGGTCACGGCTGAGGACGGCGCGCCATGCACTTCTACAACCAGATCTTCACCGCTATCGAGGCGACTCCGCTCGCGACGGCCGTTCGGGAGTCGACGTGGATGTTCCCGACCTTCGAGACGCTGCACGTACTGTCGATCGCGCTCGTCGTCGGCACGATCATGATCGTCGATTTCCGGCTGATCAATGTCGCATCCCGCCGTCGCCCCGTGAGCGAGGTGATGCGAGAGGTGCTGCCGTGGACGTGGGGTGCGTTCGCCGGCGCCGTCGTTTTCGGAGGTCTGCTGTTTTGCTCGGCGGCGACCAAGTACTCCCATAATCCTCAGTTCCTGTTCAAGATGGCGCTGCTGCTGCTCGCGGCGGCCAACATGGCCGTCTTTCACCTCGGCAGCGGGCGCAAGATCCAGCTGTGGGATCGCGCTGCGATGACACCGACGGGAGCACGCATCGCTGGAGGACTCTCGATCCTCATCTGGGTATCGGTGGTCGCGCTCGGCCGCTGGATCGGCTTCGCCACCAACTAAGGGGAGAGCGCTCGTGAAGATCGCACTCATTGGTGCAACCGGCAACGTCGGCTCGAAGCTCCTTTCCGAGGCGCTCTCCCGCGGTCACCGCGTAACAGGAATTGCACGGCACATCGAGAAGCTCGAGGGCCGCAACGGCGTCACGGCGCGGCAGGTGGACCTCGCCGATGAAGGCAAGCTCGCTGATGCGTTGCGGGGACACGATGCCATCGTCGTGAGCGTGCGCTACCAGCACAACGACGTGCGCCATGCGATTGCCGCAGCGAAGGCGGCAGGCGTCAAACGCATTCTCTTCGTGGGCGGCGCCGCGAGCCTCGAGGCATCTCCCGGCGTGCGACTCCTCGATACGCCCGGCTTTCCCGATGTCATCAAGGTAGAGGCGGCTCCGGCGGCGCTCGCGCTCGATCGCATCCGTGCGGAGACGTCCCTCGACTGGACGTTCCTCTCCCCCTCGATCATGCTCGTCCCCGGCGAGCGGACCGGGAAATTCCGCATCGGCGGAGACCAGGTGCTCAAGGACGAGAAAGGCGAGAGCCGAATCAGCCAGGAGGATCTCGCGGTCGCAGCCCTCGATGAGCTCGAGAAGCCGCGGCACATCCGCAAGCGCTTCACCGTCGGGTATTGATCAGACGTTCTTGAACGCCATCCGCGCCTGAGCCTTGAGCGCGCGGCGGCGATCTTCGAAGGCCAACCGCTCCGCAGGCGATGGCTCGTCCGGCAGAGCCGCGAGCGCTTCGTCGAAGATCTCGCGCAGCTCCTCTTTGAATTCCGGATGCGTGAAGATGTAGAAGTCGTTGCGCAGGATTCCTCGCAGCACCCTCTCACCGGCCTCGAGCGGTGGCATCCCGGCACGGCGATGGAGCTCGGCCAAGCGGGTCATGAACTCGCTGTCCGCAGCTCCCGAGCTCGCGGCGAGGTGCGCGGGCCTCAGCGTGTCGCTCTCGTAAATGTGGCTGTCCACCAGTCCGGGACAGACGACCGAGACGTTGATGCCATGCGGCGCGACGCTGTAGCGCAGCGCCTCGGAAAGCCCGCGCACGGCGAATTTCGAGCAGGTGTAGATCCCCGCGTTCGGACCTGCGATGAAGGCGGCCATGGAAGCCGTATTCACGATGTGTCCGCCCTCACCATGCTTGCGCAGGCGCGGAATGAACGTGTGCACGCCATTGACGACCCCGCCGAGATTGACACCGAGGACCCAGTCCCAGTCCTCGTAGGTCGCCGCCGCGATGTCGTTGAACAGGTTGATGCCGGCGTTGTTGCAGACGACGTGCACCTTGCCGAAGACCCGCTCCGCCTCGTCGGCCGCCTGCGCCATCGCTTGCCGGTCGGACACGTCGACTCGCAGGGCATGGACGCTGCGACGCTTGTTCGCACGGCTGAAATGCTCGAGCGCCTCGTCGAGATGGTCCTGCCGAAGATCGGCGATGACGACCTTCATGCCTGCGGTGATGAAGGCCTGAGCCATACCGAATCCGAGCCCGCTCCCTCCGCCCGAGATGAAAGCCACCCGGCTCGCCACGTCTCTCATGAGTGCCACTCCACGCCGCGTGCCGGTCCAGGGCGGACCGGGACGGGCGACGAACGACCGCTTCTTAGCACCTTTCGGTGGGAGGGGCTATGCTGGTGTGGCAATAGTGAGGAAATCCTGTGCCGAGGGCCGCATGCCCCTGACGAAGATGGAGCATTACCTCGTCCTCACGGACGACATCGACGCCACGCGCGATTTCTACTGCAACGCGCTCGGGATGCGCGTCGGCTCGCGGCCGCCGCTCGAATTCCCCGGATACTGGCTCTATGTCGGCGAGACGCCTTGCATTCACATCGCGGAATGGAAGACGTACACGGCGCATTCCGAGCGGCAGGGTGTTCCGGTCTCGACCCGCGCCCCCGGTACGGGTCCTTTCGACCACATCGCATTCAACGCCGAGGACTATGACGGGGTGCTCGAGCGGCTGCGGCGGCACGGACTCGAACCGCGCAAGAACGCGGTCACGGGCGCGCCGCTCCGGCAGCTGTTCCTCACCGACCCGAACGGCGTGAAGATCGAGATCAACATCCGTACGCCAGCGGTGAGCTGATGGTGCGATCGCCCGAAGAGAGCCTGCGCGAGCTGCTGACGCGCGTGCACGAGCGGTTGAGCCAGGCGGCGACGATCGATCCGGAGTCGCGCCGGCTGCTCGCGACGCTCACGCAGGACATCGAGCGTGCGCTCGGCACGCGGCCTGCCGCGCCGGGCGGCGGCGCGCAAGACCGCCGTATCGGGAGCGAATCGGTATCGGGTCTCGAGGCGCTCGCCGCGCGATTCGATGCGGATCACCCGGCGCTCGCCCAGACGCTGCGCCAGCTGGTCGACTTCCTCGGCAAGGCGGGGATCTAGCCCAGAAAAAAGCCCCGGCGCTCGTTCAAGCACCGGGGCTCGTTCGAAACGTAGGCTCAGTCGTCCATCAGGAAGCTGCGGAGCTGCTCGCTGCGGCTCGGATGGCGGAGCTTGCGCAGCGCCTTCGCCTCGATCTGGCGGATGCGCTCGCGGGTGACATCGAACTGCTTGCCGACCTCCTCGAGCGTGTGGTCGGTGTTCATGTCGATTCCGAAGCGCATGCGCAGCACCTTCGCCTCGCGCGGCGTGAGCTGCGCGAGCACCGCGTGCGTCGTCTCACGCAGCGACTCCATGGTCGCCTGATCGATCGGCGAGGCGACCGAGGTGTCCTCGATGAAGTCCCCGAGATGCGAGTCCTCGTCATCGCCGATCGGAGTCTCCATCGAGATGGGCTCCTTGGCGATCTTCAGGACCTTGCGAACTTTGTCCTCCGGCATCTCCATGCGCACCGCGAGCTCCTCGGGGGTAGGCTCGCGGCCCATCTCCTGCAGCATCTGCCGCGAGATGCGATTCAGCTTGTTGATCGTCTCGATCATGTGCACCGGGATGCGGATGGTGCGCGCCTGATCGGCGATCGAGCGCGTGATCGCCTGCCGGATCCACCACGTCGCGTACGTGGAGAATTTGTACCCGCGGCGATACTCGAACTTGTCCACGGCCTTCATCAGGCCGATGTTGCCCTCCTGGATGAGGTCCAGGAACTGCAGACCGCGGTTCGTGTACTTCTTCGCGATCGAGATGACGAGACGCAGGTTCGCTTCGACCATCTCCTTCTTCGCCCGGCGCGCCTTCGCCTCGCCGATCGAGACTTCGCGGTTGATCTCCTTGATGTCGGCGATGCAGAGGTGATACTGCTGCTCGAGCACCTCGAGCTTCTTCTGGCGCCGCTCGATCTCCTCTTTCATGCGCGCGAGCGGGGCCGAATACTTCTTCGCAGCCTTGATGTGCTTCGCGAGCCAGCGCGGGCTCGTCTCGTTCTTCGGGAACGTCCCGATGAAATCCTTGCGCGGCATGCCCGCATCGCGCACCGCGAAGATCATGATCTCCTTCTCGAGCTGGCGGCACTCCCCGATGTGCGCGCGCAGGTTGAGAATCAGCGCATCGAACATGCGTGGGGAAAGCTTCAGCTCCATGAACTCCGAGGCGAGCTTGCGGCGCAGCTTCAGAGTCTTCGGATCGCTCGCGCCCACCTTCAGGATTGCCGTGAGGACGTGCCCGTGGCCCTTCTGCAATGCTGCGAAGCGCCGTGCGGCCTCCTCCGGATCGGGACCGGTGTCGACCGCTTCCTCGCTGTCGTCGCCGTCCTCGGACTCCTCCTCGTCCTCGCCCTCTTCCTCGGCGGCGACGATCTCCATCTTCGTGGGATTCTGCGGCTGAGCGATAACGTCAGGCGCGTTCGGATCGATGAAGCCGACGATCACATCGACGAGGCGCGCTTGACCGCTCTTCACGGGCTCGTATGCGCGCAGCAGGAAGTCGTAGGTCGGGGGATACATGGAGAGCGCCGTACGCACCGCATCGAGCCCTTCCTCGATGCGCTTGGCAATGCGGATCTCGCCCTCGCGCGTCAGCAGCTCGACGGTGCCCATCTCGCGCATGTACATGCGGACGGGGTCGGTCGTGCGGCCGAGCTCCGAGTCGAGCGCGGCAAGGGCCGCTGCGGCCTCCTCGATCGCTTCCTCATCCGCTGGGGCGGCCGGCTCGCTCGCCAGCAGCGACTCGGTATCCGGCGCCTTCTCGTAGACGGGGATTCCGATATCGTTGATCCGGTTGACGATGTCCTCGATCTGCTCGGGGTCGACGATCTCCGAGGGCAGGTGATCGTTCACCTGCGCGTACGTCAGATAGCCCTGCTCCTTGCCGCGAGCGATCAGCAGCTTGATCTGGGACTGATGGTCCTCGGACATCACGGGTACGCGGCGCTCGATTCCCAAGGCTCTCCTCTCTACGGCACTCTTCTCCGCAGCATGAACCGACCCTTCGTGGGCACCACCGGCAGCGTCGGTCCCGAGGCCCGGGGCGTGGCGGCGAGTGGCCTTCGCCGCGGCAGACTTGGTCGCGGCATCGCCCGCACCCGCCGATCCCGCCGAGGAGGCCGGCGTCGCGGCGCTTGCCGCCGTGGCGGCCGGCACGAGGTTATCGGCAGTCCGCGCAGAAGCTTCAGCGGATCTCTTCGCACCTGCACTCTTGCGGTCGCGAATCGTCGGCGCCGCCGCCTTCTTCAGTGCGGCGGGCTTCGGCGGCTTCCCGTGCGGCGTACGTTTCTTGCTAAGGGCTGCGGTAGTAGACTTCGGCTTACGTGTCATGGCGTGGGCGGCGCGAGGGCGTGCGTGTCGAGGTTGAACAGGCTGTCCCGTATGTGAGTTCCAGGACGAGGCAACTCAAGGGTCGATCGGGCAAAGCGCGCCATTTTATGTGACTTCCCCGCTCCTGCCAAACGCCGGTGCACGCCCGGCCGTGGCTCGGTCCTCAACCCGCCGCGGCAACGCTCGGCAGATGGGCCAGTTCTCTCGTAAGTCTTTGAATTTCCGATTTTTCTTCTGCGGATAGCCCCTGCGCACGATCCTTTTCGAGTAGTCGATCGAGCCGGCCTCTGCACGCCTGCTCGATGAGCCGCTCCAGGGCCCGCTCGAGCTCCCGTTCGGCGGCGGCCCGGTCCGGGACCAGCGCCTCGGCGGCCGCGAGCCGCGCAAGGGGGGCCCCATCCGGGCGGTCGCGCCAGCGCTCGAGAACCTGTGCCGTCGTGCCGGCGGGGTCCGCACGCAAGTCGGCGAGCAGCTCGCGCAGCAGATCGGCGCCCGGCTCCTCGACCTGCGCGACGGCGGCGACCGTACCTTCCCGCAGACCCGGTGCCGCCGAGGGGAAGTGCAGCAGCAGCCGCACGGCCTGGCGCACGAGACTGCCCCGTCCGACCGTCACGGGCGCGGCGCCTGCACCGATGCGACGGCGGCCGATCGGGATCCCGAGCAGCTCCGCCACACCCTCGGGCGTCCGCTGGAATCCGAACGCCTGTGCGAGACGCTCGACGAGCAGGCGCCGGTAGATGCCCTCGGGCACCTGTTCGATGAGCGGGCGCACGGCCTGCGCCGCACGTGCGCGGCCGTCCGCTCCGCGCGCCGGGAAGCGCTCCGCCATCTCACGCACCAAATACTCCGAGAGCGGCAGCGCATCCGCCGTGAGGCGGCGCTCGAAGGCGTCGCGGCCTTCCTTGGCGACGAGCGTATCGGGGTCCTCTCCCTCCGGAAGAAAGAGGAAGCGGATCTCGCGGCCCTCGAGCGCCTCGGGCAGTGCATTCTGCAAGGCGCGCCAGGCCGCGGCGCGCCCGGCGCGATCGCCGTCGAATGCGAATATGACCTCAGGAACCAGCTGGAAAATGCGTTTCAAATGCTCGGGCGTCGTCGCAGTGCCGAGCGTCGCTACGGCGCAGGAAATGTTGAACTGATGCAGCCGCACGACGTCGATGTATCCCTCGACGACGAGCAGCCTCGAAAGCGATGCTCGGCTCTGGCGAGTCTCGTAGAGCCCGTAGAGCTCGCGGCCTTTGTGAAAGAGCGTCGTCTCCGGAGAGTTGAGGTACTTCGGCTCGCCCTCGCCGATCACGCGGCCGCCGAACGCGATGATCCGGCCGCGGCCGTCGCGGATCGGAAACATGATGCGATCGCGGAAGCGGTCATAGAAGCGCGCGCTCGATGCCCGAGGTTCGGGCTCCGCAGCCGGTCCGCGCTCGCGCTCGATGATGAGTCCGAGCTCGGAGAGCTGACGCCGACTCTCCTCCGTCGCCCCGAAACGACGCAGGACCTCGTTCCATGAGCTCGGCGCGTAACCGATCCCGAATCGTTCGACGATGTCGCGGTCGAGGCCGCGGCGCGCGATGTATTGACGCGCGCGATCGTTCGTCCGGAGCGACTCCGCATAGAAACGCGCGATGCTCGCCATCAGATCTTGCAGGCCCGCCGCCTCGCGGCGCGGGGCGGGCGCACCGCTCTCCCGGGGCACTTCGAGCCCGAGGCTCGCAGCGAGCTCCTCGACCGCCTCGGGGAAGGGCAGCCGGTCGTGCTCCATGAGAAAGGAGAGCGCGGTGCCGTGGGCCCCGCAGCCGAAGCAGTGATAGAACTGCTTATCCGGGCTCACCCAGAAGGACGGCGTCTTCTCGTTGTGGAAAGGGCAGCAGGCCTTGTATTCGCGCCCGGCCTTCTTCAGAGCGATCCGCGACCCGACGACCTCGATGATGTTCGCTCGCGCGATCAACTCATCGATGAAGCTGCGGGGGATCAAGCCCATTCCGCAAGCCTAGCGCTTGCGGGCGCTGCGGGCGAGACTCAAGGTTTGGCTGCGGCACTCAACCGCTCCTTGATGCGGGCGCTGAGGGCAGCCATGTCGGTGCGTCCCTGCGCCTTCGCTTTCACCGCGCCCATGACCTTGCCCATGTCCTTGAGGGATGCGGCCCCCGTCGCGCGGATCGCCTCGTCGATGAGCGCGGCGACCTCGGAGTCGGAGAGCTGCGCGGGAAGGTAGCTCTGGACGATCGCGAGCTCCGCGGATTCCTTCGCGACGAGATCGGCACGGCCGCCGCTCTCGAACTGAGCGATCGACTCGCGGCGCTGCTTGAGCATGCGCTCGAGGACTGAGAGCACCTGCGTGTCATCGAGCGTGATGCGCTCGTCCACCTCGCGCTGTTTGATAGCGGCCAAAATCAACCGGATGGTCGAGAGGCGCTCGCGCTCCCCTGCGCGCATCGCCGACTTCATGTCCTCCGTGATACGGTCTTTGAGGCTCATGGGATGCTCTCCTCGCGCGCCGGGATGCCGTTCGGCTCACGGCGCTGCAGCAGGAAACGCCGCTGACGGGCGCGGCGTGAGGCCTCAGCGCTGCGGTCTCACGGTGCTCTCGCGCGAGAGCCGCTTCATGTGCCGCTTGATTGCGGCTGCCTTCTTGCGTTTCCGTTCCTGAGTGGGCTTCTCGTAGAATTCGCGCCGGCGCAGCTCGGTGAGAATGCCTGCCTTCTCGCAGGCGCGCTTGAAACGCCGCAAGGCGGCATCAAAGTACTCGTTCTCGCGAACTCGGACGCTCGGCATTGAAACCTCAAGCCATTGATTTGGCTTAATTTTAAGACAGGCCCAACAACGGGGCCGGCAATTGTAAATAGCCCCGATGGAAAAGGCAAAGCATCTCACGATCCTCGCGATCGAGTCCTCCTGCGACGAGAGCGCCGCGGCGGTGCTCGATGAGGAAAGGGGCCTGCTCGCGCACAGTGTCTTCAGCCAGGTCGAATTGCACCGCGTATTCGGCGGCGTCGTGCCGGAGCTCGCCTCCCGCGACCACGTCCGCCGATTGCTGCCGCTCGTGCGCACTGTGCTCGGCGAGGCGGGGCTGCTCGAGCCGTGCGCGGGCGCGGGTGCTGGTGGCAATGCGACCGAGTTTGCCTGCGTGCGCGCAGGCGCACTCCAGGGCATTGCCTACACGGCGGGCCCCGGCTTGGTGGGCGCGCTGCTGACGGGCGCTGCGCTCGGCCGCAGCCTCGCCTACGCCTGGGGCGTTCCGGCGATCGGCGTGCATCATCTCGAAGGTCATCTACTCGCGGTGCTGCTCGAGGAGGATCGCCCACCCTTTCCGCATGTGGCGCTGCTCGTGTCGGGCGGCCACACCATGCTGATCGAGGTGCAGGGCGTCGGATGCTATCGAGTGCTCGGGGAAACGCGCGACGATGCGGCCGGGGAGGCATTCGACAAGACTGCGAAGCTTCTCGATCTGCCTTATCCGGGCGGGCCGGAGCTCGCGCGGCTCGCCGAGTCGGGGCGGCCCGGTGCGTTCGCGTTTCCACGGCCGATGCTCGATCGCCCGGGCCTCGAGCTCAGCTTCTCCGGTCTCAAAACGGCGGTCCTGAATGCCGTGCGCGCCCGCACGCTGAGCGAACCCGTCAAGGCCGATATTGCCTGGGCGGTCCAGGAGGCGATCGTGGATACGTTGATCGCCAAAGCGGTGCGCGCGCTCGAGGAGACCGGGCTCGATGCCCTCGTCGTGTGCGGGGGTGTCGGCGCGAATCTCAGATTACGCGAGCGGCTCGCTGCGGCGCTGCGCGCGCGCGGCGCGCGCGCCTACCATCCGCGCCTCGAGCTCTGCACCGACAATGCGGCGATGATCGCGGCCGCGGGGCTCGCGCGCCTCAAGGCCGGCGAGCACGATGACCTCGGCATTGCCGCCCGGGCACAATGGCCCCTCGAATCACTGCGGCCCGTTGCGGGCTGAGCGCCGTGCCATGAGCGCGACCCGATCCGACTGCATCTTCCTCCGTGGCCTCGCCGTCGAGTGCATCATCGGTTTCATCGAGTGGGAGCGGCGCGTCAAGCAGACCGTCGTCATCGACCTCGAGCTGCCGGTCGATTGCGCGCGGGCGGCACTGAGCGACGAAGTGTCCGACACGCTCGATTACAAGAGGCTCGCCAAGCGCGTCATCGCGTTCGTCGAAGGATCGGATTTCAAGCTCGTCGAGACGCTCGCGCATCGAACGGCGCTCCTCATTCTCGAGGAGTTCGGTGTGGAGTGGGTGCGGCTCACGCTCAACAAGCCGGGGGCAATCCGCAAATCGCGCGACGTTGGCGTCTCGATCGAGCGCAGGCGCGCGGAACTGTCGCAAGCCGCCGGCCCTGCAGACACCAGTCCGGCCGTACCGGCCGGTCGATGAAGGCACTGCGCGCGCCTCATGCCACACGTCTATGTCGCCGCCGGAAGCAACATCGAACCTGAGCGCAATCTCTCGCTCGCCGCCGCCGAGCTCGAGCACGTGTTCGGGCCGCTCGAGTGCTCGCCGTGGTATCGCAACCGCGCGGTCGGGTTCGAGGGCGCGGATTTCGTCAACTTCGTCGTGGGATTCGAGACCGCCGAACCGCTGCCGCGCGTGATCGAACGCCTGCGCGAGATCGAGAAGCATTGCGGCCGGCCACGCGATGCGCCGAAATGGGCGCCGCGCGCGATGGACCTCGACATTCTTCTCTATGGCGACCTCCGCTGCGAGGAGCCGGGGCTGGTTCTGCCGCGCCCCGACCTGCTCAAGCGTCCCTACATGCTGGGTCCGCTCGCGGATATCGCCCCCCATCTCGTGCATCCGACCGCCGGTGCGACGATCGGGGAGCTCTGGGAGCGTTTCGATCGCTCGGCTCACCCGCTCGTGCGTGTGAAGCCGGGGTTCACGCCCCGATCGCTGCGATGATCCGATCCGGGCGCATCGCCGCACTTCCAGCACTCGGTCCGGAGGAGGCCGACCACTCCCGGGCCATCGAGGCACTCATCCGGCGGCGCATCGCAGAGTCTGGCGGCTGGATCGATTTCGAGACCTTCATGGACCTCGCGCTCTACGCCCCGGGGCTCGGCTACTACAGCGCCGGCGCGACGAAATTCGGGCGCGCCGGAGATTTCGTCACCGCCCCCGAGATGTCGGACCTCTTCAGCCGCTGCGTTGCGCGCCAGTGTGCGCAGTGCTTGGAAGCGCTCGGCGGGGGTCAGATCCTGGAGCTCGGCGCCGGCACGGGACGAATGGCGGCCGTGCTCTTGGGCGACCTCGCGCAGCGCGGTGCGCTGCCTGCGCGCTATGCGATTCTCGAAGTGAGCGCCGATCTGCGCGAGCGGCAGCAGGAGCGGATCGCTCATCTGCCCGAGAACCTGCGCGGGCGCGTGACCTGGCTCGAGCACTGGCCGCAGGAGCGGCTCGAGGGCATCGTGCTCGCGAACGAGGTGCTCGATGCGCTCGCGTGCCAGAGGTTCGTCGTGCATCGGCCCGAGCCGAGCGCGCTCGGGGTGGGCCTCGATCCGGATGGCGCTCTCATCGAATGCGAACGGCCGGCCGCTGCGCGAGCTCGAGCCGCCATAGCGTCGCTGCTCTCGGACTTGCCGAACGCGCTGCCGGATGGCTACGTCTCCGAGCTCTGCCTGCGAATCGAGCCGTGGATTGCCGCGCTCTCCGAAGTGCTCGCGCGTGGCATCGTGCTGCTCTTCGACTACGGACTGCCGCGGGCGCACTACTATCATCCCGAGCGGCTGAACGGCACGCTGCGCTGCCACTTCAGGCAGCGCGCGCACGATGATCCGCTCACCCGCATCGGCTTGCAGGACATCACCGCGTGGGTGGATTTCACGCGGGTTGCCGAAGCGGCGGCCGCGGTCGGTCTCGATGTACGCGGCTTCGCGACTCAGGCGGCCTTCCTGCTCGGCACGGGCATCGAGGCGCTAGTGGCCGAGTCTGCTGCCCCTGCCGAGCGCTCGCGGCTCGCGGGAGAGGCGCGCCGGCTTCTGCTGCCGGGAGAGATGGGAGAGGCTTTCAAGGCGATGGCGCTGACGCGCCGCTTCGAGGCGCCACTCGCCGGTTTCGCGCATCAGGACTTGCGCGGATCGCTCTGAGCGGCGTGCGCCTGCTTTGAGCTCGCGAGGGCGGCGAGCCGCTTCACGCGAATTTTCGCGCCGATTGCAGGGCCATCGAGGCCGTGCCGCTCCTCTTCCGGCAACGTGACGCTCGATGCCACCTCGCGCGCCCGGCGCAGATAATCGGACTGCGGGTAGGGCCGCGATTGAAGTCCCTCGCGCCCGCGCGCATCGGCCTCGCACGCGAGCAGCAGCTCGGAGAATCGGTCGGGCCGGCGCAGCGCGTCGGTCGTCTCCAGGAGCTCGAGCACCGTTGCGGGCCTGAGCTCCAAGGCGCGGTGTATCACGGTGTGGTGACGTGCAGCGAGCACGGCGAGCTCGTGATGTGCCTTCGGGACTTTGAGACGCCGAGCGACGGCATCGACGAGCGGCACGCCTGCCTCCTCGTGGCCGTGATGGGCGGGCCAGCGCTCGCGCGGCGTCAGTGCCTTGCCGAGATCGTGCATGAGCGTCGCGTAGCGCACGGGCGTCGAGGCGCCGCAACGCGCCGCGTATTCGAGGGCGAGCATCACGTGCACGCCGGTGTCGATCTCCGGGTGCCACTTCTCGGGCTGGGGGACGCCGAAGAGGGCATCGACCTCCGGATACAGCGCTTTGAGAGCACCGCAGGCGCGTAGCACCTCGAAGAACACTGCGGGGCGTTCCTCCGCGAGAGCGCGCTCGGTCTCCTGCCAAACACGCTCGGGCACGAGGGCATCGACCTCGCCGGAAGCGGTCATGCGCGCCATGAGCGCCATCGTCTCTTCGGCAACGCGAAATCCGAGCGGCGCGAAGCGCGCGGCAAAGCGCGCCACGCGCAGGATTCGCACCGGGTCCTCGACGAAAGCCTCGGAGACGTGCCTCAACAGGCGGGCCTCGAGATCGCGCCGTCCGCCGAACGGGTCCACGAGCTCGCCCGAGTCGCTCTCCGCAATCGCGTTGATCGTCAGATCGCGGCGCCTCAGGTCCTCCTCGAGGGTGACATCGGGCGAGAATCGCGTCTCGAAGCCGCGATAGCCCGGAGCGACCTTGCGCTCGAGGCGTGCGAGTGCGTACTCCTCGTGCGTCTCGGGGTGCAGGAACACCGGGAACTCGCGCCCGACGGGCGTGAAGCCGCGCGCGATGAGATCGGCGCGATCGGCGCCGACCACGACCCAGTCCCGCTCGCGCACCGGGCGTCCGAGGAGTCGGTCCCGCACGGCCCCGCCCACCAAGTAGACTTGCATGCGGACATGTTAACCGAGAGCCGCTGCGCACCTGCGACGGATCGTCCCCGTCTGCGGTCCGTGCTCGCGAGCCTTCTGTGCCTGCTGATGAGCGGCTGCGGGACGCTGTACGTCCTGCAGGCCGCGCACGGCGAGTTTCAGGTGCTCGCGAGGCGACGGCCGATTCCCAGAGTCATTGCGAACCCGCGCACGCCGCCCGCGCTGCGCTCGACGCTCGAGCAGGTCGAGAGTGCGCGCAATTTCGCAACACGCGCGCTCGGCCTGCCGAACAACGCAAGCTACCGCAGCTACAGCGACATCGGGCGGCCGTTCGTCGTTTGGAACGTGGTCGCCGCGCCGGAGTTCTCCGTCGAGCCGGTGCGCTGGTGCTTCCCCATCGTCGGCTGCGTCGCCTATCGCGGCTATTTCAGCGAGCGCAGCGCGCGCCGGTTCGCCGCCCGACTGCGATTGCGCGGCAACGATGTGACGATCGGCGGCGTGCCCGCGTACTCGACGCTCGGACGGTTCGCGGATCCCGTGCTGAGCTCGATGCTCGGCTATGGAGACGTCGAGCTCGCAGGAATCATCTTCCACGAGCTCACGCATCAGCTGCTCTACGTGCCCGGCGACTCGTCTTTCAATGAGGCATTCGCGACGACGGTCGAGGAGGAGGGCGTGCGGCGCTGGCTGCTCACGCAGGGCCGCATGACCGATCTCTTGCGCTACGAAGCCGCGAACGCGCGCAATCTCGAGTACATCGCGCTCTTTCGCCAGTACCGCGGGCGGCTCGAGACGCTCTACTCCTCGCAGTTGCCGCGGACGCAAATGCTGGCAGGCAAACGAGCGACGTTCGCTGCGCTCGCGAGCGAGATGCGTGCAATCGAGCGTCGCACCCATGCACCTTCCCCGTATCGGGATTGGCTGGAGGCGGGCTTGAACAATGCCGATCTCGCCTCGGTCGCGACGTACTACGACTGTGTTCCGGGTTTCCAGCGACTCTTGCGGAACGATGAGGGCGATCTGAAGCGCTTCTATGCGGACGTTCGCACGCTCGCGCGCGAGCCGGCGAGCGAACGCGACGCCGCGGTTTGCACCGGTCTCAGCGATCGCTCTCCGCACGGAAGCGGTTGAGCAAATCGGACTGTCGCATGCCGCCCAAGTATGTGGGCAGCACGGCCGCGAGTCGCCGCGGCTCGAGCTCCAAGGCGCGCAGTCCGTCCTCGGCGCACAGGCTGTCGATCGTGAGGGAGCGAAAATTGTCGAGCGTGAATGGCTTGCCCGGCAGAAGTCCGAGTGCGAGTCCCTGAAGACGGGCGAGGATGTCCGGCAGCCGCACGATGTGACAGGACGTGCCGGCAGCGGCCGCGGAAGCGCGCACGATTTGCTCGAGCGTGAGGACATCCGGACCGCAAAGCTCGTACGTGCGGC
>Ga0134128_10006013_pt1 | contig 14699 bp, 10 predicted proteins | sample KB31754_FD_96462 | JGI IMG/M metagenome (GOLD analysis project Ga0134128, IMG submission 96462) | Terrestrial soil microbial communities with excess Nitrogen fertilizer from Kellogg Biological Station, Michigan, USA - KB3-175-4 | ecosystem: Environmental > Terrestrial > Soil > Unclassified ... | reverse complement strand
GCGCCGGTTCGACGGCGGCGACCAGTCCGCCCTCAGCGAGTCTGCGCACGGCGACCGAAAGCCGCAGCGCGGATGCGCCGACTCCCTGGACCAGCGTGCGCAACGCAGGCTCTAGATTGACGGCGACGTACGTCAACGCCCCGACCAACGCCCCCGCGGTCAGTCCGTGCCGCAGCAGCGGCCGCGCGGCGAGCAGGATCAGCAGCAGCGGCACGTTGCCGCCGAGCACGACGATGCCGCGCCGCGCGGCACCGTACCCCGCGAGCGCGCGGCTGAGCCGGTATTGCTCGGTTACGGCCGCGCCCACGCTCGCCGAGATCCGCGATTCGACGCCTGCGGCTGTGATGTCGCGCAGGCCCTCGATCGCCGTCCCGGCAAGGGCTGCGACGCGCTCCTCGGCGAGGAAAGCAGCACGCTGACGCGAGATCATCGGCCGCAGCAGGACCACGAATCCGAGCAGCGAGAGCAGCAGCGGCACGACGACCAGCGCGGCGAGCGGCAGCGCGAGCGAGGCCAGGCCGATGCACACCGCGATTGCCGTCACCGCGAACTGCCGCACCACGAGCAGTTGCCCGGCCACCACGTCGCGCACCGTTTCGACCTGGCGGGTCAGCCGGGCAACCGGGGCCGCGCCGAGCGGTCCGTGCTCAGTGTTGCCGCCGCAGGCGCGGGCCAGCGTTCCGCGCACGAGCGCCGTGACGAGAGCATCGCGCAACGGCTCGACTACGTCGCCAAGCCGGGGGTACATCGCGCGAGTACCTAGCGCTCCCAGCGCGGTAACCGCACCAAGAGCGAGCAGCCAGATCAGACCGACAATTGAGTGCCCCCGCAAGAATCCGCGGTCAAGCGCGGCGGCAACGAAGCGGCCGGACACGAGTGCGGGGGCGGATTCGAGCAGCGACCAGGCAAGCAGCGCGACGAGCACGCGGCGTCGGCGCAGGACCTCGGCCGCGACGAAGCGGAAGCCGGCCGAGGCCGACGTGGACACGGTTCCGGCCGCGGCGGTCACCGGGCTTCTTCCTGCTCGTATTCGCCATCGAGAAGCGCCCGGTAATCGGGTTCTGACCACAGCTCATCGTGCGGCGCCAGAGCGCGCAAGGTGCCGTTTTCCAGCCAGGCGACCAAGTCGGCGCGGGCTGCGGCGGCCGGTCGGTGCGCGATCACGATCCGGGTGCGCCCTGCCGTGGCCGACTTCATCGCCGCGCCGACCTTCGCCTCAGTGATCGTGTCCAGCGCGGCCGTCGCGTCATCGAGCACGATCACGCGAAGCCCATCGCCCGCGCGGGCCAGCGCACGGGCAAGGCCGAGACGCTGAGTCTCGCCTCCGGAAAACGGCGCCTGCGCCAACGGCGTCTCGTACCCGTCCGGCAGCTTCCTGATAAATCCGTCCGCAGCCGCGGCCTTCGCCGCGAACTTCGCGCGTTCCGGATCCGCACCCAGGGCGATGGTCTCGCGCACGGTCTCGCCGAGCGGCGCGGGGCGCTCGAAGGCGTACCCGACCGCGCCGCGCAACGACTCGCGAGACAACTGCGGCAGCGGGACACCGTCGAGTGACACCGTCCCGGCGTCCGGATCGACGAGTCGGCCGGCGAGCGCGGCAAGCATGCTCTTGCCCGAACCGGCCGCCCCGACCACCGCCACCTCGATGCCACCAGGCACCGTCAAATCAAAGTTCTCAAGGGCCGGGCCGCCCGTGCCCGCGACCGTGACCCCGTGGAACTCCAGCAGCCCGCTACCTGACCGCGGCAGATCCCTTGTGCCGTACGTCATCCGCGGCAGATCCTCCGTCTCGGCCAGCCGCATCGCGGCACCGCGCGCCTGTGCAAGGGCCAAAGCCGCTTGTGTAGAAGAGAAGAAACCTAGGCCGAGCGCGGCGTAAGTCGCGGCGGCGAGCACCTGGCCGACCGCGAGGCGGCCGGAGGCGAGCCCGAAGCCCGCGACCGCGAGAACCGCGGTTTGCGTCATCGCGAACAGCAGCATGCTGCGCCAGCCCGCGACGCGTTGCGCCCGCCACAGCGACATGCCCACCGCCGACAGCTCGGGGACTGGGGCCAGCACCCGCGCGGCCTCGGCATCGCTGGTGCCGGAAGCGCGAATCGTGCGAATTCCACTGAGCGCGTCGAGCAAGCGTGCCGCGATCTCGCTCTGCGTGCGCTGATACGCCGCGGCGAGATCGCCGGTCTGCTGCACGAAGGAGCGCAGAATGAGCACCCCGACCGGCACGGTCACGGCGAAGGCCGACACCAGTCGCCAATCGATCAGCCCGAGTGCGAGGATGCCGCCCGCCGCCATGACGAGATCGGCGATCGCGTTGACGATGGCGATCGGGGCGTTGGCCGCGTCCGGTGCGGCTCCGACGAGGCGGCCTACGAGGTCGCCGGGAGCGAATCGCCGCGTGGCGGCGGGGCCCGCGTCGAGCAGCCGATCCACCAAGCGGCGGCGCAGCGATGCGGTGGCGGCGGCGCCGCAGTACGGCTGACCGAACTCGGATACGAGGTCCGCGACGGTCAGCAGGGCGAGAAGGACGCCGAATCGCAGCACGGCGGGGGCCGTCGGCGCGGCCGGATTCGAAGTCGCTGGGTTCGACGTCACAGCGTCGACCGCTCGGGCCAGGGCATCCGGAAGCAGGACTACGAGGGCTGATGCGGCGAGGGTCGAGACAGCGGTCACGGCCGTCCAGCCGGAATGCCGGCGTGCGACATCCAGCAGCAGGCGATCGGCCCGCCGCCGAGCTTGGGCGTGCTTTGGAACTATCGCCGGGGCTACGACGCCTGCCACGCACGCTCGCTGCGTTGGAGGCGCGCCCACAGACGACCCGGTATGAGGACGCCCCTCCGCCTTGCGATCGCACGCGCCAGACGCCGCGGCCTTATCCGACGCTAGTTCCAAAACACGCCCTAGGGCGAGGTCCGGGTTCGCCGCGCTCCCGCCTATCGTCATCGACTCCCCTTCCGGACGCGACCGGGCGTTCCCCGCGCTGGTGCGCGCGGGGAACGCCGGACCGAGTGCGAGATCCGCTATGAGCTGTGCGCGGATCTCTCAGGCCTGTTCGGCCGTCAGACGCAGAGAACGACGCTCGCGGTGCTAACGCAGCTGAGCAGGCTCAGCGTCGAGGCGCCGCCGCCGCCGTGGCCACCGCGCTCGGCCGGAGCTTCCAGACCCTGCAGGTCGAGGATCGCCATGATCTTCTCCTTTTCGGTTGGGAATCAATCTCTTGCCATCTCACGGCCGGGTGGCCGGGAGTCTTTGTGGGCACTAAGGCGTGCCTGTATCCACGCCGGCGCCGAACGGCAGTCCTGGGCTCCTTCCCAGCGCCGCGCCGAGCGCCAGCAGGACGCCTGCGCTGCCCGAGGCGAGGTCCGTCGAGAGCCGCAGGAGCTGGTCACCGGGGAAGGCGAGGTTTCCGTGGTAGGACACCGCGTGCCAGGTCAGGCGGCGGATCTGGCGGTCGAGCACCGCGCCGACGTCCAGGTCGCCGAGATCGACGTTCGCGTCGCGCAGTCGCGTCAGGTACGCGATGAGTCCGGCGCGTCCGTTGAAAAGCCCAGGCTGGATCACGAAGTCGACGTCGCAGGCTTTTGCGATGCCGCGCTCGATCGCGGCGAGCGGCGAGTCGGACCGGTGCGCGAGGTAGTCGCGCAACACGATCCCGATCCCGGTGCTGCCGATCTCGAGATAAGGCAGCACCCTGTCTCCGTCGGTCACCTGGACCGTGCCGTCCGCCATGTTCTGGCAGGCGTCGAGGTCGCGGCGCAGCGCGGTTTCGGCGAGGTCGAGCAGACCGGTATCGCCGGTCTCCTCGTAGAGGCGCACCGCGAGCAGAGCCGCGCCGGAAGCGCCGTGCGCCAGTCCTTCGCGCGCCTCACCCATCCGCTCGGCCTGCCGCGGGCCGCGTGCGGCCAGTTGCTCGGCAAGCCGATCGGCCGCGCGCAACGCCGAGTCACGCCATGCGCTCTCGCGGGTGGACCCCGCGAAATGCAGGTCCACCAACCCGATTCCGGCCAGCCCCTCGGCCAGATCCAGCAGTCCGTCTTCGATCCCGGCGCTGGTCAGCTTCGCGTCCGCGAGCCGATCCAGCAGCTGCAAGGCCTCTTCCTGCCGCCCGAGGACGTCGAGGGCGTACGCCGTACCGTGCGTTCCGGTGAGCGCGCCGGGCTTCACCGAATCGCGCCAGCTCGCGTCCACCAGCCAGTCGACCTGCTCCGGGTCGACCCGTGTGCCGCTGACGTGCAGCGCGTACAGGACGCCGGCCGCGCCATAGGCCAGGCTGTGGCCGTGGCCGCCGTGGCGGAACTGCTCGATGTCGCCGGGGAACAGCCGATCGGCGCGGTCAGGCGTCGCAGTGGCGGCGATCCCGGCGCTGAGCGAGGCGCGCAGCGCGGGCCAATCATGCGATCCGGCCGGGTTGAGCAGCGTCGCCGGGTGAACTCGCGCGCCGCCGGACTCTGCCCCATCGAAATCTGCCGCGGCGGAACTGACCGACTCGAACGTCTCAGCGGTGAAATACCGGGTGTCGAAATAGTTCTCCGGCAACGGAAACAGCGCGAGGGCCGCATCCATGAGCTGCCCGGCCTTCTCCCGGTCCAGATGCATCATCGCGACCAGCGGCATGAGCAGCCAGATCCTCAGGCTGGCCAAGGCATACCGGTCCACATCGAAGCCGCGCAGGCTACGCGGCGCGGCAAAGCCTCCGGCGCCGAGGCGTGGCGGCGTGTAGTCATCCGCCGGCGAGGCGAGTTCGAAGTCGAGGAAGACCACGCCGCCATCCGGCCGCAGCATCACGTTGTTCGGATGCAGGTCACCGAAGACGATGCCGCGCCGGTGCACGGCTTCCAGGGCCTGCTGCACCTGGCCGGCGATCCGCACCGCCCAGCTCGCGTATTCGGCGATCTTCTCAGGGCTCTGGCTCGGATGCACGAGCGGGTACTCCCGCACGAAGGCGGCGTTGAGCGTTTCCCCTTCGACAAAGGTCTCGACGAGGAAATGGTGCTCCCACGCGGTGGCATATTCGACCACCTCGGGCACGCACTCGAGGCCGCGCAACCGGTCCAGGATCTGGTGCTCGTGACGCAGCCGGGCGATCGCGTCGACGCCGCCCTGATCGAGGCCCGAATGCGGCCGGCCCTCCTTGAGCACCACCTTCCCGCCCCCGGCTACCTGCGGATCGTTCGGCCGGCCGAGATAGATACCGCCACCGTTGGAGAAGTGCAGCACCGACTCGATCTGGTAGGGCAGATCGAAGCGCTGGGCATCGCGCGCCGCCAGCTGGGGCTCCAGGCAGGCCGGCAGCTTTACCCAGTCGGGCACGCAGAACACCGGTCCGCGCCGGTCGCTTTCCATGCTGCCGTCAGGGCGGCGCAGCGCCAGTTCCCGGGAGCCGTCCGTACCCACGTGGTAGAACTCTGCGAAAGCGCCGAACCGGGTGTACAGCGGCCCGGCATTCCATCGCAGATCACTGAGCACATACGGCCCCGGCTCGCCGCCAACGATCGCGTCGAGTTCGGTGAGCGTGCGCTCCAACTCGACTTCGTCCAACGGGTATAGAGTAAGAAGTTTCCCACTGGCACCACGCGGCGCGTATTTGCTGTTCTGCATCAGCAGCGCCGCCGGCCCGCGCAGGAACTTGAATGCGATGCGCCGGTCGAAGCAGTATCCGCACACTTTCTCCAGCACCTGCTCGGCGTTCTGCGGCGTCGCGGAAACGTGAATTTTCCAGCCCTGCAAGGGAAGCCGCACGTCCTCGAGCTGATAGACCGCCCAAAGGTCGCGGTCCTCGCGCCGCCAGCCGGTCGGCACCGGCTGGCCGGCCGCCGCGAAGTCGGCGACGGTGCGCTGCCACCGCTCGGGCGCGTCGTAGAACACCGGATCGGCGAAGCAGAACGGTTCGTAGCGGGCGTCCATCGCGGGGCAAACCCTCCCAAAGGTTCCGGTGCTGGATCCGGTGCGTGCCCGGCGGGCCGCACATTTGAAGTGGAGCACCGCCCTTCCGCGATTCGCGCCGCTCCCGACCAAACGCCGTCCAAGCTCCGACCGCTCGCCGACCATCCGCACGGCTTCGCCACCCCCGGGGGCACTCACAAAATGAAACTCAGTGGTCGAATGCGCCCCCCTATCGAGGGAATCTGAGCCCCATGGCGCCGCGCCACGGCGCCTCCTGAATTTCGCGTTTCCGCGCAGACCAGAGGCATGGCGCGACATTTCGCACCGGTACGCCGGGCGAGCGGACCTCGATATATGCGCCGCTCGCGCTCTTCAGTGCACTGTCAGCGTTCTCCTAAATTCAGTTGCGTGACTCGTGACGCCAACACCGACTGTCGCCCTCGAGGAGGTGCCGGGAATGGGCTCCACGCAAGCCGATAACTCCACCGCCAGGGAGAGATCCGCGGCGTATCGGCTGGGCACGGCGCTGCGGCTGCGACGCCTTGAACTGGGCATTTCGCAACGGCAGCTAGCCCGCCTGATCGGCCTGTCAGCACACAGCAACCTCGGCGATTACGAACGCGGGCAGCGCATACCGCCCGGAGACATCGTGGTCGCCTGTGAGCAATTGCTGTCCGTCGAGGGGGACTACTTGCAGAGGCTGCGCCGGGAAGCACTTTGCGAAAGGGCCAGGAGGTTGTGCCTATACCGGGACTGAGCACTGGCTGTTCGAACTGACAGTGTTCTGACACGACGGCGGCGGTGCGCGATCTGACAGCAGATCGCGCACCGCCGCGCCACCCCGTGCTCCCCGTGTCCCCCAGAACCGGCAGCGGCCCGGGTCCGCCGCCGGCGCCGGCTCAGTCAGCGCCCACTAATACGTGCTCATCGCCTGCCCGAAAGCCCCGGCCGACTGGACCACCGAGGAGCAGGTCGCGCTGGCGAAGGAGGCCGCGCCGCCCGCACACTGCTTGTCGCGGGTGGCCGACCAGAACGAGAGCCAGGCCAGGTTCTTGCTCTTGGCCCAGCCGGCCAGGGCGGAGGCGTCGGCGACCGAGAAGTTCTCCGAGCTGACGTCGTTGACGCCGATCATCGGCGTGACAGCCACCTTCGCAAGAGCCTGCGACGTCGAGAGTGAGGTCCACACCGACTGGATCTGACCCGCCGTGGCGGTCGCGGCCTGCTCGGCCAGGGTGGCCATGTCCCCGGTGAACGAGGCGCCGAAGTCCATCGCCATGATGTTGACCGCGTCCAGGTTCACGCCGCCGGCCTTGGCAGAGCTGAGCACCGCGACGCCCTGGCTGGTCAAGCCGGAGGGCAGCACCGGGAGCGTGTACGAGACCTTAAGCCCCGGGTTGTTCGCCTCCAGGGTCGCGATCGCCTGGTTGCGCAGGCTGATCGACGCGGTGTCGGCGACAGCGGCGCCCTCGACGTCGAAGTCGATGTACTTAAGTGAGTAAGCGCTGATCACCTTCTGGTAGGCCGCCGCCAGTGACGAGGCCGAGGTGCAGGACTGAGCGAGTTCGGTCCCTGACGCGCCACCGAAGGACACGCGCACGTCCCCGCCTGCGCTGCGCAGCGCAGATATATCAGAGCTAATCGATGCATCGGTCAGTGCGGTAACGCCGCCCCATTCCGGGTTGCAAGCGCCGTTGGTGGTGATGAACGCCAGGTTGAAGAACTTGGTGCCTTCGGCGGCCGCGCTGGCCGACAGGTTGTACAGCGGGTAAAGCGACAGGTCGGCGTAGGGAGCGAACTTCCCGAACGCGCCGGACGGCGGCGGCGCAGGGGTCTGCGATGCGGACGGGCTAGGCGGTGCGGGCTTAGATGGCGTGGGCGACGCCGGGACCGTCGGCTTGCCGCTGCTCGGCGTCGAGCCGCCGACGCACGCCGCGCCGTTGATCGTGCAACCGCTCGGCTGCCCGCTGCCGGAGACCTCGAAGCCGAAGCTGATGCTGGCGCCCGCCGGGACGTTCGAGTTCCAGCTCGCCGGCGTGACCGTGTAACTGCTCCCTGAGGCCGCCTCCGTACCGTTCCACAGGCTGGTCACGCTCGACCCGGCCGGCAACGCGAAGCCGACCTTCCAGGTGGACAGCGCGGAGGAGGTGCTGTTCGTGATCGTGTACTGGCCGATGTAGCCGCCGTCCCAGGAACTGGTCTCGGCGAAGCTCACCGCCGGAGCCGCCGCGTTCGCTCCGGTCGCGGCCACGAAGCCGGCGCCCACGGCCAGCACGGTCACACCCGTCCCCGCCGCAGCGAGCTTGACCCGCCGCTTCGAACGCAGTGAACGCGAAGAGCGCGGCGAGCGCCCGTCCTCCTGCACGGCATGGCTGCCCATGAACTGGTCCTTCCGGTGGGGTCGAGGTGCGGACCTCACCGTATTGAACTGGCCGCCGCCTGACAGCCCTCGATCATTAAGCTCGCCCTAAGACGGATTCAGGGCGGCGGCGCGGCGGTTCACCGGGGTTCGGAGCGAGCGCGGACGGTGATGAGATTGGCCTACCGAACGAGCCGCTACGAACTCGGGCTCGGGCCGACGACCTGGACCTGGGGGGTGTACCCGTTCCACGTGGCGAACACCGAATACGTAGTCGACGCCTGGCTGAAGTCGACGCGCAGCCAGCCGGCGGCGCCCCAGGTCATCACCGAATATCCGGTCGCCGGGGTGGCCGACACCAGCGTGACGTGGTGCGCCGAGATCGCCAGCACCACGACGCCGCCGGCGGTCTCGTACCGCGACAGCGAACTGCTCGGCGAAGGCGTCGGGGAGGCGGACGCCGAGGGCGAAGAGGCCGCCCGTGACGTGCCGTGCTGCCCCGGCGTCCGCGAGGTGCCCACAGGCACGTGCGTGCTGCCCGATCCGAGCCCGGCCGGCGGTGACGGCATCGGCGCCGCGCTCCTCGCGCCCGCCGCGAGCACGGTGGGCGGGGTCACGGCCGCCGGGATGAGCACCGAGTCGACACCGAGCCAGGCCACGGCGGAAGCCACCGCGGTAGCCCCGGCCCACGCCGCGACGGCGAGCGGCGCCCGCCGTCTGCCGCCCGATGCCATCAGGCCCACTGGTTCCCTCTCCACCGGCCATGGATTACGGTGCCACGCTATGGCGAACGTGCTCCTGGTCGAAGACGATCCAGACGTCCGGTCTGCGGTCATCCATCAGCTCACCGCATTCGGGCACGCGGTGCGCAGCGCCGGGACCGCGCTCGCGGCACTGCGCGAGGCAAGCCGCGATCCGGGTGACATCATCGTGCTCGATCTCGGGCTGCCGGACCTGGACGGCTCCGAGACGCTGAAGATGCTACGCGCAATCACCAAGGTTCCGGTGATTATCGCGACGGCCCGCGACGACGAGGCCGAAATCATCCGGTTGTTGAACGCCGGCGCGGACGACTATCTGGTCAAACCGTTCTCCGGCGGTCATCTCGCCGCGCGCATCGCCGCGCTGCTGCGCCGGACCGGCTCCGGCCAGGTCCCCTCCGCGCTGCGCATCGGCGGCCTCGAAGTCGATCCGCGGCGGCGCGAGGCGCGGCTCGACGGCCAGCCGCTGGACCTCAGCCGCCGCGAATTCGACCTGCTCGCGTATCTGGCCGCCCGGCCCGGCGAGGTGGTCACCCGGCGCGAGCTGCTGACCGAGGTCTGGCAGCTGCCGTACGGCGACGACCAGACCATTGACGTCCACCTGTCCTGGCTGCGGCGCAAGTTGGGCGAGCGAGCCAGCGCCCCGCGCTACCTGCACACGGTGCGCGGCGTGGGCGTCCGGCTGACCGAACCGCCGCGATGAGATGGGCGCTGGCGAGGGTGGCCCTCGCGGTCACCAGCATGGTCGCCCTCGCCTTCCTGATCCCGCTCGGCTTCGCGATCGACCACATCGCGGCGCAGCGCGCGTTCGCCGACGCCCAGGCGCGGATCGCCGCGATCGAGCCGCTGCTGGCCGTCACCATGGACCGCACGCAGTTGCAGGGCGCGCTGGAGACCATGTCCGGTGCGCAGGACATCGCGCTGCGGCTGCCGGGCGGTGTAGTACTCGGCACCAGCCACGCCAGCCCGGCGCAGCTGAGCGAAGTCTCGGCGCAGGGCCGCGCCGGGACCCTCGCGGTGCCTGGCGGCTCGGTGCTGGTGCAGCCGGAAGTCGTCAACGGCGGTCAGCTCACGCTGATCGAGGTCTTCATCGACGCCGGGAGGATCCACAACGGCGTAGTGCGCGGCTGGCTGATCCTCAGTGCCGTCGCGGTCGTGCTGGTCGCCGGTTCCACGCTCGTCGCCGACCGCCTCGCCACCCGGGTCGTCGGCGCGGCCCGACATCTCGCCGACGCGTCGCGCAAGCTCGGCGACGGCGACACGACGGTCCGTGTCACCGCCGACGGGCCGAACGAGTTGCGCGAGGCCGGCGACGCCTTCAACACCATGGCCGACCGCGTCGTGCACCTGCTCGCCGCCGAGCGTGAACTCGTCGCGGATCTCTCGCACCGGCTGCGCACGCCGCTGACCGCGTTGCGGCTCAACGCCCAGGCGCTCGGCAACGTGCCGAACGCGGCGTCCACGCGCGAGGCGGTCGCCAAGCTCGAGCAGGAGGTCGACCAGATCATCCGCGCGGCGCGCGGCGGAACCGCTACGTCAGGGTCCTGTGACGTGACCACCGTGGTCGCCGAGCGGATGGAGTTCTGGTCGGCGCTCGCCGAGGATCAGGAGCGGCCGTGGCACGTGGTCGGCGCGTCCGGACCGGTGCACGTACCCGTCGCGGGCCCCGAGTTGGCTGCCGCCCTCGATGCGGTACTCGGCAACGTGTTCCGGCACACTCCCGAGGGCACCGCGTTCCAAGTCACCGTGCATCAGGGCAACGGCTCGGTGGCGATCCTCGTTGACGACGCCGGGCCAGGCCTCGACGACGCGGCCCGCAAGGTGCGCCGTGGCGAGGGTTCGGGGCACGTCGGCTCGACCGGCCTCGGCCTCGACATCGTGCGCAAACTGGCCGAGCGCACCGGCGGCTCGCTCAACATCGACCGCTCACCCCTCGGCGGCGCGCAGGTGCACTTCTCTTTCCTCACGCCATCGACGAAGACCGCGGTCAGCCCGATGGGTGCGCAGGTTGCGCGAGCAAGGCGATATGCGCGCCGAGGACGCGCGTGACGATCAGCACCGCCGAGTTCGGCCCCGAGGGGCGAAGCTGCCTGCGCAATACCGCAGGATCCACGTCCGCGCCACGCTTCTTCACCGTGAGCACGCCGATCCCGCGCCGAGCCACTTCGGCACGTAACTGCTTCACGTGGAACGGCAGCACGTCAGTGATCTCATACGCCGACGCAAACGGCGTCGACACAAGCCGATCACTACTCAGATAAGCAATCGTTGCGTCAATCGTCCGCGCGCCCAGATCCTGCGCCAACTCACCGATCAACCGAGCCCGGATCACCGCACCATCGGGCTCGTACAGGTACCGTCCCACCGCCGCTGGCTCCGGGTCCCCCACTCCCCGGGCCGCCAGGCTCCACGGCCCCGGCAACAACGTCGCCCGCCGCCGCTCCCCCGCCAATCTCCCAAAATAAATCCCCGCCTCCTTCACCTCTCCGCGCTCCGACACCCACTCAGCCTCGGCCCCGTCCGGCACCAGCTCGTGCGGAATCCCCGGTGCGACCTTCACTCCCAGCTCCCCGACCCGCTCGGCCAGCTCCAGCGCGAACCCCCACGGCGGTGAGTACGCGGCCGGGTCGAAGATGCGTCCCCGATCGCCCCGCCGCGCCGGATCGAGGAAAGCGGCGTCGCACCCTTCCAGTGCAACTTTCGTGACATCAGCGCACTGCATCTCGATCCGATCACCGAGCCCGGCGGCCCGCACGTTGGCCGCGGCCACTGCGCACGTGACTGGATCTCGGTCCACCGCCAGCACGTCGATCCCGGCCGCGGCGAACGCGAGCGCGTCGCCGCCGATCCCGCAGCACAGATCCGCGACCCGCCGCACGCCCGCCGCCGCGTATCGCCGCGCCCGCCACTCGGCGACGGACCGCCGCGTCGCCTGCTCAAGTCCGTGAGCGGTGAAGTACATGGTCGCGGCGGCCGAACCGAACTTCGCCTCGGCATGCGAACGCAACCGGGCCTGCGTCAACGCCGTCGCGACCAACGCCGCCGGGTATCGATCACGCAGCTTTGACGCCAGCGATAACGCCGCCGTTTCGACGTAGACGCCGCCGCTCAACTCCGCTAGCAACTGCTGCCCGGTCGGCTCGAGCAGCGCCGTAAAGTCATCGATCTCCACAGCGCCCATTCTCGGTCCCCCGCACGTGTCGGGTGTCGACTCTTGGCCATGGCACGAATCGGTCGATACCCTACGCCCCATGGCCTTTACCAATGCGGATGAAGCTCCCGAGAGCCCGGAAACCGCCGCATCGGATTCTGGCCCGACGCTGACCGAGACGCGTCCGGAGACAGTCCCGGGTCAGCGCAACGAGACAGCCCCGCCCGCCTCTCCCCGCCGCTTCCCCCGCTGGTCGCTGCAGACCTACGGTCCGTGGCTGCTGGTCGCCGGGCTGATGACGGTCTACCTGCTGATCTCGCTGGCGCGCTACTACCGCTTCGCCCCGACGTCGTGGGACCTCGGCCTGTTCACCGAGGAGATCAAGCAGTACGCGCACTTCCATGCACCGATCGACGACGCGCGCTCGCCCGGTTACGAGATCCTCGGCGAGCACTTCAGCCCGATCATAGGATTGCTCGGCCCGATCTTCCTGATCTTCCCCACGCCGGTCACGCTGCTCGTCGCGCAGGCGTTCCTGTTCGCCGTGGCGGCTGTCCCGATCGTGCGCTTCGGTGTCGAGCGGATCGGCACAGGGTCTGGGTACGCGCTCGGTGCCGCGTACGGGCTGTCGTTCGGGTTGGCCGAGGCGATCGACGCGGACTTCCACGAGATCGCGTTCGCCGTCCCACTGATCGCGTTCTCGTTGTGCGCCATGTTGCGCGGCAAGTACACCGCCGCCGCGCTCTGGGCGCTGCCCCTCATCCTGTGCAAGGAAGACCTGGGGATAACGGTCGTCCTGCCGATCGGCATCGCCCTGATCCTCTACGGCCGCACGCTGCTCGGCGCGGTGGTCTCTGCCGCCGGAACCGCCGGGTCGCTGCTGGCCATCTACTGGATCATCCCGTCGCTCAACCCCACCCATCAGTACGAATACTGGAACAAGGGCGGCTGCGCGGACCCGACCCAGCCCGGCGGCGCGAAGCCGATCACCTGCTTGGTCGGCCAGAGCATGCAGAACGCCGGCGGCAAGCTGGAGCTGATCTTCCTCCTTCTCGCCATCACCGCGTTCGTAGCGCTGCGCTCGCCGCTGGTGCTGCTCGCGGTGCCGAACCTGGGCTCGCGGTTCATAACGACCAACGCGACCTTCTGGGGCACCACCTGGCACTACAACGCGATCCTGATGCCGATCCTGTTCGTCGCGGCGGCCGACGGCATCGCGCGTGCCCGCACCGCAGGTCCGCTGCCGGACGTCGCTGGCACGCTTCGCCGCGGAGCGCGGCGGGTGAGCACGGCGATGTCCGCCCACGGCGCGGTCGCCATGCTCGCCGTTTCGCTCGCCCTTGTGCAGCAATTCCCCTACAACCAGCTTTTCGACCCCAATACGTTCACCTTCGACCCGCGCACGGAAGCCCTCAGCCACGCGATGTCGCTGGTCCCGGACAACGTCACGGTCGAGACCACGATCAACATGCTGGCCCCGCTCTCGGCGCGCGACGACACTTTCTGGGTGGGCAACGCGGCCAGCCCGACCGCGCCCGAGTACGTCGTTTTCGACCAGGTGGTCTCCGGATTCAGCCCGCCGATCACCGACGTTCCCGGCTTCGAGCAGCAGCGGCACCCCGGCGCGACATACAAGGTGATCTACCAGGACGGCTTCGGCATCTACGTCCTGCACAAGACGTCCTGACAACTCCACTTAGGATGGCGACTGAGCCATAAGGGCTCGTCCAAACGTCGTGACGATTACTCAGATCGTTCGATCGGATCGGAGTGGAACTGTGGCAACGACTCGCAAGGCCGCGGCGCATTGGGAAGGCAGCCTGCTGGAGGGTAAGGGCGAGGTCTCGTTTAACTCGTCCAGTCTTGGCAGCTACCCGGTCACCTGGGCGGCGCGCTCGGCGGAGCCGAACGGGGTCACCTCCCCGGAGGAGCTGATCGCGGCGGCCCACTCCACCTGCTTCTCGATGGCTCTCTCGCACGCGCTGGCCCAGGCGGGCAACCCGCCGGCCACGGTGGACACGGCCGCCGAGGTGGACTTCCAGCCCGGCACCGGCATCACCGCCATCCGCCTGAGCGTGCGCGCCTCTGTCCCCGGCATCACCGCCGATGAGTTCGCCGACTTCGCCGCGAAGGCCAAGGAGGGCTGCCCGGTTTCCCAGGCGCTCAAGGCCGTCCCGATCACCCTCGAGGCCGAGCTCATCTAACGCACGCCGCAGATCCAAACGAGGGCGCTTGTCCAGTTGAACCGGACAAGCGCCTTTGTTCTGCGACAACCCTGCCAACCGCCGCCCGCCATCGCGCTTTTCCCCCCATAAAACCCCGCGATGACATCTCCGCGACGCGGCTTGAGTGCAGCGGCGAGTTTCGTTCACGACGGCTCTCGAGCACAGACGCCCTTGCGCGCTGGTTGTCTCGCGATAGCTTCGCCGACGGCGGATGAGGGTAACGCGGGACACGCGTGCACAGGTTTTTCATTCCACCACGCGCAAACGGGTGAAACATCGAAAACACCCGCCATACAACCCCTAAACCCCAGAAAATAGACACAGGG
>Ga0134128_10006012_pt1 | contig 14701 bp, 15 predicted proteins | sample KB31754_FD_96462 | JGI IMG/M metagenome (GOLD analysis project Ga0134128, IMG submission 96462) | Terrestrial soil microbial communities with excess Nitrogen fertilizer from Kellogg Biological Station, Michigan, USA - KB3-175-4 | ecosystem: Environmental > Terrestrial > Soil > Unclassified ... | reverse complement strand
GAGTGCGCGCCATAGGAAAGTCCGATCGATGCCGACGCCCGCGAGATCTCCTCCATCGCGATCACGTGCTCCAGGTACCCGAGTTCGGCCCCCCCAAAGTCCTCGCTCACCGTGATCCCCAGCAGGCCCAGGTCGCCCAGCTTGCGCCAGATCTCGCGCGGAAAATGGCCCTCCCGGTCCACCCTGTCCGCAATAGGGGCAATCGCATCCTCGGCGAAACGGTGCACGGTCCCGCGCAGCAGCGCGATGGACTCGCCCAACTCAAACTTCAAGCCTTTCACAAGCCTCTCCCTGAAACACTGTCTAAAGCGCGGGGAAGTACAGGGTCGCAGTTCTGTTGGATGCGCGCCTCAAACCCGCTGCGCCCGCCCTTCTGGCCGGCTGACGCTTCCAACCCGCATCTCCTACTCCGCAAAGACCATACACCCTGCTGTGCGACTCCGTCCACACCCTTCCAAACCGTCGACGCCAGGCTTCCGCCAGCCTGTCCGCCCCACTTTCCAGCTCCCAAAAACCAAATCCGTGCTAAACTTGCTCTAGATCGTAGAATTCGATTTCGAAGTTCTTGCCTGTTCCGAGTAACCGCTCAACACGCGCAATCACTTCCACATTGCGTTCGCGGTAAGTCACTCGAAAAAAGGAAACTCATCATGGAACAAGGCACCGTTAAGTGGTTTAACGACGCAAAGGGCTTCGGCTTTCTGAGCCGTGAAAACGGCGAGGACGTATTCGTCCATCACACCGCCATCAAGGCACAGGGCTTCCGCAGCCTTCAGGAAGGCCAGCGCGTCCAGTTCGACGTCGTCAAGGGCCCCAAGGGCTGGCAGGCAGAGAACGTAAGCGCCGTCTAAGCGCTTCTCTCTCTTCTTCACGAATAAAGGACGGCCAACCGGCCGTCCTTTTCGTTTTCTCCCCACTGCCCTCTAAGCGGCGGGACGCATCTTCTTGGCCGTGGCGATCTCCGACGCGGTGTGCATTGCGTCGAGGTTGGGATCATGGCAGCCAATGTATTGCAGCACGTTGTTGATCGAGTCCTCAAAACGACCTCCCGTCTTGTGGCTCAGGCGAACGCCCTTTGAAACAAGCGAACATACTTCGAAGCGGTTGATGCCCTGCGCCAGCGCGCGGTGTATTTGATCGGAACGCATGGTTACTCCCGGTGTCCTGTTAAAGTGCGTGGACTACGGAGCTCGTCAGGAGCAAGGACGGCAAACAGCCGAGCAGGCGAGGCGGGATAAGACTCAATCTGGGATTCCCGAGTCTGCTTTCATTATACGCCTCAGACGGTGAAAACCCGCGGAAATTGCGCGTCCCGTAATAGTGCAACTTCCGGTTTGCCGGTAAGTACGACAGCAGCCGCTACTTCGGATGCGATCTCTCCATATTGGAAACGCTATACCAAGCAATCTTCAATGATCCGTCGTCTTGACGCTTAAACTCCGCGATGAAGTTCGTCTTGTGGGTCATTACCACACCGTCTTCACGCCCGTTATCCTCGTTATACACGCCGCGATAGACCGCCAAGTCCCCGCTGCTCGCAACATCTACAGACTGTTCAATCAGGTTTACTCGCCAATGAGGGTCGTGCGCAAAGCCCTCTTTGAAACCTTCTCTATCGGCTTCGATTCCGACCGTCGATGTGCTGCCACATTCCATGGAGATCACATCGGGAGCATCAAACGCGGTCGTCTTGACTGGATCGTGGGCATTCAGCCCGGCGACGAATTGCGCGACGTCCGCCCTGATTGTTTCGTCGATCGCCACCTTGTCAATGGACTTTGCTGCCGTCCGTGACTGACTCCCAGCAAGAGCGAAGGCAAGCACAACCAAACTCGCCCTCCAGTGTGCAAAAATATTCATGACGTCTCCAGTTTTGGCACGCCTTCGGATCAGGTGACACCCCAAGAGGGACAACACCAACAGATCAGAATCGCCACCAATTCTACTGCTGCTTCAGGCCCATTTCGATTGAGTTGTCGCCCATTCAAAACCTTTGGCAAGAAATTGTCGGGTCCGGGTTGCCGGTCACCCGATAGTAGAATGCGCGGAACTTAGATTTGACAGTGGCCATCGAGCGGAATACAAAGCGAAAAATGCGATTAGGATCAAAATCGCTACGCCGATTTTCTCGAAAAGAAGGGGTGGGATGGACAGGAGAGCATTTCTCGTAGCAAGCGGACTCGCCTCCTTAGAAGGATTCTCGCTGAGTTCGGTCGACGTTTCACAATCCTTTGCATACCTCAAACAAACTACGAATAACGAGAATGTACGCCAGGCAGTGTTTGTGCCATCTGGATTCACTCGCAAAGCCGACGGAACCGATGAGCGGGTGGCCTCTCAGTCAGGGATGTTCGACATCGAAGTCGTTCGTTCCTCTGACTCCGATGGGAGGCTTGCTGTGTTTGTCTTTCCTCCAGGAGCCCATCTTCCCTATCGCGGAGCTCCTCTCCACGTACACCATGCGCAGGATGAGTGGCTCTACATTTTGGCAGGTGAGTTCGTCGCCGAGGTTGGCGGCAAACGCATGCGCCTCAAACCCGGCGATTCCTTGCTGATGCCGATGAAGGTTCCGCATCGCTGGAGTGTTGCCCAAGCAGCTTTTTGCGGTGCCATTCATCTCTATTCGCCAGCCGGATTAATGGAGATGGTCTGGGCGGCCGTGGCTCGCGACGATGACCCGATGAAGCTCGAAGCTCGCAAGGCGGAGTTCGAGAAGCATGGATTGACGCTCCTCGGAGGACCGCTTAGTAAAGAAGAAATCGATCACGCGGCATAACTGAGTCGGCGGCATACTCAAAGCCTGCTGAGAATCGTTTGAAACCGAGTTCGTTCTCATCGCTCTCGATGGAATCGTTCTTTCTGTGTGTTCCGGATGTGTGGTCGCCAATCCGGAAACTACACACATCGACACGAATCTCGCCCGGATCGCGGTCGCGCCCCGATCCGTGTTTCGGTTGGTCCCGCCGCTCACAGCGGTTGACCCAGCCGCTTCTCCAGTTGTGCGCGATACGTCCGGCTCACCCTCGTCCGCGCTCCGTTGCGCAGCACGGCGTCAAACTCGCCATGCGAAATCGGCTCCAGTTGCAGAATGCTCTCGATGTTCACAATCGCCGACCGGTGCACCCGCACAAAGCGCCGCGGATCAAGTCTCTCCGCCAGTTCATTCAGAGCCGCGCGATACAGCAGTTCCTTGCCCGCAACGTGCAGGTTCACATACACGCCGGCCGCCTCGATCCAATCGATATCCACCACGCGCACAAACCGCGTCGTCCCAGCGGCCTTCACCACCAGCCGATCCCAGCGTCGGTCAGCCGACGACGGCGCCGCGGACACCATCTTCATCACCCGCTGCCCGAACTCGCGCAGGCTGCGCTCATCCAGGCGCGTCTTCACCCGCGCCATCGTTCCTTCGAATCGCTCGTCGCTGAAAGGCTTCAGCAGGTAGTCGAGCGCGTTGGCCTCAAAAGCCCGCAGCGCGTGCTGATCATATGCCGTAATAAAAACCGTCAGCGGCATCTCCGCCGGCCCAATGGCTTCCACCACGCCCAGTCCGTCAAGCTCCGGCATCTGCACATCCAGCAGCACCAGGTCCGGCCGATGGTCGAGGATCGCCTCCACGGCCGCCTGTCCGTCCGCGGCTTCGAAAACCAGGCCCACATCGGCATCGTGCCGGAGCAGATCGATCACCCTCTGGCGCGCCGGCGCTTCGTCATCCACCACCAGCACGCGCATATTCTCAACTCCGGTCATCCTCTTCCCCCTGAATCTTTAGCGGCAACTGAATCTCGACTCGCGTGCCGCCATCGGTGCGGCGTCGTACTGAGAACGCGTGCGCCGCCGGATACAATCCCGCAATCCGTTCCCGCGTCACCGTCAGCCCCAGCCCGGAACTGCCTTCGAGCGACCAGCCCGGCGGAAGCCCCATCCCATCGTCCTCCACCTGGATCGACAGCTTTCCATCCAGCGCGCATGCCCTCACCACCACCGCTCCGCCGGAAACCCTTCGCGAAATCCCATGGCGGATCGCGTTCTCCACCAGCGGCTGCAGAAACAGCGACGGCACCGACGCGTAACGCACCTCCGCGTCCACGTCGATATCCACCGTGAGCTGGTCGCCGAAGCGGATCTTCTGGATCTCCAGGTAGTGATCGAGAAATGCCAGCTCCTCGGCCAGCGGGACCTCCTGCCGGTCCCGGTTTTCGAGCGACAGCCGCAGCAAATCGCCCAGGTGCTCGATCATGCTGCGCGTCAGCCGCGGATCCCGCTCTACATGCGACGAAATCGTGTTCAGCGCGTTGAACAGAAAATGCGGATCGAGCTGCATGCGCAATGCGTTCAACCGCGCCTGGCCGTAACTCTTCTCCATCCGCTCCAGGCGCAGCTCGCTGCTCACATAGCGCTCGTAATAGCGGTACGCCTGCATCGCACCCACGATCATCCAGTAGACCAGCAGGCTCCACACCAGCCAGCCCGGACCGCTCTTGATCATCTGCCCCGGCTGGAGCGCGCTCCACCTCACATCTCCGATGGCCGCGCGCAGCACGTAAAACAGATAGACATACACTGACGTAAACAGCAACGAGCCTGGAATGTGCGCAACCGCGCGCCGGCCGAACTCCCGCCCGGTGAAGGGAAGCGCCCGATCGGCCCAGAAGATCAGCGGCGCCATCAGCCCCCATGCCCACCATTGCGCCAGGGCCTGTTTCCACTCCATCGTCCACATCGGCAGCGCGAAAAGCAGCCCGACCACCGTCGAGCCCAGCAGCAGCAATGCCGTGCGCGCGGGCCAGGAACGAGCGAGTGCTCGCGCGAGGGGCAGCGGCGGGGTCTGCTCCACCTCTACAATTTTTCCGGCTTCAACAACCGTTGCCATCGAACTCACTCCAAAACCGAATTCCCTGATCTCCGTCTCTAACCGGCCCCACCGCTCCCAGGAAACGACCCCCCATTATCCTCTTTTCAGCCCCGTGAATTCTTCAGCGCCTCTACCACGCGCTGCAACTTCATCCCTGCCTCTCCCCTTGCGATGAGCATCAAAACCTGCGTCTTGCATGCTTCGAGCCTATCCGCGCCAGCTCCTCGCGTCGACCAAAGCGTTACAGCCGGGACACCGGGCCTTCTGACCCGGTCCCGCATTCCGCCTGGCGGCGCAGCCCATTTCGCAAATCTCTGGAACGGAAACCTCTGTGCCTCCAGATCCCTCGCCACGCGCCGGAGGCGCAACGTTTGTTAGCCCGCGCTTCAGCGTGGTGGAAACCCAGCCCCGGTGTGGCCTGCAGCCCCGTAGAGGCGTCGCCATCGAGCGTCTTCGCACCCGCGGTTTTCCCGTTCCTTCACCGGCTGTTACCATAAAAAGGCATATTTCCCGGCAGACTTCTCCAGCCCGCCGGACACATCTCGAGAGCATCGAAAGAGGAATTCGTGGCCAACACCACCAAGATCGAAGACAAGACAGAACGCAAAAAGGTAAAGCGCGCCGCCCGCAAAAAAGCCGCCCCCAAAGCCAAGAGGACTACCCCCCGCGGCTCAAACAAAAAGAAGGTCAAGAAATTGGCCCGCGGCCAGTCCAAGCGATAAAAGCACAGCCCTCAGCCTTTACCCTTCAGCCGTCGTCACCGGCAACCAACATCCGCCGGGAATCGCACGGCTGAGGGCTGAGGGCTCAAGGCTCTTCTTCCTTCCTCATCTGCCGCTCCTTCCGCTATCTTTGAGCAGGTCCCTCGCTCCGCACCGGACAAGCTTCAGATCAAGAGGAGAGCTGCCCTGCCCAGCCAACTCGTAGCGCGCAAATCGATTGACAAGCTGATCCGCGAGTCGGAAGAGCCCGGCCAGTCCCTCAAAAAGACCCTCGGCCCCTGGTCGCTCACCGCGCTGGGCATCGGCGCCGTCATCGGCTCCGGCATCTTCACCGTCATCGGAACGGCCATGGCCGGCCAGCACTTCGACCAGCCATCCATCGCCAACACGCCGCTCATCCACTGGCTGATCTATCACGCCGGCCTCAACGGCCGCCCCGGTGCCGGCCCTGCGCTTGCGCTCTCCCTCGTCTTCGTGGCCATGGTCTGCGCCTTCACCGGCCTGTGCTACGCCGAGCTCTCGTCCATGATCCCCATCGCGGGCTCGTCCTACACCTATACCTACGTCACCATGGGCGAACTGGTCGCCTGGATCATCGGATGGGACCTCATCCTCGAGTACGCCTTCTCCAACATGAGTGTCTCGGTGGGCTTCGCGGCTCACGTCGTCGACTTCCTCGACTGGTTCGGCGTACACCCCTCCCTCCGATGGATCTCTCCCGCCTATCTGCCAACCGGCCTCCAGGACATGGCTGGAAACAACCTCTACAACCCCGGATGGCACTTCGGCTTTAACATTCCCGCCTTCCTGATCGTGATGATTCTCACCGTCATTCTTGTCCGAGGCATCCGGGAGTCGGCGCGCACCAACAATATCCTCGTCCTCATCAAGACTGTAGCCATCCTGGCCTTCATCTTCGCCGCGGGCAGCTTCATCAAGCCGCACTACTGGCACCCATTCATGCCCAACGGCTGGAGCGGCATCCTCTCTGGCGGCTCCATCATCTTCTTCACCTACATCGGTTTCGACTCCGTCTCTACCGCCGCCGAAGAATGTAAAAACCCCCAGCGGGATATGCCCATCGGCATTCTCGCCACCCTCGCCGCCTGCACCGTCCTCTACGGCGGAGTCGCCATCGTCCTCAGCGGCATCGTGCCCTGGCAGTCCGTCATGGGAGACGCCGCCCCTGTCGTCAATTCCCTCAAGCGCCTCACCCTGTCGACCGGCTCAAACACCCTTCACTGGGTGCGCCTCTTCGTGCTCATCGGAGCCATGCTAGGCATGATTTCATCCATCCTGGTCTTCCAGCTCGGACAGGCGCGCGTCTGGTTCGCCATGTCGCGCGATCGCCTCCTGCCCGGCGTCTTCGGCCGCCTGCACCCGCAGTTCCGCACCCCCGCCTTCGCCACCTGGGTCGCCGGATTCGTGGTCGGCGTTCCCGCCGGCCTGCTCGATATCGGCACCGTCGCCAACCTCTCGAACATCGGAACCCTCTTCGCCTTCGTGCTGGTGTCGATCGGCGTACTCGTCCTGCGCCATCGCGAGCCGAATCGCCATCGCGGCTTCCGCACGCCGCTCGGGCCACTGTTTCCGGTGCTCAGCATCATCTTCTGCATCCTGCTGATGATGGGCCTCGAAGTCCTCACCTGGATGGCCTTTTTTATCTGGCTCGCCATCGGCCTCGTCATCTACTTCCTCTACAGCCGCCACCGCAGCGAATTCGCCAGGGCAAGCTAAACGCCAGCAAGGAGCACCGCCGTTCTCCTCACCAAACAACGAGTACCGCCGTTCTCCCGACCCAGCAACGAGTACCGCTGGTCTCCTCACCAAACCGAGAGTACCGCGGGTCTCCAGACCCGCGCTCCTCTACACTCGAGATTCCCCCCTCCGACGCACTCGCACAAGTGCCCTGCGCGCCCCGTCAGCCCCGCGTGAAAATTCGCGAGTCCGGCATGCGCGTCCTGGAGGGACCGCACGATAATAGCCCAGGACGAAGTCCTGGTAACCATCCCACCAACGCTTCGCGAGCCCTGTCGGGGCGCCGCGAACCGGACGCGCCGTCATCCCGGTCGAAATGGAATTCCGCCGCTACTCCACCCTCACGCCGACCTCCCCGAGCCTCCGTTTGAGCGCCTTCAGCAGTTCCCTCAACTGCTTCTCCTGCTCCGGCGTCGGGCTCAGCCGCTCACGATACGACACAATCGTCTCGTAGGCATGTTGTGCCTCCTCGATCCGCCGCAACCTGTCTTCGGTCACCGCGGTCGTCGCGGCCAGGTCAAGCAGCGTCAGCGCTGTCTTGCAATCGGTGATCTGCAACTCGATCCCGACCCGATTCGATTCAGAGATGTTCCTGCTGAGAGAATCCACCGCCATCGCTCACGTTAGATTTCCAGAGCGTCCAAGAGGAGGGCTTCTGCGATCCAGGTACACCCCCGATCTACCCATTTCGTCCGCATAGCAGGACGCCAGTCGCCGCGGTGCACTCATTCGAACGCGATTCTCAGCGCGATTGCCCGGAGCCGGCAGCCGACCGAGAACGCACGCCGCGCCACACAAGAACAATCAGCACGGCCAGACTGAGCCATGCGAGCCACTCCCCGAGCCGGGAATAGAGCGTACGCACACCGCGAGTCGGTATCTCCGAAACCATGGTCAACTCCCGTGCCTGGAATTGATCCATGTGGGCTAACTGGTGCCCTTCGTAGTCGTAGGCCGCCGAAAGACCCTCATTCGTTTGCCTCATCAGATTGAAGCCCTGCTCGATGGCCCGAAAGCTCGCCATTTCCGTGTGGCGCGGATCGATGGCCCGCCAGTCTCCCGCCGGGCTGATCACGATGTCGGCGCGATGGGCGCCTGCCTGCGCCAGCAGCGGCGGGAAATCCATGTCATAGCAAATGGCCGCCACAATGCGGCCGTACCGCGAGTCGATCCACTTCAGTTTCCCGTCGGACCGAACAGACGACGCGGATTCCGGCCCCGGCGTGGGGCGCGCCTTCAGGTACTGCCAGGCCACGCTGCCGTCCGGTTCAATGAGGACGAACTTGTTTTGGAGAGGCTTCGCAGCGCCGGGCGTCCAGGTCCCCAGGGTCATTCCAAGATAGACATGATCCGTTCGCGCCAGTTCGCTCCCCCGCGCAATAAGCGCCGCCTCATCTTCCGCCAGAACATACACCGCGCTCTCTGACCAGAAAATGATCTTCGCTCCCGCCGATGCCTCGACCGCCGACCGTCCCAGCAATTCATTCGAAACGGCGGCCGACGCACTGCGAAACGCGCTTACCTGATCAGGGCTGGCTTTTTCTGCCACAATCGCACTCAGGTAGTCGAAACCCGATTGGCCGGTTTGCGCCATCGGAGTGAGCGAGGCGGCCCGCACCGAAGGAGACGACGGAGGAAAGAAGGCCAGCCGCGCCCCTCCACCCAGAATGACTGCCAGGTACACAAGTGCGAAGGCGGTGAGCGGACGCAGGTTCCGAGGATGCTCCAGCGCCTCATTGACCGCCGCTGCAAACCACCCCATCAGGAATGTCACTCCCCATATCCCGGTAACCGACAGAAGCTGAAGCAGCGGCAGGTTGCCCGCCTGCGTATAGGCCACCGTGCCCCAACTGCCGTGGGGTCCATGGGTATACAGGAATTGCGTCGCCACCAGGGTGCAGGGGAACACAAGCGATCCCGAGAATCTTCCCAGGCGTCCGGCCAGCAGCCGGTCCGCAAGGTAGGGCAAGACGGCAGAGATCGCCGAAACCACGGCAAAGATGTAATAAAAGACTCCGGGTATCGGCACCATCCCGCGGAACGCGATGCCGCGCCCGATCACCAGGGCGACATAAGCAATGGCCAATCCCGGGAGCGCGCGCTCTTTTCGAACGAACCGCAGCAGGCACGCCGGCGCCAGCCATGCCGCCAGGGCGATGGTGTCTCGCCCGTCTGCAGCCAGCAAAAGCGCAAATGCCGCGACAAGCCAACCGGCGCTGGCGCTAGCCGCGCGGCGGGACTCTCTTGAGCTTTCGCTTCGTGGAGTTTTTTGAGAGGTTGCGGTTGTCATTTTCGCCTCCAGGGAAAACGGCTTGGGGATCGACGAGCAACGCATCGACGGCGCTGTCAATCACCCGATCGGCAAGCTTGTTCGGCGTCACCCAGGGAAAGGATGGGCGCTGCACAAGCAGTGAAGTGACTCCATGCACCGCGGCCCACAAGGACTGCGCAAGCAAATCTGGATCGGACGGAGGAAAACGGCGCGCTTCGATGCAGCGCTCAATTCTCGCGCGCAACGAGGCGTAAGCGGTCCTTGGCCTTTGCAGCGTCTTGGCCTCGCCTCCGCCGAGCAGAAACGCGATCCGGTAATGATCGGGATGTTGCAGGCCGAACGCGATGTAGGCATGCATGCCGCGCTTCAAAACGGAAACCGGATCTTCCCCCACTTCCGCAACCACTGCGGATGACGCCTTGGTCAGCAGCTCGAAACTCTCCGCGGTAAGGCTCGCGAAAATCTCGTTCTTGCTCTTGAAATAGCGATAGATCGCCGCGGGCGAATAGCCAATTCGCTGTGCCAGGTTGCGCAGTGAGAAATTCTCATAACCTTCCCGGATTAAGCTCTCCCGGGCGGTTCCGAGGATCAGGCTTCGAATCTCCGCCTTCTTCTCTTCGCGTATGTGCCGAACGTCCATAGTGAACGATATTCATAATAGTAAACAGTGTTCGCAAGTGTCAAGAAGCCGGCAGTTCACCCCTCGCGGGGGATCTCCCCGATGCCCGCAGCCGCATGATCCCCATGATGGCGATCTCCCAGCCCCCGAATCCCCGGACCCGCCAAGCCAGGGGAGGCCCTTTGCCGGGTGCCCTCCAAAAGGCTCCGCTCGCGTGGAAGACGGATGAGTTCGCGCGGAAGAAATCACCTCAATAAAATGGAATCCATGAGCATCGGCAACCTTCTGCACGCTTTGAAAACGCGATGGAACGAGAGCCTGGCCGAATCCGATGGCCGCAACGACCCCGAGACGGTGCGCAAAATCGTTCGCCAGCTCGACAATCTCGATCCTGAGCGTGCCCGCTACATCGCCGCCTTCGCCTACATCCTCAGCCGCGTGGCTCGCGCCGACATGAATATCAGCGATGCCGAAACCCTGGAAATGGAAAACCAGGTCACGCGTCTCAGCCGTCTTCCCGCCGAGCAGGCTGTGCTCGTCGTGCAGATCGCAAAAACTCAGGCCACGCTCTTCGGCGGTACCGAGAACTTCCTTGTCACCCAGGAATTCAATCGCATGGCAAACCCCGAGCAGAAGCTGGCGTTGCTCGATTGCCTGTTCGCCGTCGCCGCCGCAGACAACGTCATCTCCACTGCCGAAGAACGCGAGATCCGCCTCATCAACAATGAACTGCAGCTAACCCACAATCAGTTCATCGCCGCCCGCTATAACTTCCGCCAATACCTGGCAGTCCTGAAAGATTTCGAATAAGTTAACTCACCCGCCCTTTTCTCTTAGCCTGTTTACCAGAAAAAGGAACAGTTGTTTGGGGTGAAAAATTTGCCATAGTTCTCCTGGTATCGCCTCAACCATAGGCCGATCAACAGCTTGGCTGAAGCGCAAATCCTCTCTTTTCTGCACCAGATTTGCAGGGCTTCACTCTATCCCCGACATATCCCGGTAGCCTTAATGAATTCAAATCAACCGCTCCCCAGCGGCTACACTGTTCCTCATGGAAGACATCGCGGCCTTCATCCGCCGCCTGGCCAAGGCCGAGCTTCACCTCCACCTTGAAGGCACCATCACCCCCGCCACGCTCGTTGAACTCAGCCACCGCCACGGCCGCCAGCCCATGAGCCTTGCCGAAGCCGAAAAAGTCTACCAGTTCACTGACTTTTCCGGTTTCATGGACGCCTTCCGCACCATCACCGGCCTGCTGCAGAGTCCTGACGATTACGAGGTCGCCGCCTGGCGCATGGCCCAGCATCTGGCCGCCCAGGGCATCGTCCACGCTGAGGTCTATATTTCCGTCGGCGTAATCTATCACTGGCGGGAGCACGATCCAGCCTGCTTCGAGCCCATCTTCGCCGCCATCGAGCGCGCCCGCGAACGCGCCCTCCGCGAGCTCGGCCTCTCCCTCTACTGGATCTTCGACGCGGTCCGCCATTTCACCCTGGATGAGGCCGCCCGCGTCTTCCGCAAGGCCGCCGAACTCCGCCCCCGGTACCCGTCCATCATCGGGATCGGCCTGGGCGGCGACGAGCGCCGATGCGGCTCCGAGCCCTTCCGCGCACTCTATGACGAAGCCAAATCCGCCGGCCTCCGCCTCACCAACCATGCCGGCGAAACCACCGGCCCCCACGCCATCCGCGAGGCGCGTTCCATCGGAACCGAGCGCATCGGTCACGCTGTGTCGGCCATCACCGATCCGGAGTTGATCGAAGAGTTAAAAATCCGGGGTACGCCACTGGAACTGAATCCGACGTCGAATGTTCGGACCGGGGCCTGCAGGTCGTTTGCGGAACATCCACTCCGCCGTTACTTCGACGCCGGCCTGCTCGTCACCCTCAACTCCGACGATCCCGCCTTCTTCGGCTCCGACTTGGCAAACGAATACCTGCTCGCCCACACCGAGCAGGGATTTACGCGGGACGAATTGCGTCGGCTTGCATCCAATTCCATGCGGGCAAGCTTTCTTCCCGAAGCGGAAAAGGCACGCTGGATGACCCATATCGACTCAACGCGGTAAACAGTTCTTTTCCTGTGCGTCCAATAGAGAGGCCGCGGAGATAACATCTGCGGTATGATTTTCAGAAAAGGAAGGTAGTTATGTCGAACGAACCGGAAATCGAAGCGCAATTGGACGAGGCAAGCGAGCACAAGGCGTTGCGCGCGATTGGGTGGTTCTCCGTCGGCATGGCCGCGGCCAGCCTGGGCATCTACCTGGGGTTCGAGCTGCGCAGCTGGCTCAAGTTCCGCAAGCGCACCCCCTATGACTTCTATTCGAACGTGGACGGCCAGCCGCTAAGCGAGTACGGCGTCGGAATCTAGCCCCGTTCCCAGCTCTTTATACCAAGTTCTTCGTTGACACTTCACAGAAATGCCGCCCGCGGGCGGCATTTCTGTTCAGATGTTCAATGAACGGCTACCCCTCTATCCCTTTGTCCCTTTATCCCCGTGCTTCTTCCGCCTCCGCCAGCCATCCCCGCCGCAGCTTCTCCGCCGGAATACTCGACATATACGGCTTCAAATCGAGTATCGGCGTGCCATCCAGCATGTCCAGCCCGCGCACCTGAACCCGGTTCCCGCTCCGTCCCAGCACCTCCACCACCGTCAGCCCAATCGGGTTCGGCCGCCGCGGCGACCGCGTCGCAAACACCCCATGCGGCTGTCCGTCCACCGGAGTCGGCCCCATCAGTTGGTAGCCCTCCGAGCGGTCGAACTCCCAGATCACGAACAGGTGCGAGAACCCCTCCACATCCGTCAGCCCCGCCTCGAACTCCGGCAGAATCTCCAGCTCGCCCTCCGCGTCGTGCTTCGCGCCTAACCCTTTCGGAATAGCCTTCGTATCGGTATAGGCGCTGCGGACATTGCCGATCGGTCGCGATGTAAACATGCCAGAGACTCCTTACCCTTGATCCTACTGCGCCCGGCGTCCGCCTGTTCCCTGCACCCTGCACCCTGCACCCTGTCGTGCGTTACTCTGATCCTTCATGGGGCGCATTCGAGTTCTTTCCGACCAGGTGGCGAATCAGATCGCCGCCGGCGAAGTGGTCGACCGGCCTGCGTCGGTGGCCAAGGAACTGCTCGAAAACGCGCTCGACGCCGGCGCCTCCCGCATCCGCGTTGAAGTCGAGGCTGGCGGCCGCAAGCTCATTCGCATTGCCGACGACGGCTGCGGCATGAATCGAGACGACGCGCTCCTGGCCTTCGAGCGTCACGCCACCTCCAAGCTCCGCACCGCCAACGATTTGCTGTCCATTGCCACGCTCGGCTTTCGCGGCGAGGCCCTGCCCTCCATCGCCTCTGTCGCCCGCGTCACCCTCGAAACCTCCAACGGCGAGCCCGGCGAAACCGGCACCCGCCTCGAAATTGCCGGCGGAAACCTCCTCCACGTCGACGACGCCGCCCTGCCCCGCGGCACCACCATCTCCGTCGCCGACCTGTTCTTCAACACCCCGGCCCGCCGCAAATTCCTCCGCGCCGAATCCACCGAGCTGGCGCACGTCACCGCGCTCGTCACCCACTACGCTCTTGTCCACCCGGAAAAACACTTCGAGCTGGTCTCCGCTAGCCACACCCTGGTATCGGCGCCGCCCGTCAGCCGTACCGCGGAGCGCATTTACCAAATCTTCGGCAAAGATACCCTGGCCCAGCTCCTGCCCGTGGCAGCCGAAACCCAGCTTGAGCACGCCGGCCTGCCCGAGCCGCCCCCCTGGAAGCGCGATCCCGACCAGCCTCCTACCCCTCCAGGCCAGATGCGCCTCACAGGTTTCTACTCCAAACCAGAACTGCAGAAGCTCAACCGGAATTCGATCTACATCTTTGTGAATAAGCGCCTGATCCGGGACCGGCTCCTGCTGCACGCCATCACCGAGGCTTACCGCAACATCATCCCGCCCACCAGCTTTCCCGTGGTGCTGCTCTTTCTGGAAATGCCGCCCGAAGAAGTGGACGTCAACGTCCATCCCGCCAAAACCGAGGTCCGCTTCCGCCAGAACAGCCGGGTGCACGACTTTGTCCGTGACAGCCTCCGCACGGCCCTCATGAAAGCCCGGCCGGCCGCCGAATTCGTCGCCGCCCTCAATTCCGCTCCTCTGGCCAGCCCCACCCTCATGCCGCCGTCCACCTCTCCCCTCCCCGGCGCCCCAGGCAATCACCCCGGCGGCTTCTCGCCGGGGAGCGAGCCCACCGCCACGGGCGATGCCGACGCGGAAAACTTCCAGCTCACCGCCCGTCTCGCCTCTCCCGCGCCGGTCCGCCTGCCGTTCGAGCCCGGCGCGTTTCGCCCCGGCAGCTTCGCCGGCGCCTCGGCAATGGCCTCGGCCGCCGCCCTGCTTGAGAATGAGCTGCCCCAGCCCGCCGCCGGTTGCGGCACATCCCACGACCTGGCCTCCGCCTCCGCCCTCAGTCCTGGAGCCGCCACCGCCCAGGTC
>Ga0134128_10006011_pt1 | contig 14702 bp, 12 predicted proteins | sample KB31754_FD_96462 | JGI IMG/M metagenome (GOLD analysis project Ga0134128, IMG submission 96462) | Terrestrial soil microbial communities with excess Nitrogen fertilizer from Kellogg Biological Station, Michigan, USA - KB3-175-4 | ecosystem: Environmental > Terrestrial > Soil > Unclassified ... | reverse complement strand
GCGCGCCGTCCGGGCGCAGCCGACGCAGGTGACGGCGGCAGGGCGGGCGGCGAGGCGGGCCGGCCCAATTGGCCCGCCGCACTTATCACATATTTCGTACTTGCCGGAATCGATTTTCCGCAATGCCTCCTCGATCGCGTCGAGATGTGCCCGCGCCTGCAAAATCAGCGCGGCGAGATGCTGCCGCTCGAATGCCACGGTTGCGCCTTCGGGGTCGTGCTCGTCATCGCCGCCCGCGGAACCCTCGCTCGCGCTCGTCACGATCGCTGCGAAGTCCCGTTCGAGATCGGCCAGCTGGCCAAGGACTTTGTCGCGATCGGCATTCAGCAGGCGCATAGCGGCGGATGGCTCTGTCATGTCCATCGGCTATCATTACAAAAACACGCCGGAGATCCGACGAATTCTCGTCGGACCCATTGCAGGTGAAGGCTCATGACCCGCTCAGCAGAGAAGAACTTTCCGGTTACGGTGACGCAGCTTCCAGTTACGCGCTGCCAGGTCTGCCAGCGCACCGTCGCCTACCGGCCTGGTGAGGCGAGCGCGGCGCTGACGAAGCACTACGAACTGCGCCACAAGGAAGCGCTTGGCATGGTGCCGGAGGTCGACGACAACGGCTGAATTCCGCGCGGACCGCGTCGCGGTACCGGGCCGCCCAGGCGCCGGGCGGTACTGAACGCGGGAGCGTGTCAGCCGTGCCTGGCGCGCGGGCGGCGTTACCGTCAGTCTGGCTTGCGTGCCGCCGTCAGTGCCCGTAGACCGGGGTGAGCAGCCCGCGCGCGATGGTGTGGAATCGCAGGTTGAAGCCGGTGACCGCGGGGCTCGCGCTGCCGTCGACGCCGAGCTTGTCGGTGTCGAGCGCGTGCACCGCGAAAATGTACCGGTGCGGCTCGTCGCCCTGCGGCGGCGCGGCGCCGCCGAAATTGCTGCTGCCGTAGTCATTCCGCACGTGGAACGCCCCGCCGGGCAGGGTGTCGTCGCTCGCCCCGGCGCCGGCGGCGAGTTCGGTCACCGATGCGGGGATGTCGACCGCCAGCCAGTGCCAGAAGCCCGAGCCGGTAGGCGCGTCCGGGTCGTAGCAGGTGACCGCGAAGCCCTTGGTCTCCGGCGGGAAACCGGACCAGGACAGCTGCGGCGAGATGTTGTCGCCGCTCATGCCGAAGCTGTTGAAGACCTGCTCGTTGCCCATCATCTCGCCATCGCGCACGTCGTCACTCGTCACGGTGAACGACGGCACGGGCGGCAGGAAGTCATAAGGAATCGGTGCGCGAGCTGCCATTTCAGTCCTTTCCTGTGGCTAGCGCGATGGCGAAGGGCGCCACGGTATCGCGCTAGCCATCCTCCTGTCTTCCGGGGGACGACCCCCCGAAACTCCCCGCATGTGCGACGGGGCGATTCAGCACTGGATTGTGCCTTGTCCAACGTTAGCCCTCCGGCTCCGCGTCAACAGGAAGGGCGGTTAACGGCGGTACCCGGCGAGGATGCCCGTACCCTTGTTCCCGGATCTTTCTCCAGGCGGCACGGGCGAGGAATGAAGCGACGGCACGCGGGACGGCGGGCAATGAGGCCAGGACGCGCCAGGGCGCGGCGCCGGGTACTCCGCGCGGTGCGCGCGCGCCGCAGGTTCGCGCGCCTGGCGGGCCTGGCACGCTCCCGCCCGGCGCGCCGGGTGCTGCTCGCCGTCGGGCTGCTCGTGCTCGTGCTCCTGCCGCTGCCGACCGCGGCGCCTGGCAGCCCGCAGCAGCAGGCGTCCTGCCAGGGGCGCGGCTGCGACGCGAAGGCCGCGTCCGCCAAGCCGTGGTCCGTGCGGCTGCCTGGTACCTGGTCCGCGGGCACGGTGACCGGCGCCAGCGGTGACGGGAGCACCGTGCCGGTGGGAAGCCAGGCCTATGTCGCGGTGGGGGGCGGGCTCGCCGTGCTCGGCACCGGGCTTGACGTGACCGGCTACGCGCTCGCCGGCGAAGGCGCCGAGCGTCAGCGCTGGCAGCTGACGCTCGGCGCGCCGGCCGGCACGGCCATCGTGTCGGTGCGGGCCTGGCCGCAGGTGGTCACCGTGGGGCTGCTCGCGCCCGACGGGCGCTCGCGGGCCGAGGCGGTGATCGACTCCCTGACCGGCGCGGAGCTGCGGCGCTATCCTGCCGCCCTGTTCGGCGGCGCGGTGGCGGCCTCCGTGGCGACCACCGTGATCGTCGGACCGGGCGCGGTGACCAGCTACGCGAACGCCACGGGCAAGGTCCGCTGGCGGCGCAGGACCTCGGCGAGGCAGTCATGGCAGACGGACGCGCAGACGCTCTACATGACGCAATCACCAGGGGGCTATCTCGGGTCGTCCTCGGTGACCGCGCTGCGGGTCATCAACATGGCGTCGGGCGCGGAACAGACGCTCGGTTCCCCCCTCGGCCGCCCCTTCCCCGGATCGCTGGCGATCGCCGCGGACGGCGCTGTGCTGTTCGCCTCGGCGGACGGGGTGACCGCGTACAGCGGGTCGACGGGCGGCGTGCTGTGGACGAAGGCCGCGGCGGTGCCCGAGGGGACCGACCCCGTGTCGCGGCTTGTCTACCTCACCGAAGCCGACGGCGCGCTGACCGGCGTGGACCCGCTGACCGGCGAGGTGCGTACCTCGGTGCCCGGCTCGGCGACGTCCGGCTCCGGCGGCGTGTACGTGGTCAGGGACGGGGTCGCGCTCGGCCTGAACGGCGGTGCGAACGGCCAGGCCTGGGGGTACGGCGTGACCACGGGCCGGGTCAGCTGGACGTCGGCGCCACTGCCGTGGCCGCACTTCTTCTCCGACCTGTCGGGGCTCGGCGGCAGCGCCGCCGTATCCGCGGGCACGGTGGTGATCACCGCCTGCCAGCGCCTGGCCTCGCCTGGACTGTGCGCCGACCCGGAACTCGTCGCGTTCACCCTGACGGGCGCCGGGACCGGCACGCCCTGACCGGCGCCGTGCCGGGCTCGCTGACTGGCACCGTGCCGGGCTCGCTGACTGGCACCGTGCCGGGCTCGCTGACTGGCACCGTGCCGGGCTCGCTGACTGGCGCCGTGCCGGGCTCGCGGCCGGCACTGTGCCGGGCTCGCGGCCGGCTGGCGCGGATGAGCGGACCGCGACCGGGTAGGCAAGAGAGAAACTCGCGGGCAGGCGGGGGGCACATGATCGGGATCGACAAGCCGCTGCGGGCCGCGGACCGGTTTCAGCGGCGGCGGACGGTGCTTGCCTTTCCCGTGGCCGTCTGGGCCAAGTTCAACGAGGACCAGGCGGGCAACCTCGCCGCGCTCATCTCGTACTACGCATTCGCCGCCATCTTCCCGCTGCTGCTGATCCTGGTCACGGTGCTCAACATCGTGCTGCGGAACAACCAGCGGCTGCAGCGGCAGCTGATCAACTCCGCCCTGGCCCAGTACCCGGTGATCGGCCACCAGATCAAGGCGAATCTGGGATCGATACCCGGCACCGGGCTTCCCCTGATCATCGGCATCGTCTTCCTGCTGCTCGGCGCCAGGGGAGTGGCAGGCGCCATGCAGAACGCGATGTGCGCGGTATGGGGCATACCGAAGGAGCGCCGCCCTGGCTTCCCGCTGTCGTTCGCGTGGTCGCTGGCCCTGGTGTTCGGCATCGGCATCGGATTCGTCGCGACGACGTTTCTCTCCGGCCTCGCGGGCGGCGCGGGGCATGTGCTCACCGGCGCCGGCGCGTACGTCGCGACGGTGGCGATCTCCCTGCTGCTCAACCTGGGCATGTTCTGGCTCGGCTTCCGGCTCGCGACCTTCTTCCAGGTGCGCTGGCGTGACCTGCGGGTGGGCGCGGCGATCGCCGCCGTCTGCTGGCAGGTTCTCCAGGTGGCCGGCGGTTACGTGGTCAGCCACCAGCTGCACCGCGCCTCGGAGCTCTACGGCACCTTCGGCATCGTGCTGGGCCTGCTGGCCTGGCTCTTCCTGCAGTCAGAGGTCACCTTGTACGCGGCCGAGGTCGACGTGGTGCTCGCCCGCCGCCAGTGGCCGGTCTCCATCCTGCCCGCCACGATGACCGGGGAGCCCGCCTCGTCCGCCGAGTCCGCCGGGCAGTCCGCCTCGTCCGCCGGGTCCCCCCGGGAGCCCGCCTCGTCCGCCCGGGAGCCCGCCTCGTCCGCCGGGGAGCCCGCTTCCCCCAAGGCGGCACCCGCGGCGGGCGAACCGGAACAGCCCGCGATCCCCGCGCAGCGGGGGCATGCGGAAGGCACGGCGCCTGTTGCACATAATGGAGCCGCGGGCTGGCTTTCCAGGGCACGGCGGCTCGTAGGCAAGCGATAGAAGGCGAATGAGCGTGATGACGGATTCTGCGCACGTCGTGATCGTGGGGGCCGGCTTCGCCGGGCTGTCCGCGGTGGGCGGGCTGCGCAAGGCGGGGCTCCGCGTGACCGTGATCGACAAGAACCTGTACAGCACCTTCCAGCCGCTGCTCTACCAGGTGGCGACCGGCGGCCTCAACCCGGGCGACGTGTCCTACCCCGTCGGCGGGTTCACCGCCAAGCGGCACGCCCGCTACATCCGCGGCGAGCTGACGGAGATCGACCAGATCGCGCGGGTGGTCCGGCTCGCGGGCGGCCGTGAGGTCGGCTACGACTACCTGATACTCGCCACGGGGATGTCGGCGAACTTCTTCGGCATTCCAGGCGCGGAGGAGAACACCTTCGGCCTGTACACGCGCGCCGACTCGATCGTGCTCCGCGACCACATCATGAACGGCTTCGAGTGGCTCAGCGCCGACCCGGACGGTCAGCGCGAGTTCTCCGTGACGATGGTCGGCGGCGGCGCCACCGGCGTCGAGCTGGCCGGGACGCTCGGCGAGCTGCGCAATGACGTGCTCCGCGCGACGTTCCCCGACGTGGACCCGGAACGGCTGCACATCCGGCTGGTCGAAATGGCGCCTGAACTGCTGATGCCGTTCAGCCAGAAGCTGCGCGGCTACGCATTGCGCCAGCTCGAGAAGCGGGGCGTGGACATCAGGCTGAACTCGCGCATCCGCGAGGTGACCCCCAGTGAGGTGATCCTGGCGGACGGGACGTCGCTGCCGAGCAATCTCACGGTGTGGACCGCCGGGGTGGCCGCGCACCGCTCCGTCGCCGGCTGGGGCCTGCCGCAGGGCAAGTCCGGCAGGCTGCTCACCGGGCCGGACCTGCGGGTGCAGGGCAGTGACCGGATCTTCGCGGCCGGCGACATGGCGCTGTACGAGGCCGAACCGTCGCCGCAGCTCGCGCAGCCCGCCCTGCAGGAGGGCAGGCACGCCGCCAGGCAGATCGTCCGTCTGCTGCACTCCTCGCCGACCGAGCCCTTCCGCTACCACGACAAGGGCACCATGGCGACGATCGGCCGCCGTTCCGCGGTGGTGCAGCTGGCGCACGCAGGCCGCTTCACCGGGACGATCGCCTGGCTGGCCTGGCTCGCGCTGCACCTGGTTTACCTGCTCGGCGGCCGCAACCGGGTCGCCACGCTGATCAACCTGTCCTGGCGCTACATCGCCTGGGGGCACGGCGGCGCAGTGATCGTGGGCGACGAGCCGACGGTGCCGCTGCACGGCGAAACCGCGCAGGCGGCCGAGCGGGGATCTACTACCACTCGTAGTACTTCCTAGGGTAGCCTCGTCACCGGAAGCTGGCGGCGCGGGCCTGGACGCGGCGCCGCGGGTGTGCCCCTATGCAGCGAGGGAAGATGATGACGCGACGGCGAGCGTGGCTTGGCGGCCTGGTACTTGCGGCGGCCCTGGCGATGGCCGGCTGCTCCGCATCGGCTGACACCCAGTCGTCTGGGCCATCGGCGCTCAGTTCGGCGGACGCCGCGGGGATGCAGAACCCGAACCTTGACATGGGCTCGTCGCTCGGCGGCAAGCAGGCGCCGGACTTCACGCTTGTCAACCAGTTCGGCCAGCAGATGTCGCTGAGCCAGTTCCGCGGCAAGGTCGTGCTGCTCGGCTTCGAGGACTCCGAGTGCACCAATGTCTGCCCGCTGACCACCAGGTCGATGGTGCTCGCGAAGGAACTGCTCGGCGAGGCGGCCAGCTCGGTGCAGCTGCTCGGCGTCGACGCCAACCCGCGCGCGATTGCCGTGTCCAACGTGCTCGCCTACTCCCGGGTGCACGGCATGGTTAACCAGTGGGACTTCCTGACCGGCAGCGCCGCGCAGCTCAAGAAGGCCTGGCAGGACTACGGCATCGCGGTGCAGATCGAGTCGGGCCAGATCGACCACACCCCGGCGCTGTACGTGATCGACCCGCAGGGCACGCTGCGGAAGGTCTACCTGACCCAGATGGCGTACTCGAGCGTCACCCAGGCCGCTCAGGTGATCGCGGCCGAGGTGTCCTCGCTGCTGCCCAGCCACCCGAAGCTGTCCAGCATCGAATCGCTTGCCGCCGTCCCCGGCCAAGGGCCAGCGGAAAAGACCATCTTGCCTGAGGCTCCGGTACCGAGCCATGGAGCGGCGACGACGGTGACGCTCGGCCCCGGTCAGGCCCGCCTGGTGGTCTTCTTCGCCACCTGGCTCAGCGAGACCTCCGACCTGAAGGCGGAGCTGGCCGGGCTCAACGGCTATGTCAAGGACGCCGCGAGCAAGCACCTGCCCGCGCTGACCGCGGTGGACGAGACAGCGAGCGAGGTGTCGCCGAGTGCCGTCGGCAGCTACCTGGGCACCATTGCGCCGCTTGATTACCCGGTGGCCATGGACCTGGCCGGCCGTCTCGCCGACGGCTACGGCGTGCAGGACCAGCCCTGGTACGCCCTGGTGAACGCGGCGGGCAAGATCGTCTGGCAGCACGACGGCTGGGTGCAGGTCTCGGCGCTGGAAAAGGCCGTCGCGGCACACCAGTAGCCCGCGGCGGCCTGCGAGTCCGCACCGCTGACACACCCGTCCCGCGGGCACCACACACCACACCCGTCCCGCGGGCACCACACACCACACCCGTCCCGCGCGGGCACACCAGACCACACCAGCCGCACGCCGCGGGAGCGGAACGCGGACGTCGGGCTCATGGTTGCGGCGCAGCTACGGTGGGAGGCGTATCTCCGCCACAACCACCGGACCGGTGGGGGCGGAGCTCGCACCGTCAGTCGCTAGGCGATCTCCCAGCGGTCGAAGCCCGGCGCGGCCCATCCAGATTCGGCAGCCGTCTGCCGCGTGGTCATGTCGAGCAGCAGCCCGGTCGCGTCCAGGTGCCCGGCGGCCGGCCCGATCATCCGGCTCGGCGTGAACTGCGGTCCGCCTGGCCAGCCGTGCCCGCCGCCCTCGATCCGGTACAGCGTGGCCGGATGGCAGCCAGGCCTGGACCACGCGATTCTCGTCACGGGCAGCTCGCCGGCCGGCATCGGCAGTTCCTCGATCGTCGGCCGGGCGAAGCTGCCGGTAACCGCGACGCCGGCGACCTTGCTGATCCCGTTGGCGGCCGCCCAGTCGGCGGCGACCTCCTCAGCGCCGGTGACGACGTCCTCGCCTGGCAGTTCGCCGTGCCTTACCGCGCGGCGCTTGGCGGTCAGCCTCAACCAGCCGCTCCTGGTGAGCCGTCCGCCCCGGTAGGGGAAGGTGGGGTCGCCGCTGCCCACGACGAGCATGACGCTTGCGCGCAGTTGCGGCACGGGCACCTGCCTGCGGCTGAACGCGAGGCCGGTACCCGCGGCGAGGAACAGGCCGGTCACCGGCAGCAGGCCGTGCCTGGCGACATGCTCGGCATACCTGGCGCCGTGCGAGTCGCCGGCCAGGAAGACCGGCCAGGACCGCGCCGCGCCCGCCCACTCAAGGTGGCTGGCGAGTTCGGCGAGGAAACGCGCGTCGTCAAGGCCGGGCATAGCGGCCGGCGGCCGGGCCGGATGCCAGGCACCCTTCCAGCCGTCGGGGAAGACGACGGTGATCCCGGCGGCAGGCCCCCGCCTTGCGAGTCCGGTGAGCCAGGCCATGGCACGTCCGTCCATGCCTGCTCCGTGCAACGCGATGAGCAGCGGCGGAGCCTCCTGACCGCCAGCCGGGCGAGGCGCACGGGCAAGCCAGAATGACCTCCTGATCCCGGCTACCTCGATCTCCCCTGGCTCAAGCTCGCCGCCGCCACGCCCTGCCATGAGGAATTCGCCGCCGCCACGTGCCGCCATAAGGGAAAGCGTAGGTACGCGCCGTCGCGCGCGGGGCGCTTGGGGCATTTCGTCCGCTCGGGCATTGCCGCCGAGTCCGGCGATCGCCCGACCCGAGGTGCCGCGTTACCGGTGTAACGGGCAGAATGAGCGAGCGTAAGCATCGCGTGCGACACAGCCGGGCATCCCTCGCGGAACCGTCACCAGACGGAGCCGGGTCCGCCGGAATCCCAGGGCAAAGGGCGGCATGAATAGGGTTCACCGGTCATGGCGAAGCCGTCTTTCCGACCTGCTGCCGCATCGGGTCACGCAGGACGCGGACGGTACCGATCCCGACCCCAGGTTCACGTTCGCCAACGAGCGCACCTTCCTGGCCTGGAGCCGGACGGCGCTTGCCCTGGTGGTGGCCGGTCTCGCCGTCGTGCAGCTGCTGCCGCCGTTCCCCGGCGTGCCGGCCGGGCGTCATCTGCTCGGCCTGCCGCTGATCGCGCTCGGCGCGGTGGTCGCGGTGGTCGCCTACGTCGAATGGGTCCGCAGCCAGCGGGCGATGCGCCGCGGCGAGCCGCTGCCCGGGTCGGTCATGCCGTGGATCCTGTCCTTCGCGATCGCCGGCATGGCGGTGGCGGCCGCCGCCGTGCTGCTCGCCTCGGCGCTGCGGTGACCGGTCAGGACCCGCCGGCGGCCCGGCCGGCCGACGACCCTGAGGAACGCGATCCCGGCATGGCGCGGGAGCGGACGTCGCTCGCCTGGCTGCGCACCGCGATCTCGTTCGCCGCACTCGGCGGCACCATGCTCAAGGCGAACATCGTCACCGGCGCGATCATCATCGCCGTGGCGCCTGTCGTCTGGCAGCTTGGCCGTGTTTCCCGCAGCCGTTCCGGCCTCGACGAGCTGCCGCGGGTCGGCGCGACGCGGCTGTTCGCCATCGCCATTGCGATCGTGGTGGTTTCGCTGCTCGCCCTCGTCGTCGCGATCTTCGGTCCCGCTGACCCCGGAGCCCTGAGCCGCCGCTGACCCGGCCGCCGCCCATCACCGCACTCCTGCGCGCCAGGTTCACCGTGATCGTTCGGCCCGCCTGGCTACCCGGCCACCCCGCGAGCCAACCGGCATAGTAGGACCTATACGGCAGACTTTGCTGAACTGGCGCCCACTCGGGTGTCCGGTTCGCGTCTTTTGTCGCACCCTGCGTTAAGCAATGTCGCAAATGTCCTGTCCCCGGGTCAGCAAGTCGCGGTAGCTTGCCCAGCGGCCCCGCCGCCTGGCGGTCCCATCGCCCGTCGGCGGCGCGTTGGCGGCGTTTAGCCTGAATCCTGAATACGGCCGCCCGTGCCGGGAAGTCCGAAGGGGCATCCGCGGCGGGCGGGAGTCGCCCGAACGACTGGAGGAACTGGCCGCGATGACGACTGAGCGGACTGCCGAGACTGGCCCGGCTGAGACTGGCCGCGACGAGACTGGCCGCGATGAGACTGCCCGCGATGAGACTGGCCCGTACCTGGTGCTCGGGCCGATGTTGCGGTACGTCGGCGAGACCAGCGCGACGGTCTGGGTGGAGACCGACCGCGAATGCCAGGTGGAGATCCTCGGTCGCACCGCCGCGACCTTCGAGGTGTCCGGGCACCACTACGGCCTTGTCGTCGTCGACGGCCTGGCGCCGGGCAGCGAGACGGAGTACCAGGTCGCCCTGGATGGCGTGGCGCGCTGGCCGCTGCCGGGCAGCGAGTTCCCGCCGAGTGTGCTGCGCACGCTGAGCCCTGACCGCCCGGTCCGGCTGGCGTTCGGCTCCTGCCGGGTCGCCGAGATCGCCCCGTGGAACCTGAGCAAGCGCGTCAGGGCGCAGGCGGAGAAGGAGCAGGCCGCGGCGGGCACCTGCGCGCTGAACGCCGAGGCTGCCACGCTGCGCGGCGTTCCCCGTGATCGCTGGCCGGACACGCTGCTGATGATCGGCGACCAGGTCTACGGCGACGAGCCTGGACCGGCCACGCGAGAGTACATGGCCGCGCACCGCCGCGCGGCTGCCGCCGCGGCTCCGGCGGACAAGATCGCGGCGCCCGACAACGAGGTCGCGGACTTCGAGGAATACTGCGCCCTGTACCGGGAGGCGTGGAGCCAGCCGGCGGTCCGCTGGCTGTTCTCCGTGATCCCGACGGCGATGATCTTCGACGATCACGACGTGCACGACGACTGGAACACCTCCGCCAAGTGGCGGGCGGAGGCCACTGCCAAGCCGTGGTGGGGCACGCGCATCGAGAGCGCCTTCCAGAGCTACTGGGTCTACCAGCATCTCGGCAACCTGTCGCCTGCCGAGCTGGCGAGCGACGACACGTGGGGCAAGGTGCGTCAGCAGGGCGACGCGGCGCCGGTACTCGCCGACCTGGCCCGCCGCGCCGACCGGCGGGCACCCGATGTCCGCTTCTCCTTCGCCCGCGCGTTCGGCCGGGTCCGGGTGATCATGCTCGACTCGCGCAGCCGCCGTGTCGTGGACGGCACCCGGCTGATCGTCGATGACGCGGAATGGCAGTGGTGCACCGAGGCGGTCACCGGCGACTGGGAGCACGTGGTGCTCGCCAGCTCAGTGCCGCCGCTGCTGCCGCGCGGCATCCACACCCTTGAGGCATGGAACGAGCGGGTCAGCGGCGGTGCCTGGGGGCGCAGGGCGGCGCGCTTCGGCGAGCGGCAGCGGCAGGCACTGGACCTGGAGCACTGGCCCGCGTTCGGCGAGTCGTTCATCAGGCTGGAACGGCTGCTCGGCGAGCTCGCCACCGGCCAGCGCAGCCCGGGCGGCCGGCCGCCCGCCTCCGTGACGATCATCTCCGGCGATATCCATCACAGCTACCTGGCCGCCGTGGACCTGCCCAGGCACATCCCCGGCACCCCGCCTGCCGCCCCGGGGGGATCCAGGGCGCGCAGCGCCGTCCACGAGGCGGTCTGCTCGCCCTTCCACCAGGCCATGCCGCCGAAGATGGTCACCGCGCAGAAGATCGCGAGCAGCCGGCTCGGCGGCCTGATCGGCACCGCGATCTCCTCGCTGGCCGGCGCGCACATCCCGAAGATGCACTGGCGCGTCACCGAAGGCCCGTGGTTCGAGAACATGATCGCGGTCCTCGAGTACACCGGCAGCACCGCCCGCGTCCGCTTCGACCGCGCCCGCAGCGACGCCGCGGGCGCCCCCCGCCTGGAACTGGCCCGCGCCGCCCGCCTCACCTAGCCGCAGGGCTGAAGACTGGGGACATTCAGGCACCTTCGCGTGTGCCCGAATGTCCCCTGTCATGATGATCGTTTGATAACAGCAACAGGCGGCGGTGCCGCAGCGCGATGGACAGTGCCGCAGCGCGAATGACGGTGCCGCAACGCGGAAGGCGCCCCGCCCCGCAACGCGGCGGCGCGCTCAGTTCGCAGGGAAGGCGTAGGCGAGGGCGTCCGCGATCGCGGTGGCGCGGTGCGCGTAGCCGAGCGACGTGTAGTGGATGCCGTCGTTGATGAACCAGGCCTTCTGCGCGACGGCCGGCCAGTCGTAGATCCGCATGTTCTGGTACTTGGGCAGTTCCTGCTTGAGCGCGTCGTTCCACTGCCGCATGTTCTGCTCGGCGTACGGACCGGAAGACAGCAGCGATGTCACCTCGACCCACATGACCGGCTGGCCGCCGATGAGCTTCATCATCTTCTCGATCCGCTGCGCCCGCCCGATGTTCGAGCCCACGTACACGTCCGCCGTGTCGTTGGTGCCGAGCGCCAGCACCCAGCAGCCGTGGTAACCGGTCTTCAGCACCTGGCTGGCCATCTCGTAGGCGTTCGGCGTGCCAGGCAGCGACTCCACGATCGAGGTCGCGCCGACCACCTTCATGATCGAGTGCCTGATGCCGACATCCGCGTACCTGGCCATGATCCGGTTGGCCGGGTTCGGCTCGTAGTCGGCGGAGACGAGGCCGTCGGACGTCGAGTCGCCGATGTGCACCACCTGGGTACACGAAGTCCGCGGCGGCGGCGTGGGCAGCGCGGGCACGATCGCCGCGGAACCGCCTGCCGCGACGGGGTCGACCCCGGCGGAGGTCACGGGCACAGCCGAGGCCGCCTGCCTGCCTTGCCCGGCGCCCGCCCCCGTGTTGGAAAGCTGCACGCTCGCCGCGGAATCGCCCGAGCTCCCCGGGGAGCCGCCGGAACTGCCAGGCGAGCCGCCGGCCGTGGTGCTGACCCGGCCGCCGGACCCGGACGGCGCGCTGTTCGCGGCCAGCCTGGTGGACGCGCTCACGCCGGCGGCGAGCACCGCCGCGGCGAGCAGGCACACCCCGGCGACCGCCTGCGGCGACTCGGGAAGCCACGCCCGGCCGCCCCGTCTGAGCCGCCCGCCCGAACCGGCCCCGCCCGAACCGGCCCCGGCGCCGGAGCGCTCGCGCTCGGCACCCTCATGATCAGTTCCGTTCACTGTCCCGTCCTTCACGATCGCGTGCTTCGCGGTCCTCCGCTTGCCGAAGCCGGTCCTTATCGGCTCCTCGATGAACGTCCAGGACGCCGCGGCCACCGCGACGGTCCCGGCCACCACAGCCACCGCGCGCGCCGGGCTCGCCGCCGAGCCGGCGGCGACGGTTAGCACGATCAGCGGGTAATGCCACAGGTAGATGCCGTAGGAACGGACGCCAGTCCAGCGCAGCGGTCCCATGCCGAGCGCCCGCCCGATCAGGCTTCCCGGGGTGACCGCGGCGGCGACCACCGCCGCCGTGGCCACGGAAAGCAGCTCGAGCCCGCCGCGGAACATGAAGTCCGCGTACTGGTTGGTCCGCCACACCAGCAGCAGGATGACGGCGAGCCCGGCGAGGCCCACGACGTCGAGCGTCCACCGGGCGGCGGCGGGCACCGGGCGCCCGGCACCCGGCGTGACGCCGCGGGTGGGGTACACCATGGCGAGCGCCGCGCCGATCAGCAGGCCGAAGGCCCGGGTGTCCGTCCCCTCGTAGATCCGCGTCGGGTCGTAGCCGGGCTGAAACAGCCGCGCCATCAGCACCGCGGACACCGCAGCGAGCGCGAGCGTCGTGCCCGCCAGGCACCACCGCGCGCCGCGGCTCAGGTAAGAGGCCCCAGCCTGGCCGGCCGGCGCCTTGCGTGAACGGAGCGCCCGGTGCCCGAACAGGAAGACAAGCAGCAGCACAACCCACGGCCAGACCAGGTAGAACTGCTCTTCCACGGCGAGCGACCACAGGTGGTCGAGGGGCGTCGGCGGCGCGAACCGCGCGTAGTACGAGGCGTGCTGGCCGATGTACCACCAGTTGTTCACGTAGAACACGGAGGCGGCCACGTCGCCGCGGAATCCCGGCAGGAACGTCCGTGCCGAGAGCGTCACCCACACCGTGACCGCCGCAAGCATCACGAACAGCGCGGGCAGCAGCCGCCTCGCCCGGCGCAGCCAGAAGTCACCCAGCTTGATCCGGCCGCGCGACGCCCACTGGCCGACCAGGATGTCGGTGATCAGGTAGCCGCTGAGCGTGAAGAAGACGCCAACCCCGAGCAGCCCGCCCTGTGCCCAGCCGTACCCCAGGTGGTACGCGACCACCACGGCAACCGCGATCGCCCGCAGCCCGTCGAGTCCCGGCAGATACCTCTGGTCGTCCCGCACTGGTTGTGGCACAGCGTCCCCCGATTAACCGCCCGATTGCCAAGCCATGACTTATAGTTACCTTGCGGCTACCCAGAGAAACCAAGCGGGAATAGCCGTGGTGGCCGTCCCCGGCCTGGCCACGGTTTTCCTGCCGAACAATTCACGACATACAGAACGGATTCGCTGCTTCCCCGCTCCGGAACCGGTGCCCCGTCATGCCGGGGTCCGCCTCGCTCACCCGGTGACCGGGGCGCGTGCCGGGTCGCGGAACACCGGGATGATGTGCCGCTCGCTGATCAGCCAGCGCTGCGCGTCCTCGTACCAGGTCAGCACGTCGTCGAAATCGGCGACCAGGTAGACCCCGACGTCGTCGACCGGGACAGAATCCGCCGGCGCCGTCGCGTTGACCGCGAAGTTGACCCAGGTGGAACGGGCGCGGACCTGGGCAGGCCAGTCGCCATCAGGGCCGGCCAGGTCGCCGGCTTCCGCATCGCCCGCGACGGGGCTGAGCCGCAGCCCGCTATAGGTGTGCCTGGTGGACCTGGCGGCAACCCGCTCGGCGTATCTGCTTCTGATCGCCGCCCGGCCGCGCAGCTCTACCCCGCCGGTAATGAACAGGGCGTCCTCGGTGAAGAGCCCGGCCACCGCATCGTAATTGCCGTGGTCGAGATGCCACGCCCAGTCGGCGAGCACGGCGTCGATCATCGCGCGGAGCAGCACCGCCTCCAGTGCGTTGGTCATGGTATCTGCACCGGGTTGCTGAGGGTGCCGATGCCGGAGATGGTGACCTCGATCGGGCCGCCCATCCGCGTCAGGTTGACATTCTGCACCGCCCCGCCGGACGCGGATGCCTTGAGCGCGGTGCCCATGGCGATGATGTCGCCGGCCTCGAGCGTCTGGTAGCCGGACAGGAAGGAGATCACGCCGGCCACCTTGTGCGTCAGGTTGGCGGTCGAGTCCTCGGTGACCACCCGGCCCTGGTGCACGCAGGTGACCGTGAGGTCGTGCGGGTCCGGTATCTCGTCGGCGGTGACGAT
>Ga0134128_10006008_pt1 | contig 14708 bp, 18 predicted proteins | sample KB31754_FD_96462 | JGI IMG/M metagenome (GOLD analysis project Ga0134128, IMG submission 96462) | Terrestrial soil microbial communities with excess Nitrogen fertilizer from Kellogg Biological Station, Michigan, USA - KB3-175-4 | ecosystem: Environmental > Terrestrial > Soil > Unclassified ... | reverse complement strand
TCCGCCTTGAAAAGTTAACATCCGGGACCTATGCTCTGGGTCAGTGGACGACCACGACCTGGACTTCCTCGGCGACCTGCGCTGGCAGGGCTATCCCCGTCTCGAGCCGGTGCGCGACGTCGTCTCGACGCCCCCGGCCGCGGCCGCCGCGCCGCGGGCCCAGCAGCCCGACCCGCGCGTCGCGGAGCTCGCGCGCGACAACGAGTCGCTGCGCGCGCGGATCGACGCGCTGGGCCGTCTCGCCGCCGAGTTCGAGCGGCGGCTCACGGAGGCCGGGTCCAACTACGAGGCCGCGCTGCTCGAGGGGGACTCGCGCCTGCGGGAGGCGGCCCTCGAGCGCGAGCGGCTCGCCGGCGAGCTCGACGCCGCCAAGGCGGAGGCGGAACGGACGGCGGCGCGGGACGCGGCCCGCGAGGCGGACCTGCGCCTGGAGCGCGAGCGCCGCGGCGACGCGGAGAAGGCCCTGCTGGCCGAGCGGCGCCGAAGCGAGGAGCTCGAGGCCGAGGCCGCGCGGCTGCGGTCCGAGACGGCCGGGCACGCCGGCGCGCTCGAGGAGCTGCGCCGCCAGGCCTCCGCCCAGAACGAGCGCCTGCTCCAGGCGAAGGCGCTGACCGACGAGGACGTCCGGCTCCTGCGCTCGGAGATGCGCGAGTTCCTGGCGAAGTTCCACCGCATCCAAGAGTCGTTCGGGGAAAAATCATGAGATACTGGGCGTACATGAACGGGGAGGTCCCGGGCAGCTACTCGGCCGCGGAGCTGGCGGGGCTGCCGGGCTTCACGATGACGACGCTGGTGTGCCCGGCCCAGGGCGAGATCGCCGAGAAGAATTGGCGGCGCGCGGGGGAGTTCTCCGACATCGCCGCGGCCGTCGCGGAGCGCGAGAGCGCCGCGCCGCCGCCGCCGCCCGCCGCGGCCGCGACGGCCTCGGCGGCCTACGCGGCGTCCTCCGACGTGGACGCGCTGATCGACTCGGCGAGCACGAAGCTCTTCAGCCATGTGGCGGACCTCATGAAGGAGCTGGAGGGGCGGCGCGAGGAAAAGGGGCTCATCGTCTCGCTGCAGCGCCACGTCGCCGCCCTGAAGGAGGAGCTCGCGCAGTCGCGGGAGCGCGCGAACCTTCTCGAGCTGCGCCTGCCGCGCATCGCGGAGCTCGAGGAGGCGCACCGGAAGAGCCACGCCGCGCTGGAGAACCTCCAGGGCAGCCTGCTCGCGCGCGAGCAGGCGCTCAACGAGGCGCGCGTGGCCGCCGAGAAGCACAAGAACGAGGCGGAGGCGGCGAAGCGGCGCCTCCAGGAGACGGTCAGCGATCTCGCCGTCCGCAACCGCCTGGTGGACAAGCTCTCGCGCGATCTCAGCGAGAAGGAGCTGTCCCTCGCCAAGTCCCTGGGCGTGATCCGGCGTCTCGAGGAAGACCTCAACCGCCTCTGCCCGGATCCCGGCCTTCTGCCGGCGGGCGCCGCCCCGGCGGCCGCGCCGCGCCCGGCGGAGGCCGCCGCGCCGCCGCCCCAAGCTTTCCCGCGCACCGAGGCCGAGCCTCCGGCGCTGACCGGGCCGGCGATCCCGCCGGCCCCCGAGCCGCTCGTCCCGACCGAGTCCTCCTTCGCCTCGGCGCCCGCGCTGCCGCAGGTGCCGATCACGGCCTACACCAACGACGAGCCTCCGCCCACGCCGCCGTATCTGGAGACCATGCCCCCGGCCGACCGGCCGAAGGCCCAGCAGGCCCTCGTCAGCTTCCTCAAGCGTATCTTCCCGGGCCAAGCGCACTGACGACATAGGGGTCAGGCTTTGACCTTTTGACTTATTTCCAAATAAGTCAAAAGGTCAAAGCCTGACCCCCTTTTTTTTGCTTGTGAATTAGCAGTCGCACTAAACGATTGACAACTTTCAGCCTCCCATGTTAAAATTAGCAACAGACGAGATCGACTGCCAGCAATGATCTCGCGTGCTTTCGAAGCGAAATATTCAGGAGGTATCAAGATGGCCGAAGCGACGCTCACCAAGATCAAGATCCAGCCCCTCGGGGACCGCGTGCTCGTGAAGGCGGTCGAGGCGAAGGAGCAGAAGCGCGGCGGGATCATCATCCCCGACAGCGCGAAGGAGAAGCCGCAGGAAGGCCTCGTCATGGCCACCGGCAAGGGCAAGACGACGGACGACGGGAAGGTCCTGCCGATGGACGTCAAGGCCGGCGACAAGATCCTGTACGGCAAGTACTCGGGCTCGGAGATCAAGCTCGACGACGAGGAGTACTTGATCATGCACCAGGACGACATCCTGGGCATCCTGAAGTAAGCATCCATATCGACATATAGAGGAGACAAGAAGAACATGGCTAAGCAGATCCTGTTTTCAGACGACGCCCGCAAGAAGATGAAGGACGGCGTGGACAAGCTCGCGAACGCGACCAAGGTCACGCTCGGACCGAAGGGCCGCGCGGTGGTCCTCGAGAAGAAGTTCGGCTCGCCCGTCATCGTCGACGACGGCGTGACGATCGCCAAGGAGATCGAGCTGCAGGACCCCTACGAGAACATGGGCGCCCAGCTCGTCAAGGAAGTGGCGACGAAGACGAACGACAACGCGGGCGACGGCACGACGACCGCGATCGTCCTGACGCAGTCGCTGCTCAACGAGGGCATCCGCAACATCACCGCGGGCGCCAACTCCAAGTCGATCCAGCGCGGCATGCACAAGGCGCTCGAGCTCGTCGTCAAGGAGCTCAAGAAGAACTCCCGCCCGGTCAAGACCAAGGAAGAGAAGGCGCAGGTCGCGACCATCTCGGCCAACGACGTCGAGATCGGCAACATGATCGCCCAGGCCATGGAGAAGGTCGGCCATGAGGGCGTGATCACGGTCGAGGAAGGCAAGTCCTCCGAGACGACGCTCGACGTCGTCGAGGGCATGCAGTTCGACCGGGGCTACATCTCGCCCTACTTCGTCACCGACGCGGATCGCCTCGAGTCCGTCCTCGAGGACGCCTACATCATCATCACGGAGAAGAAGATCTCCGCGATGAACGACATCCTCCCGGTGCTCGAGAAGATCGTGCAGACCGGCAAGCCCTTCCTGATCCTCGCCGAGGACGTGGAGGGCGAGGCCCTGGCGACGCTCGTCGTCAACAAGCTCCGCGGGACCCTGAAGTGCGCGGCCGTGAAGGCCCCGGGCTTCGGCGACCGCCGCAAGGAGATGCTGCAGGACATCGCGATCCTCACGAAGGGTCAGGTCATCTCCGAGGAGCTCGGCCACAAGCTCGAGAAGGTCGGCCTCGACATGCTCGGCCGGGCCAAGCGCATCGTCATCGACAAGGACAACACGACGATCGTCTCCGGCGCGGGCGACAAGACGGACATCAAGAAGCGCGCGGACGCGATCCGCAAGCAGATCGAGGACACCACGTCCGACTACGATCGCGAGAAGCTGCAGGAGCGGCTGGCGAAGCTGTCCGGCGGCGTCGCGGTTATTAATGTGGGTGCTGCCACGGAGACGGAGATGAAGGCCAAGAAGGCGAAGGTCGAGGACGCGTCCAACGCGACTCGCGCCGGCGTCGAAGAGGGCATGATCGCGGGCGGCGGCGTCGCGCTGCTGCGCGCGGGCGAGTCCCTGGAGAAGTTCAAGGGCGTGGACGAGGACGAGACGACGGGCGGCCAGATCGTGCGGCGCGCTCTCCAGGCTCCGATCCGCCAGCTCGCGGACAACTCCGGCCAGGAAGCCTCGGTCGTGGTCCAGAAGATCCTGACGTCGGGCGCCGGCATCGGCCTCGACGCCTCCACCGGCGAGTACGTCGACCTGTTCAAGGCCGGCATCGTCGATCCGCTCAAGGTCACCCGCACCGCCCTTGAGAACGCCGTGTCCATCGTCGGCACCATCCTGACCACCGAGGTCCTCGTCTCCGACATCCCGGAGAAGAAGGAGCCCGCGATGGCCGGCGCCGGCCACCAGCACGGCGGGGACATGTACTAAAACCCGAAGACTCATTCCGGGGAACTTACTCCGGAGTAAGTTGAGGGATCGTCGGAAGAACGGCCCCCTGGCTCGAGAGAGCCGGGGGGCTTTTTTCTTCAAGTCGGCATCAAATTCGTTCCGATTGACCCAGGTCAATACCGGGCCCAATGGTCCGTGATAGGATAAGGACACAGCCGCACTCACCCTCAAGGAGACAACATGACCACCAACGTTCTCGAGCCGAAGCTCGTCGAGCTCACCGCCGTGCAGTACTTCTCCGCCAAGCTGGCCTACGAGATGACGCCGTGGTCCCTCAAGAACATCCTCGAGAAGGACGCGAAGTCCATCGTCCTGCTCGACGTCCGCCCCGCCGAGATGTTCGCCGTCGCCCACATCCCGGGCGCGCTGAACGTCCCGCTCACGGACCTCGTCTCCAAGCTGAACACCCTGCCGAAGGACAAGACGATCGTGACGTACTGCGGCAACATCGTCTGCTCGCTCGCGCCGAAGGCGGCGCTGCAGCTCGCGCAGAAGGGCTTCACGGTCAAGGAGCTCGTCGGCGGCATCGAGATGTGGCAGGAGAAGGGCTTCCCGGTCGACAAGAAGGCCTAAGCCGGACCCGTCCTCGAAGAGGGGCGCGCTTCCAAAAAAGGAGGCGCGCCCCTTACGTTTTGTTGATCGCGATTTGAACGGGCCGGTCTATACTTAGATCAACGGAAGGCCCCTCTCCGCGGGAGGGGTTATGACCGCCGCTCACGCCGCCCAAGTCGCTCCGACGCCGGCCGCGCATTTCACTTTGCAGGCGGCTTACGAGGCCGCGCCGCATGAGCTGATGGAGCTCTTGGAGCGCGCCCCCGACTCGGTGTTCGTCGTCGACATCCAGGACCCCGGGATATTCGAGGCGGCGCACATCCCCGGCGCGCGCAACATCCATCTCGAGGACCTCTGCACCGCGTGCGCGGAGCTGCCGAAGGACCGCACCATCGTGATCTACTGCGGCGACGCGGCGTGCGGCTTGCCGCTCTGGGCGGCTCTCGAGCTGGCGCAGGACGGTTTCAGCGCGAAGTTCCTGCACGGGGGGCTCGCCGCGTGGGTGAAGGAGGATCTGCCGGTCGAGATCTCGCCGCCGCCGCCGCCGCCCGAGTACTGACGAGCCGAAGAGGGGGATTTTTATGGACACCATCGCGAGAGTCATGACGGGGCCCGTCGAGTACTTCCGGTCCCTGCAGGAGTACGAGATCACGCCCGGCGGGCTCAAGAAGCTCCTCGACCAGCCGCCGAACAACGTCTGCGTCGTCGACGTCCGCGACGCCGCGCAGTACGGCGCGGGCCACATCCCCGGGGCGAGGAACGTGCCGCTGGAGAGCCTGACCTCGTCTTTCTACTCCCTGCCCAAGGACAGGACGATCGTCGCTTACTGCTCCGATCTCGCCTGCGGCATGTCGGCGCAGGCGGCGCTGGAGCTCGCGCAGAAGGGCTTCCGCGTCCAGCGCCTGATCGGCGGCTTCGCGGAGTGGACCCGGAGGGGCTTTCCCGTCGAGGCCTCGTCTTCGTCGGAGACGTCGCAGGCCTGGTGACGGCATAGGAGGAGCGGTTATGGATATCTTCGGGAGCAAGACGCACGAGAAGACGGCTCCGATCGGGGCCGCGGACTACCTGAAGGCGAAGCTGGATTACGAGGCGACGCCCTACGGGCTCAAGGAGACGCTGGAGAACAGTCCCGGCGACGTCGTCCTGGTGGACGTGCGCGACGAGGAGTCGTTCCGCAAGGAGCACATCCTCGGCGCCGCGAACATCCCCGCGGGCCAGCTGGTCAAGCGGCTGGCGGACCTGCCCCGGGACCGGACCATCGTCACCTACTGCTGGGACATCACCTGCGGTCTCGCGCCCAAGGCGGCTCTCGAGCTCGCCCAGAAGGGCTTCAAGGTCCAGTTCCTGGCGGGAGGCATCGAGGAATGGAAGAAGAAAGGCTTTCCGGTCCGGTCCGTCGCGTGAAAACTTTAGGAGGACTTCGCGCCTGGGTCTTTTGGCCTAATGATTTGTAATTTTAGGGCCGTCTGTGCTATAATGGGTCTCCGGTGCTCATTGACAATCTGAATCAAATCCGCTACCGCATGCGCGCCGCGGCCCTTCGGGCCAAACGCGAACCCGACGCGGTGAGACTGGTGGCGGTGACGAAGTACGCGTCTCTCGACGACGTCCAGGTCCTCTTGAACACGGGCCTGGTCACCGACGTGGGGGAGAATCGAGTCCAAAACGCCGAAAAGCGGAAGTCCGCCCTGCGGCAGACGGGCTCGAAGGTGCGCTGGCACATGCTCGGACACCTGCAGACGAACAAGGCGAAAAAGGCCGCCGAGGTCTTCGACGCCGTCGACTCGCTCGACAGCGAGAAGGTGGCCAAGTCGCTCGACGAAGCCTTGAAGGGCTCGACTAAAACGTTGCCGGTGATGGTGCAGGTGAAGCTGACCGAGCGAGAGACGCAGTCGGGAGTCGCCCCGGGAGAGCTCGGGGCGCTGTTGGAGTCGCTCAAGAAGTACGAGCGGCTGAAAGTCGAGGGCTTGATGGGCATAGCGCCCGACGTGGAGCCCGTCGAGGCCGTCCGGCCGAGCTTCCGGACGCTTCGCGAGCTGCGCGACCGGCACTTGCCCGGCGGGCAGCTGTCGATGGGAATGAGCCACGATTTCGAGATAGCGATCGAGGAAGGGGCCGATCAAGTCAGGATCGGCACGCAGATTTTCTTTCAACCTAGTCCGGCATCAGAGGGGGCAACAGCATGATCGTGAAAGTGCGCGTGATCCCGAATGCCATGGAGAACGAGGTCGTCAGCCGCATCGGAAGCGTTCTCCGTGTGAAGGTCGCCGCTCCGGCGGTGGACGAGAAGGCCAACGCCGCGCTGAAGGATTACCTCGCCGAGTTCTTCGAGGTTCCCGGCAAGCGCGTCAGCATCCTCCGCGGCGCGAACGGACGCGAGAAGACCGTGGAGATCGTCGGCAAGACCGAGGAGCAGCTCAAGCGGGTGATGGAGTCCATCCCGTAAAGCCGCTTCGCGCGTCCTAGCGAGGGCAAACGAGGAATCAAAACCTCGTTTGCCCTCGTCCTATTTCCCAGGAGCCACAGCCAGATGACGAAAGCGACGAAGCGCCGCCCCCTCCGCGAGGACCCCGTCCGCCACATCGTGTGGAAGGGGGACCGCCTGGACGTGCTCGACCAGCGCCTGCTCCCCCGGCGCGTCCACTACGTCTCCTGCCGCACCGCGAAGGAGGTCGCGAAGGCGACGACCGACATGGTCCTGCGAGGCGCTCCGCTGATCGGCTGCGCGGCCGCGTACGGGATGGCCCTCGCGGCCCGTCGCGGGCGGATGAAGGACGTCCTGAGCGCCGAGCCCGTCCTGCGCCGCGCGCGCCCGACGGCCGTCAACCTGATGCACGCCCTCGACCACATGCTCGAGGTCGCCAAGTCCTCGCCCGAGTCCGCGCTCGCCCCGCGCATGGCGGAGGCGGCGGTGAAGTACTGCCAGGACGACATCGAGTTCAACGCCACGATGGCGGAACTGGGCGCGAGCCTGTTGAAGAAGGGCTCGAACGTGATCACCCACTGCAACGCCGGCGCCCTCGCCACCGCCGGCATCGGCACGGCCGTCGGCATGATCCGCGCCGGCTGGCTCGCGGGCAAGGTCGCGCACGTTTATCCGTGCGAGACTCGTCCTTACCTGCAGGGCAGCCGCCTGACGCTGTGGGAGCTGATGCAGGCCGGCATCCCCGCGACCCTGATCACCGACAACATGGCCGCGCACCTGATGAAGACGCACAAGATCGACGCGGTCATCGTCGGTTCCGACAGGATCGCCGCGAACGCGGACGTCTGCAATAAGATCGGGACGTACGGCCTCGCCATCCTCGCGAAGCATCACGGCATCCCCTTCTATGTCGTCGCCCCCAGCACCACGGTGGATCTCGGCACCCCGTCCGGCGACCGCATCCCCATCGAGGAGCGCTCCGTGCAGGAGGTCGTGGAGGTGTTCGGCACCCCGATCGCCCCGAAGGGCGCGAAGGCCCGGCACTTCGCCTTCGACGTGACCCCGCACGAGCTCGTCACCGCCATCGTGACCGAGAAGGGGATCGTCTCCCCTGCGGACGGCGAAACCCTGAAAAAGGTAATCTCTCAGGGATGATGAACAACGCCAAAGCACGACACGCCGGCCCCCGGCTCGGGCCGAAGATGACGAAGATCCTCGCCACGCTCGGGCCCGTCTCCGCGAAGACGGACGTCATGCTGGACCTCATCGCGTCCGGCGTCGACGCGTTCCGGCTCAACTGCTCGCACGCCTCGATCGACGACCTGCGCCGGGACGTCGAGCTCATCCGTTCGACGTCCCGGCTGTCCCGGCGCGCCACCGCGGTCGTCATGGACCTCCAGGGGCCTCGCCTGCGCGTCGGCCGCCTGCGCAACGGCGAGCCGGTGCTGCTCAAGAAGGGCGCCAAGGTCCGCATCACGACCAACGACGTCCCGGGGACCGCGGAGGAGATCTCCACCAATTTCAAGAAGCTGCCCAAGACCGTCAAGAAGGGCCTCGAGATCCGCCTCGACGACGGCACGATCGTCCTCAGCGTCCAGAAGACGGGCAGCGACTGGGTGGACTGCGAGGTCCTCATCGGCGGCACGCTCAAGGAGCACAAGGGCATCAACCTGCCGGGCGCCAGCATCGACCTGCCCGCGCTGACGACCAAGGACCTGCGCGACCTCGACATGGCCCTGCAGCTCGGCATCGACCACGTCGCCTTGTCGTTCGTGCGCTCGCCCGACGACATCGTCCGCGCCCGCAAGATCATCAAGAAGGCGGGGCTGCCCACGCGCATCATCGCCAAGATCGAGCATCCCGACGGCATCGCGCGCATCAACGACATCCTCGACGCCGCCGACGGCATCATGATCGCCCGCGGCGACCTCGCCGTCGAGCTGTCCGCGGCCGAGGTGCCGTCGCTGCAGAAGATGCTCGTGCGCAAGGCCAACGACGCCGGCAAGCTCTCCATCGTCGCCACCCAGATGCTCGAGAGCATGATCAACCACGCTCAGCCGACCCGCGCCGAGGCCAGCGACGTCGCCAACGCGGTCTACGACGGCGCCGACGTCGTGATGCTCTCGGGCGAGTCCGCGGTGGGCCTCTACCCCGTCGAGACCGTGACGGTCATGTCCGACATCATCCGCAAGGCCGAGGCGTCGAACTTCCGGTACCGCTTCATCCCGCACGGCCTCCAGGACTCGCCGGAGACCGGCTTCGCGCACGCGCTCTCGCGCGCCAGCCACGACGCCTGCGAGGTCACCGGCACCAAGCTCGTCGTCGTCTACACCATGACGGGCTGGTCGGCGCGGATCATGTCCAAGTACCGGCCCAAGGCGCCGATCATCGCGATGACCCCGCTCAAGGCCACCTACAACCAGCTGGCGCTGTACTGGGGCATGACGCCGATGATCTGCCCGCTCGGCAAGACGACCGACGAGATGCTCGCCTACGGCGAGCGCATCCTGATGAAGAACGGCCTCGTCAAGAACGGCGAGACCACCCTCGTCACCGCGGGCGGGACCGCCAAGCACAAGGCCTCGAACATGCTGAAGGTGCACGTCGTCGGCTCGCTCACGTACCGCTGAGGACACGCTCCGGAGGACGATGGACTCGATCCCGTTCCTGGATCTCAAGCGCGCCAACGCCGCGCACCGCGCGGAGATCCTCGAGGCCGTGACGCGCGTCCTCGACTCGGGCCGCTACGTCCTGGGGGAGGAGGTCGCGGCCTTCGAGCGCGAGTTCGCCGCGTACTGCGGCGTCAAGCACGCGATCGGCGTGGCGAACGGGCTCGACGCGCTCACGCTCGCGTTCCGGGCCTACCGCGAGCTCGGAGAGCTCGACGAGGGCGACGAGGTTCTCGTCCCGTCGAACGCCTACGTCGCCTCGCTGCTGGCCATTTCGGCCAACGGACTGAAGCCCGTTCTCGTCGAGCCGAACCCTTCGACGTTCAACGTCGACGTCGCGTCGCTTGAGGGGAGGCTCAGGCCGCGGACGAAGGCCGTCCTCGTCGTCCACCTCTACGGCCGCGCCGCATGCGACGCCCGCCTCCGCATGCTCGCCGCGCGGAAAAGGGGGCTTATCCTCGTCGAAGACGCCGCGCAGGCCCACGGCGCGACGGGCGTGGGCTCTTTCGGCGACGCGGCCGCCTTCAGCTTCTACCCCACGAAGGGTCTCGGAGCTCTCGGCGATGCCGGCGTCGTGACGACGCTCCGCGACGACGTCGCCGAGGTCGTGCGCGCCCTGCGCAACTACGGCTCCGCCGAGAAGAACGTCAACGCCTTCAAGGGCGTCAACAGCCGCCTCGACGAGGTCCAGGCGGCCGTGCTGCGAGTGAAGTTGAAGTACCTCGACGCCGAGAACGAGCGGCGGCGAGACATCGCCGCGCGCTATCTCGCCGGGATCGCGAACCCCAAGCTGATCCTGCCCTTCCGCAGTCCGCGCGAGTGGAACGTCTGGCATGCCTTCGTCGTGAGGACCGACCGGCGCGACGAGCTCGGGACGTTCCTGCGGAAGAGAGGCGTCGAGACCGCGGTGCACTACCCGACCCCGCCGCATCGCCAGCCCGCCTACCGTGAATGGAAGGACGCCTCGTATCCCGTGAGCGAAGAGCTCCACCGAACCTGCCTGAGCCTGCCCATGGACGCGGGGATGTCCGACGCGGACGTCGAGCGGGTGATCGACGCCTGCAACGCGTTTTGATAGATTAGGGCATGGCCACAGCCTATCGCGTCGTGCTCGTCGCCGTGCCGACCGGCGGCAAGGCGGAGTCCATGGCCGACAGTCTCGTCGAGTCGAGGCTGGCCGCCTGCGTCAACGTCCTGCCCGGGGTCGTGTCGATCTACCGGTGGAAAGGCCGCGTCCATCGCGACGCGGAGAGCCTACTCGTGATCAAGACGACCGTCGCCCGGTATCCGGCGCTCGAGCGGTGGATCAAGGCGCACCACGCGTACGAGACGCCCGAGATCATCTCCCTGCCGGTCGCCGCCGGCTCGAAGGAATACCTGTCCTGGCTCGCCTCCTCGGTGAAATGACGAAGGCCGACCACCCCGTCTTCTCGCCCACGCTCCTGAACACCCGGGAGGAAGCGGCCGGCGTGCGGACGTTCCGCTTCGCGGCGCCCCCGAACTTCTCCTTCGTCCCGGGGCAGTTCGTCATGTTCCACTTCCAGGACGATCCAAAGACGTGGCGCGCGTACTCGATCTGCTCCTCGCCGATGAAGGCGGCCGAGCACTTCGAGGTCACCGTCGGCATGGTCGGAGCCTTCAGCGACCGCCTCGGCGCGCTCACGCCCGGCGGCGAGCACGGCCTGGTCGCGCGCGGGCCGTTCGGCAAGTGGATCTACGACGGCTCGCTCAACCACGCCGTCCTGATCTCCGGCGGCACCGGGATCACGCCGTTTCGCGCCATGTGCGCCCTCAAGAGGGACGGAGGCAAGGCCGGACTCCTGACCGTCTGCTACTCCGCCAAGACTCCGGACGACCTCATCTTCCGGGGCGAGTACGCCGCGTGGAAGGAGGCCGGGATCGTCGTCCACCCGCGCATCACCCGCCCCCAGGATGCGAAAGCGCCGTGGAACGGGCTCACCGGCCGCTGGACGCCGCTGGAGCTGCTCAAGATCGCCGACGACACCAAGGCCGTGTACTACCTCTGCGGCCCGAACAAGATGGTGCAGGAGTTCCGCGAAGGACTCCAGTCCCTGGGCGTGCCCCCGGAGAACGTGCGGACGGAGAAATGGGGCGACTACGCCGACTTGATCTGATCCTCGCCTCGGGCTCTCCGAGGCGGAAGGCGATCCTCCACGCGGCCGGGATCAGCTTCCGCGTCGACGTCAGCGGCGTCGACGAGAACATTTCCGAGGAAAACCCGCGGCGAATGGTCGCCAAGCTCGCGCGGCTCAAGGCTCTCGAGGTCGCCAAGCGCCATCCCGGCATGCTCGTCCTCGGCGCCGACACCACGGTCGTCTGCGCGGGGGAGATCCTGGGCAAGCCGAAGGATCTCAAAGACGCCGTCCGCATGATCACTCTCCAGTCGGGACGAACCCAGCGCGTGATGACGGGAGTCGCCCTCGTGAAAGGGCGCCGCGTCTTCGCGGACGTCGCCGTCACGAAGGTCTACGCCCGAAAGCTCGACGCCGCGCTCCTCAAGCGCCTGGCCGGAAAGCACATGGATAAAGCCGGCGCCTACGCCATCCAAGACCGGAAGGATCCGCTGGTCGCGAAGATCGTCGGCGACCGCGACAACGTGACGGGCCTGCCGATGCGCGTCGTCAGACGCCTTCTGGCGAGAGCGAGGCGATCGTCGAAGGCGCGCCGGGCAAGGTGAAGTAGAAGCGCGCGCCCTTGGGCGCCGCGTCGCCGATGCCGATCGTGCCGCCGTGGCGCAGGACCACCTTCTCGCACAGGGCCAGCCCCAGCCCGACGTTGCCGACGTGGCGCTTGACGTCCTTCTGGAAGAACTTCCGGAATACGGCGCCGCGCGCCTCGGCCGGCACGCCGGGCCCCGAGTCGCTGACCTCGACCGTCACGCCGCCGTCCTCGGGCCGCACGCCGATCTTGATCACTCCTCCCGCGGGCGTGTGCTCGACCGCGTTGTGCACGAGGTTGTCGAGCACGCGCCGCAGCAGCGCCCCGTCGCCCAGGACGGACGGGGGGGCGGCGCCGTCGAGGCGGAGCTCCAGCGACTGCTTGCGGTCGGCCACGACGAGCTCGAAGTCCTTGGCGCAGCCCGTCGCGAGGACGCGCATGTCGATCATGTCCAGCCTGCCCGGCGAGGAATCCTCCTCGAGCTTGGCCAGCTGCAGCACGTCCTCGACCATGCGCTGCAGGCGCAGCGTCGACATCTCCAGCAGCTCGAACGTGCGCTCATGGTCGCGCTTGCCTCCGGATTTGGGCGCCGTCTCGCCGAGCAGGGCGATGCCGGAGCGGATCACGGTGAGCGGCGTCTTCAAATCGTGGACCAGCATGGCGGAGAGCTCGCGCTTCTCGGCCTCGAGCTCGCGCCGCCGCGCCGTCTCCGCCTTCAGCGTCGCGCCCATCCGGTTGAAGGCCTCGACCAAGCGCGAGACCTCCGTGCCGCCCAGCCCGTCGGAGCGCAGCGCCCGGAACCTCTCCGGCGAGGCGGACAGCGACTCGATGCGGCCGACCACGCGCTCGATGCGCTCGCCCGCGAACATGCCGATGAACCACGCCGCCAGCGCCATGCCCAGGAAGGCCGTCACGCCGGCGCCGACGCCCTCGGCGGCGATGCTGCGCAGCCGCTCCTCGAGCCGCGCCGTGCGGAAGGTCACGCTGACCGTCCCCTTGCCGCGCGCGCCGAGGTCGACGGGGCCTTCCACGTCGTAATATCCGTCGTCGGAGGCGGAGATCGGGCGGCCGGGCTGAGGCGCGCGGCCGAGCAGGCTCGAGTCGTCCGAGCGGCCGACGAGGCGCTTGCCCTTGCGGTCGCGCACGACGATGGTCGCCACGTCGGCCTGCTTGACGAGATCGGCGAAGTTGCGTCCGAGCTCGATGTAGCGGCCCTCGCGGCTCTGCGCCTGCACGAGCGCGCGCACGGCCTCGAGCGTGACCGACCCGAGCCGCTCCGCCTGCGCGTAGGCGTCTTTGCGGGACTCCGAGACGTGGCGGGCCGTCAAGCCGCCGGCGATGAGGGCGCCGAACAGCGCGAAGATCAGGGACAGCCAGCGGCTGAGTCTCATGGCATCGGCGGGGTCAGGCCTGACCCCAAAATCGGGACCTGGCCCATTCTACGTTTTTCGGCTATACTTCGCCCATGAGCGCGAGCCTTCTCAAACGCGGCTGGTTCGCCCTGACGTCGCTGGCCGCGCGCCTGCGGTTCAAGGCGGGACGCGCGAGCTTCGTGGTCTGCTCGATCGCGCGCACCGAGAGCGAGCTGACCCCCGTGCTCGACCCCGTCGGGCGCCCGTTGGGGCCGCGGCTCCTCGCACGGCACACGCTCTCCTGCCTGCCGCCGCGGGCGGGGGCCGCCGGCTGGGCGCTGTACGAGGAGCGCCTGCTCGACCCGCGCCTGAACCGCTTCGTGTCGCTGGAATGCGCTTTCTGCGGCCACCTGTTCGTGATCGAGATCGAGGCCGCGCGTCCCGACCTCGCGGCGCCGGACGGGCGCGCGCTCGCGCCGTCGGCCGCCTTCCGCTCCGACTGGTTCCTCTTCCCGCCGTCGGACTTCTCCGGGCCGACGGACCTGGCCTGCCCGCGCTGCGAGGAGAGCGCGGCGCCCGTCGTCGACTACCTGCACGAGCCATGACACCCGCTTTCTGGCTGCTCCGCGCGCTGAACCTCGCTGCCGCGCTCGCCGCGGCGTACCTGGGCACGCGCGGCCGCGCCGTGGACCTCGCCTCGCCGGCGGCGGCCTTCGCGGCCGCGGCGGCGATCGAGGGCGCCGTCGTCTTCTCCGGGCGGCCGCGGGACCCGCGGCGCCGGCGCGAGCTCGCGCTGGGCTTCTCCATCGCCGAGGCGACGCTCGTGCTCTGGCTCTCCTTCTGGGCCAGGCAGACGGCCGGCGTCTTCGATCTCGCGTATCTCCTGCCGGCGGTCCTCGCCGGACTGGAGTACGGAGCGCTCGCGGGGGCGCTGGCCGGTCTCGTGCCCGCGGGGCTCACGGCGCTGGTCCTTTCGCAAGGGCTCGGCCCCAACGGCGAGAACTTCCTGCCGGTCGTGCTCGTGCGCGCCCTGTTCTTCGTGCTGGTGCCGGCCGC
>Ga0134128_10006005_pt1 | contig 14710 bp, 14 predicted proteins | sample KB31754_FD_96462 | JGI IMG/M metagenome (GOLD analysis project Ga0134128, IMG submission 96462) | Terrestrial soil microbial communities with excess Nitrogen fertilizer from Kellogg Biological Station, Michigan, USA - KB3-175-4 | ecosystem: Environmental > Terrestrial > Soil > Unclassified ... | reverse complement strand
TGCCTCCCGGCTGCCACAACGTGCCCGATAGCCCTAATTACTAGAACATGTTCTACCCTCGTGGCGAGGTCGCGGCAAGTCGAAGGGTGCATCATGGCCCCATGGTTTCTTGTGGACACGAGACTGGACGCGAGTGGATCGAGGCGTTGCCGGCCGAACTGGACGGGCAGAAGGCGATCATGCGGGGCCTGCTCGACTGGTGCGAGGGTGACGAGCGCGCCAAGTACCTGGTGGTCGCCTGCTCAGTCGGGCGCGGGGCCGCCGACCGGCTCTCTGACCTGGACATGGGCCTGGGCCTGGAGTCGCCAGATTTCGATGCGGCCCTGGCCGACGCGCACCAGGTCATCGACAGCGTGGGTGGCGAGCTGGTCGAGAGCTACCATCACAAGATTCCCGGCCTGGCCATGCCGCACGAGCGGATCTTCGCCCAGTACGCGAACCGCTGCCAGGTCGACATGGTCGTGATCCCGGCGCCAGTGAAGTATCCCGGGGTCAAGGACGAGGTCGTGCTCTATGACCCCGAGAGCATCCGGGCAGCCAAGTGGGTGCCGACCGAAGTCACGTCCACGCAGGTACGCGAGTGGGCCTTCAACGGCTGGGCCTGCCTGGCCGACGTCGGCAAGTACCTGCGCCGGGGGTCGGCCTGGGAGGCGCTGGAGCGGCTGCACCAGGCCAGAGCCGAGTACTGGCGGCTGCTCGCCACCGTCCACGACGTGCCGAACCCTCAGTACGGCGTCACCAGCCTGCTCGATTTCGCTCCCGAGCAAGTCCCGGCCAGCCTGGCGGCGACGGCTAGCGACGTCTACCTCACCCACCTGCTGCGCGCGGCCAGGAACCTGGCCGCCGAGCTGGCCGGCGTCGGCACTCAGCTCCCGCCGGAATTCCGGGCGGTGCTTCCGAACGCCATGGCCGCCTTCATCACCGCCGACCTAGAGCTAGTCGAGGCCGGACACCAGAAGCCGAACTAGAACCTGTTCTACCGCTGAGCCGGCCGACCTGGCAGGATCAGACCCGTGCGATTCTCCTACGCCGAGTCGATGACCGACCCTAGCTATTACCTGCCGCTAGCCCAGGCCGCCGAAGAAGCCGGGTATGACTCGATGGTGGTGCCGGACAGCATCTGCTATCCGGAGCACGCCACGAGTACCTATCCGTACAGCCCGGACGGCACCCGCGAGTTCCTGGATGGCAAGCCGTTCATCGAGCCGTTCTCGCTGATTCCGGCACTGGGCGTGGTCACTAAGCGCCTGCGTTTCACCACATTCGTGCTGAAACTGCCGATCCGTAACCCTGTGCTCGTGGCCAAGCAGGCCACCAGCACGGCGGTGCTGACCGGAAACCGGCTGCTACTCGGGGTCGGGACCAGCCCGTGGCGGGAAGACTACGAGATCCTCGACGTGCCGTGGGAGCGCCGCGGCCTGCGGCTGGACGAGGAAGTCGAGATCATCCGGGGGCTGACCGGCGGGGGCTACTACAGCTACGACGGCAAAATTTTCAAAATCCCGCCGGTAAAACTCTCGCCGGTGCCGACCGCACCTATCCCGATCCTGTACGGAGGCCACAGCGAGGCCATGCTCCGGCGGGCCGCGCGCAACGGTGACGGCTGGATGCACGGCGGCGGCGATCCGGCGGACCTGCCGGGCCTGCTCGCCCGGCTGGCGGAACTGCGGCGCGCGGAGGGCACGGAGGACCGGCCGTTCGAAGTGCACGTCATCTCGATGGACGCGTTCAGCGTGGACGGGGTCAGGCGGCTCGAAGACCTTGGCGTCACCGACGTGATCATCGGCTTCCGCTGGCCTTATGCGGTCGAGCCGGACACCCAGCCGCTGCAGGAGAAGCTGGCCGCGCTGAACAAGTTCGCCGAGCGCGTGATCGCCAGGGTGCGCGAGTGAGCCCGGGTACGGCCAGGGATCTGGCCCGCCGGTCGCAGGCGGCGGTCCGCGCCAAGGACCGGACCGCCTGGCTCGACCTGTTCGCCGACGACGCCGTGGTGGCCGACCCGATCGGGCCGTCTCCGCTCGACCCAGCCGGTGACGGGCACCACGGGCTGGAGGCGATCGCCGCGTTCTACGACAAGGTGATCGCCCCCAACGGGCAGATCACCTTCGAGATCGAACGCTCCTACCTCTGCGGCGACGAGGTCGCCGACGTCGGCATCATCCGTACGACGCTGCCCGGCGGACGCCATATCGTGGTGGTACGCGGTGTCTACACCTACCGCGGCAACGGGGCCGGGAAGCTGGCCGCGTTGCGCGCGTACTGGGAGTTCGACCAGGCCGAACTGACCGGCACCGAGATGATCGACGCCTGAAGAAGGCGGCGCGCGCCGCCTGCCCGGCTAGCGGCCTACTTGGGGCAGGCGGCGTTGATCTCGGCGATAACCGGCCCGGCGGTGGACTTCAGCTTCGACAGGTCGTTAGTCAGCTTCGTGATCGTGCCGGCCGGGTCCGAGGTCAGGCCCTTGGCGTCGGTCGAGATCTTGGTGATCGTCTTGCTGAGCTGGTCGACCTGGTTCTTGAGCTTGCCCGTGGCCGAGCCTTTCAGCGCCATCAGTTCGGACTTGATGTCCTTCAGCGTGGTGGTGAGCTTGCTGGCCGAAGTCGGGTTAATTCCGGTTTTGGTCAGGTCAGTCAATGAGGTCCGCAGCTTCTTGACCTGATCGCACGGGAGCGACGCGGCCGATTTCGAGGTCGACGGCGCGCTGGTCTTAGTCTTCGGCGCCGGCGCGCCGGGGCTGCTGGTGGTCGTAGTGCTACACCCAGCGGCGAAGAGGGCGCCAGCCAGGCCGAGGACCGCAACTGACCTGGTCAACGAATCTTTAGTCATGATCATCATGCTTACCCCCGCGGGATCGGTCAGGCCTCACCCGGAAAGGGCGATGTGCCGGCCGGTCAATAGTCCTATGCGCGAGCCATTTTCGCGCTTGCAACACGCTAAACCACCGCGTGGACCAGCCGGGACAACTCGATCCTCGTGAGCGCGTCTGTCCGGTGCCATAGCTCGGGGCCGCCGATGTCCTCCTGGCCGACGTCGCGGACGCCGGAGAAGCCGTGTTTGGCGAGCATCGCAGCCACCTCGGCCGGCGCGAGGAAGGTTAGCCAGGGCTCGCCCCGGCCGGCGGCGAAGGGCGCGACCTGCTCGACGTAGCTGTCCGCGGTAGCGTCCCGCAGCCCCGCGGGGAGCATGTAGTCCATGATGAGTTCGGTCCCGGGCTCGAAGCCGCTCCCGATGACGCCGGCCACCGCCTCGATCGCCTCCGAGGTCAGGTACATGCTCACGCCCAGCCAGCTGATCATCGCGGGACGATCACGGTCGAACCCGCCGGCGACCAGGCCGTCCGTCAGCGAGCCGGCGCCGTGTCGCTCGAAGTCCAGCGGCACGAATGCCACTGTGTCAGGCACGCGAATACCCGCCGCCGCCAGCTGGCCCCGCTTCCACTCCTGCGTCGCCGGATGATCGACCTCGAACGTCGCGACCCCGCCCGCCAGCGTCGACCGGTAGGCGAACGAGTCGAGCCCGGCGCCCAGCACCACATACTGGGCGATGCCGCGCTCGGCAGCGGCCACCGCCAGGGCGTCCTCGGCATACCGGCTCCGGCACACGACCTGACCCCGCGCCGACGCCAGGACCAGATGCGATCCGTTCAGCCGGTGGTAGTCGAGCAGTTCGTCGGCCCGGTCACCGAGCAGCGGGCCGGCTAGCGTGTCAGCAAAGATCACCGGCTCGTTGTCCACGATCAGATGGGCCGCCCGGGCGGCCGCCGCCGTCATCGCGGTCTGGCTGGGCTGCGCCCTCTCGACCTGGCCTTTAGAGGGTTCCATGCCGCCGAAATTATCAGACGTTTCGCCTATTATAGCACAAAAATGATTTTTCCGAAAGAGCTTTACTGTCACGATTCAAGGACCAATTCGGCCCGGCAAAATCGTCGGCAGCTAACCTGATCCGCATGCCATCAGCGACCCGAGAGTTCTCGGCCCTGTCCCACCTCGAATGCTCACGCTGCGCCAGGAGCTTCGACGCGACGGTCCCCCAAGGCACGTGTGACTGCGGCAAGCCGCTGCTGGCCAGGTACGACCTGGAGCAGGTCGCGGCCACGGTGAGCCCTCAGCAGCTAGCCACCCGGCCAGCCAGCCTGTGGCGGTACCACGAGTTGCTCCCGGTCGCCGATCCCGGCCGCATCGTCAGCCTCGGCGAAGGCATGACCCCGCTGCTCCCCCTGCCCGTCCTCGGCAAGACGCTCGGCGTGCCCGAACTGCTCCTGAAGGACGAGGGCCTGATTCCGACCGGCACCTTCAAGGCGCGCGGTGCGGCCGTCGGCGTGTCCCGCGCGGCCGAACTCGGCGTCACCGGAGTGGCCATGCCCACCAACGGCAACGCCGGCGCGGCCTGGGCCATCTACGCGGCGCGAGCCGGGCTGGCGAGCCTGATCGTCATGCCGGTCGGCGCGCCCGGGATCACCAGGGCCGAGTGCGCCGCCGCTGGCGCCGAGCTGTACCTGGTCGACGGCCTGATCAACGACGCGGGCCGCCTGGTCGCGGCCGCGCTCCCGACCCGGCCCGGTTACCAGGACACCTCGACGCTCAAGGAGCCGTACCGCCTTGAGGGCAAGAAGACGATGGGCATCGAGATCGCCGAGCAGCTGGGCTGGCGGCTGCCCGACGTGATCGTGTACCCGACCGGCGGCGGCGTCGGCATCATCGGCATCTACAAGGCGCTGCTCGAATTGCGCGAGCTGGGCTGGGTAAGCGGCGACCTGCCCCGGCTGGTCTGCGTCCAGGCCACCGGCTGCGCTCCGATCGTGCGGGCCTTCGCCCAGAATGCCCGCGAGAGCGAGCCGTGGCCGAACGCCGAGGCCAAGACGATCGCGTTCGGCATCACGGTGCCCAAGGCCCTCGGAGATTTCCTGGTGCTCGACTCGCTCTACGCGACCGGAGGCACCGCGATCGCGATCGAAGACGAAGCCCTGCTGGCCGACCAGCGCGAGGTCGCCCGGCTCGAGGGCTGCTTCATCTGCCCGGAGGGCGCCGCCTGCGTGACCGCGGTGCGCAGGCTCCGCGAATCCGGCTGGCTGGCCGAGAGCGACCAGGTCGTCGTGCTCAATACCGGCACCGGCCTGATCTACCCGGACACGATCCCGGTCGCCGCCCACGCCGACCTCCCGGTGCTGGCTCCGGATGGCGCGATCCCGGACCCGGCGGCGACGGGCTCGGGCTCATGACGGCCGCCCCTGATCCGTACGACCTCGACCGCTTCGTCTCCGCCCAGGACGCCGGCGGCACCTACACCCGGGCGCTGGCCGAACTCCAGGCCGGTTACAAGAGCGGCCACTGGATGTGGTTCGTCTTCCCGCAGATCGCGGGCCTCGGCCAGAGCCCGACCTCGCGCCGTTATGCGATCAGGTCCCTGCCCGAGGCCCGCGCCTACCTGCGCCACCCGGTGCTCGGCCCGCGCCTGGCCGAGGCCACGGAACTCCTGGCCGACGCCGCCGCCGGCCGGACCGCCGAGCAGATCTTCGGCGACATCGACGCGGCCAAGCTCCGCTCCTCGATGACGCTCTTCCGGCTCGCCGACCCGGCGCAAACCGCGTTCGGCCAGGTCCTCGACCTGTACTTTGCCGGTCAGGCCGACCCGCTGACCGAACGCGCGCTTGCGGCGGCCGGCGATGCCGACCTGCGCTAGTCCGGCTACGGCTGCTTCTTGAAAGAGCTAATTAGTTCGGCGAGAACGCTATCCCACGGGGTTGCTTCCAATCCGAAGGCCAGCTCCGCCGCGGACGAATCCATGATGAAGTCCTCGCTGAACTGGTACCGCGTCTCGCGCAGCTCCCGCATCAGCGGCGAGAACATCCCCATCGCGTACATCACAGCCCCAGGCGCGGTCCTGACCGGCACCGGCTTGACCCCGGCTACCCGCGCGATGTCGTCCACCGCTTGCTGCTGCGTCCTGGGCTCACCGGAAGGCACGTGCCAGACCTTGCCCCAGGCCCGCTCATCGTGGCTCACGAGCACGGCCATCTTGACCACGTCGCCGGTGTAGGACCAGGTGCGCGGCCGGTCGGTCCGGCCGAGCAGCGTGACCGCCTGCCCCTTGAGTACCCGCGGCACGACCCGGTCGCCCAGCACGGCGTTGGCGCCCGGGCCGACGTAGTCGCTGGCCCGCAACTCGACGACTTTCGCCCGGCCGGCCTGGTGCGCCTCGAACGCTTCGCGCCACATCTGCGCCCTGACCTTGCCCTTCTTGCCGGTGGCGGCGAGCGGGCTCTGCTCGGTCATCGGGTGGGCGGCGTTGTAGCCGGCGGGGTTCCGCGCGGGTCCGTAGCCGTACAGGTTCGAGATCGTGACCAGCACGGCGCCGGACTTCTCGGCCGCTCCGAGCATCGCGGCGGCCATCGGCGGCCACAATTCTGGCCAGCGGTGGTACGGCGGGTTCGCGCAGTTGTAGATGGCGCTGGCGCCGGTGGCTATGCTCGCCAGCGCGCTGGCGTCCGAAGCGTTCGCCGCGACGCGCTCGATGCCGGCCTCGTCCGGTCCGGAACCTGACCTGGTGACAATCTTGACCCGGTGCCCGCGCTCGGCCAGCGAACGCGCGATTCCCGACCCGATCGGCCCGGCGCCGACCACCACGTGCAGCTCACTCGATCCGCGCTCGGCGTCCAGTTCGCGCTCCATGTCTCTTGCCTTCCTCATCCGGCTAGCCGTTCGATCGGCCCGGCCATGCGTCTATCGCTCTATTTAGAGAGCACCGCTCTCTGTTTGAACAGCATGCCGGACTCGGCGGCCGCTAGTCAAGAGCACTGCTCCGAATTGTTGCCACCGCTCTTATCTAGTGGCAGTATTCGACTATGGCGATAACTGAGATAGGCGCAGGCAGCGGGGGCGGGACCGGTCCAAGGTCGGCACCGAGGACCGCGCGCGAGCGCGCCCGGGCCGAGATCACCAAGGAGATTCTCGACGCCGGACGGCGGCACCTGGCGACCGACGGGGCAACGGGCATCAGCCTGCGCGCGATCGCCCGTGACCTCGGCATGGCCTCCTCGGCCGTCTACCGCTACATCGCCAGCCGGGACGAGTTGCTCACCAAGCTCATCATCGACGCCTACGACTCGCTCGGCGAGGCGGCCGAAACCAGCGAGGCGGCCGTGGACAGGGCCGACCTGCTCGGCCGCTGGACGGCGATCTGCACGACCGTCAGGAACTGGGCGATCACCAACCCGAACGAGTACGCGCTGATCTACGGCTCGCCGGTGCCCGGCTACGTCGCGCCCGCCGACACGATCGGCCCGGCCAGCCGGGTATCGAACCTGCTCGTCCTGCTCCTGCTCGATGTCGCGCTGGCGCGGGCCGGCTCGGCAGCCGAATCCGACAATGATCCCGAGTCGGCGCGCTGGGAGGAGTCGCTTCGGCCGGTCCGCGAGGCGTTCCCGCCGCAGATCGGCACCGACGACATCCAGACCGGGCTCATGGTGTGGTCCGCGCTGTTCGGCGTGATCTCGTTCGAACTGTTCGGCCAGTTCCACAACGTCGTCGGCGAGAACCCGGGCGACCGTGAAGCCTTCTTCGCTGAGTGCATTGCCCGCTGGGCGGTCGAGCTTGGCCTAGTATCAGAGTGATTGACCCGAAATCAGGCCAGTACAGGCCATATGCGCGCGCTCAGGTGCGTCGGCGCAGCCGCCCTTGTCGGCGGTGCCCGTCATTCTCGTGATCGGGACCTCGCTTCCCGGCCAACCCGGCCACAGCCTGCCCTTTCCGTTCTGCCGGTCCGCCGGGCTTTTGCTGTCCGGTGCCGCGTGAGAGCCGTAACAGCGGTTCGGAACGGCAGTAGCGTCTCGTTACTGTAGTAGCGTCCCAGGACGGTGAGGAGTTTTCGGCATATACGACGGCCAATTCGCCGACAAGCGAGAAGTCCACGTGATCATGAAGACTGTGCGCGCCTCGGTCAGGGAGCGGCGGGGGTCAATAAGCTCGCCACGGAGGCCAGCAGTTCGGCGCGGGCTCGGTCTACGGCGGCAAGGATGGCGCCGCGCAGGACGGGGCCGCCGCTGATGCCGGTCGGGACGACGCGCGGGCGGGCCGGGCAGATCCGGCCGACCTCGACGGCGACCCGGCTCGCCAGCGCCTCGCCGCCGGCCAGGCCAACCTCGCCGCCGAGCACCACCAGCCCGGGGTCGAGCACCACAGAAATCGCCGCGACCCCGGTCGCGACCCGGCTCGCCAGCTCATCCAGGAATTCCGCGCCCCGCCCGCTGCCGACCGGCCCGAACCCGGCCGCCGGCACGCCCGCCGTCATCTTTCTGATCCGCACGCCCGCCAGCGGAGCGCGGTCGGCCGAGTCCCCACCAGGCACCTCATCACCAGCCGGCGTAAGCCCAGCCGACCCCTTGCCAGCCGACCCCTTGCCAGCCGGCTCGTTGCCAGCCGACCCATCGCCAGCCACCACGCCACGAGCAGACTCGATGCCAGCCGAAGCGCCGTCGATCTGGTTCCCGACCACCTCGTCGGGGCCGCCGGGGCCGCCCGAACTGGCCTCAATCACTGCCTCAACTGCCGGCGAACCATCACCGCCGGTATCGATCGGGGCCTGGTCGATCGCGGCCTGGTCGATCGCGGCCTGGTCGATCGCGGCCTGGACCGCGGCTCGCACGGCGCCGCCCGCGGTCGAGGCGACAAACCCGTACTGAGCGGCCAGTGGCAGCACCGCCTGGGCCCCGACTAGCGACTGGAACGCGCCCGTCGCCGGATGATCAAGGTCGGTCGGGAGCTTCGCCCCCGGAACCGGCAGATACCCGATCTCGCCGGCCGCGCCGCCGACACCCCGGTGCAGGCGTCCGCCAAGCACGGTCGCGAGGCCCAGGCCGACGCCGATCCAGACCAGCACGAAGTCCTCGACGCCTTGAGCCGCGCCGACCGCGCGCTCGGCCATCGCGGCCAGGTTCACGTCGTTCTCGATCGTCACCGGCCGGCCGAGGTCGGCGCTCAGCGCCTCGTGCACGCCCTCGTGCCAGGCTGGCAGGTTCACGACCAGCCGCAGGTCACCAGTCCTCGGATCGAGCACGCCGGGCGTCCCGATCACGAACGCGCGCAGCGCCTCGGGCGAGATCCCGGCCGCGCTGCAGGCCGTCCCCACCGCACCGCGCACCAGCTCGACCGGATCACCAGATCCGTTCGGGTCCACCGCGATTTCCGACACGACCCGGCCGGTGACATCGGCCACGCAGGCACTGACCACGTCCTGCTCGACGTGCAGTCCCGCGACGTAAGCGGAGGACGGCACCACGGCGTACAGCGCGGCGTTGGGCCCTCGGCCGCCGGCCTGCTCACCGGCCACCTCGACCAGCCCGCGATCCTCGAGTCGGCTAAGCAACTGGGACGCGGTCACCTTGGACAGCCCGGTGCGCGTCCCGAGCTGCGCCCTGGTCATGGGGCCCTCGGTCAGCAGCAACTCCAGCGCCGCCCGGTCGTTGAGCTCGCGCAGCAGGCTAGGAGTCCCGGGCCGCCTGTTCAGGCCGGCCCTCCCACCCGTCGCCGCTCCCACCCTCGCCGCTCCCACCCGCGCGCCCCTCCCGCCAAGAGCCAGGGACGCCGCCTGCCCACCGGCCACTGCCTGTCAATACAAACCTGTCAAACACCAACACGCCCGCGCGGAACGCCCCGTTGCCTGGGAGCGCGCCCGCTACGCGCCGCTGCCAACACAGTGCCCCGCCGATACCACCTTCGTCTAGCGTGGCAACGCCCAGCCGCCCCCAAACGCCTACCGCGCAACCGGGTCTCAATCTTGCAACGGGCCCTATCTTATAGGAAAGTTTCCTGTTAGTTTCGGTTCACATTAGTGGCGGCCCCGACATAGGGACCGCACAGCCACCCTAGCGACCCCGAGCGAGCGGGCCGGGAAGGGAGATCGGGCAGTGAAAATCACCAGATCGGCGGGCGCCATCGGAGCTGTGCTCGTGCTCGCGAGCGGAGTGGCGGCGGGGTGCGGCTCGGGCGGCAGCAGCAGTTCGCAGTCGGCCGCAGCGGCACCGGCCAAGTTGGTGGTGTGGCGCATGGGCTCGTCGTTGCCATCCCAGGTCACCTGGATGAACGGCGTCGTCAGGCAGTTCCACGCCAAGTATCCCGCCTTCAAGAACACCAAGGTCGTGGTCGACTGGATCCCCTGGGGCAACCGGGTGACCGACTGGACCAATGCCCTGTCCAGCGGCAAGGGCGGCCCCGACATCACCGAGCTCGGTAACACCGACACCCCGGGCATCGCCTCGCAGGGCGCGCTCGCCGACATCACCAGCGACGTCTCGGCCTGGTCGCCTGGTACCTCACTGATCAAGGGCAACCTGGCCAACGACACGGTCGGGACCAGCAACTTCGCCGTTCCCTGGTTCGGCGGCGTGCGCGGAATCTGGTACCGCAAGGACGAATTCAGCAAGGCCGGCATCGCCGCGCCCCCGACCAGCTGGGCTCAGCTGCTCGCCGACGCCAAGCTGCTGATGAAGAAGTTCCCTGGCACCTACGGCCTCGGCGCGCCGAGCAACTTCACCAACGGGATCGTCAGCTTTATCTGGGGCGCCGGCGGCCAGGTAGCGGTCCAGCAGAACGGCAAGTGGGCCGGTCAGCTGACCAGCCCGGCCTCCGAGGCCGGGATCAAGTTCTACGCCGACCTGTTCCTGACCCAGCACGTGTCTCCGGCTAAGTACATCGGCCAGACCGAGCTGGGCGCGCCCGGCGCGACCTCCGGCGGCTCCAACCAGGACTTCGCCGAAGGCAAGCTGGACATGTACATGGACGGCCCGTGGGCCGAAGGTCAGCTGGAAGCCGTCAGCAAGAAGTTCCAGGCCGACTGGGCTTCGTTCCCGATCCCGAGCGAGAACGGCCCCAACCCCGCTCCCGCATTCGCAGGCGGATCTGACCTGGGCGTCTGGGCCAAGAGCCCGAACAAGACCGCCGCCTGGGACCTGATCACCATCATGGACAGCCCGCCGAACGCCACCACGTTCGCGAATTCCCAGGGCTTCTTCCCCGAATTCACCACCGCGCTGTCGAACCCGGGCTACGCGAGCAGCCCGATCCTGTCCGGCTTCGCCAAGGCGGCCGGCTACACCCAGATCTCCCCGCTGAACTCCAAGAACTGGGCCACCGCCGACGCCACCGACGCGATCATCCCGACCATGATGAAGGCGCTGATGAAGGGCGCACCATTCGGCCCGACGGTCGCCAAGGCCAACACCGAGCTCACCAACGTGCTCAACACCGGCAACGAGTCCTAACCTGCCGGTCATGACGAATACAGTCGAACGCCAGGTCGGCGCCGCGGTTAGCGCGGCGCCGGCCAGGCCCGACCGGACCAGCCCGGGCGGCGGCCTGAGCGGCTTCATCCGGCGGCACAAGCTGGCCCCGTACCTGCTGCTCCTGCCCGCGCTGGCCGGCATCGTCCTCGTCCCGCTGTGGCCGCTGGCCCAGATCGTCACCTACTCGTTCCAGAACTACGGCCTACCCCAGCTCACCGGGGCCGAGCCGACCCAGTGGGTGGGGTTCGCGAACTTCACCCAGACGTTCGCCGATTCCGAGTTCTGGCTGTCGCTGCGGATCACGGTGATCTTCGCCCTGGTCGCCGTCCCGCTGACGCTCATCGTCGGCACGCTGATCGGCCTGCTGCTCAACCGGCTCGGCCGCAAGATGGCCGCGTTCGTCAGCACGGCCGCCCTGCTGGCCTGGTCGGTGCCCCCGGTCGCGGCCAGCGTGCTGTTCTACTGGCTGTTCAACCCGGACGGCGGCCTGGTCGACTGGACCCTGAGCCGGATGCCGCACTGGCTGGTCGGCAACACCAGCTGGTCCGGCTACAACTGGACGACCAACGGGCCGCTGCAGGCCTACACCGTGCTCGCCCTGCTCGTGGTCTGGCAGGCGTTCCCGTTCATCGCGGTGGCGGTGCTGGCCGGCCTGAAGACGGTCCCGGTCGAGCTGTACGAAGCCGCCAGGGTGGACGGGGCCGGTCCGGTCGCCGTCTTCCGGCAGATCACCTTTCCGCTGCTGAAGCCGATCTTCCTGGTCCTGCTGCTGTTCTCGGTGATCTGGGACTTCAATATTTTCACCCAGACCTACCTGATCACGGGTTTCCCGGGGAATCGCGACGAGTTCAACCTGTCGCTGTACATCTACGACAAGGCGTTCCAGTTCCCGCCGAGCTACAGCCTCGGCGGCGCGCTGGCCCTCATCTTCACCCTCATCTTGCTGGTGGTGACCCTGGGCTATGTCCGCGCGTCGGTCAGGCAAGGAGCGCTGACATGAGCACCGCAGCTGTCACTTCGAAAAAACTAAAGTCGTTTAGCCTTAACGGCTTTGCGGTGCTCGTCGCCTTGCTGACCTTGTTCCCCGTCTTGTGGATGATCTCCACGGCGTTCAAGCCGTCGCAGGAGATTTACAGCCAGACGCCGCACCTGCTGCCCGCGCATCCGACGTTCGGCAACTTCAAGGCCGTCATCGGCGGTCAGGCCTCGGGCATCGGCTCGGTGTTCCTGTTCTTCCGCAACAGCCTCATCGTCGCGCTTGCCACCGTTCTGCTGGGATCGCTGCTCTCGCTGCTCGCGGCCGTCGCTGTGGCCAGGTTCAAGTTCAGGTTCCGGTCCTCGTTCCTGATCATGCTGCTGATCGTGCAGATGATCCCGGGCCAGGCGCTGATCATCGCGCTGTTCCTGGACTTCTCCAAGCTCAACCTGGCCCAGGACCTGCTCGGCCTGATCATCGTGTACTCGGCCCAGGCCCTGCCGGTCTCGATCTGGATGCTGCGCAACTTCGTCGCCACGGTGCCGAGGGAGCTCGAGGAGGCAGCGGCCATCGACGGCGCGACGGGACCCAGGATCTTCTGGCGGATCCTGTTCCCGCTGGTCGCGCCCGGGCTAGTCGCCACCAGCATCTTCGCCTTCATCACGGCCTACAACGAGTTCATCGTCGGACTGACGTTCCTAGGCCAGTCGCACTCGCTCTACACGCTGCCGATCTACGTGACCTACTTCTTCGGCCGAGGCGGCGCCCAGTGGGGGCCGATCATGGCCGCGTCCACGCTCTACACGATCCCGGTGATGCTGTTCTTCCTGCTGGTGCGGCGCCGGCTGGTCGGCGGTCTGGTGGCCGGCGCTGTGAAGGGATAACTCGATGAACACCTCGCCCGTAACCGCCGACCCGGGCCTGGCCCGGCTGGCCGACGCGCTGCTGATTCCGCCGTTCCCCGGGTCGTCGGCGCCCGCCTGGGTGCTGTCCGCACTCGGCGACGGGCTGGCCGGAGTGACCGTCTTCGGCCCGAACATCGCGAGCCAGGCGCAGCTGGCCGGGCTGATCGCCGAACTGCGCGATGCCGCTGACGAGCCCCTGATCGCGATCGACGAAGAAGGTGGCGACGTCACCAGGATCGCGCACCAGACCGGATCGCCGTATCCAGGCAACGCCGCCCTCGGCGCGGTCGACGACGTCGCGCTGACCGAGGCGATCCACCAGGCTCTCGGTGCCGACCTCGCCGAGCTCGGCGTCAACCTCAACCTGGCCCCGTCGGTGGACGTGAACACCGCCGCCGACAACCCGGTGATCGGCACCAGGTCGTTCGGCGCCGACACCGCGCTCGTGGCCAGGCACGCGGCCGCCGCCGTGGCCGGTCTCCAGGCCGCCGGAGTCGCCGCCTGCGCCAAGCACTTCCCCGGGCACGGCAGCACCAGCATCGACAGCCATCATGTGATCGCAGCGGTGAACGGCTCGTTCGACGTGGTCGCCAAGCGCGACCTGCCGCCGTTCGAGGCCGCGATCGAGGCCGGAGTCCGCGCGGTGATGCCGGGCCACCTGCGGGTACCAGGGCTCACTGGAGAACTGCCCGCGTCGCTGTCGGCCGCCGCGCTCACCGGCCTGCTGCGCGGTGAGCTCGCCTTCGGCGGCGTGATCGTGTCCGACGCGCTGGAGATGCGCGCGGTCGCCGGTCCCTACGGGATCGCCCAGGCGGCCGTGCTGGCGGTCGCGGCCGGGACGGACCTGCTGTGCTTGGGCCGGGACCATGACGAGCCGACGTACCTGGCCGTGCGGGACGCACTGGTCGAAGCCGTGCGATCTGGCCAGATCCCGGCTTCGAGGCTGGAGGAGTCGGCCGGGCGAGTCCATGCGCTCCGGTCCTGGGCGGCCGCTTCGCGGCCGCCCAGGACCCCACGACCGGCCTCATCGGAGGAGATCGGGCTGGCCGCGGCCAGACGCGCGATCCAGGTTCACGGCTCCCCCGGCCCGCTCACCACCCCCCTGCTGGCCGAGATCGTCCCGCCATCCAACATCGCCGTCGGCACCGTTCCCTGGGGCCTGAGCACCTGGGTCCCGGCCGGCGACATCCGCAGGATCAGCACCGCCGACGACCCGGCCGCCGCCCAGACGGTACTGGCCGACGCGGCCGGCCGGTCACTTATCGTGGTCGTCAGGGATGCTCATCGCTACCGAGTCGCTCAAGAAATTGTTAGCGCTCTCATCATCGCCAGGCCAGATTCCGTTATTGTCGAAATGGGCCTGCCTGTGTGGCATCCTCCTGCTGAGGTATACCTTGCAACCTTCGGCGCTACGAGAGCGAGCAGCCAGGCGGCCGCTCAGTTGCTCGGCCTGACGATGTGAAGGGGAAGTCCAGTGGGCCAGATCGTGCTTGACCGGGTTACCAAGGCCTATCCGGGTGATGTGCGCGGGATAGACGAACTCAGCCTGGAAGT
>Ga0134128_10006000_pt1 | contig 14716 bp, 8 predicted proteins | sample KB31754_FD_96462 | JGI IMG/M metagenome (GOLD analysis project Ga0134128, IMG submission 96462) | Terrestrial soil microbial communities with excess Nitrogen fertilizer from Kellogg Biological Station, Michigan, USA - KB3-175-4 | ecosystem: Environmental > Terrestrial > Soil > Unclassified ... | reverse complement strand
TCGCAGCCGCGCTGGTGTTATTTATTTCCGTCCGCTTCCTGCTGGGTGCGGGCGAGGCGGTAATCTATCCCGCTTCCAACCAGTTCGTCGCCCGCTGGATTCCCACCCAGGAGCGAGGCATCGCGAACGGCTGGATCTTCGCCGGCGTGGGCGCCGGAGCCGGCTTCACCCCCCCGCTGGTCACCTACATCATGCTCCACCACGGCTGGCGCGCTTCCTTCTGGGTCTGCGCTCTGATTGGCGTCGTCAGCGGCACGGTGTGGTATCTCATCGCTCGTGACCGCCCAGACCAGCACCCGCGCGTCTCGCAAGCCGAGTTGCAGACCATCAACTCCGGACTCAGGCTGCAGGGAGATGACCGCAATAAAGACCCGGCCCAGGCTCGCTACCAAGGCGGCGCGCTTGTCTCCTGGTCCACCATGCTGAAGAGCCGCGATGTGATGGCGGTTACCGTGAGTTATTTCTGCTATGGCTATGTGGCCTGGATTTTCTTCAGCTGGTTCTACATTTATCTCGCCACCGTGCGCGGGCTGAATTTGAAAGCGAGCGCCTTCTACGCCATGCTCCCGTTCCTCGCCATGGCGGCCTGCTGCCCGCTCGGCGGGCTGATCAGTGACCGCCTTACCCGCTGGCGCGGCGCCCGTGTGGGAAGATGCGGCGTGGCGGCAGTGTCAATTGCACTTGCGGCCGTGTTTCTGCTTTTCGGCTCCGAAGTCGCCGGCGCGCGATTGGCCAGCGTGGTGCTCGCCGGCGGCGCCGGCGCTCTTTATCTTTCCCAGAGCTCCTTCTGGTCGGTCACGGCTGACATCGCCGGCCCTTCCTCCGGCTCGGTTTCCGGATTCATGAATATGGGAGCACAGCTGGGGGGTGCCCTGACCGCTTCTTTAACTCCCGCAATTGCTACCCGGTTCGGCTGGACGGCTTCCTTCCTCGTAGCTGCTGCCCTCTGCGCAGTGGGTGCGCTGGCCTGGTTGATTGTGGATCCCGCCCGCACCCTTGCGGGCGAGAATATCCCGGGCACCCAGCCAGCTGCGGCAAGGGCCCCAATGGGTCAACGCTGAGGAACTTATTCGGCGGGCACGAATATCACACACACCGGAGAACTCACCGACAATGACTGGCCGGTATGCGTCAGCCGCCCTGTTTGCCGGTCAATGCGAAAAACGACCACGTTGTCGGACTTCTGGTTGGCTACGAACATGTACGCCCCATCGGGAGTGATGCCAAAACTGCGCGGGAATTTTCCCTGAGTAGGAACATATTCCAGCGGTGTGAGGGTGTGCTTGGCGGAATCAATGGCGAAGACGGCGATGGAGTCGTGTCCCCGGTTGGAAACATAGAGAAACTTTCCCGAAGGATGCACTGCGATTTCGGCGGCGTCGTTCTCGCCTTTGAAAAACTTCGGAAGGCTGGAAATGCTTTGCAGTGGCCGCAGCACGCCCTTCCTGGAATCGTAGGAAAACGCATAAATCGTGGAGCCCATTTCATCCACCAGGTAGAGGAACCGGCCGGTAGGATCGAAGGCAAAATGGCGGGGTCCGGACCCCGGCTTCACTTCCGCGAAGGGCGGTTGATTAGGCGTAAGGGCGCCGCTTCTGGAATCGAAGTGATAAACCAGCAGGCGGTCGAGACCCAGGTCCGCGGCGATAACATGGAGGTCGCTGCGGTCAGCCTCGATGCAGTGCGCGTGCGGGCCCTCCTGCCGTTTGGGATTCACTCCATGTCCGGAATGTTGTACAAAGGCGGACGCCTGGCTGAGCCGCCCATCGTGCAGAACCGGAAAAACGGCCACGCTACCGCCATCGTAATTGGCAACTAGAACAAAATGGCCCGTCTTATCGAGCGAGACGTAGCAGGGCCCGGGCCCGCGCGATGAAACCTGGTTGATAAAGCTGAGTTTTCCCGTCTTGCGATCAACCGCAAAGGAACTGACAGCGCCGGCCTTGCCGCCACCATAATCGGCCTCTTCATTCACCGCAAAAAGAAACCGCTGGTTGGGAGAGACCGCTAAAAATGATGGATTCGTAGTTTCCGCGGCCACGACGGGCGCAGCGGTCCGGTCGGTAGATTCGTTGAAACGATAGCTGTAAATGCCCTTGCTCTTGGGGCCGGTGTAAGTGCCCACATACACCCAGTATGTCTTCTGAGTCGTCTTTTGAGCCGGGGGCTGGGATGATGCCACCAACGGCAAACAAAAAAGCACAGTCAGCAGAAACGCAAATGGCCGCTTCATCAATTTCATTCTCCTCCTTCACCCGCATGCGCTCCGCCTTGCGCTATCAGGCGACGTAGCGAAAGCCACGAGTGAGCTTAAGGACTGGGTTCAGTTTGTGCCCTGATGTTTCTCATCTGGCCTGGCACTCAGATAGACACGGCCGGCCGTTGTCAATCTGGGAACCACGAATTCGGCGGAGCCGTTTTCCGGCACCGCCTTCAGTTTGCGGCAGCAGCCGTCTTCAGGGCTCTCGTACCGGATGGAAGAAAACACACCCCTTACTTGTACCTGCACCGGCAAGGGATCCTGCGCGTAGTTCACCAGCTCCACAACCATCTCGCCGGAACTGGACTGTTGGTAAGGAACCGCAATGGTTGTCAATGCGTTCCACAGGCTGATCAAGGGAACGGACTTGTCCATCAAACGGCGAATGTCGCTGGCAAAAGTATCCGGATCATCAACCGCCTTTAGCAGTTCGATAACCTTTCCTTTGCCAACGGCATAATCCGCCACTGCGTCGCTGCTCCGGCTTGGTCGCGCGGAGTGCCAGGGATACATGCCCTTCGCACTTACCAGAACGGCGGTGCCGCCACGGGAAGCGAACTTCGCCACAGCTGCAACCGCGTCTTGATTCGGGGCCGCAAATACCACCAGAAGATTAAGGCCGTGGAGTGAACCATCCGTCAAATCTGGGGGCGATAAAATCCGGAAAGGAATATTGTGGCGAGCCATCAGGTTCGCGGGCTCAAACCAATCGTAATCACTGTCTGCCACAACTCCGATCTCGGCCTGTGGCTGTAGCCCTGCGGGACTCTTTTGAGCAAACCGCAGGTAGGGCTTCACCCGCTCCCAGAATGCCAAGGCTCCAGCCTCGCCCTGCGCCAGCCGGATTTGCAGGTCCTCGCGCAGGTTCAGGATTACGGCGGCATGAAATGCTCCTGCCTCCGCGACGGCCAATGCGTAATCGGCCGCGCTCGGCCCCTCCCGCTGTTGCAGCGGCTCTGGCAACTCCCAATCGAACTGGTACAGCGAAACCTGAGCGGGATGCAGCATTCGACCGTAGCGAACCAGGGCCAGGTTGCAGTCGAGCCAAGGCTGCTCCGTGGGACTGGATGCCTCCAGAACGCCCTGGCTGCTTACAATGGAGTGCCCGCGCATTTGCGGCTCTTTGGCCGTGCGGTCAACCACAAGGATCGGAATCCCGGGATGGCTCAGCCGCATCTTTGCCGCCGCTGCCTCCGCCTGAACCTGCGTTGCTTCGCCGGGATCGAGAATAATGCCCGACACTCCCTGCGCGCTGACAGCCTCGGAGATGCCAGAAGCTTGCGGTAGCGAAACCTCGAGGTAGACGCTATAACCCAGTTGGCGAGCCCGCTTCGCGATCGCGGACTCGTTTGGTCCCCGCGTAATGACCAGGTTATCCAGGCCCAGAACCTCTCTCGCGGGCACAGCCGGCCGCGTCCAGTACAGCAACACTCTGCCCCAGGATGGAACCGCAAGCAGCACATATGCAACCAGCAGGACTATTGTGGAACGCGCCATTTTCACCGGGAACCGCCAGTACTGAAGGAGTTCGTGGTCCGCAGGTAGATCTGCGGCCCGCTCGACGCGGTGATGGTCTGCCCCTGCGGTGAAATCCAAATTGCGGCTGTTCGACTGGTCCTCGCTACCAACTGCCCGCCCTTTTTCGGTCCGACCAGCAGGAGCGTGGTGGAGAGAGCGTCGGCAGCCGTTGCATCTTCCGCCAGCACACTCACGGCAAACCTCGCGTCTACCGGCAGGCCGGTTTGCGGATCAACAATGTGTCCTGCCCGTTTGCCTTCCAGCAGGCTGGGTGCGCTCTGCTCGGAAGTGGAAACCGCGTTGTTATGCAGACTGACCCCGGCACCTTCCCGGTGCGAAGGGTCTCGCAGAGTTACCGCCCAGCCCGCCTGCCCCGGCGGCGCCCCCATTCCATAAATCGTGCTTCCTCCCGCATTCACCAGCGCGCTGCGGATGCCCTGGGCTTTGAGAATTTCCACCGCCCTGTCCACGGCATAGCCCTTGCCGATGGCTCCCAGGTCAATCTGCAGGCAGGGCGAGAGAAACTCAATGCCGCGCGGTGGAACCATTCGGATCTTGGTGTAGCCGACGCACGGCTGAACCTTGGCGAGCTGGGCTGCCGAGGGAACCGGCCCGCCGCGCAGCGCCGTTTTCCATAAATCGGACAGCGGGCCCACGGTGATGTCAAATTCCCCCCCCGACATCTGCGAATAGGGCAGCGACTCGGCTACCGCGCGATAGAGGTCGGGCACAACGTTTTCCACGTGGAAATGAGCGCTGCGGTTAAGGCGGCTGAGATCGCTCTCCGGCTTGTAATTGCTCATGACCTGGTCCAGCCGAACGATCTCCTGGAATGCCTTGTCAATCGCCGCAGACGCGCGCTCTGGAGAATCCGCATACGCCACAATATCGAACACCGTTCCCATCGCATACTTATGTTGGTGAACCGGAAGAGCGGTCGCTGGTGGATTAGCTGCGGCCGCCCACTGCAACCCGGCCATCGCCACGGCCGCGACCGCCAGCCTATTCCAACGCATAAAGCTCGCCATCCATTCCCGCAAGGTAAACCGTGGTTTCGGTCAGCACCGGGACTGATTGCACCGCTCCCCCTAACCCCACTTGCCACAGCAATTTTCCGGAAGCACAGTCGAGAGCGCCGGCGCCTCCTGCTTGAATGCACACTGTGCCGCCGGCAAAAGCCGGGGGCGCTGTAACCGCTTCGCCAGCGCGGATTTTCCAGCGCAGCTTGCCATTTTTGATTTCCACCGCGTAGAGGTAGCCATCTTTGCTGCCGAAGAACGCCGCGCCATCGCCAACTGCGGGCGAGGACACAATGCCCAGACCGGTCCCGTACTTCCAGCGCAGGGCGCCGGTTGCCGCATCCAGGGCGTAAAAGTAAAAATCCTCCGAGCCGATCAGTAGCGTGTCGCCCGCCAGGGCGGGAGAGCTATCAATTCCGTTCTCTGTTTGCATGCTCCACGCGATTGCTCCGTCGGCAGCTCTGAGGCAGTAAATCTTGCCGTCCCCGCAGCCCAAAAAGATCCTCTCCCCGGCGATAAACGGCGTGGAATAAATCCTGCCGCCTAACTGCTTGCGCCATCGTTGTTCGCCCGTGTCCACGTTCACGGCGTACACGCACGCGTCCGCGCTCCCGAAAAATGCAATTCCCTGGCGAACCACCGGGGAAGTCCACACCTCCCCGGAGGATGCGGCTTCCCACAATTTAGCCCCGGTGCCGGACTCAATCGCATACACCTTGCCGTCGTCACACCCCAGCAGTAGGGCGGTACCGGAGAAAGAGGGCGTGGCGTGGATTTGCCCCGGCGCCTGAAACTTCCATCTCGTCCTCGCGCTGGCGGCATCAATCGCGTGCAGAGCACCGTCCACCGCCGCCACGTAGAGGATGCCGCTGCGCAGGATGGGAGAGGAACGAATCGCCCTCCCGATTCGCAACCGCCATTGCAGCCGCGAAGGCGGTCGCGCAGGTATCCGGCCGTGGCCCCCACTCCGCGCATTGTCTTTCAGCAGAGTGACCCACTCGCCTTCTCCTTCAACGGTGGCCGGGTTCTTTTTAGGGTCCGCCATCATTCACGCTATCCGAGGAGAATCTGGCGATGCTCGATGCGCTGCAGGTCCGCGATTCCCAATCCCAGCTTGCCCGCTGCCGCAATATGCCCTGGCCGGCGATAGAACAAATTCTTGTTTGGATTGTGAAAAAACTCCTCGTTGTTGCTGGTGATGCTGGCGGGATCGTGTTCCCATAAGGAAGGGGCGCCCTTTTCCCTTCGCTTGTTCTCGATGGCTTGCAGTTCCACCGCATCGAGCGCCACCGGATCGGTGCCGATATAAATTGTCCCCGTCTGGTCAATGAAGTCCTGCACCTGCGTGAGCGGTCCCCCGTGCCACACCTGTCGCATGCCATCCATAATGTGCAAAACCGCCTTCGTCCGCAGCGGCTCCACCGAGCACATCACTCCGATCAGGGGATCGGTAAAAGAATACGGCGCGCGGTGCGAACGGGCGACATTATTGAACGAGCCATAGCCCAGGTTTTTCAGGCATCCGGTCACCCCGGCCGCCGAGTGGTCCTTGGTGGTGGGAACGTTGATGATCTTGTCCACGCTCTGGGTGACGACGCTGGCCATGTACGAACGCGTTTCCCACTCGCCAAAGAAGTTGGCTTGGCAATAGACGTTCAGGTCGTAGCCGGAAACGTCGCGAACACCGTTCTCGATACCCACCACCCCCACCCCTGGAGGCAGCGTGGTGCGGCAACTGGCAATATCCATTTCATAGGAGTACCGGTCCCACACAACAATGTTGCGCAGGGGAACGCCCGCCTCCTGCAGCGCCAGAACAATCTCGCGCACAATCTCGGGAGATGACGAGCAGGCCGGCGCTCCGGAGGGATTGATCTTGATGCCGACCACCTCGGTCGGCCGCACAAATTTTGCCCAGGCATCGCGCACGGAGCGCTCCCCGGTCAGTTCCCTCATCCCTCGTTCCAACATGTGGTGCACAACATCCTGGGAAACATGATTTTGCACGATGGACCTGGAATCGTGGATCTCCACCACTCTGCCCGGGAACAGACCGGGCATGCCCAGCGGCGATGATTTTTGCGGTGCCAGCCCATGCAGCAGGATCGGCGGCGGCTGGGGCATCGGAATATCGCGTTGGGAGCTGGCATCCAGCCGCTCCACCAGCAGGCTCGCCGTTCCCAGACAAGTTCCTTTGATGAAGGTGCGCCGATCCATCCGCGAGCTCCCCAAGAATTGAGTTGTGACAGGCAGGTGCACAGGCTACGACATCGTTCCCACCGTTTTCAAGAGCGCGCTTTCGCCGTCGCCACTGGCAATCCTGCCTCGGTGTGATTACACTTTCGCAACGCCGCTTCTTGTCGGCGCAGCGGACAATTTCGAATAAGGGGTGAGCGCATGTGGCACGGAATGAAACCTGCAATCGTACAGCTGGCAATCATAATTGGCCTCAGCGGTGGGTTATGGGCCCAAACAGCAGGTTACGACTTGCTGCTGAAAGGCGGCCACGTCATTGATCCCGCCAATCATCTCGACGGCATCATGGACGTGGCAGTCTCCGGCAACAAAATCGCCGCCGTGCAGAAAAATATTCCTGCCAGCCAGGCCAAAAAGGTTGTGGACGTTTCCGGCCTCTACGTCACACCCGGCCTGATTGACATCCACTATCACATCGGCCACGGCGGAGCCCCGCTGAACTGGTTTGCCCCGGAGGCCCGCTCGCACGATGAACCTCTGGGCATACTGCCCGACCTGGCGCTGCAATCCGGCGTCACCACCATCGTGGACGCGGGCAGCTCCGGGGCGGAAACTTTCGTCCAGGAGAAGCAGGAGGTCATTGATCACGCCAAGGTGCGCGTCCTGGCTTTTCTCAACATCGTGGGCAATGGCATGCAGGGCGGTCTGGAACAGACTGTAGACGAAATGGATCCCAAGCGTTGTGAGGCCATGATTCGCAAATATCCCGACATCATCGTTGGGGTTAAAACCGCCCATTATTGGACGGAAAAGCCCTGGGACGCGGAGCATACGCCCTGGGCCGCGGTAGACCGCGCCGAGGAATGCGCCACAGCGGTAAATTTGCCGGTGATGTTTGATTTCTGGCCTCGCCCCCAGCGCACCTACGCCGACCTTATCCTGAAGAAAATGCGGCCCGGCGACATTCACACCCACGTCTTTGCGCAGCAGTTTCCCATCCTGCTGCCCGATGGCAAACTTAATCCCATCATGGAGGAAGCAAGGAAGCGCGGTGTCATTTTCGACGTGGGCCATGGCGCGGGCAGCTTCTGGTTTCGCAACGCGGTGCCTGCGGTCAAACAGGGATTCATCCCCGATTCCTTCTCCACCGACCTGCACATCGAGAACTTCACCATCCTGAGCATGAGCAACGTAATGTCCAAATTCCTCTCCATGGGCGTGCCCTTGGAGGATGTAATCCAGCGGTCTACCGTGAATCCGGCACGGGAGATTCATCGTCCAGAACTGGGAACGCTCTCCCCGGGCAAGGAAGCCGATATCGCCGTGCTCGAGGAGCAGCACGGAAAATTCGGCTACATTGACTGCGGCTACGCCCGCATGGACGGAAATGTAAAACTGGTGGCGCGCATGACCGTGCGTGCGGGGCGCATTCTCTATGATCCCTCAGGCCTGAGCATGACGGAGTGGGAAAAGGCCAGATCGCAGTACTTCAACACCCCAACATTCGGCAATTCGACGCCCGCCAAGGCGGACGACTACCCTCGTCAGTAAGAACTCGCTACTGGTGACTGGGCAGCTGGTCCCATATTCCCGGGTCCTCCTGCCCCAAAACCCACGAACAGAAGCCTTCCAGGCCCCGGGCCTTTACCAGGTCCAGCCTGTCTTTGAAGGTGCGCGCGTCGGTGTAGAAAACCCATTCCCGCGTCTGGTCGCGGTAGAAATAGAACCATGCCGCCCGGTCGGTCGGATCCCACTGCAGCGCCGGATGATAAGTATCAATCATCATGCGCACGTCGTTGCTTCCGACGTACGTGGCCTTTTCGGCCGGCTCATTCGTTTTACCTGGATCGCCCGCATACCAGCGGTATCCGTAAACCGGAATGCCGAGCGAAAGTTTCTGTTTAGGAACGGACTTCAGAGCGTAGTCCAGGTTCTGCACCACCCAGATGTAACCGGCGACCGGGCCGGGCGGCGTATAGGACGTGTGCTCGTCGTAGGTCATCAGGCAGATGAGATCCACCTGCTCCGCCAGCGCCGTAAGGTCGTAAGCGCCGCGCCAATTGGCATAGATCCATCGCGCAAACCGGCCTTGCCCGGGATAACCGGGAGCGTTTGGGACGGTGGCAATTGACAACTGGAATCCCGCCTTGTGCAGGTTGGCTGCCGCCAGGGTCACCAATTGCGTCAGAACGTCACGGTCCGTCCACGAGACGTTTTCAAAATCGAACTGAAACCCCGTGTAACCGTGCTTCTTGCATTCTCCGACCATTGCGGTAATAAAGTGTCCCCGGGCCGCGGGATCGGTTGCCAGTTGATGAAATGACTGCTGGTCGAAGCCCTCTTTGCCGGCGGTCCCAGTATTCACGATAATCGGCATTACCGCCACGTGGTGCTGGCGCGCCACTTGCATAACCTGCTCGTCCGGTCCGCCCCATACCAGCCCTGTTCCATCCACGGAATACCAGGTGGGGACCAGAATATCTATCTTGTCGGCGTGAGTTAAAAACGCCTGCACCGAGTCGGGGCGCTGTGTCATGTAGAACAGCGCTTTGGGTTGCGCCTGCGCCGCTGCCGCACACGCACATAGGACCGCTGCTATCGCCCAACGCATGATTCCTCCTCAATAAAACCGAAAATCCGCGCCAAAACCTGCCATTGTTCCACACGGCGTAGGAAAATCAGGGTAGAGACGGTCATTGAGTCGCGCCAACCGTTTCAGTGCCATGGGCGCTTCTTGTCAGCTCCAGGCGCGCGCAGCGGTTCCCGGCGTCCCGCGCGAGCGCTTGGCGAAAGTCGTGTTCCGCCGCCGGCTGTTGACCGAGAAACCGCCGCGCTCTGCCCGCTATGCACAAGTCCTGCGCGCTGGCCTGTGGCTCTGTGGCGGCGTGGACTAGTGCCGAGAGTTCTTTCTCGGCTTCCTGGCCGTTCCCCAAACGCTGCAGCGCCGCTGCCCGGAACAGCGCCGCATTGCCTTCCTCCCCTTGCCCCGAATCAGCTGCGCTCCGCCAGGCATTCAAGGCGGCATCGGTCTCGCCCTCGGCACTCAGCGCCTGGCCCAGCCAGTATTGCGCCTCTTCGTCGTGCGGGCGGTTTGGCTTGCCCACTCCTAGCGTGACCGGATACTCAAGCGCCTGGCGAAAGCTCTTTTCCGCCTCGCTGTATGCCTTCTCTGACATCTGCCGGCGGCCTCGCTCCAGGTTGGCCAGAACGTACATCTCACGCGCGATCTGGCCGCCTTCCCAGGGTCTGAATGGATGCGAGCGCAGCACCGCCAGCGCATCATCGAAGCGGCCCTCGTCTACCAGGAAAGCCGCCTGGCGCACGCGCACCACGTCGCGCGCCAGCACGGACGCGGGGGCATTTGCATAAAGCTTCCCGCGTCGCGCGTTGTCGCCCAGTTCGGCATAGATTTCGTCCAGGTCCGGGTACAGCCGGTACTGTTGGGGCGCCAGTCGCACCGCCTTTTCGTAATAGTTGGCGGCCAGATTACGGTCGCCTTTCACCCGCCACGCCCACACCCCCAGGTCACGCTCCAGTTCAGCACTCTCCAGTCCCAGCACCGACGCACTCCGCCACTTCGTCGCCGCGTCATCATAGCGTCCGCGGGCGAAAAGAAAGTCGCCCATCAGCAGGAGCGCGTGTTTGTCCCGGGGATTGTGTGCCAGCGCGTCCGAAAGCACCAGTGCGTCCGCCACACGGTGCGGGAACAGTGTGGTGTATGGCGCGGCCGCCGCCTTAGCCGCGTACTCTGCTCCTTCCGGGTCGCGGCCTTGCTCCCAGGCGTTCGCTGCCAGGAAGTAGTAAACCAGGGGCGATGCCCCGAACCGGCCGGCTGCCGCGTTCAATATATGGTCGGACGAGGCAAAATCACCCAGCCCACGGTACCAGGCGGCTACGCTGAGGTACGTGTCCACGTCCCCGCGCGGGCCCAGCGCCCTTAAGCCATCAACTGGCATTGCTGCAGCCGTTGCCCGCTGGTTGCGTGAGCTCTCCGCCAGGGCAAAGGGGAAGACCGGCATCGCCGCGATAGCCTGTTCCACAACCTGGCGGCTTTGCTGTTCGTCGCCAGGCGCAAGGCGCAAAGCGACAGCCAGCGCAGTTCGCGTGAGCTGGTTGTCCGGGTTATAGCGCAGAGCTTGCCGCAGCAGGCGCTCGGCGTCTTCATAGTGCTTTTTTTGGATGGCAATCTCGCCCAATTGCTCGAGTGCCGGCGGTCGCGCGCCGCCAAAATGAACTACGTTCCAGAATGCATCCTGGGCCCGGCTCGTCTGCCCGGCTGCGCGGTAAACGATGCCGGCAAGAAAGTTAATACTGGGGTCGGCGCTGTCATGCGCCAGCGCCTGCGCAAGGCGCTTTTCGGCTGCGGCGAAATCGGCTGCCCGGTAATCCCGCTCCGCCAGCTTCAGCAGCGCCGGCACGTATCCGGGGTTCTTCTCCGCGGCCTCCTCGTACAAACGCTCGGCTTCTTGCGGCCTTCCCTCCTGCTCTTCACGTACTCCAAAACGGAACACCTCATCGGCGGTTGCATTCGCGGCCAATTGTTCCTGCTCGTGCGTGCCCGCCGTGGAAACAAAATCCCGGTTACCGTCCACCGGCTCAGCCGCCGACCAATGCAGCAGGACGGCGCCCTTGCTGGATGCCACTTCCACCGCAAGCTGCTTCCTGGCTGCCTCCAACTGCTCCACCGGCACAGTGAACTTCTCCGTCCTCCCCGCCTGAAGTTCGGGAATGGAGAACTCGCGCAGCAGCTTCGCGCCAATGCGGACGCGCACCTTCAAGCCGGGCAGGTTGACTACCGGTTCCAGAGCCACCTCAGCATAGCTGCCTTTTCCGCCCACAAAGTTCACGTTCAGCGCCAGTTCCTGCGTGGCTTCCACGAATCCACCGTCCAGTTTCTCCACCGGGTACCAATACTCGGTCCACGATTCCACCCGCCCGGCCGGCAGGAACTCCTGGCTCAACTGTGTCTGGTATCGTCCGCTCTGAATTTCGTTGTAGGCGCCATCGTGGTCGGTCAGCAGGTCAGTCCAGATTAATCCATCGCCGGCCGTGCCCCAGCTCCATATTTTTTTCCCCGGGTCCTGGCGAAAATCGGCAACGTGCACTACCCCATAGTCGAGATCGTGATAATAGGCGCCAAAAAAATTGCGGTGTATTTGCAGGCCAAATAAGGAAGTAGGCTGGGGGAAGTTCCGATACCAGCTGTAGTCCACTCCCTTCCACACGGGATAGGTCCAGATCTGCGTGTGCGAGTGCGGATTCACTTCCCTCATGGGATAAATGAATTGCATGTCCTGGGTTGCCGGAACCGCCGCATTGGCCCAAAACCAGTACAGTTGCGGCAGTGCGGTGCTGTTGAAGAGCACTACTTTCTGTTCCAGGCGGGCTTGTCCGGGCCGCAGCGTCAGCCATATTTCCCAGTGCATTCCCGTAACCCGGTCGATGCCGCCTACCACCGCGGTCGCGCTGCCGTCGGCTGCCGTCAAGCTTCGTGCATCCACGGGCGATACCGTCACCGTGGTATGTCCATTGGGAAAATTGAACTCGATTCCCCCGGAAATCCACGCTCCCCGCAGCGCCACCAGCCCATACTTCACCACGTGATTACGATAGAAAACCTCGCGCTTCGCCTGCTTGTCATAAAGCGAATAAAGGCGCCCGTCCAAGTCCGGCAAGATGGTCGCTTTCAGGTACTCGTTTTCCAGGAAAATAGCGCGATACTGTTTCACCTCGCGCCGGTTGCTCAGGTCGTCCAGCATGGTATAGGGATAAACGTTGTGCGAATCAATCAGCGGAAATGGCGGGTAGGGATCCTCGGGACCGAGTTCATAGGTGGGCAAAGCAATGGTGCCCTGCCATACCTGCGCCGGAGCGGAAGCTGCCGCCGCGGTCGCGGCCAGAGCTGTTGCCAACATCACAAAAACCAAAAACCGCATGACCCACTCCTCACCTTGCACTACAGGTTGAAAACATGATTCATTTTTCCGCCGGCGACGAGCGCGCGAACTTCTGCAGCGTCAGCTGCTGCCGGCCCTCTTCTATCACGTAAAACTTGTCCGCGGCCATCTGTTGAAAGCTCTGCCGTTGCCCGCTCGGCCACGATACCTCAACTTCATCAATCATCGCCGCTTTGCCCAGGCCAAAATGTGCCCGCAGATCGCTCTGCGAAAGATAACTGCCGCCGCCGGCAATTTCCCGCATCTGCCACACGCCACCCGAGCGGACTCTTACCCTCGCCCCCATGGCATCGCGGTTGCTCTTGGTTCCCACCAACCGGAAATTTACGAAGTGGTTGCCCGTTCCGCCGTTATTGCGCAGCAGCAGCGGAGGGTCGCCGTTGTTGGCCACCACGATATCCATGTTGCCGTCGTTATCGAAGTCGGCAAAGGCCGCGCCCCGCCCTGCGTAGGGCGTTGTGAACCCGTCCCCCGCCTGCTTCGTGGTTTCCACGAATTTCCCATTGCCTTCGTTGTGAAACAGGCTGTTGATCTGCTTATAGCGTATCTCCGGCGAAACCTGCTCCACCTCCTCGTACACATGTCCATTGGCGATAAAGAGATCGAGCCGGCCGTCGTTGTCGTAGTCGAAAAATCCTCCACCGAAGCTGAGCACGTTGTGGGTGGGCAGCGTAATTCCAGCCTGATCGCTCACCTCGTCGAAAAACCCCTTGCCGTCGTTATGCCACAGGTGGTCGGAGGACAGCTGAAAATCTGAGATGTACAGATCGAGATTCCCATCGTTGTCGTAGTCGCCCAGGGAAATGCACATGGCGGCCATGGTGCCGCCGCTGGCGTTGTAAGCCACACCCGCCGCCGCCCCCACTTCCGTGAAGGTGCCATTGTGGTTGTTGTGGTAGAGGTAAGCCTCGATTCCATCGTTGGCTACGAACAGATCGGGCCAGCCGTCGTTGTCATAATCGGCCGCCCCCACTGACAGGTTGAAGCCGTGGGGCTGGTAGATCTTGGCCGCTTTGGTCACGTTGGTAAACGTGCCGTCATGATTGTTGTGGTACAGCACCGCCGGGGTACCGTGATAAGCCGCTGGCCGGCAACTGGTAGGTATGCCATCCCCGATGCTGCAATGTTGCTGGCTTTTCGGGCCAAAATCGGCATAACCGCCTACGTAGAGGTCGAGCCAGCCGTCCCGGTCGTAGTCAAAGAACGTTGCCCCGGTGTGGAACTGGCTGCCAAAGTCAGTACCCGCAACCCCCGCCTTAGCCGTCACATCCGTGAAGGTGCCGTCGCCGTTATTGTGGTAAAGGACATTGCTGCCGTACTGGGTGACATACAGGTCGGGATAGCCATCATTGTCGTAGTCGCCCCAAACGCAGCCTAAACCGTACGCCGTGCCGGAAACTCCCGCCTTATCAGTCACATCAGTGAATGTTCCATCGCCGTTGTTGTGGTACAAGGCGTTGCGCACGTTGATGTCGCGCCCGTAACGGTCGCGTCCACTGACGAAGTAGATGTCCTGGTAACCGTCGCGATCGAAATCGGCCACACACACGCCGGGCCCTGCCTCTTCCAGGATGGTGGAGGTGATCTTCTTTCCTTTGAAGTGTGTGAACCTGATCCCCGCCGCCTGGGTAACGTTTGAAAACTTAACTGCCGGGGCCGGGCTGGCCTGTGCCCAGAGTGGCTGGATTCCTGGGCGCCAAGGGTTTAGCACTGCCAACCCCAACAGCAGCGCCAAGCCGGCAAATCGCGCCAGGAGATTCTTCCTG
>Ga0134128_10005998_pt1 | contig 14720 bp, 15 predicted proteins | sample KB31754_FD_96462 | JGI IMG/M metagenome (GOLD analysis project Ga0134128, IMG submission 96462) | Terrestrial soil microbial communities with excess Nitrogen fertilizer from Kellogg Biological Station, Michigan, USA - KB3-175-4 | ecosystem: Environmental > Terrestrial > Soil > Unclassified ... | reverse complement strand
TGCCGAATCGCGTGTGCGTTTTCGCCGCAACCACCTGGTCCGCTTCCAGTAGTGAAAGCACTACTTTCGGATCTTCAAGATTCGGCTTGGCCTCGGCCGCTGCTGCGGGCTCGGTTTCCGCCGCTTGCTTTCGAATTGTCGCATTTTCCTGGCTCACTTGCTCCTCCACAACTCCGCGCCATACATCCGTTCCATCGCTATTTCGCTAACCTCCCAGCAACCTCGGAAATACGGTCGCGACCGCGAATCCCAGTCCGGCGCAGACCAGCAGGACCGTCACCGTCACGCCGGCTAGATTCATCCAAAAATCATTGCAGTGCTCACCCATCAAATCGCGATCGTTGACGAGCATCAGCAGAAAAACAAGAGCTGGCGGCATCGCCAGCACAGCGATCACGTTGACGATCAGCACGATGAATTCGAGTGGTGCGTGGGGAATCAACACGAGCGCAGCAGCCGCGCACGCTGAACCCAGCAAAATCAAGTAGAACGGCCACGCTTCACGAAACGGCCGGTTCAAACTATGCGCCGTTCCGAAAACTTCGCCGAACGCATACGCCGAGGAAGTCGAGATCGCAATCGCCGCAACGATTCCGGCCTCGAACATTCCCAGAGCAAACAGCGCCGCGCCCACGTGACCCAGCCAGGGCACAAGCGCCTGAGCAAATTGCGCGTATGCAAAATCTGAGGCATTGATTCCGTGGTGGAACAGAGGAACCGTCGCCAGAATTGCGGCGATGGCAAACGTGGTCGCGAGCACGGTGCCGAGTAACGTGTCCACGCGTCCGGCTTTGATGTCCCGCGGCTGCATTCCCTTGTCGACTACCGCGCTCTGCTGAAAGAAAAGCATCCACGGCGTCACCGTCGCACCGATCGTGGAGAGGATCAGCAACACGATTTCCGAACGGTTGCCGCCCGGCAATGGCGTCCAGGTTAGCAGCGCGTGACCCACGGCAGGCCAATCCGGATGAGCGAGCAGCGCTGCCGGAATGAATAGACCATTGAAAATCGCAAGCCCCATGGTGATGCGTTCCCATGTCCAGTAACGTCCCGTTGTGATTACGGCCAGCACCAGCAACAACGCTCCGCCAACCGCTATCCCGGGACGTACCCCGAAAAAACTCAACCCGGCGCGCACACCGATGAATTCCGCCACCAGCGTCAGAAAATTTCCCAACACCAGATCGGCCATCGAAAAAAAACCCCAGAATTTGCCGAAGCGGTCGAAGATCAGTTCCGCATGCCCGCGATGCGTCACCGCGCCCAGCCGAACCGTCATTTCCTGCACGATGAATCCCATCGCGAAAGTCAGCACCACAAAAGGGATAAAAAAACCGACTCCGTACCGTGCGCCGTCCGCGGAGTAGGAAAGCATGCTGGGCGCATCGTTTTCGCCGAGAAAAACCAGCACACCCGGGCCAACCAGGAGCCAGAGCAGACGCAATCCGCCGAATGACTTCCAGCCGCGACGTTTCCAACGGGTGCGGGCTACGCGCCAACGGTCGCGCGCCCGGTCACGATCTTCATGAGTCAGCTGCCCGACGAGTTCGCGGGCAATCGAAGAAGCGACGGCAGGTTCGGTAGTGGGCTGAGCGGGCTGATACGCGGAAGTTGGTCGGTTATCCTTCGGACGAGACATAGTTAACCGTGTTGAACTAACAAAATAAACTACACTTAACATGTGCGAGCGTCAACGGTTTCCCGCGCGGGGAGTGCTGAACAAACGAAAATCGCGCTTGGGATGTCAATCGATGCGCACGAGTTCTGCTATAGTGAGCGAGAGACGCGGGGGGAGGATGCGATGACCGAAGCGCCAAAGCCGCAGCAACAGCAAGTCCAAATTAAAGCCGACGAAAAGGAGCTCGTCGGGCAATATACGAATCTCGCCATGATTCATCACAACGCGGAAGAGTTCACGCTCAACTTCATTTATATTTTCCCGAACGTGCCGCAAGGAAAACTGGTGAGCAGCGTGATTGTGAGTCCCGGGCACGCAAAACGCCTGCTGCGGGCGCTGAGTGAAAACATCACTCGATATGAAGCGCAGTTCGGAGCGATTCCTGAGGGTCCAGCGATGCCTGACCCGAATGTCGGATTCGTACAATAGGATGAACTCGAACACGGAAGGACGCCAGACATAAGACCTTCCTTACAATCTCCCCTGGACATGCCTTAGAAACCTCAGGCGACGGTTGGCGACGCCGAGGCAAGGACCCACTGGCCTTCGAGTTCGAGGAACTCAACTCCGATTGCATAGCCCGCGGAGGATGATTCGCAATAGGCAACCCGCGCCAGTGAACGGAAGCCACCCTCGGGCGAAAGAATGGAGATGCTTTCGCCGACGCGCCAGCGTCTGACGCTGCGAACGCGCGCGCCGCGCGAGCTGACGTTTTCAGTAAAAGTAGATTCCAAGCCGGGCATGAACGTATTCCCGGAGATGCGCACCCCTACTTGCATGGGCAAGCGCGGCTCGCACCGCTCTACCTGCTGGTTCTTCGTTTTCCTTTTTCCGCAGATTGCCATTCCCCAGCCCCCTGTTTGCCGAGAGGATTGTCAAGCAAACTTTCCCCATCTTCCGGATTGCGATTGGTTTTCATTGCGTAGAGCGCGTTGTCGGCCGAATGCAAGAGCTTTTCGAGCGTCAGGCCGTCGCGCGGAAAAACGGCGACGCCGGCGCTGACGGAAATGCGCGGCTCGAGGCCGTCCTCGAGCAAGCGTTTGCGGATGCGATGGGCCACTTGAACCGCGACGGCTTCCTCGGCTTCCGGAAGGACGAGCGCGAACTCGTCGCCGCCATACCTTGCAGCAGTGTCCATTCCCCGGCAGTGATAGCGAAGCACACTGGCGAGGCGCTTCAGCGCCTGGCTGCCAACCAGGTGGCCGTAGTTGTCATTTATTTTTTTGAGGCCGTCGAGATCGAGAAGCAGGACGGCAAATCCGCGACCGGTACGCTGGGCGCGCTGGAGCTCCGATTCCATGACTTCGAGCAAGCGGCGATAGTTGGCGAGACCGGTGAGCGGATCGCTGATGGCAAGACGGCTGACCTGATCGAATAGCTTTGCATTGTCCAGAAGCGCGCCGGCCAGCACGATGGCGTAACCCGTGGCTTCGAAGAATTGAGAGGCGCCCGATGCCGCGTCGAAACGCATGGAAGATTGGCTCATGGCAATGTGGCAGGCGACGTTTGCCGCGCAGCAAAGGAACAGCGCGTGGTCGAGGAGCGAATCGAGATGAGCGAGACGCTTCCAGAAACCCACCGCGGCCACGAAGTAGATTGCGGCGGGAAGCAAGTCCCACGGACGCGGAATAAAGGCATGCGGATAAATTTTCGGCGTAGCTGGAACAGCGAAAAAGACAACGCTGGTGAGATAGGAAACGGCGCCGACGATAAGCAGCGCCCAGGCGATTTCCTTGTTGGGTTCGCGGGAAAGCGGAAGGTTGCGGTCGACGAGCAACGCTGCCACAAGCAGAATGGCAAGCAACGTCCGGCTAACCATCCACGCCAACGGAACAGTGAGTGAAGGACCCGCCAACGTAGGTGCGAGGTTTGCGCCCATTTCGATCAGGCCGGCAAGCCCGAACGCGAATGCGAGAATCAGCGTGATCCGGTCGTGCATGCCGCGGAAACGCACCAATGCGTTGGCGGCAAACGTAAACGCCAGGACACTGCTAGCAAGCTGAAGATAACGCTCGAGAAGCGGGTCTGGGTAGAAATGCGTATGGCGAAGCGTCCACAGAAACACCAGGAACGAGGCTCCGACGAAGAGCCAAACGACGCCCCACTTCAACCGCTTCATGATCCTTAGTAAACCTTCTGGCGTTTGCAATGGCCCCCTACCGAGACACACGAATCCCGTGCCTAGACAGACGTTGAAGAGCAACCGACTGGCCGTTCTGGCACAGTACTAGTATTTCTGTATGCCACTCATACTATTATGTTTATCTTAATTGTCGAACTTCTTGGGGCACTCGGTTGGTGAGGGAGCGAGTTTAGGGCGGGTAAAATTGTTACGAAATGAAACGCCGAGGGTTCTCTCCTGGAAATGGCAATATCTCCGGAAATCGATGCGCGGCGCCGAAATGGCCAGGGACTACGTTTTCGGAGGCGGTACAGGCGGGAGATCGCAGGCTTGAACGGGGCTAACAAAGCCGCATGCTTTGTGGGAGCCGTCGCAAAACGGCTTATTGGCGGAGTGGCCGCAACGGCAAAGCGAGACCGCGGTGCGACCGTTGAGACCGAACACGCGCCCTTGCGAATCGACGATCTCGAAATCGCCTTCGACGCGAATCGAGCCGTTGTCTTTGATTAGAATTTTGGTGCCCGCCATTTTGACTCTCCGCTGACAACTGGTGAATTCGAAAAACTGGCTGCCTCGCCATTGCTCCTCGGAACGCTAACGAAAAGCTAGTGCAGGTTTAATATTTTGGCACGGAGGGATCGACTTCGTCCGACCAGGCGAGGATTCCGCCTTTCAAGTTCGAAATTTTCCGGAATCCGGCTTTCAGCAGAAATTCGACGGCCTCGCCGGATCGCTTGCCGCTTCTGCAGTGTGCCACTATCTCGCGAGAACTGTCCAGTTCGCTGACGCGTTTGGGAAGTTCGCCGAGCGGGATAAGATGACCATTCAAGTTGCAGATTTGATATTCGTGAGGCTCGCGAACGTCGAGAATATAGATATCGTCACCGCGGTCGAAGCGCTGCTTCAATTGCTTCGGCGTGATTTCCGGAATGGCGGCTGCGATCTGGGTGGGCGCTTCTTCACCGCGAATACCGCAGAATTCCGCGTAGTCGATAAGTTTCGTAACCGTGGGATGCTCGCCGCAGACCGGGCATTCGGGATTCTTGCGCAGCTTCAATTCGCGGAAACGCATCCCCATTGCATCGAAAAGTAGCAGACGGCCAACGAGCGAGTCGCCCTTGCCGATGATGAGTTTGATTGTCTCCATGGCTTGAATGCAGCCGATGATTCCCGGCAAAACGCCGAGGACGCCGCCTTCGGCGCAGGAAGGGACCAGCCCTGGCGGAGGCGGCTCCGGATAGAGGCAGCGATAACAAGGGCCGCCGGGATGGCCGAAGATGCTCGCCTGCCCTTCGAAGCGAAAAATTGAACCGTAAACATTGGGTTTGCCGAGCAGCACGCAGGCATCATTCACAAGATAGCGCGTCGGAAAATTATCCGTCCCGTCGACCACAATGTCGTAGTCGCGCAGAATGTCGAGAGCGTTTTCGCTAGTGAGCCGCGTCTCGAACGCGTCGATTTGAATTTCAGGATTGAGATTCGCGAGGCGTTCGCGCGCCGCTTCGAGCTTTTTGCGGCCCACGTCGCTGGTGCCAAAGGTAACCTGCCGCTGCAAATTCGTGAAATCCACCGTATCGAAATCGACGATCCCGAGGCGGCCGACGCCTGCCGCTGCAAGATAAAGTCCGAGCGGCGCGCCGAGCCCGCCGCAGCCGACCATCAGGACTCTCGACTTTTTTAGTTTGAGCTGGCCGTCCATGCCGACCTCCGGCATGATCAGGTGTCGGCTGTAACGCAGGACTTCTTGCTTGCTCAGCGCCGGTTCGGCAGCGGCCGCTGGAGTGAGTTGCGTCAATCGCGTGGCCATGATTCGTTGTCCTTTAATTTTGCGGCACTGCCCCTACGCTTTCGCACCGCCGGCGATGGAGGGCACGATGCTGATGGTGTCTCCCTGCTGCACGGCGGTTTTTTCCCGTTGCAAATAGCGAATGTCCTCGTCGTTGACATAGACATTGACGAAGCTGCGCAACCGCCCATCGTCGGAATAGAGATGCTTCTTCAGATCGCTGAATTGCGAAGTGAGGGCAGTTAGTGCATCGCCGACAGTACCGGCTTCGAGACTGACGCTCTCGTGCTTACCGGCGAATTGCCGGAGCGGCGTCGGGATAATTACTTTCACGGGCATGAGATTCTCTCCTTAAACGTTCCCCGATTCCGAATTTTCCAAACTGCGATGCGGGCTACGCGGGCGCACCCGCTATGTATTCGATGCCCTCTTCCGCGTACGAGGCTCGGTCATCATTGAGGCGCCAGGAACGCATTTCGCGCGGCTCGCCCTTTTCGACGCGAAAAATAATATAGCTGTACCACGGCCAAGCATGCTCGCGGTCGAAATCGCTCGGGCGCGCGGGCGAATCCGGATGCGAATGATACCAGCCGATCAGCTCCCAACCTTTGTCGCTGGCTGCCTTCTCGGCCAAACGGACATCTTCGGAAGTGATCTCGAAGCGGTTGCTCGGCGAATCGTCGCGCTGGTTCGCGAGCGGGACCAACCCAAGAACGGTCCGATCGGTTCCACCACCATCGCCCAACAAAGCCCCGCAGCATTCGTTCGGATAATCGCGCGCGCCGTGCGCTTGAATTTGCTCGAATAAAGATTGCTTCAGTATGAGCATCGCGATTTTCTATTCTTCCTTCCAGAAGCGCTCGCTCAAGTAGCGGTCGCCTGAGTCCGGGAAAATTGTGACGATCACGGCTCGCTCGCCGCTTTCGAGCCCTTCGGCGACTTTGCGGCACGCGCACACTGCCGCGCCCGAACTGACGCCCGTGAGCAACCCATTTTCGCGCGCGAGCTTTCGCACCATCGCAAATGCCTCTTCGGTGCGCACATTCAGGTTTGCATCCGCGAGCGACGCATCGTAAATCGCGGGCACCATTGCCGTGGACATGTGCTTCAGGCCTTCGAGGCCGTGGAATGCTTCGTCGGGCTGAACGCTGATGGCGCGAACGGCGGGATTCAATTCTTTAAGTCGCCGTGTGACACCCATGAAAGTGCCGCTGGTGCCCAACCCCGCGACGAAATGAGTGACCCTGCCGTTCGTCTGCGTCCAAATCTCTGGCGCCGTAGTTTCGTAGTGCGCCTGCGGATTGGCTGGATTGCTGTACTGGTCGATATAAAAATACTTTGCAGGGTTTTCGTCGGCGATCTCGCGCGCCCGGCGAATCGCGCCGTCGGAGCCTTCTTCTCCGGGCGTCAAGAGCACGCTTGCGCCGAGAGCGCGCAAAGTTGCGAGGCGTTCGAGTGACGCGGTGGCTGGAATGCAGAGCTTGACAGAGTAGCCGAGCGAGGCTCCGATCATCGCCAACGCAATGCCGGTGTTGCCACTGGTCGCGTCCAGGATAGTCTTGCCGGGACGTAGAGCGCCGCTGCGCCCGCCTTCACGGATCATGTAAAGGGCCGCGCGGTCTTTCACCGAGCCGCCGGGGTTTGCCCATTCCGCCTTGGCATAAAATTCAACGTTGGGGAATGCCGCGCTCAGACTGTCGAGGCGCAGGAGAGGCGTCTTGCCAACCAGGTCGATTAAGCTCTTGCCCATCAACCTCGTCGGGAGATGCGCCTTTTCCTCGATAATCGGCCTTGAAGCCATGTTCCGCTTCCACCTGCTCCGAGAACGCCAATAGAGGCCAACAATCGGCCACAGGGCGTATTGGATGCAGAAAGGAATCCCGCGTATTCAACGAATATGCCTCAGCTTACCAAAAATACCCCCAAGTTAGTAGAGAATGGGCCTTGACGCGGGCTGAGCTGCCGAAATCCACCTTTGGACGGGAAAAAGCGCTAATTCGCAGAAGCGACGCGTGCAGTTATGGCTTCGATTTGGCGGAGGTGATTGATGTCGTGGCCTGCCATTGTTTCGACCAGCTCTTTATAGGGCATTTCACCGCGTTCCGGATGCGTGAGGCGCTTGGTGAACGCTTCCGGCTTCAGGCTGCCGATCAGCGCGATATTCCAGCGGCGCAGTGACGAAAACACGGCGAGCGCGGCAGGCGCGTCATACGCAGCGTAAACTTTCGCCCACTTGTCCTGGTCGAATGGCTGGATAACGTGATGGTCCTCGGCGAGCGCCTGGCGCAGGCGGTACGCGAAGACGATTTCGCAATCCGCCAAGTGGCAGATGATTTCGCGCACGCTCCACTTGCCGGGCGCTGGCGACTGATCCGCGCGTTCGGGACCGAGCGCGCGAATGGCGGACGCGAGCTGGCTGGCGGTCGCGGCGATCACTTGCTGAGGATCGCGGTCTCCTAAATGCGACGCGTAGGGATTCATGGGTCGAACCTTACCATAGGAATATTGCGTGCTCAAGAGGCGCGCATATTTGCACCCGGCAACAAGCAAAAAGAGATAAACCGGGTGAAGGCTTCGCGTATAATGCCGATACATTCGAAAACAAAATTAAAGTCTCTCCGGAGAATGAATGACTTCGACGACGACGCAAACTCAGAAGCCTCCTGCAGGTGCGGCCGTGATGCAACTGCTGAATGGTCCTCATATTGCCGGAGCCATCTCCTGCCTGGCGCAGATGAGAATCCCGGACCTTCTCGAAGCCGGCCCGAAATCGGCTGCGGAGCTGGCGAACCAGATCGGAGCCGACTCGGAGGCCCTCTATCGGCTGATGCGCGCGACGGCCAGCGTAGGGGTGTTGTCCGAAGGGCCCGACGGTAAGTTCTCGGAAACGCCGATGTCAGCCGTTCTGCGAAGCAACGGGAAACCCAGCTTGCGGGCGCTCGCCATCATGGGCGGCAGAGAATGGCATGGGCGCGGATGGTCGCAGCTGGAATATTGCGTGCGCACAGGCAAGCAAGCCATGGAGGAGCTCTACGGCATGCCGATCTTCGAGTACTTCAAGCAACATTCGGACGAATGGCAAATCTTCAACGACGCCATGACATCCATCTCCACGGGGGACAGCCCTGCGGTTGTTGATGCGTACTCGTTTGAGGGAATCCGCACGATCGTGGATGTGGGCGGCGGCCACGGCCTTCTGCTCGCGACAATCCTGGAGCGAAATCCGCAAATGAAAGGAACGCTTTACGACGAGCCCCACGTTGTTGACGGAGCCAAGAACGGGCCGCTGAAGCCGGTGATGGAACGGTGCACGCTTACGTTTGGTGATATGTTTTCTTCCGTGCCGGCCGGCGCCGACGCGTACATTATGAAACACATCATCCACGACTGGCCTGATGAGTTGTGCATCAAGATTTTCAAAGCCTGCCGAAAAGGGGTGAATTCGGGCGGGAGGCTCCTTGTAGTGGACAGTGTGATCCGTCCCGGAAACGATTTCTACCCGGGCAAGTTCCTCGATCTACAAATGCTGATTTTCCCTGGCGGGAAAGAGCGTACGGAAAAACAATTCCGCGAATTGTTCGCGGCGGGTGGCTGGAAGTTGAGTCGGGTCGTCCCCACGGCAACTCCTATATGTGTTGTGGAGGGAATTCCGGCTTGAGCCGCGCTTTCGCGGAAGATTTGCGCACCTCATCGACAATGGAATTTTGGGCTTTACAAAACTGTGCGGAAATCCTTACTCTGGTGTGGCTATGTGGTATGTGAACGCAAAATTTCCGGCGAAACAGGTCGAAGCGACGTTGCCGCAATTTGGATTCACAGTGCGCAGCTCCGGCGGCGTGGCGCGTGTGGAGAAATATAATTGCGGCGCGGAGTTCCGCAAAGCCCCTGACGGCGAGTATCAAATGACCGAGCTGCCCGCGATCATGAAAATGGGCCAGTTTACGCAGCTCTGGGACGCGGGTTATCAAAAATTTCTGATCACCAGGGACAAGCGCAAGCTGCCCGCCATCGTCAGTGAGCTCGCTGATCTGCGGAAATTCAACGAGGAGTTGCGCTCCGCGCTCGGCGTGCCGACGTATTACAACGAGGCGCTCGGCTCGACGTGCGCTTACAGCGTCTACGACCGCGTCAAGGGGCGCGTGGGCGACGTTCCGGACGAGACCGTCGGCGCGCATTCCGCGGAAGAAGAACACTAAACATCCCGCGATCGCGATCGTGCGGCCGCGCGCGCTAATCGAGATGCCATCCCCTGCACAAGCTGAGAAAGCCAAACTCTTCCTCTCGCTACATCAGGGCCCGCGCATTCTGGTGCTTCCCAACGCGTGGGACGTCGCCAGCGCGCGCATTTTCGAAGACGCTGGCTTCCCTGCCATCGCCACAACCAGTTCGGGCATAGCCAATTCGCTGGGATATCCCGATGGGCAAGTAATTGAGCGCGACGAGATGCTCGAAGTGGTGGCGCGGATCGTTCGCGCCGTCTCCGTTCCCGTGACGGCGGACATGGAAGCTGGATACGGAGCGACACCTGACGATATGGCGGCGACTGCGCGCGCCGCAATCGAAGCGGGTGCCGTGGGACTGAATCTCGAAGACGCGATTGGCGAAGGATCAGGCAAGCTGTTTGACGTGCCGCTGCAAACAGAAAAAATCCGCGCCATGCTCGCCGCGGGCAAGAAAATGGGCGTTGAACTCGTGCTCAATGCACGCACGGATATTTATCTGGAAGAGGTTGGCGAGCCTTCGACGCGCGCGGCACGGACAATCGAGAGATTAAACGCGTATCGTGAGGCGGGAGCGGCGTCACTGTTTGCCCCCGGCGTGAAGGATGCGGCGACGATCGAGCAACTGGCGCGCGGCGTGCGCGGGCCGCTCAACATTCTGGGCGTCGCGGGCGCACCTCCCGTGCCCGCTCTCGAAAAAATGGGCGTGGCACGCGTGAGCATCGGCGGCGGAGCGATGCGCGTGACAATGGCAGTTGTGTCGCGTATCGCGAAACGTCTGCGCGATGAGGGTGATTTCACCGCCCTGTTCGGAGAGGCCATGCCATTCACCGAAGCCAATCGTCTGATGACCAAGCACTAGATCGGGTAATTCCCTCCTCTGCACATTCGCTATTCACGGTTTCTATCGCTTAGATTCCCGGAAACTTTCCGGCCCAAACCTACGTATTGACATTCGATAGGAGCAGGATTAACCTTTTGCGCTACAGAACGTCTATAGGAGACGAAGAATGACACGGGTGCAAATGGAACTGCTGCAAGGAACGCTCGATATGCTGATCATGAAGGCACTGGCGCTGGGCGAGATGCACGGGCTCGGCATTTCGCGCCGCATCGAGCAAATCACCAAAGGCACATTTCAGGTCAAACCGGGATCGCTGTTTCCCGCTCTGCACCGCATGGAAGAGGAAGGATGGCTGAGCGCGGCGTGGGGCGAGTCTGAAAACAATCGGCGCGCGAAATATTATCAACTCACAAAGATGGGGCGGCGGCAACTTGAAACGGAAACGCAACGATGGGGACGAATTTCGCTGGCGATTGCGAATGCACTGGAAGCGTAGACGCGTGGTCAGTGGTCAGTGGTCAGTGACAAGCGGGAACAGAGGTAAAGAATTTATGCGGCTCGAACGAATGGTCGAGCGGATGACTAGCGCCGTGCGGAATTTGTTGCGCAGACCGCAGGTGGATGCGGAGCTCGATGAAGAGGTGCGCGGATACGTCGAGATGCTAACAGACGAAAAAATGGCGCGCGGGCTGACACAAAACGAGGCGCGGCGGGAGGCAAAAATGGAATTGGGCGGCGTCGAGCAGGTGAAAGAGCAAACGCGCGAAGTGCGCGCCGGACATTTCCTCGAAACGCTGTGGCGCGACTTGTATTACGCCGCGCGCACGCTGCGCAAGAATCCTGGGTTCACGATTGTCGCGGTGCTCACGCTGGCTCTCGGCATCGGCGCCAATAGCGCGGTGTTTTCCGCAATTGATGCGATTCTGCTTCGCCCCCTGCGGTTTCCCGACGGCGATCAATTGATGCAAGTCTCCCAATACAATCCAAAGGTTAAAAGTCCGAATCCATTCGTGGCTCCGGTTCGATTGGAAGACTGGAACCGCATGAATTCCACTTTTCAGGCGCTCACCGGATATTACGCGGAGGACGATTCGGAGACGTCCGGGCCGCTCCCCGAGAAAATCACGATTGCGTTTGTGGCGCCGCGCTTTTTGCAGGTGTGGGGAGTTGCTCCGGAGCTCGGGCGCGATTTCTCGCCTGAAGAAGAACGCGTTGGCGGACCTCCGGCGGCTTTAATCAGCAATCGCTATTGGCGTCGGCGGTTCGGGGAAAATCCAAAGGCGCTCGGAAAGCAACTGCGAATCGGAAAAGCGGGCGTCCCGATTGTCGGCATCATGCCATCTTCGTTTCTATTCCCCGACCATGATGTGGACGTTTGGCTTACCGTCCCCATCGGCGCGCCATACACCGAGAGCAGAGATAACACATGGTATACGGTCGTCGGACGACTAAAAAAGGGAGTAACACTGGCGCAAGCGCGCGCGAATCTCGCCACAGTGCAAGTGCAACTCGGCAAACAGTATCCGAAACCTGACGCCGATATCGCCGTTAAGATTCAACCGCTCAAGGACACTATTCTCGGTAATGTCGGACGCTCGTTCTGGATGTTGTTCGGGGCCGTTTCGCTACTTTTGCTGATCGCCTGCATGAATATTGCCGCCTTGCTGCTGGCTCGTTCCTCGCAGCGTCGGCATGAAATCTCCATCCGGTTTGCCCTGGGAGGTTCCCGAATCAGAATCGTGAGGCAACTTTTGACCGAGACATTTCTGCTGGCCCTCGCCGGTGCAGCACTTGGACTCGTGTTTGCTGGCGCGGCGTCGAAGATCTTCCAAACGCTGGCCGCGAGCCTGCCGCGCGTGCAGGAAATTCACCTCGACGCCAGAATCGTGCTGTACACGCTCGTCTGTTCGGTGGTCGTGACGCTCCTCTGCGGTTTGTTTCCTGCGCTTCGGGCGGCGCGCGAAAGCATCTCGGGTTCGCTCGCGCAAACCAGCGCTGCGCAAGTATCCACCCGCAATCGCTTGCAGTGGCTGCTTGTCGGAGTGCAAGTGGCGCTGGCGGTGACGCTGCTCGCCGGAGCAGGGTTGCTGGTGCGCAGCTTCGAAGCCATTGGCCAGGTCTCGCCCGGCTTTAATCCGAGCCATGTTCTTACGTTCCATGTCAGCGCCTCGTATGGCGAAACTGCGAATATGAAAGCCTTAACGCAGCGCATCGATCGCATACTCGATTCTCTGCGGACGCTGCCAGGGGTCAGCGAAGGCGCCACCAGCGCGACCCTGCCGGGAGTTCCCCAGGAATACGAGCAGCAATTCAAAGTTATCGAAGGTCCGACGGATCCCAACCGCAAAACAATGGCGGACTGGCGCTCCGTTTCCCCGGATTATTTTGCAACCCTGCAAATACCGCTGCTCGAAGGCGAAGCATGCCGCGAACAGACCGGTAGCGTGAACGTGATGGTAAATCGGAGCTTTGCGAACACCTATTTTCCGCAATCCTCGGCCGTCGGACATCACTTGCAGGTTCTCGGCGCTCTTGCCAATTTTTATCCAACAGCCGAGATTCGTGGAATTGTCGGCGACGCCCGCGAAGAGGGGTTGAATCACGCACCGGAGCCAACGATTTACTCGTGCTTCAGCGCGCCGATGCCGGATCCGTACTATCTAGTGCGCACGCACAACGCGCCGATGAGCCTGGCGGAGACGGTCCGAAAAAGGCTCGCCCAACTCGAGCCGGGCCGTTCCGTATTTGATATGGCTCCGCTCACTGATCATCTGGATGATTCTCTTTCGGAGAACCGCCTGCGCATGGTGCTGCTCGCCTTTTTCGCGGCGACTGCGATTGCTCTCGCTTGCATCGGCCTGTATGGAACACTCAGCTATTCTGTCGCGGTGCGCAAGCGCGAGATCGGGCTGCGCATGGCGCTGGGCGCAATGCGCGGGCAAATCGCCACGCTGTTTCTTTTCAAAGGCCTCGGCGTATGCGCGTTGGGCTGCGCTGCGGGATTGGCTTTGGCCATTACATCCTCGCGCCTGCTCGCGGGAATGCTTTATGGCGTGTCTCCCACCGATGTCCTTACCTTGTCCGCGGTCGTCGTGATGGTGCTAGCGCTTGCGGCAGTTGCGTCGTTGGTTCCGGCCGTTCGCGCTTCGCGCGTGGATCCGATGACTGCGCTTCGATACGAGTAATAGGACGTCCTGGTCGCGTTTACCTCAAATTCATCGTTTTGTCGATATAGTGTTTGCCTCAGTCTTCGCCAGTAGAATCACCGACACCAAGATTTCACGCTTCAAGAAAGTTCTGCGCAGCCTAGGGCGTAGCGAATTCCCTCGACAAAGTCCTTCTATGTTCAAGTGATCGTGCAATTTAGCTTTTTGGCATCCGTCTTGCCTGTATAGCCTGCGAAGTATCGTGATTTAGTCTACTTCCGGGCGAAAGGAGCCGATCTTCTTCCTCTTCCAGCAGTAACCCAGTCCACAGACAACAGGGCTTCTCGCCCATGAGTTCCAGCAGAGCGTCCAGCTTTAAGCAAATCAAATATTCGGGAGGTAAATGTGATGCGACTCCACGGCAAACACCTGTACCGTTTTCTTTTGGCAGGCGGCACTGCTGTAATTTTGAGTTGCGCGCCATCAGGTGCCTGGGCGCAACAAAATAACAACAACAATCAGGATCAGGTCGAGATTCAGGCACGCGACACGGATTCAGCCAACTTGGCAACGTTCGATCGCTTTCTCGATGCCAATGCGGAACTCTCCGCGCAACTGAGAGCAAATCCTTCGCTCATCAATAATGCGGATTTCATGAGCGCACATCCACAGTTACGGGATTTCCTCAACGCTCATCCCGAAGTGCGCGAACAACTCAGGGCGAATCCTGACCGTTTCATGGACAGGCTCGGCCGGTATGAGGCGAGCGCTCGTGACCGGAATTCTGATAACCGTCCGCGCAATCCCAATCCCGACCTGACACGAGCCGAAATCGCCAGCATGGACCAGTTTCTCGATTCCCACCAGAACATCGAGAGAACCCTCGCCGCGAATCCCTCGGTCATCAGCGACGCCACGTTCCTG
>Ga0134128_10005997_pt1 | contig 14721 bp, 10 predicted proteins | sample KB31754_FD_96462 | JGI IMG/M metagenome (GOLD analysis project Ga0134128, IMG submission 96462) | Terrestrial soil microbial communities with excess Nitrogen fertilizer from Kellogg Biological Station, Michigan, USA - KB3-175-4 | ecosystem: Environmental > Terrestrial > Soil > Unclassified ... | reverse complement strand
GCCCGGGCCGCCCTGCGTGATGACGTACGGCTGGTCGAACAGCTGCATCGCGTTGATCAGGCCGACAATGCCCGCGAAGAGCACCGTGGGGCTGATCAGCGGCAGCTTGATGCTCAAGAACTGGCGGATCGGGCCGGCGCCGTCCATGGTCGCGGCTTCCAGCACGTCCTGCGGCAAAGCGCTGAGCGCGGCGACGAAGAGGATGAATGTGAAGCCGAGTTGCTGCCACACGGCCACGATCACGATGGTCGCGGTCGCGCCGCCGGACGAGCTGAGCCAGGGCACCTGCGGCAGATGCAGCAGGTTGAGATAGTAGTTGACCACGCCGAAGTGGTCGTTGAACAGGTAACCCATCACGATCGAGATCGAGGCGGCCGAGGCCAGCAGCGGCAGGAAGAACGCCGTGCGGAAGACGGTGCGCAGCACCTTCGAGCGGCGCTGGGCGACCAGCAGCGCGAGGCCGAGTCCGAGCGTGATCTGCAGCGCCACGATCAGGATCGCGATGGTCGCGGTGACGGTGAGCGAATGGATCACGCTGGTGTCGTGGATCAGTTCGCTGAAGTTCTGCAGGCCGATGAACTTCGGCGGCGAGATCACATCCCACTGGAACAGGGCCAGGACGAATGAGGCGACGATGGGGCCCGCGGTGAAGACGAACACGGCCAGCAGTGAGAGCGAGACCATGGCGAGGCCGAAGAGAGATTCACGGCGGGCGAGGCGGGCACGGGCGCGCCGCCGGTCCGGGTTGACAGCGCCCGGAACCGACGTCGCGTCACGTGTTGCGAGGGAGGTCATCGGCGAACTCACTGACTGCGCGAAGCCGCGGTTTCGAGGTCCGACTGCAGTCCGGTCAGCGCCGCCTTCGCGTTTCCGCTGGACATCGCCTGCGTCGTGCGGGTGTTGAGGGCAGTGGCGAGAGTGTTGTAGTACGGCGGTGCCGGGATGGGGGCAGTGTTCGGGTACTGCTCGAGCGTGTCGTAGAACACCTGCCAGTGCGCCGGGCCCGAAGTCGCGTACCGGTCGGCCGTCATCATCGACTTACGCGTCGGCGTGCTGTTGTTGCCGCCGATCAGAAGGCTCATGCTGTCGGGCTGCAGGATCGACTTGATGAACTCCCACGCCAGATCCTTGTTCGGCGACGAGGAGAACATGCCGTAGCCGTTGGTCCCGAACAGGTGCCGCTGGGTCGTCCACTTCGGGAAGTACTGCACGTCGAATGAGGTGTCGCTCATTCCGGCGCTGTGCAGGCCGCCCGCCCAGAAACCGCCGCCGATCGTCATACCGATCTTGCCGCCGGCGAACAGTCCCTGCAGCGTGGTGCCGCCGCCGACGTCCGGCTGCGGCGACAGACCGGTGCGCTGCAGCTCGATCATGAAGTCGAGGGCCTCGACGGTCGCGTCCGCAGTCGCGGTCGGCGCGCCCCATTTCCAGCCGCCGCCGCGCCCCTGCGCGGCCGGGTCGTTCGGGTAGAAGGTGTTCCACAACCAGTCGCCGCCGGACCACTTGCCCTCGGCCAGCAGGTTGCCGCCATTGGCGTACATCCAGGACGTCCAGCTGCCCCACAGCCGCGCCACCCAGTCCCAGCCGACCACGCCGCCACCGATGCCGGTGATCTTCTTGGCGATCACGGTGAAGTCGTCCTTGGTCCAGTCGCCCGCGGGGCGCGCGATGCCGGCCTTGTCGAACAGGGACGTGCTGTAGAACATGTTGCCGGCGTTGAAGTCCGTGGGCAGCTCGTAGAGGTGACCCTGGTACATCATCGCCTCGACGAGCGCCGGGTGGACGTCGGCGAAGAACGGCTTGAGCGTGGCGGCGTCCTTCTTGACGTAGCTGTCCAGCGGCTCGGCCAGGCCCTTGGAGGCGAACAGCTGCAGGCCCTCGGTCGCCACGGTCGCGATGTCAGGGGCGTTTCCGGCCGCGATCTGGGTCAGCAGCTTGCTGAAGAAGTCGTTCCAGTCCGTGCCCGTGGTCCCGGTGAACTTGACCTTCACCCCGGGGTGCGCCTTCTCGAAGGCGGCGCCGACCGCGGCCTGCACCTGATTCGCCGCCTGCTGCGTGCCGAAGAACGCCACATTCAGCGTCTTCGTGCCTGACGAGGAGGACGAGGAGGAACCGGATGAACACGCGGCGGACAGCCCGCCGATGCCGGCCGCAAGGCCCGTCGCTGCCCCGGCGCGTAGCACCGAGCGGCGGCTGAACGCCCCGCTCAGCGCCTGTGACGTCGTCGTCATAGCTTGTATCCTTTTCGGGTCACTGAGACTGACAGGGGTGACGACCGATTGCCGCGGTCGCCTGTCTTCGCGGTGCAGTTGCGTGGACCGCCGTCTACGGCTTCGCGGCCGTGGACGGCGGAGCCACCGAGTCGCGCCGAACCACCGGGCACGGAAGCAACTCGGGTTCGACCGGGCCGTGCGGACCGGCCTCGCCCAGCGACAGGAGCAGGGCGATAGCCCGCGCGCCCATCTCGTAGTGGGGCAGTTCGACCGTGGTCAGCGGTGGGACCAGGCCCTCGCAGATCAACTCCTGGTTGTCGAATCCGATCACGGACAGGTCCCGCGGGATCGACAAGTCCAGTTCGGCAGCGGCGCGGTAAGCGCCCATTGCCATTCGGTCATTGAAGCAGAACAGGGCGGTCGGCCGGTCCTGGTGCTCCAGCAGCCGGCGCGCGGCGAGGTAACCGCCGGAGGTGTCGCACGTGTCCGCGGTGACTAGACCCTGGTCGAACGGGATGTCCGCCTCGGCCAGCGCGCGACGGTAGCCCTCAAGGCGTCCGTGCGTGGCCGGTATGTCCTCGGTGTCGGTGACGAACGCGATCCGGCGGTGGCCGTGATCGATAAGCTCGCGCACCGCCGTATAGCCGCCGAGCACTTCGTCGGGCACGACAGAGGGCGCCGAGCGGTCGTGCGACTGCGCGTCCAGCAGCACCGTGGGCACTGCGCGCAGCTCGGCGGGTACCGGGATGATCTGGTGCGACATGGTCGCGTAGAGCACGCCGTCCACCTGACGCTGCAGCAGCACCTCGATCTCGCGCTGTTCGAGTTCGCGATCGCCACCGGTGTTCAGCATGAGCAGGAAGAAGCCCTGCTCCGCCGCGGCCGCCTGGGCACCGAGGATGATCTTCCCCGCGAACGGTGTCGTGGAGATGTAGTCACTGACGAACCCGATCGTGTTCGACCGGCGCAGCCGCAGTCCGCGGGCAAGTCCGTTCGGGGCGTAGCCGAGGCGGCCAGCGGCCTCCAGCACCCGCTGCCGCGTGTCCGGACTGATCCGCTTGCCCTCGACCTCGTTGAGGATGTGCGAGACGGTCGTGACCGATACGCCGGCCGCAGCCGCCACGTCCTTGATCACTGCCCGCTTCGCCATCGCCTGCCCAATCGATTTGTCATGGCGCCAAATCGTTTTGGCACCTCGTGTCGAGAAGCATGCGTCGCCACCCCCGGGCTTGTCAACGACTCGTTGCGAATCCGTGTCCAGGAGCTACCACACGATGCCGATTCCTCCGACGGCATGACTCCGAGCCCGGGCAGCGAAGCCGACCGGGCTCGGAGGATGCGGGCGCTGCGCGCGCGACGTAGATGCGCGCGACGTTCGCGATCAGTCGTAGACGTTGAACTCTGCGATGGACCACCAGTTGCCGGAGCTGCCGGTGTCAACCACCTTGACGTAGCGGGCCGTCTGCGTCGCGAACGACGCCACTTCGACGGGCTGGCCCGACGTTATGGAAGCGACCGTCGTCCATGTGCTTCCATCTGGCGACACCTCCACGTCCGCGCTTCGCGCATAGTCAGTGGTGCTGCTCCCCGAATCGAGGACGACCGTATCGAAGGTCTCGGCCTGCCCCATGTCCACTTCCACCCACTGGCCCGGGGCCTGCCCGGCTCCCGAGCTGTAGCGGGTGCTGAGGTCACCGTCGAGCATGTTCGCCAGCGCGTCGTTGGGCCACGGGCTTGTATTCGATGCCGTCGCGCTCCAGCCGGTTCTCGATAGCGGAGTGCCGTAGACGGGGGTGGCGGATCCACCCACGTAGACGTTGAACTCGGCGATCGACCACCAGTTGCCGGAGCTGCTGTTGTTGATCACCTTGATGTAGCGGGCGGTCTGCGTCGGGAAGGTGACCGCTTCGATTTGCTGGCCGTCCGAGGTGACGGAAGCAACCTTCGTCCAGTTGGTCCCATCGGACGACACGTCGATGTCCGCGCTTCGCGCATAGTCACCGGTGCTGCTACCCGAATCAAGCGCGACCGTGTCGAAGGTCTGTGCTTGCCCCATGTCCACCTGCACTGACATGCCGGGGGTCTGCCCTGTTCCGGAGCTGTAGCGGGTGTCGGTGTCGCCGTCGAGCATGTTCGCGAGCACGTCGGTGGCGTACGGGCTCAGGTTGGACGCTGTCGCGGTCCAGCCGGTGCGGGGTAGCGGAGTGCCGAGGCCGTTGACGGTGAACGTTGATTCGCCAGCGGTCTGCCCGCCGGCTCCATTCACGGAGACCTTGTACGTGCCGGACGGGAGCCCTGCCGGGACATACGCGCTGATGCTGGTGTCCGACCAGCTGGCGATGTCGGCGTGGGTGCCTCCGAAATACACGGTGCCCAGACCCTGGGTCGCACCGAAGTGAGAACCGGTGATGGTGAACTTGTAGCCCGGGATGCCGGTGGTCGGCGTGAAGCTCCCAAGGGTCGGCGTCGGGTAGCTCGACAGCCTTGTGGTCGTGAACATCGCCGATGTCCCGCCGGGCAGCGTGTACGTGTACTTGCCGTCGGGGGAAATCGGGAAGGTCCGGGTGTGCGTGGTGCCGTTGTACACGACGGCGACGTTCGTTCCGTCCGAGCCGGTCCACTTCTGTACCTGGAGCCCTCGCGGCACTGTGGTCGGAGCTTGGATCGTGCCGGTTTCGCCCGCCGCTCCGTACACGTTGATCTCACCGATGGACCAGTGGAAGAAGAACGAGGGCGCGGTACTCAGGATGCGTATGTACTGCGCTGTCTGCGGCGGGAAGGTGATCGTCGTCTTGCCGAAGGCACCGCTGCCGTTTGCGATCGCGCTCCCCCAGTTGACGCCGTCGTTCGACACGTACACCTGGTACTGGAAGACGGAGTCGAAAGCGTTCTGCGCCGTATTGTCGAGCACGATCTGGCTGAAGCTGGTGGGGCTGCCCAGATTGACCTGGAACCAGTCGCCGCTCTTCATCTTGATCGCGGTGCGCCATCGAGTACTGAGGTCGCCGTCGACGGCGTTCGCCGCTGGATCGCCCAACTGACTCGAGGAGGAGGAGAGCGTCCATCCGCTGCGGCTCAGCGCCGTTCCCGGAGTCTGAATGGAGGCGCCGACCGGAAGGGAGTACGTGGTCAGGTTGCTGCCGGTGACGATGGAGTTCTGGAGGGGCAGCAGCTGCGGGTCGTAGGTGACGCTCTGCGGACCGGATTCCGAGGCGAATGTGAAGTCGTGCGTGGGATCCGCGACATTGGCGGCCGCGGCCACCGTGCCGGGCTGTGAGGGCCCTGAGTAGGTGAAGGTGACGGCGTCGCCTGCGTTCAGCGTGTAGTTGAAGGACTGGGTCCCGTCCACGACGCTGATGCTCTGTGCGGAGCTCGAATCGTTGTACGCGACCAGGACTTTTGAGCCGTCCGGGTTCTGGAACGCGACGTCGTCGATGCTGCCGGCGCCGAAGGTGTTCGAGTAGATCCGGTGCGCTCCGGGCTTGACGAATTTGGTGACCTGCGCGAGCGCGAAGTAGTCCGGGTTGTAGGTGACGGCTCCGCTGGTCGGATCGATGGTCACCAGACCGCGGCATTCACCGATGCCGTTGGTGTCGCTGTTGAGCGGGCCCATGGCGGGGTCGAGTGCGATGTTCCACAGCATCGCGCCGTTGGCGTAGTTGCGCGTGGTGTCGATGATCCACGTGTCGAGCGCGTCGTGGAAATCCACCTGCTGGTTAGGCTGCCATACGCCGCCGGTGGCTTCCGTGAGGTAGATCTGCTTGCTCGGGTAGTCATTGTGGGTCAGCGTCTGGTAGATCGGGGTGCCGCTGTAGATGTGGAACCCGGCTCCGACGACGTCATTGGCCGTAGTCGGATCGTTGTAGATCGACTCGGGGTACGAGGGTTCATCCCAGTTGTGGTCCCACGCGAGGATGTCCGTCTTTGAGATGTGGTTCGCCGCGAACGCCTGGCCCATCTGCTGGACCAGCTTGGTTTCCTGGCCAGGCGTCAGGTACATACCGGGCCAGGTCGGTGCGTTGAGCGGCTCATTCTGCGGCGTGACGTAGGAGATCGGCACGCCGGCCTTGCCGTAAGCCTGGATGTACTTGACGAAGTAGTCGGCGAGCGCCGCGTAGTCCGAGTCGAGCAGCGTGCCCCCGATCATCGAACCGGAGGTCTTCATCCAGCCCGGCGGGCTCCACGGAGTCGAGGTGACCTTGACGTTGGAGTTGAGGGCGAGAGCCTGCTTGAGCTCCGGAATGACGTACGAGACATCGTGCTGGATGGAGAACTTCGCTAGCGTCGGGTCCGTCTGACCCGCCGGCAGATCGTCGTAGGAGTAGTTCCCGGTCGCAGTGAAGTCCGTGGCGCCCATGGGCGAACGGACCATGCTCAGGCCGATGCCCGCGGAGGGGCTGAACAGGTTCTTCATCAGGGTATTGCGGCTGCTCGTCGGCAGCTGGTTGATGAGGTAGGCCGAGGAGTCGGTCAGCGCCGCACCGAAGCCGGTGATCTGCTGATACTTGACGCGGCTGTCGACCTTGATCGTGAGCGGGTTGGTCGTCTGCTGGGTTTGGAACGTAACAGCCTTTTGGTTGGACACCCACTGGTTGGTGCCGATGTCCGTGAGCCAGACCTGGACGGACGTGCCGCCGCTCGCCGCTGCTGCATGTACGGGTTGGAGCGCGGGTGCGACGGCGAGGCCCACGCTCAATGCAGTGAGCCGCACCAGCTCGCGTCTGGATTTGGGCATGCTGATTCCTCCGACGGACTTCTTGGCACGGGTTATGTGTCTACGGGTCGTATTCGATTTCGGACCGCCGGTGAGCCCGGTTCACCCGCGTCAATGGCGGCGATCGCGTCTTGCCGAGGGCCGGCCTGTCCGATGGGCGCAGCACCACGACACCTCGGTCTCGACGCACGGTCCTTTTCAGCACTGATGACAGGGCGTGCGCGCGAAACCTTGGTTACTAATTCGAGTTAGTGAAGCAGACGTTAGGCTCCCCGCCCTGATGCGTCAAGAGGCTGTTTCCAGCGAGTTACCGCGAACGTACGGGTGCCGGCGATGACCGGGTAGCTCAGGTTCCGGTACGTCCGCGGGCCGGGGCTGCCAAGGAGTCACGCATGACGAGTGGGCAGTGCACCAAGGTACGGCCAGCCGGACCGGCGGGCGCAGCCGCTGCAAGGTGCTCGGCAGCCAGCCGCCCCATCGCGTCGTACGGCAGACGTACGGTGCTCAAGGCCGGGCGGATCTCCGCGGCGAGCTGGAACTGATCGTCGTACCCCATCACCGACACGTCACCAGGCACCCGGACGCCCGCCTCCAGCAGGCCTAGGAGGGCGCCAACAGCCATCCGGTCGTTTCCGCACATGATCGCGGTCGGCAGGGGACCGCGCCGCAACAGCGTACGTACCAGGTCGTAGCCGGAATCGGCGTGGTAGTTACCAGAGAGCACGGCCCGCTCGCGTGGATTGAGACCCGCACCGCTCAGCGCATCGCGAAAGCCGCGCAACCGGGATTTGGTGGCCCACAGGCTGGGGCTACCGGTGAGGTAGGCGATGTCACGGTGCCCGAGGTCGAGCAGCGCCTGCGTGGCCTCCCGCCCGCCGCGTACCTCGTCGGGAAGGATCGCCGGGACCGGGTCATGCGGGGCGAAGCAGTTCAGCAGGATGGTCGGAACCCGACTCGCGGCGTCCGGCAGCACGATCGACCTGGTGCCGACCGCGGCGAAGATCAGAGCGTCGGCCTGCCGGTCGAGCAGGTCGACGATCAGCTGTTCGGCCTGGCGATTCGAGCCGCCGGTGTTCACCAGCAGCAGCAGATTCCCCTCACGGACACAAACTTCGTGTGCGCCCTTGATGGCGGAGGCAGCGAACTCACCGAAGTCGACGTCGTGACTGACAAAACCGATGGTCGCACTGCGTCCCTGCCGCAGCCCCTGCGCGGCGCGGTTGGGGCGGTAGTCCAGTTCGGCGACTGCTTGCAGGACCCGCCGCCGGGTCTCATCGCTGATCGTCTGCCCGGACGTCTGGTTGAGCACGAAGGAGACCGTCGCGGGCGAAACGCCGGCCAGACGCGCGACATCCACCCGGCGCGGCCTGCTCGCCGGCACTTCGGGACGTACATGGCCTGACACGCCGCAAGATTACCAGTCAGTCCACCTGGAGACTCGCCGCCGAACAGCCAACTTCGCCCGCACCGTGTCGCCGCGATCGCGCGGTGCGAGAATACGGATCCGTAACGACGCGTTGACAAGTCCTCGCGCTGCGACGCATGCTCGGTCCACCGACTGCCCAATCGATTGGGCTCCGGCTATGCGATGGGTCAAAGATGGCGAAGCGGGTCGGCATCAAGGATGTGGCGGCCGCGGCCGGGGTGTCGACCACGACCGTCTCTCACATCCTCAACGAGGTCGAGGGCAAGCGCATCAACGCGGAAACGCGCGAGCGCGTGCTCGAGATGGCGGCCCGGCTCGGCTACGCACCGAACGGGATCGCCCGCGGACTGCGCCTGCGGCGCTCGAACACGATCGGCTTCGTCAGCGATCACATCGCCACCACGCCGTTTGCCGGGCGCATCATCCTGGGTGCACAAGAGGCGGCAGCCAAACAGGGCCTGCTACTGCTCGTGCTCAACACCGGCGGCGACCGCGACCTGGAAAGCAGCGAGATCGAACTGCTGCTGCAGCGTCAGGTCGAAGGCGTGCTCTACGCCGCGATGTCCCACCGGATCCTGCCGGTCCCGGGCGAACTACGCGGCGTGCCCACGGTCCTGCTGGACGCGCAACCGGACGACCTGTCGGTACCCGCGGTCATCCCCGACGAGGTAGACGGCGGGTACACCGCAGTACGCGAGCTGATCAACCACGGCCACCGCCGCATCGCCTTCGCCACCAACACCGAGGACATCCCGGCCACGCACGGCCGGCTTGAGGGCTATCGTCGCGCGCTGGCCGAAGCAGGCATCCCGCTCGAGCCGGCACTCGTGACCGCAGAGTTCTGCGACACCATAGGCGGTTACGCCGCCTCCCGACGGCTGCTCGACGTGGCCGCCGAAGTCCGGCCGACCGCCTTGTTCTGCTTCAACGACCGGATGGCGATGGGCGCCTACCGCGCTGCCGCCGAGCTGGGCCTCGCGATTCCGCACGACCTGTCCGTGATCGGCTTCGACAATCAGGAGCTGATCTGCGAGGGCCTGGTGCCCACACTGAGCACCGTCGAACTGCCGCACTACGCGATGGGCGCACGGGCCGTGGCGCTGCTGCTCTCGCAGACCACGAACATGACTAAATCCGGACTGCTTACCGACCCGATCGAACCCGAACTGTTGCCGTGCCCCTTGGTGCGGCGCTCCTCCGTGGCCCCACCGACCGGATAATTCCAGATCACCGGTCGACGGGATCATGCGAGCGTCTGATCCCCCAAGTTTGGCAGCGAGGCTGGCACAGTTTGGCAACTGCTCTTCATCAGCGGGTTCGGCTCAGCCAGCAGCCGACAGCACCGCGATAACGTCGCAAAAGCCTGACAGCCCTGTCCTGCTTCACGCCCGGTCTTGACCGCCTATTGGCCGCGGACGATACCGTGACGCGCTCAATCGTAGCCCTGAGGATCGTTCCATCCGGGTGTGCTCCTTCGAAACCACAGGTCACGAGGCCGACCCAAATCACATGTCGGCGACCGAGTGTAACTCTGCTACCCCAAGTGGGCAGCGTGCCAACCCTAACAAATCGCAGGGCTCGATAAAAAGTGAAAGACCAGGTCAGACGATGTCTGGCCTGGTCTTAACCTGGTAGCCCCGACGGGATTCGAACCCGCGCTACTGCCTTGAGAGGGTAGCTTGTTGATCGCTATTTCCGCATGTCAGCGTGCCATTCGCGACACGACCGAGACAGTTGGCCGCCCTTTGGCCGCGCGTTGATGCATGACGCTGGTACCTGCGCCCGTCGCGTTTCGAAGTGTGCAACGAGCTGCAGTCGTTCGTAGACCATCCACCGGATTGTTCACCCAGTACGTCGAGATGAGACGGCTCCTGCAACAGCACTTTGCGCAGCGCGGCATCACCACCGCACTCCTGCGCGGGCAGACCCCGGTGCACCGCAGACAGGAGCTGGTCGACGCGTTCCAGGCCGGGAAGGTGCCGGTGTTCCTGCTCTCACTCAAGGCCGCGGGCGTCGAGCTGAACCTCACCCGCGCCGGGCACGTCGTGCACTACGGCCGCTGCTGGAACCCTGCAGTCGAGGAACAAGCGACCAACCGCGCCTACCGGATCGGCCAGAGCCAGCCGATCCAGGTCCACCGGCTCATCGCCGAGGGCACCGCCGAGGACCGCATCGCCAAGACCCTGGCCGCCAAGCGCGAGCTCGCAAATAGCGTGCTGGCCTCCGGCGAGGCGGCGTTCACCGAACTGTCCAACGCCGAACTGGCCGAGCTGGCGGCCCTGCGAGAGACAGAACACTGATGCCCCGCGCGAAGAAGGCCGGCGCCGACCCGCACGCGAGAACCTTTCCGGCTCTGCCCCGTCGCCGGGAAGCCGAGGGGCCTTCGCCTCGTGCTGGTGGGGCGCGGAATGGATCGCCGCGCTCGAAGAGACCTGCATGGGCTCGGGAAGACTCTCGCGGGGGCGCACCTACGCGCGCCGTGGCGCGGTTGGCGAGATCACAGTCACATCGGGGAAGATCTCGGCGAAGGTCCACGGCAGCTAGCCGCGACCGTACACCTCCTGAGTGCGCGTCCTCGACGACGAACAGTGGGACCGGCTCCTGGACACCGCCCGCCGCCGAACTTGCCCGAGCCCGAGCCTTGCTGGAAGCCGGCTGGAACGACGAGACACCGCCCATACCCACGACCTGGCGCAACCGGTGGACCTTCGCCGAGCAGGACGCACAGCTGCGCTACGGACGCGACGGCCGCTGGCACCCTTACCGCCAGCGCGACGGCGGATGGTGGCCGGACGGAGGCCCGGCCACGACCCGACCGATGTCCTAGCCGCACTGCTATGACATTCAACCCTGCGTGATCCCGCTGACTAATCGGTTGTCACACCTTGGAGCCAGCGGGAATGTCGAGACCGGTTATTTCGCGAGGGAATGAGCGAATCCCATCACCGCCGCCAAGCAGCTGGCCGTGGCGGTCTCCGGCGATACCCTGTGACTGGTCGCCCTACAACCAACCAGGGCACTGCAACGAGCCCGGCTGCCGCGGCGCTGGCGTTGCCTTACAGCGATGACTTCGGTACCGAGCCGGTGAGCAGTCAACTGCGATACCTGGGCACGATGGGACGCACGCTCGACGTGCAGCCGTGCGCAGCGGGTCGCTCTGGGCATTGCGTACGGCCTCAGCACCCTCACCGACACCACCTGCTCGAGCTGTGGACCTGTGACAGCGACAGCAGCCAGATATGGACCCGGAACTCAAGCCTGACTTCCGTCCCTGATCCGCCGGCAGGCTCGGATCCGCTCACGGCCCTGGGCCGTTGACCCTGTGGGCGCTCACACAATTGGGCGAGCGCCGTTCGGCATGCACAATGTCCGGTCTGCCGCTCGACCGGCCCCTCGAGCGCTGCGCCCGGTTGGGTTCGGCGTCGGCCCGGGATACGTTGCAGCGCACCGGTGCACGCGTCCGCGTGCCTTGACTCGTCATACGCCGACGATCGCCGATGCGCTGGGCCTTTGGTGGGCTGCGGCGGGATGGGGATCGGGCGCGGGCGGGAGCCATGGCGCGTGCCCGCATAATGCTGCCAGCTCGAAGAGGCGGGCGACCGCGAGGGATGCAGCGGCCACGCGCACGCTGCCGCCGGCTGCCGCGACGTGTTGGCAAAAGGCGCGCAAGGTGCGCAGTCCGGCGCAGTCGATGAAGGTGACCTGGGAGAGGTCCAGCAGAATCGGCTCGCTCGCGGAGCCGGCGAGCATCCGCAGTCGCAACAGCAGATCCCCGGCGGTAGCCAAGTCGACCTCGCCGCGCACAGTGATCATGTGTGCATGCTCGTCATGTCGGGAGAAATAAACGTCCATACACGGCCTCACGCTTCGGGAAGACGGAGCACCGAGTGCGTGATGCGCTTGCGGCCGATTGTGTACGGGCTGCTCACTGCAACGCATCCTGCGCCGGGCAATCGCGGCGCCGGGGTCCGGAGCGTCATGGGCTACCTTGACAATACTCGAAATTACCCGGAGCGGAACCCGGACTGACCGGCCACGGAGCACCGCCGGTCGGCCGTTGCGGATCCTGGCACTGTGATCGGGGCGCTGAACCTGTTCTGCGCCCGACCCGGCGCGCTCAGCGACGCGGACGTGCGCACCGGGCAAGCCCTGGCCGACGTGGCCACTATCGGCATCCTGGCCCAGCGCAGTGCGCAGCAGGCCGAGCTGCTCACCACGCAGCTGCAGCAGGCCCTCGACAGCCGGGTCACTATCGAGCAGGCCAAGGGCGTACTGGCCGAACGCCGCCAGATCACCGTCGACGCGGCCTTCGCCCTGCTGCGCGCTTACGCCCGCAACAACAACCTGCACCTATCCGATCTCGCCCGGCAGGTCGCCGACGGCTCCAGCACAGCCACCGAACTGCTCTCCGGTCCACAGGCGGCACACACCGACGCTCGGGGGCTGGAACGGGCCTGATCGCCGCATAGAATTCAGGCCCATAACACCTCCGCCTCCGTGCATCGGCGGCCTACTGCCTCGGCCCGACGCGATCAGGATCGGGCATGGCGACGGCCGCCGCCATCCGCAGCGGTGCGCGGGGCGCGGTGGGCGCCGGCTGCGGGGGCGTCGGGGACGCGGCGGCGCTTTCGCGGGCCAGGAACGCGCCGAGTTCGGCGATGGTGGTCATCAGCGGCGCGGGGAAGACCACGGTGGTGTTCTTGTCCACGCCGATCTCCACCAGGCTCTGCAGGTTGCGCAGCTGCAAGGCGAGGGGGTGGGCCATCATGGTGTCCGAGGCGTCGCCGAGGGCCGCGGCGGCCAGCGACTCGCCCTCCGCGTTGATGATCTTCGCTCTCTTCTCCCGCTCGGCCTCGGCCTGGCGGGCCATCGCGCGTTTCATGCTCTCGGGCAGCTGGATGTCCTTGAGTTCGACCAAGGTGACCTCCACGCCCCAGTCCACGGTCGTCACATCCAGGATCTGGCGGATGTCCAGGTTGATCCGATCGGTCTCGGACAGGGTCTCGTCCAGGGTGTGGCGGCCGACGACCTTGCGCAGGGTGGTCTGGGCGATCTGGTTGGTCGCGGCGTGCACGTTCTCGATGGCCACGACCGACTTGACGGCGTCCACGACGCGGAAGTAGGCGACCGCGGAGACGTCCACGCTGACGTTGTCGCGGGTGATGATCCCCTGGGACTGGATCGGCATCGTGACGATCCGCAGCGAGACGCGGTGCAGCACGTCGACGAACGGGACGATCAGCCGGAAGCCCGGGGGCCGCGGACCGAGCACCCGCCCGAGCCGGAAGACCACGCCCTGCTCGTACTGCTTGATGATCTTCACGGAGAGCGCGGCAGCGAGCAGGCACAGCAGCACGAAGACGACGATGACGGTGATCAAAATACCCATGGCTATGCTCCAGGAGCGCAGTTCGGCTTACAAGGGTCGGTGACGGGGTGGGACGCGGTTCATGGCTCGAGGACGCGCCCGCCGTCGGTCTCCCAGACGGCCGCGGGCAGTGGGTCCGGCAGGCCGATGCGTGCCGCCGCCGAGGGTGGCTCACCGTTCGCCCGCTCGATCATCCCGAGGGCACGAAGCAGGTCGCCGCCGAGTCGCGCGAGGGCCAGAACGCGCTGTGCGACCCGCGGGTCGGTGTGCGGGGGGATGACCACCAGTTCGGTGCGCTTCGCACCGGAGGTGTCGGCGAGGCTGACCGACGCGGCCGGCTGTTGCGCGCAACCCTCAAGGGTCACCGGGCGGCCGGGTCCCGCCAGTGCGCGCGGCGCAGGGTTCCACGCGGCCGGGTCATAGGTGACCTGCGCGACGTCATGCCCTGCGCGGCTCAACTCGGCCAGCAGAGGGGGCAGTTCAATGCTCAGATCGAGCGAGCGCGGCCACCATCCGCCGTCGATGAACCCGTCGGCCACCGAGGGATCTCGTCGCCGCAGCCGCAACCCCGCCGACGCTCTCGATGCGGGTCGTGCTGGAGGGGCGTGCGCGATATCGGAGAAGTCGAGGGTTGTCATGGTGCGCCGTTCCGGGCCCTTCAGGGCCGGTTGCCGTTCGCCAGGGGCGAGGCCGGCTTGGAAGCCGTCGTGCGAAATACCCTCGGTGAAACCGATACTACGCCGGATTACCTGGACCGGCGGCCCGTGCGCTCAGCGGAGGCGGTATCGGCGCCAGTCCAGTCGTCGCAGTCCGGGAGCGGCCGACCGGCCCAACCCGGCGCGGCCTGCGGTATCGGCCCTGTTGCCCGTGCCGGAAGGAGCGCATACTGGGTAGTGCAGCACTCACTTCATGCAGTCGACCGAGTTTCGATTAGGTCTAGACCATACGCCGGTCTCGATCCCCGCCTCGCTGCTCTTCCCGTTTTTGCGAGGTGGATCCG
>Ga0134128_10005995_pt1 | contig 14722 bp, 8 predicted proteins | sample KB31754_FD_96462 | JGI IMG/M metagenome (GOLD analysis project Ga0134128, IMG submission 96462) | Terrestrial soil microbial communities with excess Nitrogen fertilizer from Kellogg Biological Station, Michigan, USA - KB3-175-4 | ecosystem: Environmental > Terrestrial > Soil > Unclassified ... | reverse complement strand
CGATAGAGCAATCCATAATCTTCAAGCGCAATATCAATTGTTGGAATTTTCTTTGTATAAGCACCAAAAATTTTATCTACACCAAAACCTTTTGACCACAGATTTTCAACAATTCCGATGGCTCCGGCATTTTCCAATGCAATTGGCAGTGTGCGGGTAGTAAACCCTGTATTTGAAATTCTTTTGCGCCAATCAGAAGTTTGCTGTTCCCTGTCATCTTTCATTTTTTGAACAGATTCTTTGGTGCCAAATTCTTCCCAGTTATCGTCGGGCCTTCCTGTCGGCTGATTCATTGAGATCATTACAAATTTCCCTTTTACAGATGGAAGCCATTTTTGAAAAGCAACAGAATCAGCGGGATCAGGAAGAATGATCACTTCGCCGGTAATTGTTTTCCCTTTTGTAGACGGGCTCCAGGCGAGCTGTGTACCTTCGAGTGTTTTGATCCAGGGAGCCACCATATCTATATGAGTAATTCCTCTTTCCCATCCCCGCCATTCGCCCCATTTTTCATTTTTGGCATCTATTCCCCAGCTTTTATATTTGTCCACAGCCCAATTGTTGGCTTGTAGCATTTTTGGACTACCTATCAATCTTGGACCAATCCCATCAAGCAATTCATGGGCAAGGGGTTCCAATTGTGAATGATTCGTTTCCTCATTAATGATGTTATTGATTATAGCAGAATCTATTTTTTGAGCAAAGGAAATATTTGCCAGAAATATGAAGGCAACAACTGCAGTTAATTTGGCTTTTTTCATATAAAAGATAATTTTGGAGTAAAAATTATTTGCTAAAATAAGTATTTCTTTTTTTGGTGCTTTCGATTTATGCTATGGAATTAATTCTTTCAAATATCGTACAAGTAATGCTTGAGAAATGGAATATAAATCCGCATTATTTCTTCCTTTACTGTACGGTTTCAATCTTATTGATACACTCTCACATAATCCACGATCATCCGTTGTGGAAAAGTAGTAGTGCCGTCGGGATTTCCGGGCCAGTTGCCTCCAACGGCTACATTCAGAATGAAAAAGAACGGTTTGTCAAAAGGATAATTTCCGTTTACATCTGTTTTATTTCCGGTAAAGTATTTTTGATTATCAACATACCATTCAATTTTTGTAGAATCCCATACAATGCTGAACACATGGAATTTCTGTGAAAAATCTTCGCCTGATAAAGTATAATTTCCGCCAATGTGGGTGCTGCCTTGTCCAACATTTCCCCAATGCATCGTTCCATAAACTTTGTTGGGTTCATGACCGAGTAATTCCATAATGTCAATTTCACCACAGGCCGGCCATGGAGTAGTGGCGATATTACTTCCCAGCATCCAGATGGCAGGCCAGATACCTTTGCCTTTTGGAAGTCGTGCCCTGATGTCCATCCTGCCATGTGTAAATTCTCTTTTTCCCATGGTTTGCAATCTTGCAGAAGTATAAGAATCCGGAGCTTCCTGCCGTGCTTCAATTACGAGATAGCCACCGGATGTGATAAAAGAATTATTGGTACTGTTGGTATAATTTTCAAGCTCATTGTTTCCCCATCCGCCGGCGCCGGTTTCATAATTCCAGGAATTTTTATCCAGGACAGTTCCATTAAATTCATCTGACCAGGTAAGAGAATATCCAGGATAGGACGAGGGAGCTGTATAGCCTGAGTTATCCACCGGAATATAAGTGCCGCTGCAAACGATCGTGCCGGTTCCTTTTCCGCTGCTGATCTTTGCATTTACCGGATTGGTTAACTGCACGTAAAATATTTTGTTTTCCTCCCGGAGGCTATCTCCTTTTACAACAACATCTATTGTTGCGGAGGTAGCTTTTGCAGGAATTTGTAACGTCCCTGATTCTTTGGTATAATCATCACCGCTGGTGTTGCCGTTAACTGTTGTATAATCAACTTTTATTTCTTTTGAAGAAGGGTTGTCAACACTTACAATAAAATGAAAGGTAGTGGGAGAGGCGATGTCTCTAACCTGCTGAATATTGTTTATTCTTATAGAAGGCATGCTTGCAGGAGCGGGATCGCCGCTATTGCTTTTACCACATGCGCTGCATAAAAAAAAGGAGCATGCAAAAAGAAAGACTTTCATTTTAAACATCTTATTATTTTTATTTTTTAAAAAATATTTTACCAGATATAAGTTCCTACTCCGCCTGCGGGAAGCGATGTAACCACCCATTTATCGTTGTAGCGGATATTAAAAGTAGCAGTGGAACCTCCATCATTTTCTACTACCAGAACTTTCTTTCCATCAGGAGTTTTAAAAGCAACGTTATTGATATTTCCGGCAGTGGTACTTGAAATTCTTACTGATCCTGCGGGAACAAATTTAGAAACATGAGCAATAATATAATAGCCGACATTGCGATTGTAAGAACTTTCAGACTGTACGGTGATAGCGCCTTTGCATGTGGTACAACCTCCCTCGGTATGGGGGCCAAACGAACCGTTGTTGGCGAGGTTCCACTCCAGTGCAACACGGCTCCAGTTGCGCATGGAGCCAATGATCACATTTTTTAAATGCCATTTTAAATCTCCTTCAAAACTTCCGGTTGAGGGAGTATACTGTTCGGTAAAATACAACGCTTTATCAGGATAAGCAGCTTTTACAGTTGACATGGCACTGATATCGCCTGCATATAAATGAAAAGCGGACCCATCAATAAATACCCTGGCAGCGGCATCGTTTAAAATAGAAACCGGATAATCAGGCCGATCACAATTATGATCATAAATAATGATCCTGGTATTCAAAGCGGCAGCCTGAAATGCAGGGCCTAAATTGTTTTTAATAAAATCAGCTTCCTGGGCGGCAGTCATTACCAGGCTTGGTGTATTATTTGGATTGAGCGGCTCATTTTGTGGAGTGATGGCATCAATGGTAATTCCCTGGGCCTTCATTGCCTGGATGTATTTTACAAAATACCGGGCATAAACTGCATAGTATTGTGGCAGTAGATTTCCACCGGTAAAACTGTTATTGTCTTTCATCCAGACCGGTGCCGACCATGGAGTTGCCAATAATTTTATATCTGGATTGATGGCTAATATTTCTTTTAATAACGGAACCAGGTTTGCCATATCCGGCTGCAGGCTAAAATGATCAAGATTTACATCAGTCTGTCCGGAAGGCATATCATCATAAGAAAAAGGAGCATCATTCAAATCAGAAGCGCCAATGCTTAAACGCAGATAACTTATTCCGATCGATCCTTCATCAGAGCCAAACAGTTCTTTTAGTAATTGCTGTTTGGCAGATGCGTTCAGTGAATTGATCACTTCTGCGCTGCCCCCGGTAAGAGTGTAGCCAAACCCATCAATGGTTTGAAATGCGGAGGTTTCATCTACCTGGATAACAGGATATTGATTAATGGAAGTGCCAAAAGAAAGAATAGCAGATTGCTTTTGCAATTTTACGCTTTCATCAGCCCTGGTAAGCCAAAAATCCATGTCATTTTTAGCGGGAGGATTCACAGGAGGCGCCGGATTATCAGGACCTTTTTTGTCTTTACAACTTATCAGAAATATCAACCCACAAAGAATCAACAGATCCTTACCGGTTCCCAGTATTGTTCTCATTATCTTATTTTGTTTTTTCACAACTTCTAAAATGAAATGAGCAGGAGCTTTTACTCCTGCTCATCAAGATTTGATCTATCCTAAAGGAGTTTCTAAAAGTACAATTAATTTGCTTTAAGAACCAGATACCATGCATTACCTGTTTCAGTTCCGCGAACCCTTAATTTCATACTGGTTGGAGTAATTGAAAGAATTTCATATTCCTTCTGTACGGCACCATAGCCAATATAAGTATTATTTCCGGCCAGCAGGATTGCTGTTTTAGTTGATGGAGCGGATGCGGCAATACCAGAACCTGAAGGAACAAAACTAAATGTTGAAGTTCCGCCTGCATAATCATAACAGCCTTCAGCACCGGAAGCGGGAATTCCCGGAAGACCACCTGCAAGTGAGCCTGTTTTCGTGAATGCGCCTGTCGGGCTTGCTACTTTAAGTGAGTAAGTTCCGGAAGCAGCATCTTTGGAAAAAGTGAAAGTAGCTGTATAAAAACAATTGCAGCAACTAACTTTTTCATTTGGAGCAGCGGACCACCATTCAGGAGTTACAGAAGCAGGGCTCCACGGACCAACTCCAAAATGAGCAGGAACATCTTTATTTACGCTCCAGGTTTTTGAACCGGTCCCAACAAGATCATTTACAATTTCGGCATCAGGAGTGAAGTCACTTCTTAGCTGGATGTCTTTTGTAACTGTAGTGGCAGAGGCACCTTTTCCGTAAGCAACAACAGTGATCCTGTATTTATTAACTCCTATTGAAGTGTATTTTTTTGTGGTTTCACCTGTTGTAAGTAATTCAGGTGAAACACCGTCTGCTGCATTATAATCAATATAATAAGCCAAAACATTGTTGCCTGAAAGTTTGATATCAACGTCACCTGATCCGTCACCATCAGGATGATTGGCATCCTGGCCAATAATAGTTGCGTTGATCACAATATTGGAAGGAGCTGTAAGATCACCCATGTGAATTTCCTGTTTTTTACAACTGCTCATCACCCCTGTAAAAAGGATGAAGTAGAAAAAATATTTTAAAAAGCGTGTCATATACGAGTATTTTATTTTTTTATTACTGGATTAATTGGTGAGCCTGAAATTATCAAGATAGATAACAGCACCTTGTCCACCTGTGCCGGTGCCTTCATAAGCATCATTAAATCTTAAAACAAGCTGTTTGAAAGTTTCATTAGCCGGAATCGCAGCAATGGTTCCATAATCAAATACCAATTCTTCCCATTCGCCTGATTTGGTAATCGGAGCTTTTAAAACAGCAATACCGTTGCTGATACTGCTTCCGTTCTCTAATTCCACGTTCAGTTTTTTTCCTATCAAAGCTGTATCAGGATTATAAACCCACACTTTTATCTTCTTTCCTACAGACATGTCGATAGGATTATCCAAGGGGCTATAAGTTCCACTCCAGCCTTGTAAACCCCTGGTAAATTTTCCAACTTTATCAGTCGTATTAATTCCTGCTGATTTTGGATTATCAACTGTTTCAAATTTTTGATTATCACCAAAAGTTCCAAAGAAATAGTTTATATATTTTTCTTCGAAAGTTATCGGTAACCCAAACTTATCAAAGATTGTTACGGGAGTAACTTTTTGAGAAGTGGCAGCGCCGCCGCTTAATGCCACCACTTTTATATTATAATCGCCGGAAGTAGCATAGGTATGTGTTATTTCTACACCTGCTGCCAGCTTCGTTCCTGTTTCATTAGCTACATCACCAAAATATACAAGAAAACCAGCGGCATACTGTGCAGTAGCGCTCACCTTTAAATCATGTACAGCAGACGAAGTGGTAACTACAATATTTTCCGGAGCCCTGTAAGTAACTTCCAAAGGATAGGTTGTAGTTGTTTCTTTTCCTGACAGGCTTTTTGCTGTAATGGTAACGGTATATTTTCCTTCAGGATATGAATGAGTTGCAAAATGTCCCGGCTTTACATCAGTGGTTGCATTGGCGCCTGTGCCATCACCAAAATTGATGTTGAAAGACGAAGCTCCTTCGGCAGTTGGCGTGATGGTTACATTACCCGAATTATCATTGCTGATATCAAAGATCTTATCGGGATTTTTAGTAGCAGCTGAGTTTAAGAATGACAGATCCTGGTCTATTCCATCTTTTTTAGAACATCCTGTTGAGCAAATTAATAAAGCCGCAAGGACGTATATTAAACTTAATTTCTTCATAACAAATTAATTTTAGTAGTTAGGATTTTGAACTAATTTGGTTCCTTGTAATTCTCTGAATGGGATTGGAAAGATTTCGTTTTTCCCGGCAACGAATCCCCGGCTTCCCAATTTTGCAGCAGCATCTCCCCAGCGAACCAGGTCAAAAAAGCGATGGCCTTCGCCTGCAAGTTCAAGCCTTCTTTCAGTTTTGATGGCTGACATTGATACCGGTACAGAAGGTAATCCAACTCTTGCGCGAACTGCGTCAAGTAATGCCTGGGCTCTTGATCCTGTGGCGCCTAAAGCTTCTGCTTCCATCAGGTAAGTATCTGCAAGGCGGATGATGTAATCATCCTGCTGATAATTTAATTCTACAGTTCCGCCACCTTTTCTGATATCAGAAGATCTTGGTATAAATTTATTCAGAAAATAACCTGTATTTTGATAACCGGCGATGTAATCTGCTTTACCGGCAGTTTTCAAACTGTTCATATCCAGAACTGTTGCACTGTAACGCGGATCATTTTTGATGAGATCAATAAAATCCTGGGTAAACACATTGAAACTCCATCCCGATGGAATATCAGGTGCGTCAGAACCTGCCGTTTTGGAATAACTGCGAGGGCCAACCATTTGATTTACAGAATTTCCTTCATCTGCCCCGCTTCCCCAGAAACCCCAGTCTGCATTTGACTGATCTGTATGACGGGCAACAAGAATTCCTTCGGTATTTGGTTTGTTCGTAAACACCCACAAGTCAGCGAAATTGCTCAAGAGGTGATTACCATATTGATTACTTTGACCCGGTGTTCCATTTACCTCGGCAAGCTGTGCAGCAGCAAGTGCATTTTTATTTTCATAGAGGTAAACTTTTCCAAGCATTGCCTGTCCCGCTCCTTTTGTAAAGCGTCCTTCTTCAGTAGCAGTATTTCCTAAAATTCCGGGAAGGTCAGGGATAGCTTCTGTAAGATCTTTTTCTATCTGAGCATAAACTTCTTCAGGTTTTGCCTGCACCACATCATACATATTGGAAGTGTTCAATGGTTCCAAAATCAATGGAACGTTTTTGAACATTCTCACCAGGTTAAAATAGCAGGTAGCACGCAAAGCCTTTGCCTCGGCAGTAAAGCGTGCTTTCAAGGCATCATCCATTTTAATATCCGGTAGTTTTGATAATAGTACATTTGCCCTGAAAATTCCCTGGTAATGATCATTCCAGAAGCTTGCAGGCATGATGTTGGAATTCAAAGTATAATTTGAAAATCCCTGGATACCTGCTCCGTCTGAAGCTCCACCGCCGCCGGCAAAGTTGTCATCAGAACCGGCATTCATCATAGTGATCATATTTTCAAAACCGCCGGCATTTTTGCGTAACACGTCATAAACACCTACCAAAGCGCTATATGCCTGTTCAGGAGTAGAATAATAATTTTGTGAAAGGAACTGTCCTCTCGGCTGTAACGTGATAAAATCTTTTTTACACGATCCTAAAACGACTACAGAACTGAAAGCCAGTAAAGCAATTTTTATTTGCATATTTTTCATAATCTGATAGTTTTAATAATTTTAAAATTGAATTTGAACGCCACCTATAAATGAACGTGCCTGGGGATATTGACCTTTATCTATTCCGAAAACACCTCCGCCTACTTCAGGATCGTAACCATCGTAACCGGTAATGGTAAACAGATTTTCAGAAGTTACATACACACGGAATCTTGTCAAACCGGTGTTTCTAAATAATTTCTCAGGTAAAGTGTAGCCAAGCTGAACTAATTTCATTCTCAGGTAATCACCTTTTTCAAGATAAAAATCAGACATGTTGGAGAAATTGCCATTGGGATCATTGCTCACCAATCTTGGATAGTCATTTGAAGTTCCTTCTCCTGTCCAACGTCCCATTGCTTTAGTCTGGAAGTTAGAATTGCTGATATCCAATCTGCGCAATCCCTGGAAGATCTTATTGCCTGCAGCTCCCTGAGCGAATGCCATGAAATCAAAGTTTTTATAAGTAAGGTTGACAGTAAGACCAAAAGTATATTTTGGAATGTTGCTTCCCAGGAAAGTCTTATCAGCTTCTGTGATGGCGCCATCTCCATTGGTATCCTGCCAGCGGAAGTCACCCGGACGTGCGTTAGGCTGAATTGGTTTGCCGTCTTTGCTGTAAGCAGTGATCGCTGCTTCATTTTGAAAAATTCCTTGAGTTTTATAGCCATAAAAAACGTTATAGGGCTGACCAACCTGGATCCGGGTAGTAGCACCCATAGATTGAAACGCTGCATCCCCTGCAATATAATCTGCATCAGCAGCTACATAAGTTACTTCATTTTTAAGATAGCTGAAGTTTCCATTTACACCGAGATTAAATTCTCCTAAACGTTTGTGGTATCCTAATTCTACCTCGATACCATTATTTTTCATATCTGCAATATTAGCCCAGGGCTGATTTGAAACTCCCACATAACCAGGAATTGTTACAGGACGGAGAATTCCGGTGGTTTTCTTAATGTAGTAATCGATAGTAAGGTTCAGGGCATTTAAGATCACTGCATCAAAACCAATGTTGGTTTGAGCAGTTGTTTCCCAGTGAAGAAATGGATTGTCTAAAGTAGTTTGGGCATATCCTGTAGTTACAGCTCCTGAAGTTCCAACAGGATAGTTATAACCACCACTGATAGTAGAGATATAACGGAAATCAGCAAGATTGTCATTTCCAACCACACCATAACCGCCGCGAAGTTTCAGGGAATTTACGATTTGATTATATCCCCAGAAGTTCTCTTTATTAATATTCCAGCCAACCGAGAATGAAGGGAAATATCCATATTTTTTATCCGGACCAAAACGGGTACTACCATCCTGGCGGATAATTCCTGTGAAGAGGTATTTATCCATGTATGAATAGTTTACCCTTGAGAATAAAGAAGTGATCTTATGTTGTGTAAAGTCAGATCCGCCAACTTCCCTGTCAGAAGTAGGGATGTCAAAATTGAAAGATGCGTCTTTATAACTTGTGACGGGTAAATTATGAATGGTAATGTAAGTGCTGTTGCCAATATTTTCGACATAGCTACCCTGACCTGCCAAAACAGTAAGATTGTGGTCTCCGAACAATTTGTGATATGTGATCGTATTTTCAACATTCCAGCCAAAGCCTTTGTTGGTTCCGCGGCCATAACTGTTGTTCAATGTCTGGTTGGTGGCATTCAGGTAAAATACCGGCGTATATCCTTCATTTCCCCAGTAAGATAGTTTGGAGCCAACAGCAGAACGAACTTTAATATCTTTTGTTATTGCGGCTTCAAGATATGCATTACCAATAATGTCATCTGACCAGTTAAAGCCTCCCATACGAGTTTTAATATAAGCCAGCGGATTGGTCATCTCCTGTCCAACTATAGAAGAAATTCCATAGGGCCTTCCCAATGCATCTTTTACGACAGGATTAACGCTGTAAGGAGCTGCGTCTGCAACGGCAGGATCTGTGATCACTAAAGGAGTGACAGGATCAAGGTTGATCGCAGAGCTAAGGGGACCTCCAAATTCACTATTGGTATTTCCCAAACCGGTGCTTTGCTGATGAGCATATCCCAGTGTTTGTCCAAAAGTGAATATTTTAGAGATATTATGAGTAGAGTTTAAACGGAAACTCTTTTTATTATAATTAGAAATGTCTGTAGCTACAATTCCCTGCTGGTTTTCGATTCCTGCTGAAAGATAAAAAGTAGATTTTTCTCCGCCGCCGCTCAGGCTGATCTCATGAGAATATCTTCTTGCATCATTATTAAAAATTACTTTTTGCCAGTCAGTACCTTTTCCCAGTGTGCTTACATCCGGAAACATAATCGGATCTCCACCCGCAACGGCTCTTTCATTCATCAAAGTGGCATATTGAGTGGCATTTAACAGGTCGAGCAATTTTGCCGGAGCTGATGTACCATAGGTACCATTGTAATTTACTGTCAATTTTCCTGCTTTACCTTTTTTGGTAGTAACCAGGATGACACCGGTTGCCGCTCTTGTTCCGTAGATAGCTGCGGAAGCAGCATCTTTCAAAACTTCTATTGATTCAATATCCGATTGATTCAGATAGCCAATTCCACCGGCATCAACTACTACACCATCCACAACCCACAAAGGATTGTTTCCACCGCCAAAAGTGGTGATACCACGTACGCGGATAGTTGATGCAGAACCAGGCTGACCCGAATTCTGCAGGATCGTCACACCTGAAACACGGCCCTGGAGCGCTTGCTCTATTCTACCGTTAGGAACGTTTGCCAGATCTTTTGCTTTTACGCTTGAAATAGCGCCTGTTACTACACTCTTTTTCTGGGAGCCATAACCTACAACCACTACTTCATCGAGATTGGTAGCAGAGCTGCTTTTCAGCGTTACGTTGGAGGCTGAATTTGCCGGTACTTCCTGCTGAACATAACCGATAGCTGAAATTACCAGGGTTGTTACCGATTCCGGAACCGAAAGGCTGAAGGTTCCATCTACATTTGTCGATGTTCCGGAAGTAGTTCCTTTTCCGATAACCGTTGCTTTTACAACAGGTTCTCCCTTCTCATCCATAACCTTTCCATGAACCGTTTTGTTTTGGGCCATCGAAGCTGAAGTGAAAAACAGACAGAGAGAAAAAATACAAAATCGTTGAAAGACTTGTTTCATACGCAGGTTTTTTTGTGTTAAGAAAATGAAAGCTTTTAAATTTTGAGTCGCAAATATAGGAGAACAAACATTTGAACCAAGAAAAATAACTACATCACTACTACATCATTTTATGTTCTTATACTTGCTCATGAGCAAAATCATCTACATCATTATTACATCATAAAAAGGAATATCTTTATTCCATGAAAATTTTCTGCTTAATCATTATTTTATTAGCCGGAGTATTTAAAAGTTCATTTTCCCAAAACACCTGGGGGCTTCCTCAAATCATTAATTATGATAAAGATGATTATAACGGGGGAAGCCAGACATGGAACATCAGCCAGGATTCCACCGGTAAAATGTATTTTGCCAATAATGAAGGCTTGATTTCATTTGATGGCAACTATTGGAAAGTATATTCCCTGCCCAACAAAACTATTGTTCGTTCGTTGGCAATTGGCCCGGGCAACAGAATTTATGTAGGAGGACAAGGTGAGATCGGATATTTTTCACCGGATATTCACGGAGTGCTTCATTATACTTCTTTAAAAACAATTATCCCTGAAGAATATAAACGGTTTGCCGATGTATGGAAGATCATTGCCATAAAAAATCATGTTTTTTTTCAGACCTCTGACAGAATATTCGAGTATGTAAATAATTCCATGAAAGTTTTTCCCGCTAAAGTTGAATGGTTGCTATTGGCTAAAGCAGGGGAGCGTCTTTTTTGCCAGGAAAAATCAACCGGACTACTTGAATTTAAAAATAATCAATGGCAACCTTTGAGAAATAATAAGCTGCTGAGAAAAGTTGTATTATCAGGAATTATCAATATCAGCCCCGATAGCCTGTTGCTGACTGCCAAGAAAAAAGGATTTTATCTTTTGCATCGTGATTCCATCAGTAAATATGATATTGAAACCATCAATATTCCCAGTGAAATTTCTATGTCTTTAAAAATGAATGAATCAGAAATGGTTGCCGGAACGCTATCAGATGGTTGTTTATTTATGGATTTTAAAGGAAATATCATTCAAAAAATCTCGGGATCTGAAGGACTGCAAAACAACAATGTACTTTGTGTTTTTTTGGACAAGGATAATAATTTGTGGGCCGGATTAAACAATGGCATCAGTTTCATAGCATATAATTCTGCGATAAAATATATAAAACCAAACAAATCCAACGAACTTTCTGGTTATTCGTCGGTTATTTTTAACCAGCAATTGTATATTGGGACCTCCGATGGCGCTTATGCAGCTCCTTTACATAACCAGAATCATGATTTTAGTTTTTGCAAAAGTGATTTCAGACACATACCAAATACTTCCGGAGAAACGTGGAAAGTGGATGAGGTAAACCAGCATTTATTGCTTGGGCTTAACGGAGGAACATTTACGATTAAAAATAATATCAGCGTTCCTGTCGCAGAAGGAACAGGTTCATGGCTCTTTGCATCTATGCCGCCAGTAATACCTTCAAAAAATATTCTTGTGGGAACCTATACAGGATTAAAAATGCTTTCCTACAATAATGACCATTTTACAGATGAGGGAAGCATAAACGGATTGTATGAATCATTTCGTTTTATTGCGATTGATAACGACAATACTATCTGGGCATCTCATCCTTACCGGGGGATTTATAAATTAGTTTTATCACCCGATCATAAAAATTTCACCTATCAATTGTACACTGAAAAAGATGGGCTTCCTTCCACACTTGAAAATTATGTTTTCAAAATAAAAGATAAAGTCGTTTTTGCAACTTCAAAAGGGATCTATGAATACAATCCGGATAAAGATTCTTTTTCGCCTTCGCCTTTTTTATCAAATGTTTTTCATGATATGGACATCCGTTATCTGAAAGAAGATAACGATGGTAATATCTGGTTTTGCAGCGGAAAAAAAATTGGTTTAGTTGATCTTAGTTCCGCTTCTGACAAAAAGCCTTTCCGAATTACCTATTTTCCTGAATTGACAGGGCAAATATTATCAGGGTTTGAAAATATTTATCCTTACAATAACGAAAATGTTTTTATTTCTTCTGAACAGGGAATTATTCATCTTAATTATGTAAAATATGCTGCTACCAAATTGCAAATAAAAGTGTTGCTGGGCCAGGTGAGGGCAATCGGCAAAAAGGACAGCCTGATATTTGGCGGCTTTTATTTTCAAAATGCAACTTCTTCATTTAAACAGGATGAAAAAGAGATCTTTCATCTGCCGGCCAGCTACAATTCATTCCATTTTGAATACAGCTCTCCAAATTATGGCTTGCAGAAGAATATTGAATATAGCTACAGGCTGAAGGGGTATGATTCTCACTGGAGTGAATGGTCACCAAAAAGTGAAAAGGATTACACCAATCTTCCGGAAGGAAAATATACCTTCTTTGTAAAAGCGCATGATAATCTTGGTCATGAGTCAGAAGTTGTTTCTTATGAATTTTACGTAAAGCCATCATGGTATAATACCGTATGGGCCTACATGGCCTATATCGTGCTTTTTATGCTGATGCTTTATCTTTTATACAAATGGCAGGAGCGGAGTTTAAAAAAGCAGCAATTAAAATTTGAGATGGAACAAAAGAGGCTGGAAGAATTACACCAGCTAAAACTGGAAAAAAGAGAGAAAGAGATCATCAAACTTCAAAATGAAAAGCTGGCGAATGAAGTGAAATTTAAAAACAAGGAATTGGCAGATGCAACAATGACCCTGGTTGAAAGAGACAGCGCACTGCTAAAAGTGAAAGATGAACTACAAAAATTATACAAGAAAACAGGTAATAATCATGATGTTAAAAAGACGTTGCTGCTTTTAAAAGATGTAGAGCAAAACAGCTCAAGCTGGGAGCAGTTTGTTACTCATTTTAATGAAGTTAATAATGATTATTTAAAGAAATTAAAGACGAGCTATCCATCTATTTCAAATAATGACATCAAAGTATGTACTTATCTTAAATTAAATCTTTCCTCAAAAGAAATTGCCCAACTAATGAACATTTCTGTTCGTGGAGTGGAAATAAGCCGTTATCGTTTAAGGAAAAAGCTTCAAATCCCATCAGGTCAAACGTTGAATGATTTCTTAAACCAAATTGCGTAAATGCTGTAACAAAGCGATCAGCAATGACTTTTTTTAAAGTTGTTTTTAATGTAATATGCAAGGGATTGGCACGTCTTTGACCGGGCTTTGAGTGGGAGTAAGAGCGAAGGATGAATAGTGTGTCCGGATCATATCACCTGAAATCCCTGCGAGTAAGGATCTTCGTCATCAATGATGATGGTATTATACCCGGTAACAATGGCCCAGCCTTCAATGCCAGGTACAATCGCCGGCTTTCCTGTATCAAATGCGTTTAAGATCTCTTCCTCAATTGTGCCAATGAATTGAGATCCAATGATGCTTTCATGTATAAAAACATCTCCTTTTTTCAGTTTGCCTTTTGCATGCCACTGAGCCATACGAGCAGAGGTGCCTGTGCCGCAAGGTGAGCGGTCAATGGCTTTGTCACCATAAAAAACCGCGTTACGGGCTGTTGAATTTTCCCGAACAGGAGTTCCGGTCCACATGATGTGACTGAGCCCGTTAATGTGCTCATTCTCCGGATGGGTAAACCGGTATTTTTCGTTCAAACGTTTACGGCATATTCTGCTCCATGCTATCAATTGATCTGCGCTGAAATGTTCAAGGCCGGGAAAATTTGGTTGCGGATCAATAATCGCATAAAAATTTCCACCATAAGCTACATCGACATTTAAGCTACCGAGGTCAGGACATTCCACTTCCAGGTTTTCGGCGGCAAGAAAAGATTTTACATTGGTAAGTTTTACCGACTTTACTTTTTTGCCTTCCTGTTTATATTCTATAACCACAAGGCCCGCAGGGGTTTCAATCCGGAGCATACCCGGAATTTTTGGTATTACCAATCCTTCTTCAATCGCAATGGTAACTGTTCCAATGGTTCCATGGCCACACATGGGCAGACAACCGCTGGTTTCGATAAACAGTACACCGGTATCATTTTGAGGATCTGCAGGAGGGTATAAAATACTTCCGCTCATCATATCGTGGCCGCGTGGTTCAAACATCAATCCTTTGCGTATCCAATCGTATTCCTGCAAAAAATGAAGGCGACGTTCCATCATACTATCACCCTGTAATAAAGGGCCACCACCGGCCACGAGGCGAACGGGATTGCCACAGGTGTGAGCATCAACACAAAAGAATTTTTTTGAAGCCATGTTTTAAATGTAAGTTTTCCTTTTTCAGGTTTGCAGTTCTTTTATAAATTTAAATAGT
>Ga0134128_10005993_pt1 | contig 14728 bp, 13 predicted proteins | sample KB31754_FD_96462 | JGI IMG/M metagenome (GOLD analysis project Ga0134128, IMG submission 96462) | Terrestrial soil microbial communities with excess Nitrogen fertilizer from Kellogg Biological Station, Michigan, USA - KB3-175-4 | ecosystem: Environmental > Terrestrial > Soil > Unclassified ... | reverse complement strand
GATTACGGTTTTGCCTACGCCTGTGTCTGTGCCTGTTACGAAGAGGGATCTAGGTTTCATGGTTGCGGGTCGGAGCGTCGGCTTGCAAAGGGCCCTCGCGGGGGACGCCGTGACAAAATCGCTCCCGGCGATTTTGTCGGGCAGCCAACCATGTGACTGCTTTCGATCCCGCGGCCCAAAGGCGGCTTTTGGCCGCTCAACGACTTGCTTTCGCACGGCGCAGGCCCTTCGGTCCAGAAGCCCCCGCCAGGGCCCTTTGCAAGCGACACTCCGGTCATGTCAGGGGGTTCACTTTCTTCGTCGGATGGCGGAGGGGGAGATTCTGACTTCGCCGTCCTGTGGGGATGCGGCGGGCTTGCCGGCGCTGCCCCATGCGGCGCCGTAGATCACCTCGTAGGTTGCGGGGAGGCGCCCGTCTTTGCGGTATGCCTCATAAGCAGTCAGGACGCGTTGCAGGTGGCTGCGGCCCAGGAGGGAGCGGGGGCGGCCTGCGGTGGCGTTGCGTGCGCCTATGCACTTCAGGTCGCGCATGAGGGACATGCCGTCGGTGTAAGTCAGTTGGGTGCGGTCGATGTCCAGCACGGGCTCTTGTAGGCCGGCACGCATCAAGGCGTCGCCTACGTCGTGGGCGTCGAGGAAGCGGTTGACGTGATTGTGGGTGTCGGCTTCGGCCCACGCACTACGCAATTCCTTCAGCGTGTCGGGGCCGAGAGTGGTGAAGGCGAAGAAGCCCTGGGGCTTCAGGACGCGGCGGACTTCGGTGAAGACTTCGAGCGGATCGCACCATTGCAGCATGAGGTTGCTGAAGATGATGTCCGCGCAGGCAGATTGGAGAGGGAGGCGGGAGGCGTCGGCGCATACGCGCTCGAAGCGGCGGAAGAGATGTTGGTGGCGGGCTGCTTGCTGGAGCATGCCGGGCGCAAGGTCGAGAGCGATTACGCGTGCGCGGCGGTAGCGGCGTTTGAGCTCTGCGGTGGCGCGGCCGGTGCCGGCGCCGAGGTCGAGGATGAGCTGCGGTTGGAAGTCGAAGGGCTCGAGGCGGCTGAGGAGCTCGTCGGCTACGCGGGACTGGAGGACGGCGGCGGCCTCGTAGGTTTGGCTCGCGCGGTCGAAGGCGGCACGCACACCGGTTTTGTCGAGTTGGAAGAAATCCGGGGAGTCCGCGGTGCTCACGGCTGCAGCAGGAAATCGCAGATGAGCGTACTGAGCTCTGGGAAGTGCGACAGGAACGGCGCGTGAGCGGCGCGGCGGATCTCCACGTAGTGGGCGTTGGGAAGAGCATTGGCCAGCGCGTGGGAAGCTGCGGGATGGATCACGCGGTCGTACTGACCGGCAATGACGAGGGCCGGAACGGTGATGTCGGCGAGCAGAGGCCGCAGGTCGTTGTCGCGCAGCAGCTCGAGGCCGCGGATCAGGGCGGCGATGTTGAGCCCGCGGAGCTCGGATGGGGCACTCGCGACGGAGCCGTGCTCGAAGAGCGCCGCGCGCAGCTGCTCGAGCGCCTCGCCGCCGTCGGCGCTGCCGCGGACCTGCAGCTCCAGGAAGTCGCTGACGGTGCGACGATAATCCGATCGCAGTCCGCCTGCCTGTGCCGCCAGCCGCTCGGCAGGCGCGCCGTGCGGCCAGTCGGGGGCAGCGATGAATTGGGGCGTGGCGGCAATCAACACGAGGCGACGTATGGGAGCGGCCGGTGCGCTTCCGGCGGGCCCGGCGCCGCGAGGGGGCTCGGCACTAAGAGGTCCGGCACCCCGAGCGGACCCGGCCGCAAGCTGCAGGGCGATCTGACTGCCGAGTGACCAGCCCAGGAGCGAATATTCGCTCGCGATCTCGTCCACGGTCTCGCGGACTTGGGCGGCCTGCTCTTCGAGTGACGAGCGCTCGGGAAGCCATGCGCTGCGGCCGTGGCCGGGCAGGTCGACGGCGATGATCCGGAACCGATCGCACAGCGCGGCCGTGAGTCCGTCCCAGATGCGCAGGTTGAGTCCCCAGCCGTGCAGGAGCACGAGCGCCGGACCGTGTCCGCGGACCTCGGTGTAGAGGCGGCTCACGACTGGGACCGCGAGGCGCAGATGCGGCTCAGCGCGTCGACCAGGCCATCGACCTGACTGTCCTGGTGACCCGCTGTAAGCGTGATGCGCAACCGCTCCGCGCCGGCAGGCACCGTGGGCGGGCGGATGGCGACAACCCAGAAGCCGGCCGCGCGCAACGCGTGTTGGGCGGCGAGCGCGGCCTCGGCGCTGCCGAGTGGAATGGGCTGGATCGGGGTCTCGGAGTCGCTGAGCGGCACGCCGGCCTGCCGCGCCGCCGCGCGAAAGCGTGTGGTCAGAGACCGGACGCGCTCCCGCCGCCAGGACTCCTCGCGCGCAATCCGCAGGGCCGCGCGGGTGGCCGCCGCGACGGGCTGCGGGAGGGCCGTGGTGTAGATGTAGGACCGGGCCCGCTGGATGAGCAGCTCGATCAGGTCCGCGGAGCCGGCGACGAAGGCGCCGAAGGATCCGAATGCTTTGCCGAGCGTGCCGACCAGCGCAGGGACTTCCTCGCAACCCAGCCCTGCAATCTCCAGTGCGCCGCGGCCCTTGGGACCCAACACCCCGATGCCGTGCGCGTCATCCACGACCAGCCACGCGGCATGGGCGCGAGCCGCTTCCGCGAGCGCCGCGAGCGGCGCGATGTCGCCGTCCATGCTGAAGACGCCATCAGTCGCCACCACAGTGGTTTGCGGTGTGCCCTCTGCGAGCAGACGGCTCGCGGCGGCCGCGTCGCAATGCGGGTAGCGCCGGAATCGCGCACCGGACAGGAGACCCGCGTCGATGAGGGACGCATGGCTCAGACGGTCGAGGAGTACCGACTCGCCGCGGCCAGCGAGCGCGGTGACCACACCGAGATTGGCCATGTACCCGGTCGAGAAAAGCAGTGCGCGAGGACGGCCGATGAATGCGGCGAGCTCTTCTTCGAGCGCGGCGTGCTCCCGCCCGTGACCGCAGATGAGATGCGAGGCGCCGCTGCCTGCGCCATAGCGCGTTGCGCACTCCATCATCGCGGTGGCGAGCGCCGGATGTGCCGCCAGCCCCAGATAGTCGTTACTGCTGAAGTCGACGAGCCGGTCGCCGCCGACGATCACTTCGGTGTGGCTACCCTTCTGCGGGTACGCGTCCACGGTCGCGCGGCGACGCCGCAGATGCTTGTGCTCGATTTCCTCGAGCGTCGGCTCAAGCAGCTGTCTCTTCATTGCGCCTGCAGTCCGGGTGACTGCTCTCCGAGGCAGAGGGCGGTGAGCCCGACTCGTTTCCTAGGAAACTCTCGGGTTTCAGGCCGAGCCGCGCCAGGAGCCTGCGATCCCGTTCGACGTCCGGGTTGCCGGTGGTCAGCAGCTTCTCGCCATAGAAGATCGAGTTCGCGCCGGCGAGGAAGCAGAGCGCCTGCAGCTCATCGCTCATCCCTTGCCGGCCGGCCGACAGCCGTACGTGCGCGCGCGGCATCATGAGCCGCGCCGCCGCGATCGTCCGCACGAAATCGAGCGGATCGACGGGCGCGGTGCCCGCGAGCGGCGTGCCCGGAACCTGCACGAGCTGGTTGATGGGGACGCTCTCAGGGTGCTGCGGGAGGTTGGCGAGCGTCATGAGGAGCTTCGCGCGGTCCGCGGACGACTCGCCCATGCCCAGGATACCGCCGCAGCAGACCTTGAGGTCCGCGGCGCGGACCGCCTCCAGTGTGTCGAGGCGGTCCTGATACGTGCGGGTGGTGATGATCTCGCCGTAGAAGTCCGGGGAGGTATCGAGGTTGTGATTGTAGTAGTCGAGGCCCGCCGCCTTCAGCTCACGCGCCTGTTCGGATGTCAGCATGCCGAGCGTGGCGCAGGTCTCGAGACCGAGCGCGCTGACTTCGCGGACCATCTGCGAGATGACGCGCATTTCCTTCGCCTTGGGCGAGCGGTATGCGGCGCCCATGCAGAACCGGGTCGCGCCTGCCTCCTTCGCGCGCACTGCCCGCTCGCGCACGGTGGCCACCTCCATCAGCTCCTCCCGCTCGAGGCCGGTGTCGTAGCGCACGCTCTGCGGGCAATAGGCGCAGTCCTCGGGGCAGGCTCCTGTCTTGATCGACAGCAGCGTGCTCATCTGCACCGTGTTGGGCTCGTGATTTTCCCGGTGCACACGCTGGGCGTGATACAGCAGATCCAGCAGCGGCAGGCCCAGGAGACCCGTCACCTGCGGCAGCGTCCAATCGTGGCGAACGGTTCCGAGATCGGTCGGGGTCATGTGCGGGGTCCTGGTGTTGCGACGGCGGGGATGTTCGCGGGCGGTGGTTCGAATGTCAACGTAGCGTTGTCGGTCTGGTATACATTAGATCAAGTTTTGATCAGTCGTGCAGCAGATGTACGGCGAGGGCCGCGGCGACCACCAGAGCGCCGATCACGGAGACGAATACGGCCGCCGCGGCGCAGTCCTTGACGATTCGGATCTGCGGATGAAGCTCCGGACTGAGATGATCGGCAAGCGTCTCGATCGCGGTATTGAGCAGCTCAGCGGCGAGCACGCCCGCGCTCGCCAGCGCCGCGGTCGCCCACCAGATGGGCGCGGGGCGAAGCAGCACGAGCGCCGCCACGACCAACAGGAGCACGACGGCTTCGAAGCGCACGCTGCGCTCGGTACGCAGGCCGTACGCCAGCCCCGCGAGCGCGAAGCCCATGCGGCGCCAAAGCGGCTGGTTCTTGTGCTGGCTCAATGGGCGTAGACGTACTGCAGAAGGACGCCGATGAAAATCACCATGCCGACGTAATTGTTGTTGAGAAACGCGCGCAGGCAGGCGGCCGGCTCGCGCGCGCGGATCAGCCACTGCTGGTGGAGGAAGAGCAGCCCCGCCGCGACCAGGCCGGCGTAGTACCAGCGGCCGAAGTCCATGTCTTTCCCGGCGAGGACCAGGGCAAAGATCATCATGGCCTGCAGCGCGCCGATCAGGAACCGGTCCATGTCGGCAAACAGGATCGCGCTCGATTTGACGCCGATCGTGAGGTCATCCTCGCGGTCGACCATGGCGTAGATGGTGTCGTAGACCACTGCCCAGATGACTGCCGCGATGTAGAGCACCCAGGCGATGCGCGGCAGCGAATCGCGCTGGGCGGCGAAGGCCATCGGCACGCTCCAGCCGCCGAAGGAGATGCCGAGATAGAGCTGTGGAAGCGGAAAGAACCGCTTCACCAGGGGATACGATACGGTCAGCGCCGCGCCGATGATGGCGAGCTTCACCGTGAAGACGTTCAGCCGCGTGACCAGCCACAGGGCGGCGGCGCTCAACACGATGAAGAGCACCAGCGCCTCTACCGGGGAAACGCGTCGCGCGGCGAGTGGCCGCTCACGTGTGCGCTTGACGTGCGGGTCGATGTCTCGGTCGGCGAAGTCGTTGATGACGCAGCCGGCGGCGCGCATGACGACCACGCCCAGCGCGAAGACGATCAACACCTCCTGCTGCGGCTTGCCTTCGCCGGCGATCCAGAGGGCCCACAGCGCCGGCCACAGCAGCAGCCACGTGCCGATCGGACGGTCGAAGCGCGCAAGGCGCCCGTATTCCTGAATACGACGGGCGAGACGGTAGTAGAAGGGTGCCTGCCGGGGCTTGCCAGCGAGCACGAGGTCGGTTGTGGCTGTGGCGCTATTCATGTGAGTTGCACTCGGTACACGAAGGCGCGTACCACTGGCCGTCCTTGGCGGCAGGGCCCCCGGCCCACGCATCCTGCGTGGGCGCTCGTCCGATGAGCGCGGATCGAGGACACATTAAGTGTCCTCGATGAAAGGCACCGCGCTCATCCGACTCGCCCATACTGTTCACCCGTCCCGATCCACCGGGCCGCGAGTGCCGCAATATTATCCGGGTATTCCGCGATCAGCAGCTCCGCGGCTTCCTGCACGCGCGGCAGCAGGTCCGCATCGCGCGTAAGGTCTGCTACACGCAGCTGCGCCAGCCCCGTCTGTCGTGTGCCGAGGAGCTCGCCGGCTCCCCGCAGCTCGAGGTCGCGGCGGGCGATCTCGAACCCATCGTTGCTCTCGCGGATGACCTTCAGGCGCTGCCGCGCCAGCGGCGAGAGCGGGGCCCGATAGAGGAGAACGCAGGTGCTGGCGTCCGACCCGCGGCCTACGCGGCCCCGCAGCTGATGCAGTTGCGCCAGGCCCATGCGCTCCGCGTTCTCGATGACCATCAGCGTGGCATTGGGAACGTCGACCCCTACCTCGATCACGGTCGTCGCGACCAACAGTTGGATTTTTCCCGCCTTGAAGGCGAGCATCGCCGCGTCTTTCTTTGCTGGCGGCATCCGCCCGTGCACCAGCCCGACGTGTACGTCGGGCAACGCCTCCGCAAGCAAGGAGGCCGTCTCCTGCGCGGCCTGTGCGCGCAGCTCGTCCGACTCGTCGATGAGCGGACATACCCAATACACCTGACGGCCGGAGCGGCATACCTGAACTATGCGTGCCACCACCTCATCGCGCCGCTGTTCTGATACCACCACCGTCTGCACCGGCGTGCGCCCTGGCGGCAGCTCGTCGATCACGGAGATATCGAGGTCGGCATAGGCAGTCATGGCCAGCGTGCGCGGGATCGGAGTCGCGGTCATGATCAACTGGTGCGGAAAGCGTCCCAGCTTGTTGCCCTTCTCCTTCAGACGCAGCCGCTGCTGCACACCGAAGCGATGCTGCTCGTCGACGATGACGAGTGCGAGGCGCGAGAATTCGATGCCCTCCTGGAAGAGAGCATGGGTACCGACGACGATGCGGATGCTGCCCTTGGCTACCGCCTCCAGCGCACTGCGGCGCGTGCGCGCGGGCTGCGAACCGGTGACCAACGCGACGTCGAGACCGAGAGGCCGGAACCAGCGATCGAGATTTCGCCAGTGCTGCTCGGCGAGCAGCTCGGTGGGCGCCATGAGCGCGGCCTGGAAATGCTGGCCCGGAGCATCGGGTGCACGGGTGCCCACGGCGCGCGCCGCTGCGGCGGCCGCTACCACGGTCTTGCCGCACCCGACGTCCCCCTGGATGAGACGCACCATCGGTACGTTCGAGCGCAGATCCGCTTCGACCTCCGCCAGGACGCGGGTCTGCGCGCGCGTAAGCGCGAAAGGCAATGCGGCGGTGAGCCGCGCTGCCATCGTCTGCGGATCGTCGAGTGGCCACGCCGGGTCAGTTCTGGCGGCGCGTTTCATCAGGCGCAGGCTCGCTTGGTGGGCGAGCAGCTCTTCAAACGCGAGCCGGCGCTGCGCCGGATGGCGTCCGGCCTCGAGCTCGCTGAGCTGGGCCTCACGCGGTGGTCGGTGGACGTACCGCAGCGCGTCCCGTAGCGACGGTAGCTCGAGGGATTCCAACACTTGCGGCGGGATCCAGTCGCGCACAGCCGCGGTATCGAGCTCGTGCAGCGCGTGCGCGATAAGCCCACGCAGCCGCCCCTGCGCTACGCCCTCCGTCAGCGGGTAGATGGGTGTCAGGGTCTCCTCCGGGGGCGCCTCCACGCCGCTCACGCGACGGTACTCCGGGTGGACCATCTCGAGACCCTGGGGGCCGCGGCGCACCTCGCCGAAGCAACGCAGCCGCGTGCCGCGCGCGAGGCCCTCCTGTTGCGATGTGGAGAAGTGAAAGAAGCGCAGTATCAGGAATCCGGAGCCGTCCGAGAGACTGCATTGCAGCTGCCGGCGCCTGCGGTAGGCGACCTGCGAAAGCTGGATCTCACCTTCCACGACGGCCCGCATCCCTGGCAGCAGCGAGCCGATCCTGACCACGGTGGTGCGATCCTCGTAACGCAGCGGCAGCACGAACAGAAGGTCCTGCACCTGCGCCACGCCGAGCCGCCCGAGGCGCTGCGCGAGCGCCTCGCCGACGCCGCGCAGCGCCTTGATCGGGCGCTGCTCGTATGGAGCGTCTCGGGAGAAGGGCGAGGTCTCGGGGGCCGTGCCACTGGCCATCCGTGGCGGCGGGGCCCCCTGCCCGCCCTGTCCCGGGCGGGCGCTCGCCGGAGCGAGGACACGTTGAGTGTCCTCGCTGCAAGGCACCGGCTCGCCCACCTGCGGCGGCCGGGCACATCCTTGTGCCTGAGTTGCCGTGTCACGTTTAGCCAAGGTACAGGACGCACTCGGCCTCGACGCGTGCGCCGCGGGGCAGGGCCGCGACGCCGACGGCCGCTCGCGCCGGATAGGGCTGCGGAAAATAGGTCGCCATGATCTCGTTGACCTTGGCGAAGTGCGCGAGATCGGTGAGATACACGTTGACCTTCACCGCCTGCGCGAGACTGCCGCCCGCGGCCTCGGCGACCGCCTTCAGGTTCTCGAACACGCGGCGGATCTCCGCCTCGATGTTGCCGGTGATCAGCTCCTTGGTGGCGGGGTCGAAGGGGATCTGGCCGGAGAGGTAGACGGTATCCCCCGCGCGCACCGCCTGGGAATAGGTGCCGATCGCCTGCGGCGCCTGCTCGGTATGAATCGCTTTACGGCTCATGTGTTTTCTCACAACCTTTCTGGATTGGGACCTGGATCATCGCCCTCGTCCACGCCTTCGATGATGTCCCCGTCGGCCCGCTCGCTGCGCGCATGCGCGGCAATCGTCCGGTTGACGCGTGTCACGTCCGGCATGCGGCGGATGACGCGCATCACCTGTGCCAGGTGCTTGCGGTCGCGGACTTTCAGCTCGAAAGTGAGAATGGAGGCGTCGCCCTCCTGCTCCTCGATCGAGACGTGATGAATGTTGGTTTCCGTGCTGGCGATGGCCGCCGCGACCGCCGCGAGCACGCCGGTCCGGTTGACCACGTTGATGCGGATCTCCGAGTTGAAGAGGCGATCCGGCGCGGGCCGCCAGCTGACCGGCAGCCACTTCTCCGGGTGCTTGCGGTAGTCCTCGACGTTCACGCAGCGCTCTCGATGGATAACCACGCCGCGGCCGGCCGAGAGGAACGCGAACACCGGGTCGTGCGGCAGCGGGAAGCAGCAGCGCGCGTAGGACACGAGCAGACCTTCCGTGCCCGCGATCGCGAGTGGCACAGGCGTGTTGGGCTTGCCGTGCGCCGGCGGCGCCGGCAGCAGGCGCCGCGCCACGAGGGGCGCCAGGCGCTCGCCGAGGCCGATCTTCTCGTACAGGTCGTCGAGATCCTTCATGCCGAACTCTCCGAGCACGGCATGCTGCACTTCGGGACTGACCTCATCCAGAGCCAGGCGGAATTCCCCGAGCGCCTGGTTGAGAAGCCGCTGGCCGAGCGCGATGGCCTCCGTGCGCCGCAGGCTCTTCAGGTAGTGCCGGATGGCGTTGCGCGCCTTGGCGGTGACGACGAAGTTGACCCAGGAGGGGTTCGGCATCGCGCCCTTGGCCGTGATGATCTCCACCGTCTGGCCGTTGCGCAGCACAGTGCGCAGCGGCGTCAACCGGCGGTCCACCTTGGCCGCGACGCAGCGGTTGCCGATGTCGGTGTGCACCGCATAGGCGAAGTCCACCACGGTCGCGCCGCTCGGCAGCCGCAGGATGGTTCCCTTCGGGGTGAAGACGTATACCTTGTCGGGGAAGAGGTCGACCTTGACGCTCTCGAGGAACTCCTCCGAAGTACCGTCTTCCTGCAGCTCGACGAGACTCGACAGCCACTCCCGTGTGCGCTGCTGCTGCATGCTGTCCGCGTCACCGCCGCTTTTGTACTTCCAGTGGGCCGCGATGCCGGACTCCGCGACGCGATGCATGTCCTCGGTGCGGATCTGCGCCTCGATAGGCACACCGGTGGGACCGAAGAGCGTCGTATGCAGTGACTGGTAGCCGTTGACCCGCGGGATGGCGATGTAGTCCTTGAAGCGTCCGGGCATGGGCTTGAACACCGCATGCACGACGCCGAGCGCGCGGTAGCAGGTATCAGGCTTGTCCACGATGATGCGTAGGCCGTAAACATCGACGATCTCGGCCAGCGAGGCGCGCTTGCGCAACATCTTCTTATAGATGCTGTAGAGGTGCTTCTCGCGCGTCTCCACCCGCGCCTTGATCTCGTTCTTGACGAGAGCGCCGGTGAGCTGCTGCTCGATCTTCTTCAGGAACTCCTTCTGGTTGCCGCGCGCCTTGCGCAGCGCACGCTCCAGCACCTCGTAGCGGTGCGGGTAGAGCGCCTCGAAGCCTAGGTCCTCGAGCTCGAGCTTCATGTTGTAGAGGCCGAGACGCTCCGCTATCGGCGCGTAGATCTCCAGCGTCTCGCGCGCAACGGCCCGCCGCCTCGGCAGCGGCATGGCCTGGATGGTGCGCATGTTGTGGGTGCGGTCGGCGAGCTTGACCAGGATGACCCTGAGGTCACGCACCATTGCGAGGAGCATTTTGCGGAAGGACTCCGCTTGAGCTTCCTCGCGGCTCTTGAACTGAATCGCATCCAGCTTCGTCACGCCGTCGACGAGGTCCGCGACATCCGCACCGAAGCGCGCCGCAAGCTGATCCTTGGGCGTCGGGGTATCCTCGATGACGTCGTGCAGGATCGCCGCGATCAGCGTGTCGGCATCGAGATAAAGGTCGGCGAGTACGGCGGCGGCGGCCACCGGATGGGCGATGAACGGCTCACCGGAGAGGCGCTTCTGACCCTTGTGGGCGGAGGCGCCAAATTCGGCGGCCTCCTCGATTCGCGCGACCTGATCCGATGGCAGGTATTTGCCGACTGCGGCGAGAAGCTCCTTGAGTCCCGGGGTGCGCCTTCCGCCGGGGAGCAGTCCCAGGAGCGAAGACGCATAGTCCATAGGAAAAGGCCGGTAGCTTCAGTCCCCCAGCCCGAACTGCGGAGCGCGGAAGCTCGATTGAGCCTCCAGCTCGGGGATTGCAGGCTCGGCCGGGGGCTCGGGCTCGCGGAGCATGTCGAGCGTGACGTTGCCGGCGGCGATCTCGCGCAGCGCGACGACGGTCGGCTTGTCGTTCTCCCAGCCGACGGTGGGCTCGGCTCCGTTGGCCAGCCGACGAGCGCGCTGGGCCGCCAGGATGACGAGCTGAAAGAGGTTATCGACGTTCTGCAGGCAGTCTTCGACAGTAATGCGGGCCATGGTACGGATACGTATAAAGAAGAAGATGGGCGCCGAAAGGGGCGCGGTAGAGTGCCTACTATAAGCCCATTGCCGGTGCTCAGGCCAGCAGGCGGTCCAGCAGCGGCGCCAGCTCCGGGCGGGTGGCGGCCAGCCGCGAAGCCCGGCCGCCGCGAGTGCCACCATGCGCCGCGACGATGGCCATGAGGTCCGCTACCGCCCTCTCGAAGTCATCGTTGACGACGACGTAGTCGAACTCCCGCCAATGCGACATATCGGTCACTGCGTCGCGCAGGCGTCGGCCGATCACTTCCGGCGAGTCTGTCGCACGGCTCCGAAGACGCTTCTCCAGCGCCTCGCGGGAGGGGGGCAGGATGAAGATCGTGACGCAATCGGGCTTTGCCGCCCGCACCAGTCGCGCGCCCTGCCAGTCGATCTCGAGCACGATATCGCCGCCCTGCGCGAGGCGCGCCTCGACGGGCGCCCGCCCCGTACCGTAAAGGTTGTCGAAAACGCGGGCATGCTCCAGGAACTGGCCATCGGCGACCAGCTGCTCGAATTCCGGGACGCTGATGAAGTAGTACTCCCGTCCGTGCTCCTCCGTGGGACGTCGCGGCCGGGTCGTATGGGAGACGGACATCCTGAGTCGTGGCATTCGCTCGAGGAGCGCTTTGACCAGCGAAGTCTTGCCGGCACCGGAGGGAGCGGCGAGCACGAAAAGCGTGCCGCGCGCGGCGGGCGTCGTCCGGGCACTGTCGAGCTCTTCGCCAGCGGCGGCAACCCACGCGCGCAGTGCCTGGGCGCGATGACTGACTTCGTTCTTCGCTGCCGGGTCGAGCTCCGCCGCGGTGCACTGTGCATCCGCCGGCAGGAAGATCGGGTCGTAGCCAAACCCGCTGCTGCCCCTGGGCTCGAGCGCGATGCGCCCCTCCCAGGTGCCGTGCGCGACGATCGGCTGGGGGTCGTCGTGCCGGCGCACGAACGCGATCACGCAGTGATAGCGGGCCTGCCGAAACTCCATCGGTACGTCATGGAGCTCCGCAAGGAGCCTGTGGAGATTGTCGGCATCGCTGGCCCCTTCCCCTGCGAACCGCGCCGAGCGCACGCCCGGGCGGCCGTCGAGCGCGTCGACCTCGATGCCGGAATCATCGGCCAGCGCGGGAAGACCGGCCTCACGTGCTGCATGACGAGCTTTGATGAGCGCGTTCTCGAGAAAGGTGCTGCCGGTCTCCGGCGGCGAGTCGATGCCGAGCGCGCTTTGCGCGAGCAGCTCGAGCCCAAGGGGGGCGAGGATCGCCCGCATCTCCTTCAGCTTGCCGACGTTGCCGCTCGCGAGGACCGTTTGTGTCATGCGCCGCGATCCGCGAGGGTCTGAGACTGCAGCGCGAACAGCCGCTCGATGCCGTCGGCGGCGAGCGCGAGCATCGCATCGAGCTCGTGCCGGCGGAACGCGTGTCCCTCTGCCGTGCCTTGTAGCTCGATGAAGGCGCCGCCGCTGCGCATCACCACGTTCATGTCCGTTTCAGCCTGCGAGTCTTCGCGGTAATCCAGATCCAACACGGGCCGGCCGCCGACGATGCCGACGGAGACGGCTGCGACCTGCCCATGCAGTGGGCTCGCGGCGAGGCTGCGTTGCGCGACCAGCTTCTCGCAGGCGCGCGCGAGCGCCACGTAGCCGCCGGTGATCGATGCGGTGCGAGTGCCGCCGTCGGCCTGCAGCACGTCGCAGTCGATCGTGACCGTGCGCGGTCCCAGCGCCTTGAGATCGATCACTGCCCGCAGCGAGCGGCCGATGAGACGTTGGATCTCTTGCGTGCGGCCGCTCTGTTTGCCGCGCGCAGCTTCGCGCGCCGAGCGTGTGTGGGTCGAGCGCGGCAGCATCCCGTATTCCGCGGTCACCCAGCCCTGGTCCTTGCCGCGCAGGAAGGCCGGCACGCTGTCCTCGACGCTCGCGGTACACAACACCTGCGTGTCGCCGACCTCGATCAATACCGCGCCCTCGGCGTGCTTGGCGAACCGGCGCGTGAAGCTGACCGGGCGCATCTCATCGGGTGCGCGTCCGCTCGGGCGTGTCATGACAGCCAGCGCAGGGCGGCCGCGGACGTGTTATCGCTGGCCGCGCCGCTGCGGGTTACCGCTCTTTCGCCCAGCTCGCGCAGTTTCTCGCGTAGCTGCGCCCCGGTCCCACCAGCTCCGCCGGGCGCAGAGAGCTCAGCGGCGATCTCCGCGTCTTTAAGACCGCTCCATAGGCCATCTGTGCACACCATCAGGACGTCTCCAGACTTCAGCGGACGTCGGCGCGCGATCGACATGTCGGGCAGGATGGGATCGCCGCCGAGACAGCATTCGACATAGTTGCGCATGGGATGGCCTTGGGCCTGCTCCGCGGTGATCAGGCCCTCGCGCAGCAGCACCTCGACATGGCTGTGATCGCGGCTGCGGCTGACCAGGGTGCCGGCCCGCAGATGATAGATGCGACTGTCGCCGACGTGCGCCCACCAGGATGCGCCCTGCTGCACCAGGCACAGCGCGCAGGTGGCGCGCGGCCGCTGCTCGAGCGGCAGCGGGGCGCCCAGCTTGACGACCTCCTCGTGCGCGCGGCCGAGGATCAGATGGAGGAATCCCATCGGATCGAAGAGCGGCTGCGAGGCATGCGCGAAGGCGTCGAGGACGGTCTCGCGCGTGATCTCCGCGGCGCGCGCACCGTTGGCGTGGCCGCCCATGCCGTCCGCGACGAAGAGCAACGCCGCATGCTCCGCCACGGCGACGGCGACCCGGTCCTGGTTCTCCTCGCGCCCGCCCAGGAGGCTGACGTCGACGTACTCAACGCGCAAGAATAAGTCCGTGCATCTGTTAGACTTTCGATCCGCCTTTTATATCACCCCGCAGCGCCGGGAGCGTAGCGTTTAACAAATGATCGCCAGCATGACCGGGTTCGCGCGGCGGGAGATCTCCGGCTCCTGGGGTACGCTCATCTGCGAGCTGCGCAGTGTCAATCACCGTTTTCTCGAAGCGGGCTTTCGCTTGCCGGATGAGCTGCGCTCCGCGGAGGGCGAGCTGCGCCAGCACCTTTCTCGCGAGGTGCGCCGCGGCAAGGTCGATTGCGTGCTCACGTATCGGCGCGCGCAGGCCTCCGAAGCCGGACTGGAAGTCGACGCCCGGGCGCTGGAGCGGCTGCTCGCGCGCTTGAAGGATATCGGTCGCTCATTCCCGACGCACAGCGTGAACGTCGTCGATGTGCTGCGCTGGCCCGGCGTGCTCAAGGAAGACACCTCCGCCGGTGAAGAGCTGATGGTGGCCACGAAGGCGCTGTTCGGCAGCACGCTCGAGGATCTGGTGGCGGCGCGTACGCGGGAGGGGCTGCGGCTCAAGGAGATCCTGGAGCTGCGCTGCAGCGGGCTGGAGGATCTGGTGCGACAGGTGCGGGAGCGCCTGCCCGAGGTGCAGACTCGGTTGCGAGCGCGGCTCGATGAGCGGCTCAAGGAGCTCACCGCGAACGTGGATCAGGACCGTCTGGAGCAGGAGCTGGCGTTACTGCTGCAGCGGCTCGACGTCGATGAGGAGCTCGAGCGCCTCTCCGGCCATATCCAGGAGGTGCGGCGCGTCCTCGCCGCCAACGAGCCCGCCGGGCGCCGGCTCGATTTTCTGATGCAGGAGCTCAACCGCGAGGCGAGCACTCTGGCGTCGAAGTCTCAGGACCGCGAGACCACCCGCAGCGCGGTCGACATGAAG
>Ga0134128_10005991_pt1 | contig 14729 bp, 14 predicted proteins | sample KB31754_FD_96462 | JGI IMG/M metagenome (GOLD analysis project Ga0134128, IMG submission 96462) | Terrestrial soil microbial communities with excess Nitrogen fertilizer from Kellogg Biological Station, Michigan, USA - KB3-175-4 | ecosystem: Environmental > Terrestrial > Soil > Unclassified ... | reverse complement strand
GCGGCCGACGGCGTCAACGCGCTGCGCTCGCCGGAGCGGGCGATGGTCGTCATCACCCATTACCAGCGGCTCCTGAACTACATCGTGCCTGATGTCGTGCACGTGATGTCGAAGGGCCGCGTGGTCAAAAGCGGCGGCAAGGAACTGGCGCTGGAGCTGGAAGAGTCCGGCTATGCGCAGTTCGAGGACGCGGCCTGACGAAAGCGGATTTTGCAATGAACGTGGCTTTGGCAAAGACCGAGACCGGACGCGCGGTGGAGAGTGTATTTTCCGCAGCATGCGACCGGCTGCCCGGCGCGGACAAGGTCGCCGAGACGAGGCGGCAGGCGTTCGAGGCCTATGAGCGTGCAGGCTTGCCGCACCGCCGGGTCGAGGAATGGAAATACACCGACCTGCGCGTCTTGATGCGCGAGGTCAGGCCGCTCGCGGCGAAGCCAGATGCGGCGGTGCTCAAGCGCGCCAAGGCGTCCCTGAAGCCGATCGCCATCCACGGCGCGGCGAAGCTTGTGCTTGTGGACGGCGTCTTTGTGCCGGAGCTTTCGGACAAGGCCCCGGCGGGCGTCAGTGTCCGCAGCCTGCGCGAAGTACTCGATGCTGGCGGTGCCAATCTCCTGGAGAGCAGTGTCACGGATGCGATGGTGTCTCTGAATGCCGCGCTCGCAACCGACGGTGTCGTGGTCGGCGTTGCCGATGGCGCGACGCTTGCCAAACCGCTCCAGATCATTCATGTCGCCGTCGCTTCCTCGGCCTCGGCCTTCACCCGTTCGCAGGTCAAGATCGGCAAGGGCGCGCGCGTCACGCTGGTGGAGAATTTTGTCGCCGCCGACGGCGCGGAGGCCTATCAGGCCCATGACGCCGTGCTGCTCTCGGCGGGCGACGGAGCCGAGCTGACGCAGGTGCGACTGATGGCCGACGGCTCGGATGCCGCGAACATCTCGTCCGCGATCTTCGCCGTCGGCGCCAAGGTCAAGTTCAACCTGTTCAACATGACCGCCGGCGGCGCCGTCAGCCGCTACCAGGGATTTGTCACGCTGAGCGGCGAGGGTTCTGAGCTCAACGTCAACGGCGTCAACCTGTTGAAGGGCACCCAGCACGGCGACACTACGCTGCTGGTCGATCATGCCGTGCCGCATTGCACGAGCCGCGAGATTTTTCGCGCGGTGATCGACGATCGCGCGCATTCGGTGTTCCAGGGCCGCATCATCGTGCGGCCCGGCGCGCAGAAGACCGACGGCAAGATGATGACCCGCGCACTCCTGCTCTCCGACGAGGCGGAAGCCGACAACAAGCCCGAGCTGGAGATTTTCGCCGACGACGTCACCTGCGGCCATGGTGCCACCGCCGGCGCGCTCGACGAGAGCCTGCTGTTCTATCTGCGTGCGCGCGGCCTGCCGGAGAAGGCGGCGCAGGCGCTGCTGATCCAGGCCTTTGTCGGCGAGGCGATCGAAGGCATCACCGACGATAACCTGCGCGAGGCCGTGATGGCCTCCGCCGAGCGCTGGCTGGAGGCGAGGGCATGAGCACGCATCCCGCCGTCGCCAATGGTTCATACGATGTCGCGCGTGTGCGCGGGGATTTTCCCGCGCTCGACTTGAAAGTCTATGGCAAGCAACTGGTCTATCTCGACAACGCGGCGTCGGCGCAGAAGCCGACCGCCGTTCTTAATCGCATGACCGAAGCCTACAAGAGCGAATACGCCAACGTCCATCGGGGCCTGCACTATCTCGCCAACGCCGCGACCGAAGCCTATGAAGGTGGCCGCGCGACAGCCGCAAAATTCCTCAATGCCCGTCGTAACGAGGAGATCGTCTTCACCCGCAACGCCACCGAGGCGATCAACCTCGTGGCCTATTCCTGGGGCGAAGCCAACATCAAGGCCGGCGACGAGATCATTATCTCGATCATGGAGCACCATTCCAACATCGTGCCCTGGCATTTCCTGAGAGAACGCCACGGCGCCGTGATCAAATGGGCGCCGGTCGACGATGAGGGCAATTTCCTGTTCGAGGAGTTCGAGAAGCTCCTGACCCCGCGCACCAAGCTGGTCGCGATGACGCAGATGTCGAATGCGCTCGGCACCATCGTGCCGGTCAAGGAGGTCGTGAAGGCCGCGCATTCCCGCGGCATCCCCGTACTGATCGACGGCAGCCAGGGCGCGGTGCATCTGGCCGTCGACGTGCAGGATATCGACTGCGATTTCTACGTCTTCACCGGCCACAAGGTATACGGACCGACCGGCATCGGCGTGCTCTACGCCAAGCATGATCATCTCGTGGCGATGCGGCCCTTTAACGGCGGCGGCGAGATGATCCGCGAGGTTGCGAAGGATTGGGTCACCTATGGCGATCCCCCGCACAAATTCGAAGCCGGCACGCCCGCGATCGTGGAAGCCATCGGGCTGGGCGCTGCGATCGATTACGTCAATTCCATCGGCAAGGAGCGCATCGCCGCGCACGAGCACGATCTGATGACCTATGCCCAGGAGCGCCTGCGCGAGATCAATTCGCTGCGGCTGATCGGAACGGCGAAGAACAAGGGTCCCGTGATCTCCTTCGAGATGAAGGGCGCCCATCCGCACGATGTCGCGACCGTGATCGACCGCCAGGGCGTTGCGGTGCGCGCCGGCACCCATTGCGTGATGCCGCTTTTAGAGCGGTTCAACGTCACGGCGACCTGCCGTGCCTCGTTCGGCATGTATAATACCCGCGAAGAAGTCGACCATCTCGTTAAGGCGCTGATCAAGGCCGGGGAATTGTTCGCATGAGTGACGTAGCTGAAGTCAAGACCGCCAACATGGAGACGCATTCGGCGCTGTCGCCGGAAGAGACCGAGCGGCTGAGCGCGGAGATCGTCGCGGCGCTGAAGACCGTGTTCGACCCGGAAATCCCCGCCGACATCTATGAACTCGGCCTGATCTACAAGGTCGACATCTCCGACGAGCGCGCGGTCGACGTGACCATGACACTGACGACGCCGAACTGCCCGGCGGCGGGTGAATTGCCGACACAGGTCGAAAACGCGATCGCAAGCGTTCCCGGGGTTGGCGTGGTCAATGTGAACTTGGTTTGGGAGCCGGCATGGTCGCCGGATCGGATGAGCGACGAGGCCCGTCTCGTGCTCAATATGTGGTGAAGCGTTAGGGGACATGAGCATAGGCTTCGAAAAACCGGCATTGATTTGCCGTCAGGACTGACCAGATGACAGACATGACGCCCGCATCCTCTACACCTTCTGCGAAGCCCCGGCGGCCGCGCCCGCAGGTCATGCGGCTGACGGATGCTGCCGCGCAGCGCATCCAGGAGCTGACCAGACGCGCCGATTCAGAGATCGTGGGCCTGCGCGTCGGCGTGAAGAATGGCGGCTGCGCCGGCCAGTCCTACACGGTCGAATACGCCCATGAGGTCCGTCCGACCGACGAAGTCGTCGAGGACAAGGGCGTGAAGATACTGGTCGATCCCAAGGCCGTCCTGTTCCTGCTCGGCACAGAGATGGACTACAAGGCCGACAAGATGCAGGCGCAATTCATCTTCAACAACCCGAACCAGGTCTCGGCCTGCGGCTGCGGCGAATCCGTGCAGCTCAAACCGGCGGAGGTCTGAGTCTCGGGCACGGGCATGGACCGCGAATTCCTGATTGATCTGTTTGCGGATTTCGGTCCCGTCACCATCCGCCCGATGTTCTCCGGCTTCGGCATTTCCGTCGACGGTGTCAACTTCGCGATGGCGTTGCGCGCCGGCCTCTATTTCCGTGCCGATGAGATGACTATTCCGCAATTCGAGGCGGAAGGTTCAAAGCCGTTCCAATATTCCACGCGCGTCAAGACCGTCGTGGTCAATTCGTACTGGCAATTGCCGGCGCGGATGTTCGACGACACCGACGAATTGAGCGAGTGGGCGAGGGCGGCGCTCGGCGCGGCGCAACGTGCGGCGCTGAGGAAGCGGCCGAAGGCGCGGAAGGCTGCAGTCGGCAAAAGGAAAGCCGCGGCCGTCAAGGGCGCGGCAAAGCCTGTCGTCGGAAAGAAGAAAGCTTCGAAAAAGAACCGCTAAGCCACCTGGCCTTGCACTTCGGCGGAATATTCCGGATCGACCTCGCAGATGACGCGGTTGCGGCCATTGCGTTTGGCGGCGTAGAGGCAGGCGTCGGCGCGTTCGATCAACGAATCCGTATCGTCGCCCTGCTTCAGCATGGAGACGCCGACGGAGATCGTGACGCGGCCCAGGATCTCGCCGGTCGACTTCTTCTTCAGTTCCTTGGCCATCACGGCGCGGCGGATGTGATCGGCGACGGTGAGCGCCTGGCGCAGCGCGGTATTGGGCAGCACCACCGCGAACTCCTCGCCGCCATAGCGGGCGGTGATGTCCTGGCCCTTGATGGTCTGCTTCAACGACATGGCGACCAGGCGCAGCACCTGGTCGCCGGTGAGATGGCCGTAGGAATCATTGAACGATTTGAAGTGGTCGATGTCGAACATCAGGAGCGACAGCGGCTCGTTCCCGGCCAGCGCGTGCTGAACGGCCTGCTCGATCATGCGGTCGAAATATTTGCGATTGCCCAGTCCCGTCAGCGGATCGGTGAGCGATTCGGCACGGATCGCCTCGAGGCTCTGCTGCAGGTTGCCGATCTCGCTCTTGGAAAGCAGCAGTCGTTCCTCGAGCACCTTGTTGGTGTCTCGCATTTCGCGCGTCGACTTCACCAGCGCTTCGACGATCGCCTGGACCTGCTCGCGCGTGTTCGCGCTCGACAGCTTCCGGCTCGCGCCATCGAGGCTCGCGTCGTAGCTCGACGACATGCTGAGTGCATCGGTGAGCAGCCCCATCACGTCGTCGATCTCACCGATGACGCGCGCGCCCACCTTGTCGATACGGTCGGTGGTTTTGATGTGGGAGAGATAGGTATCGTAGATCTGCTCGAGATCGGCCTCGGTCAGCTTGCCGTTGCGTGCCAGCGTCTCGTTGATGATCTTGTTCAGCGCCGCGTTGTAGCCGGTCGCGTAGACGTACCAGATTTCATAGTTGCGCGGGATGGCGGTCTGGCGGAGCGAACGGATCTGGCCAAGCGCGACTTCGGCAAAGGCCATCGTGCGTTCGTGTTCGTCAAGCACCCTGACCACGCAATAGGTCCCCATAGCGGGGACTGCCCGCTCGCGCAAATAACTGGAATTATGGGTGCCAAGGTAGAGGACGGAAATGAACGACCGGTAAATGGTTCCAGTCGGGTTTTCCGAGCCTCAAACGCGCGCGCGAACGGGTCGAAGCAGGAACGCCGGCAGGTGCGAGTGATCGGCGGGCTCCGCTTCCGTCTCCCGCGCCGCGCGCCGTGGCTCGCTGCGTGGCATCGGCTCGTTGCGCGGCGTCGGCTCGCTGCGCGGCGGCGGTGCCTCCTGCGCCGGACCTTGATGACGCTTGTTGCCGGCATGGCGCGGCTCGCGTTCGCGCTGCGGTTTGCCGCGGCCGCGGCGTGAACCTTCGCGCGGGCGCCGTTCGCGTGGCTGCTCGGCTTCTCCGTCGCTCTCGCTGCGAGCAGTGAAATCGCCTTCGGCGCGCGGAATGCTCTGGCCGATCAGCTTCTCGATCGCGGCGATCGATTTGGTATCAAGCGGGCTGACAATGGAGATCGCGACGCCGGCGCGCCCGGCACGTCCGGTGCGGCCGATGCGATGAACGTAGTCGTCGGCATGATGCGGTACGTCGAAATTGAACACATGGCTGGTGGTGGGGATGTCGAGGCCACGGGCTGCGACGTCGGAAGCTACCAACAGCGGAATTTCGCCCTTGCGGAATTGATCCAGCGCAGCCGTACGCGCCGATTGATCCATGTCGCCGTGGAGGGCGCCGACGCTGAAGCCGTGCTTCTGCAGCGATTTGTACAAAAGCGCCACCTCGCGCTTGCGGTTGCAGAAGATGATGGCGTTCTGCAGATCCTTGGCATCGCGCAGCAGCCGGCGTAGCGTCTCGCGCTTCTCATGCGGCTCGCGGCCGACGCTTACCTGGAACTGCGAAACGCCAACTGCCGTGGTCGCCGGCCTGGAAACTTCGACCTTTTGCGGGTTGTGCAGGAAGGCTTCGGTGATGCGGCGGATTTCCGGCGGCATCGTCGCGGTGAAAAACAGCGTCTGCCGCGTGAAGGGAACGAGCTTGCAGATGCGCTCGATGTCGGGAATGAAGCCCATGTCGAGCATGCGATCGGCTTCGTCGATCACAAGCAATTCGACGCCGGTCAGCAAAAGGCCGCCACGCTCGGTATGGTCGAGCAGGCGGCCGGGGGTTGCGATCAAGACGTCGACGCCGCGCGTCAGCTTGGAATCCTGGTCGCCGAACGAGACGCCGCCGATCAGGAGGGCGACGTTGAGCTTCTGGCCCGCGCCATAGCGGTCGAAGTTTTCCTTCACCTGGGCTGCGAGTTCGCGCGTCGGTTCCAGGATCAGCGTGCGCGGCATGCGCGCCCGCGCGCGGCCCTTCTCGAGAATGGTGAGCATGGGCAGGACGAAGGCGGCCGTCTTGCCGGTGCCGGTCTGGGCAATGCCGAGCACGTCACGGCGTGACAGCACGTGGGGGATTGCCTGTTCCTGAATGGGGGTAGGGGTCGTGTAGCCGGTGGCCGCAACAGCGGCGAGTACCTTGTCGGACAGTCCGAGATTTGAAAAAGACATTGAGCCTCTGATCGACACCGCCGTTCGGAATCGAGGGTAATAAGGCGGTCGCGTGGGCCCCGAAACGGCGCGCTTGATGAGAGCTCAGGGGCGGTAGAGGACGCTGACCAGCGGCCGATCGACAGTGAATCGCGTTCGATCCAAATCCGCTTTGAACGCGAACATAGGGTCGAACTGGCCAAAGTCAACGTTGGAAAGGGTTAAAGGCGTGAAAAACCTTAATGTTTTCGCACAAATAACGGGCCCTTACGTCATTTCCCCGTCAAATCGCCGTTCGGTCTGACGGCACGACGAACTGCGGATACGCGGCTATTTCCGCTTTTTCGGCATCACGGCGCAGCCATACAGTACCATCTCGCAGATCTGGCGATAGCGGGCCGAATAGTCGTCGCTCGCAATCGGCGGCAGCGCCTGGTTGACGGCCCGCCCGCCATCCGCCAGCGCCTGTGCGATCTGGGCGGGCGTGAAGCGGTCGTTGAGCTTCAGCATCCTCGAGGCCTGCAGATCGGCGATCACGTTCTCCAGTTCGGCCTGGAAGGAGATTGCGGACTTGATCATCAAGTCCCGGCAACGCTTGAAGGCTTCCGCATTGAGCTCGACGGTGTGCGGAGAACGCGCCACGCTGCGTCTTGTATCGCCATAGCGGACATCCAGGATCCGGGTGAAGATATCGAGCGCGTTGCCGCCCTTTGCCAGCGTGGTCCTGCCTGCTTCCAATCCCAGCTTGACGGATTCGGCTTGCCGAAAGGCAATCATCGCGCGGAAGGCGTCTTCCTTGTTGTTGAAGTAATAATACAGGGCCCGTTGCGTGAATCCGCAGACCTTGGCGAGGGCGACCATCGACAGTCCGCTATAGCCGTTGTCCAGGAACGCCCGGTTGACCTGCGTCAGCAGGTCAGGGCCTGGCTTGATCATCTTCTTCGGCATGGAAATTTGCGACGGTTAAAGGCAAAATCAATTTGGGTTTATCTTGGGGTAGAGTTTCCCCCCATTCATTGGCAACCCGTTCAAATACGGGTTTCGATGTGGAAATCTCGAAAATGACTACTGTTATTCAGCAACGCGATTTGTAGCGACGAACCATGCTTCCGCAAAGCCGGGCTTGAGGCACTGAACGAGGCATTTCCATCGCCGCGATGACGCCGCGCACGCTCGCATCCGACCGCCCGAGGACCTCAATCCTGCCGACCGGGGCCAGCTTCTGCAAGGGTTTGCAACGCACTGGCCGAAACTCCTGTCCCCTGGCCTGAGCTTCGCCGTTGCCCTCAATTTTGCCCAGCCCGTGCTGGAGAGATGGCGCCGCCGCGAGGAGGCCAGGCGGATCGATCAAGGCGGCTTGACGGGAGCAGATTGAACCCGGAGATCGCCCCGGCCGACTACGGCAAAGGGCATTTTCTGGCCGGGCGCAGGGATTCGAATGAGGACATTGGTGGCACTGAGGTTCGCTCTCGCGGGGCTGTTTCTGGCGATGGCGATGCCAGCGCACGCGGAAAAGCGCGTGGCGCTCGTGATCGGCAACAACGATTACAGAAATGTCCCGAAGCTGCAAAAGGCCGTCAATGACGCCCGCACCATGGGCGAAACGCTGAAGCAGCTCGGCTTTTCCGTGATGGTGGCGGAGAACCAGAATCGCGTGCAGTTCAGCCAGAGCCTCTTGGCGTTCGACAATGCCGTCGGTCCCGGCGACACCGCGTTCTTCTTCTATGCCGGCCATGGTTTCGAGATCGCCGGACAGAACTACCTGCTGCCGACCGACGTGCCGGCGGCGACCGAAGGCCAGGAAGAGCTGGTGCGCGACGCCTCCGTGCTTGCCGACCGTATTGTCGAGCGGTTGCAGAACAAGAAGGTCCGCACCTCGATCCTCGTCTTCGATGCCTGCCGCAATAATCCGTTCGAACGCCGGGGCACGCGCGCGGTCGCGGGCGGCGGCGGGCTTGCGCCGATGACGCAACTGCCGGAGGGCGTGTTTTCGATCTTCTCTGCCGGTTACAAGCAGACCGCGCTCGACCGTCTCTCCAATGACGACAACAGCCCCAATTCCGTGTTCACGCGAACCTTCGCCAAGGAGCTGCTGCTGCCCGGCGAGAACCTCGTCGAGGTCGCCCAGCACACGCGCAAGCAGGTCAGCGAGATGGCCGACAGCATCGGTCACCGTCAGATCCCGGCCTACACCGATCAGATGGTCGACAACGTCTTCCTCAACGGGCTCAAGGCACAGGCGGATGCCGCCCGACCCACCGAGCCCGCGCAGAAAGTCGCCGCGGCGATTCCGCCCGTGGTCGCGCCGCGCAATCCCAATCCGCAGGTCGAATCCCTGAACGCGCCGATCGCTGCCTTTTCCCGTCACAATGGCGGCTGGAGCGTCGTATTCTCGATCGCCGATCCGACGCTCGGGATTTCCTGGCGGATAGGCGAGAGCGGCGATTTCCGCGAGACCGGTTTCCTCGATACGCTCGATCCGCGCACCCGCAAGCGCATGCCCAATCCCTCGATCGAGCTGGCGGCGGACGCGCCGGCGGCGACCATCCAGGTCCGCTATGTCGACGCCTCCGGCGAGATGCAGGGACCGTTTCCGATCAAGTTCGACCCCGAAGCCGCGCTGCTTCGAGACCAGCGCAAGATTCTCGACATGACCGCAGGGAGCTGGCTGTCGTTCCGCGAGTTCAATGGGCTGCTCGTCTATTACACGCATCTGGTGTCGTATCGCTGTGCGATCCGCGAGGTGCGGATCGGCGTCGACAATGCCGTGCCCAGCCAGGTGCTGAAGATGCCGCCTTGCGACATGAGGGATCCCAACCAGATTCCCTATGGCGCGCAGCTCTACATGAAGCTGCCGCCCACCACCCAATTCATGTCGGTCGAATTGACCTATCGCGACGGCAGCGTGTCGGAGATCAAGAGCTTCCGCACCGCCAACCGCAGCAACAATTGAACGTGCGGTTGGCGTTCGGCGGTCGTGGTCAGCCCATGATCGAGAATCCGCCATCGACGGGAATCGCCGTGCCGGTGACGAAGTCGGACGCTGGCGAAGCGAGGAATACCGCAATGCCGGCGAAATCGGAGTTTTCGCCCCAGCGTGCGGCGGGCGTTCGCGCCAGCACCCGCTCGTGCAGGCCGCCGACCTCGACGCGGGCGCGCCTGGTGAGATCAGTGTCGATCCAGCCAGGCAGGATCGCATTGGCCTGGATGTTGTCGGTGGCCCACGCGCAGGCGCAGGCGCGGGTAAACTGCACGATGCCGCCCTTGCTCGCCGCATAGGCCGGCGCGAAGCTTGCGCCGAAGATCGACATCATCGACCCGATATTGATGACCTTCCCGCCGCCGGCGGCCTTCATCGCCGGGTATACCGCCTTCGAGCAGACGAATGCGCTGGTGAGATTGGTGTCGATGACGCTGGCCCATTCCTCGAGCTCGAGCACGTGCGGGGGCTTTCGGATACTGATGCCGGCGTTGTTGACGAGAATGTCGATGCGGCCAAGCTCGTCCTTGATGCGCTCGACCATGCGGCCCACCGCGGACTTGTCGGTGACGTCGGTCGCGACCGCAATCGCGCGGACGCCGCGCTTTGCCAGGTCTGCGACCGCCGCTTTCGACTTCTCCTCATTGCGGCCGACGACCGCGATGTCGGCGCCTGCATCGGCAAGGCCGCGCGCCATGCCGAGTCCGATGCCGCCGTTGCCGCCGGTGACAATGGCGACCTTGCCTTTCAGGTTGAACAATTCCGATGTCATTTGCACTTTCCAGATTCAGCCTTGGCTTTGCCAGATGAAGATCAGGCCGAGGCCCGACAGCATCGCGCCATAGAGGGCCCAGTGGATTTCATTGATCATGAAGCTTGTCTTCGGCCAGGCGACAACGCCGGTACCCTGGCCGATCCAGAGCAGGCCCATGGCCAGCGCGAGGAATCCGACGATCAGAAGCGCTCTGCGCATGGACTTCCTCCTGGCCGGGCTGGCTATGCCGTGATCGCTGCCCGTTAACCCGCCGCGGAAACAGCGGCCTGGCGCGACCGTAGCTTTCGATTGGCGACAATACCAGTGTGGTTCCCGCTCGAATCAGGGAGGGGTGCATCGCACGCACCAGGGCGAAGGCTTATCGCGACGTGCGCGCGGAGAAGATCACCAACGAGGATTGTTCGATATCGAGAGACGGCTACGTAGCGCCGACGAACCGGCATTGACGGTTAAACCGGGCCGGCTATCCACAGGCCAACAAAAAGCCCCGGCACATGCCGGGGCTTTTGAGTTCCGCAGGGAGGAGATCAGTACTTCGCAACCACCGGGCCGGTCCAGTTGAAGCGGTAGACCAGCGAGGTGCTGATGGTCTGGACCCAAGGCTTGAAGTTAATGTCACGGCCGGCGAAGGCATTGGCGCCATCGGTCAGCTCGTTGATGGCCTTCTTGTCGAAGTAGGCGCCGCGGTATTCGGTCTTCATGAACCAGCCGGGAGCCGTGATGCCGAAGATGTTCAGGTTGTTCTCGACGCCGCCGCCGATGAACCAGCCGTTGCGGTTGAACGAATTGGTGTGGTCGCCCACGGGCACGCCGGTGAAGCTGCTGTAGAGGCTCGAGCCGGACCAGTGCGAACCGGTGTAACCGCCGTTGACGTAGGAGAGGACGTTCGGAGCCACGAGGTAGCCGACGCGCACGCCCGCCGCCCAGGAGTCTTCCATCTTGATGCGGCCGGTCCAGCCAGCCACCGGATCCTGGATGGTACCGCGCAGGCTGCCGAACTGGCCATCGCCGAACACGCCGGCGACCCAACCCGGGCTGACCTGCCAGTCGTAGCCGGCGCCGACGGTGCCGAACCAGCCGTCGCCACCCTGCGTCTGGTGGATGCTGAGCGGGGCGCCCGTGCCGGTCACGCTGGTGTAGGTGTCGGAATTCCAGAGGCCGCCACCCACGCCGCCAAAGATGTAGAAGCCGGTCCAGCTCGGAGCCATGATCGGCGGCGCAGCCTTGGTGTAGGTGCGGGCCGGAAGATCAGCGGCAAACGCCGATCCCGAGAAAGCAGCCGCAGCGGTCAGAGCGAGCAAGAACTTCTTCATTTTCAATTCCTCAGTATCCCAGCGTTCAAAGGTTGTCCGCGGCGCGGGGGTTCTTGGGACCAGCGATTCCCTAACCCGTTGACCAAACTATAGACGGTTCCGGCCGAAATGCTGTTGCAGCGCAAGCACACTTACCCGAAAACGACCGCGCGCTAGTTCCAATACTAAGTCGCTAAGTAGCTGAAAATCAACACGAATCGGCATTCTCGCCGCACGCGCAGCGAGCGGATTCTGTGGCGAAATAGTGGCCGGATTCTAAACGTCGAGCAGGTCTTCGCTGGCAAACTCGGCCTTGTCCGAGATGAAGGCGAAACGCGCCTCCGCTTTCGTGCCCATCAGCCGCTCGACCGAATCGGCCGTGCCTTCGCGGTCGTCGGCCAAGAGAACGACCCGCAACAAGGTCCGCTTGGTGGGGTCCATGGTGGTTTCCTTCAACTGCGCCGGCATCATTTCGCCGAGGCCCTTGAAGCGGCTGACATCGACCTTGGCATTGGCGTTGAATTGGCTCTTGAGCAGTTCGTCCCTGTGAGCTTCGTTGCGTGCGTAGAAGCTCTTGGTGCCGTGCGTGAGCTTATAAAGCGGCGGCACCGCGAGATAGAGATGGCCCTCGTCGATCAGCCGCGGCATCTGCCGGTAGAAGAAGGTGATCAGGAGCGAAGCGATATGGGCGCCGTCGACGTCGGCGTCGGTCATGATGATGATGCGCGAGTAGCGCAAATCCTCTTCGCGATAATGCGCGAGCGTGCCGCAGCCGATGGCCTGCATGAGGTCGGCGAGCTGCGCATTGGCGGTCAGCTTGTCCTTGCCGGCGGATGCGACGTTGAGGATCTTGCCGCGCAGCGGCAGCACGGCCTGGGTCTTGCGATCGCGCGCGTGCTTGGCGGTGCCGCCCGCCGAATCGCCTTCGACGATGAAGAGTTCGGAACCCTCGGCGGCGGTATTGGTGCAATCGGTGAGCTTGCCGGGTAGGCGCAGCTTTTTCACCGCGGTCTTGCGCGAGATTTCCTTTTCCTGCCGGCGGCGGATGCGCTCCTCGGCGCGCTCGACCACGAAGTCGAGCAGCTTGTTGGCCTGCAGCGGATTGCCCGACAGCCAGTGATCGAAGGGGTCCTTGATCGCCTGTTCGACGATGCGCTGGGCTTCGGCGGTGGCAAGGCGATCCTTGGTCTGGCCCTGGAATTCCGGCTCGCGCACGAACACGGAAAGCATGATGGCGGCGCCCGCCATCACGTCTTCCGAGGTGATGCCGGCGGCGCGCTTGCCCTGGCCGACGCGCTCGGCGTGATCCTTCAGGCCGCGCAGCAGCGCGCTGCGCATGCCCGATTCATGCGTTCCGCCGTCCGGCGTCGGCACCGTATTGCAATAGGAAGAGAGGAAGCCGTCGGCGTCCGCGGTCCAGGCCACCGCCCATTCGCAGGCGCCATGCGCGCCGTTGCGCCCGGATTTGCCGGCGAAGATATCGGGATGCACCAGCGTGTCGGCGTGAATCGCGGCGCCGAGATAATCCTTCAGGCCGCCGGGAAAATGGAATTTGTCTTCGGCCGGCACGTCCTCGACGCCCTTGAGCAGCTCAGGAGCGCAGCGCCAGCGGATTTCGACGCCGCCGAACAGATAGGCCTTCGAGCGCGCCATCTTGAACAGGCGCTGCGGCTTGAACGTCGCCTTCGCCCCGAAAATATCGGTATCGGGCTTGAAGCGGATTTTGGTGCCGCGGCGGTTGTTGATCTTGCCGAGATCCTCGAGCTTGCCCTTGGGGTGGCCACGCTCGAAATTCATCCGATAGAGCTTCTGGCCGCGGGCAACTTCGACTTCGAGCCGCGACGACAGCGCATTTACCACGGACACGCCGACGCCGTGCAGGCCGCCGGACGTTTCGTAGACCTTGGAGTCGAACTTGCCGCCGGAGTGCAGCGTGCACATGATGACTTCGAGGGCGGATTTTTTCGGGAACTTCGGATGCGAGTCGACCGGGATACCGCGGCCGTTGTCGGTGACGGTCAGAAAGCCGTCGGCCGTGAGCTCGACCTCGATGAAGTCGGCATGGCCGGCCAGCGCCTCGTCCATCGAGTTGTCGATGACTTCGGCGAACAGGTGATGCAGCGCCTTTTCGTCGGTCCCGCCGATGTACATGCCGGGGCGGCGCCGAACCGGCTCCAGCCCCTCCAGTACCTCGATGTCGCGCGCGGTATAGCCGGCTTCCGCCCCGCCGCTTGAGCCGCGGGAGGCGGCTTTCACGGGCGACCGGCCTTTCGAGCCGGCGGCAAACAGATCGTCGGATTTGGCTTTTGCAGCAGATTTCAAGGCTTTAGGCATATTTCTTCATGTGTTTCGCGCCAACTGACGCAGGCGAATCGGTTCCCCTGACTATGCCACGGATGGGTCGGGAAATGTGACGGGGGGCCGGGATTTGGTCGCAGGCTCCGCTGGTCCGGAACCGGCCGGGCGACCGCGATCACGCCCCGATGTGGAGCAAGGCTTGCGCCTTTGCAAGATCGCTCGCGCCGGCTCCGTGGACGAGACGGCGGTAGAGCCCGGACAGGAACAGCATGGGCGGCCGAAGGTTGGGGCGCGCATGCACGTCGTCAACGACCATGAACGGGATCGGCAATATCTCCCTCATGACCATGAATGGGGATGGCAACCCGGCCAAGGACGCCATCAAGGGCGCGACCAGGGGAACGATTGCTCACGATCACGTGGTGCTTTGTGACTTGAAGTCACGCAAGCGGCTGGCTTACGTCGTGCTAGGCATCGGAACTTCAAAAGGCTTCGAAGCCTGAAACCGGGGCGGGGAAGGTCATTTGGAATGGAAGATCATGCGCACGCTCTCGCCAATTTCGTGCGCGACCATCAGGCTTGGGCAGTACCGATCGTGCTGGTTCTGGCGTTCGGTGAATCGCTCGCTTTCATCTCGCTTCTGGTCCCGGCCTGGGGCGCGCTGGTGGCGATCGGCGCGCTGATTGGTGCCAGCGGTCTCAACTTCTGGCCGCTCTGCATTGCAGGCGGCATTGGGGCTGCGCTCGGCGACTGGGT
>Ga0134128_10005989_pt1 | contig 14731 bp, 19 predicted proteins | sample KB31754_FD_96462 | JGI IMG/M metagenome (GOLD analysis project Ga0134128, IMG submission 96462) | Terrestrial soil microbial communities with excess Nitrogen fertilizer from Kellogg Biological Station, Michigan, USA - KB3-175-4 | ecosystem: Environmental > Terrestrial > Soil > Unclassified ... | reverse complement strand
TCTATGGCAAATGCTAGCATTACAATCTCACGGGAAGCATCAAGGACCGCATGGCCTTGTATATTCTTCACCAGGCTTATCGGCGTGGAGAGATCCAGCCGGGTGATCTCATCATCGAGGCGACGAGCGGCAACACCGGCATCGCCTTTGCCGCCATCGGAAAAGCGTTGGGGCATCCCGTGCGGATCATCATACCGGACTGGCTGTCGCGCGAGCGGATGGATATCATTAGAAGCCTTGGCGCGGAAGTGGTGACGGTGAGCAAGGCGGAAGGTGGTTTTTTGCGCAGCATCCGGATGAGTGAGGAGATGGCCGCTGCGGGACACGTCTTCCTGCCGCGGCAATTTGACAATACGGCCAATACCGCTGCCCATGCATTGACCACCGGGCCCGAGATCCTGGGACAACTGGCTGCGGTGGGCAAAAACGTCGATGCCTTCGTCGCCGGTGTAGGCACGGGCGGCACGGTGATGGGGGTGGGCGGCTTCCTGCGCGGGACGCAACCGGAAATGCATCCGGGCATGCGGGCGGAAATGCATCCGGGCATGCAAACCGGGACGCGCCGGCAAGTCCGCGTTCATCCCGTAGAGCCTTCCGAATCGCCCACGCTGACGACGGGTCACAAGGTGGGCAGCCATCGTATCCAGGGCATCTCGGATGAGTTCATCCCGTCGATCGTGCGGCTGGAAACGTTGGATGCGATCCTCGCCGTTCATGATGGCGATGCGATTCTGATGGCGCAAAAACTTTCGCGTCAGCTTGGACTGGCGGTGGGCATCTCGTCGGGCGCGAATGTCATCGGCGCGATCCATGTGGCGCGGGAATTGGGGCCGGAGGCCGTGGTAGTGACCGTGTTGCCAGACAGCAATAAGAAATACCTGAGCACCGACCTGGTACGCGAAGAACCCATGCGGTCCGATTATAGGTCAGCCACCACCGATTTTACCGGCTATACGCCGATCCCGCGGCTGGCCGGTGCGATCGTGCCGGCGACTCCCGACAGCGATCGTGCGCGATAAAGATTGTTTTCTCATGTGACCGCTGCAGCCTATGTCTATAGGCTGCTTTTTTATACGACCATTTTTCCCACACTCTGCTCCAACCCCAATCGCGCAAAATGACTCATCGATCCAAATTCAGCATGTTCCGTTACGAGCATTTGCGTCCGGCCTCCACCAGCATCGCTGAAGGTCACGATGGTCCGGATATCCGCGGGGAAATCCGGCGGCATACCCACCGCCACCGGGTCGACCCGATTGCCCGAAGCATCCGCGAGATGTTGGATGAACTCGATGCGCTCCATAGGGAGGATGCGGACATACCGCCAGGCGGTAAAGAACTCCTGTCCGCCCATCTCCGCCGCTGCTTTCATGCTCACGAGGGCTAGACCGCCTTCCCGGAGATCCAGCCGGACAAAGGGACAGGTAAACCGATCCGGCCCCCACCAGCCTTTGATCAGCGCGGGTTCGGTCCACAGCGCCCATACCGCTTCTACCGGGGCGTCGAAAGTTCGGCTCACTTCGATGATGTTAGCCATGGGTTCAAGCGTTTTGAAGTGCTTCTAAATCGAATTTGCCCATTTTCATAAAGGCCTGCGTGACCCTCGGGGCACGTGCGGGATCGATCTCCGCCTGATCCTTACAGGGATACATACATTTGCTCATACTGCTATTTGTTTTTCATTTTTTTCAGTAGATCGTCCATGGCTGCCAGCCTGCCCTCCCACAGCTTGCGATAGGGATCGAGCCAATCCGCCACTTCCTTCATCTTTTTGGGATTCATTTGATAGTAGACCTCCCGGCCCGTCGTGGTTTGTTGCAACAGCTCACATTCGTGCAAGATCTGAAGGTGTTTGGAAATCGTTTGTCTTGCCGAATCGAAATTGTCGGCGATGGTGCCCACCGTCATGGCCTGAAAGGCCACCAGCCCCAGGATGGCCCTGCGGGTAGGGTCTGCGATGGCCTGGAATACATCTCTGCGAAGATTCATTTTATGCAGCTATTTGACTGCAAATATAAGCGCAGTCATTTAACTGCGCAAATTTTTTTTCAAAGCGCGGGCTACGGGGTGTGGGTGATCCGGCCCGATTTTGGTGTAGCCTGCCTACAACTATTCCTATTATGTCGACAACTCAAAGCTCAAGGCTGATCAATGCTTCACCCGAGTCGTTGTACCAGGCCTTTACCGATCCGCACGCGCTCGAGGCCTGGATGGCTCCGGGGGAGATGACGGGCAAGGTGCATACCTTCGATCTCCGGGTAGGGGGCAGCTATTCGATGTCGCTGTATTATCCCACGGCCGACCGAAGCGCGAAAGGAAAGAGCGCGGCAAATGAGGACCGGTATACGGCACGGTTCATCACCTTGCAACCAAATAAAAAAATTGTGGAAGGGATCCGTTTCGACTCCAGCGGTCCCGGGTTTGTGGGCGAGATGATCATGGAGGCGCGTTTCGAGCCGGAAGGGCGGGCGACACGCGTGACCATGGTCTTCACCAATATTCCCCTCGGCATTAAAGCCGAAGACAACGAAAAGGGGACGGAACTTTCGCTGGAGAAACTGGAACACTATGTCCGCGAAAAGGGGGCTGGCAAATCGTAGGCAACAAAATGGGGATTTCTCTTCCCACCACGGCGCCTTTATAAGCCTAAAAAGGCACACCAAACGTGGTTTTCGAGATTGGCGTCCTTATTGTATTGGTTACTATGGCTTTTATAGGATATTGGATTTTAGCAACGGCCTGGATTTCCATCCGGGCTTCTTTTTTAGAACAGGCCCCCGCGGCCCCATCGCGAATGCTTAAAACACCCAAAAGATGCTTGCCTGGACGACGCTGGTCTTGAAATCCGGTTTTATGCTTGTCGGCTGAAAATCTCCCACCTTGGACAACCCCGCTACATACCGCACGCCAAAACCGAGACCCCTTCCGGATTGATAGCCGATGCCGGCCGCCGCAGCCAGATCTATCCGTTGGGCAAACGAACCCGAATGCAGGGAATCGGTGAAGTCTTTGAGCCGCATGCCCACCTGCGGGCCCGCCTCGAGATACAAACCGCAATTAGTACGATACTTCAACAAAAAGGGTACGGTAAGATAATCCACGCGTACATCCGTCGCGCCAAATTCGTTGTCCCTGACCTTCGCCCCCTGGGTAGAGAAAAGGAACTCTTCCTGTATCGCGAGATTACCAACTAATTTAAAATCGACAAGCGCCCCCGCGTGAAAACCCACAAGGGCGTCCGTCTTGAAATTTGCGTTCGTGTAATTGCTGTAATTGGCCCCGGCCTTGAGGCCTAAGCTGAGCCTGCTCATGATCCCCTGCATAAGGCCCTGGCCGAAGGAAACGCTGGATACAAAGAGCAAACTGACGAAAATTGTCTTTTTCATTGATTTTTATTTAGCATTTTTGTTAAACTAAGTGCAAAAAATAGGGCCCTATTGGGCCGGTGCTGGTCGGGTTGATCCATGCCGGTTCCCCGCGGGCCATTAGTCTCTGAAAAGCACCTTCATGATCAGCTGCTTTCTTTCCTGCATGATCTTTTGATAACTGGCTTCGTTGATATTGATCATATGCTGCAGCATTCGTTTGTGCAGGGACGGGTAGATGCAAAGGGACATGATATTGAGCAGGAACTGTTCGGCCGACATCCGGGGCACCGAGCCTTTTTTGATCTCCTCCTTCAGGTCTTCTTCGATGCTGTCGAGCAGCTCTTTTCGCAGCTCGTTTTCCAGCGGGACCAGCACGGTCGAGTCATCCCGGTTCATCTCCGTAGTGAGAAAGGTCTCGAGATAGGGATATTTAAGACTCTGCTCGATGGTGATCTCTACGAATTCGCTTATTTTTTTCCGAAAAGAGATCCGCTTTGACAAAAACAGTTCCCGCATCCGGTTGCGGACAACCAAAACCGCTTCTTTGACTACGACCTCAAAGAGATGATCCCTGCTCTGAAAATAATAATAGATCAGCCCGCGGTTGACTCCCGCCTCCTTGGCGATCACCTGCGTGGTAGCGTGCAGCCGACCTTCGACAAAAAAGATGCGCATGGCAGTCTCTTTGATCAATTGTTCGGCCTGGGAGTCGATGATGGGCATGATTTATTTTAGCAAATTTGTTAAACAAAGCTACGGCTTTTTCCCGAATCGCCAAGTTTTTTTTGACATTTTTGTTAAATAAACGAGCGTCATCGATCGCCAGGCGTAAATCGCACGAAGGGCGCGGCTCAGATCCCGTCGATAAAAGCTTCGATGGTGCCGGTCCCGGCGCTGGTCCATTCCAGCAGGATCTCGCTGTCCAGCGGGGCATAGATCTCCTTCTCGGCGGGGTCCTCCGGCAGTTCTTTGACGGGTATCAGTCTAAAGGAATTGAGTTCGATGTAGTCGATCTTTTTGCTCAGAGAATATCCCTTGATGAGTACATAGTGAAATCCTTTGTCTTTTAACTGTTGCAGCGTTTTTTTCGTTAATCTCACGAGTGATTTGTTCCCGGTCATACGCGCATGTTTTGGAGAATGGCTAAATTTAGGCATAGTTAGGATGGTGCGGGTTGATCAATGTCACAAGAGAAAGTGATAAAAATCACTTTGATAAGTATAACCTATGAGCATAGAAGGCATTTTTCGGATCGACGAATGGGATTTTGAACGCGAGTCTATTCTGGCGGACTTGCCTGCAGCCCATTTGGCGAAGCTCATGGAGCGGAAGACCGAGCATCCGTATAAGCGGGGCGAGGTGATCTTCAGGGAGGGCGGCTATCCTTTGGGCATCTTTTTTATCGTCAAGGGAAAGGTAAAGAAGTACAAGGCGGATGTTGACGGAGTGGAGCAGATCATTTATGTGGCCAAAGCGGGGGAACTGTTGGGCTATCACGCCGTTTTGTCGGGGGGACATTATCCCGATTCGGCCGCGGTGATCGAAGAGAGTGTGATCGCCTGTATTCCCAGGGAGGATTTTATGGAGGTGCTCCACCAGAGCGAACTGTTGATGCGGCGGCTGTTGAAGACGCTGAGTCATGAATTTTCAGTGTTGGCCAATAGCATTACGATGCTGGCGCGTCGCAGTGTGCGCGAGCGTCTGGCGTTGCAGCTGGTCGTGGTCCGCGAAAAATACAAAGCCGATTTTGCACCGGGCGAGCCGGTGGAGATCGATCTCAGCCGGGAGGATCTGGCCGGGCTGGTGGGTACGGCGAGGGAGAACGTGGTCCGCACGCTGAGCGAGTTCAAGGAAGAAGGGATTGTGGAGACCCGCGGCCGGAAGATAATAGTAAAGGATATAAAAAGGCTGGTGGCGGTGGCTAATTTCAAATGAGGATCAGCCGCGATTATCTATAAAAATGCGTCTATGTTACGTCATACCGGTGCAAGGCGGAGTTTTGTGCACAACGTGCGGCTGGCCGTTTTGCTTTGTCTGAATGCGGGCTTTATCAATGGTGCGGGTTTTCTCGCTTTCGCCGTATTGACGACGAATGTTACGGGACATGCCGCGTTGCTCGCCGTATATGTCGCCACCGGCCGTGCCCGCGCCGCGCGGATGGTGGGGCTATGGCTGTTCCTGTTCCTGTCGGGCGCCTTTACATCTTCTATTTATATCCGCAGGTTCGGGCGCGAGCGGCCATCGGCCTATTCGATCCCGATCCTCGTGATTATTGCCGTCCTCCTGTTCGTCCTTTATTACGGCCCCAGTTTCGACCATTCGCTTGTCGAGACCGAATATTTTGCCGGCAGTCTGCTTTTTGTCATGGGCATGCAGAACGCCATGGTGTCGATGATCTCCGGTTCGGTGGTGCGGACTACGCATTTGACGGGTACGGTCACCGACCTGGGCATCGATCTTTCCGAGGTCGTGTCGCAGCGGCGGCCCATAGATCCCGAACTTCGGCGGCGCATCTATCTGCGGTTATGTATCATCGGCTTCTTTCTCGCCGGCGGGATCGGCGGCGGTCTGTTGTTCACGCTGTACGGCTATCGCGCCTTCACCGTCCCGGTGCTGCTATTGCTTACTGCGCTCGTCTATGATTATGCGCGGGTCTACGTGGTGCGTAAGGTCCGCCTTCGGGTGCGGCATTAGCGGCGTATCTCATACCAAAGTTCGACCATGCCGTTCTTATAAGCAGTAACATCTTTAAGATGCAGTGCACTTTCCTTTTCTGTCCGGTCGAAGAATCGCAGGCCGTCGCCCAGCATCACCGGCAACACCGTCATCCGCACCTCGTCCGCCAGCCCCGCCTGCAGAAATGCCTTCACCAATGCGGCGCCCCCCACGACCCAAACATTCCCGAACCGCGGTCTCAGCCGCTGGCTCACCAGTTTCTCCAAACCACCCGAATAAAGTTCAATATTGGGCCGTTCCACCACCAGGTCCCGGTGTGTGACCACAACCGTCGGTGTGTCGCCATAGGCCCACCCATAGCTCCGCGAAAGCGCAAGCGCATGTTCATACGTCCGCGCGCCCATGACATAGCAATCGATCGTTTTCAAAAACTCCGCCGAATCCTCCCCCGCGACTCCCTTGTCATACCTATCCTCCGTCTCGAACCACGAGACGCTATTGTCCGGCTTCGCGATGAACCCGTCGACGCTCGCGACCATGTGAATGGTTATTTTACTCACGGATGTTTGTTATATTTTTACGTGCGGTACCAGAACCATGTAATCCTTTGCTTCCGGAAGATACGGCATTTTTTTCCGCGATCATAGGTCGGTGCAGCAGTCCGAGCGATGACCCGCAACGGCTGTGTGATCTCGACGGTTCGATCGACAAAATCATTGTAAACAGCCTCGACGGAACGGTCGAGGTCCGCCAGCATACGAATTTCAATGAATTCAAAACCCGCCAAAACAATATTTTTGCCCCAAATGCAAGCCCAAATGAATTGGATCATCCTGATCATCGCCGGACTCTTTGAAGCGGCATTCGCGTTTTGTCTGGGAAAGGCGAAAACCGCCGAGAGCACACATGTCTATTGGTGGTATGCCGGATTCGGGGTAGCGCTGGCCATCAGCATGCTCCTGCTGGTGAAAGCGACGCAGACCCTGCCGATAGGGACGGCCTATGCAGTATGGACGGGCATCGGGGCCGCGGGAACGGCGTTGATCGGTATCCTGGTGTTCAAGGAGCCCGCGACGGCGTTGAGACTATTTTTCCTTGCGATGTTGATCGGCTCCGTGATTGGACTAAAAGCGGTTTCGCACTAGGCTAAGGCTGCGAAGCGTCCGCCACGTGCGTCACATGCTCCCGTAAAAGCTTTTGCCGAACGTACTCGAGGGCAGCCGGTCCACCCGCCCGCAACTCGAGCGCGGGCTTATATTTCTCGCAATCCACCGAAAGATATTTCGCACTCCAGCCGATCGCCTCCACGAACAGCGGCAGCAAGTCGATGCTCTTCTCCGTGAGACTATAGGTCAGCTTTTGTTTGTGGACATCTTCCGGCGATCTTCCCTTGGTCACCATGCCTTCTCTCTCCAGCATCGCCAGCCGGTCCCGTAAGATGTTGGAGGCTATACCTTCCTCGGACAACCGAAGCAGCTCATTAAAGTGCCGCCGGTTGTAGAAGATCATATCCCTAAGGATCAACAATGTCCATTTGTCGCCAACCACCTCGACCATTAGGTTCACCGGGCAATGAGATTTATGCGGCTCCATTTGTGCTTGTGTTTAACAACTGGTTGCAAAGATAGGTCTTTTTTCCGGATAGGTTCACCCTGCAAGGCATTGGGATATAGGTACTTAAAGATAGTCAAAAAAATTATCTTCTGAAAACCTTGTTTAGTAAATCTAAACAACTTTAAATTTGCAAGTAGTTGTAAAATAAAATCAGTCTGAACAAGACAAAACCAAACAAAACAAACCAAAAGTTATGACACCCATCACCACACGGATTCTGGCCATTGGCGCCGGCACCTCGCCGATTACGGACGAAGACAGAAAGACCATTATGCCCCGGGAAGTACTGGCGACCGTTGAACTTTATCTACAGGGAAAGATCGACCAATGGTGGTTCAGAGCGGACGGCAAAGGCGTCGTTTTTCTGCTCAACGAGACCTCGGTCGAAGCCGCCCACGAAATGCTGGAAGCCATGCCTCTCGGCGTCGCAAAGCGGTTGACCTTCGAGCTGATGCCCCTCGGCCCGCTCTTTCCGCTACGGATACTAATGAGCCAGGCCGCAACCGCAAGCGCAGCCAAATAGGCCAGGCCGCAGCCGCAGCCAGCTAGATCAGCTTATCCGGCGTGATCGGCAGCTCGCGGATACGCTTCCCGCAAGCATTGTACACGGCATTCGCCACCGCCGCGGCAACGCCGATCAGCGAGATCTCGCCGACTCCTTTGGTGCCAATGGGATTGATGTACGGGTCGGGCTTGTCGATAAAGATCGCCTCGATATCCGGGATGTCCGCATTCACAGGCACATGGTAGTCGGCGAGATTGCCGTTGATGTACCTGCCGAAGCGATCGTCGATCACCGCCTCTTCGGTGAGAACCATGCCGATGCCGCCTACGGCGCCGCCGATCATCTGGCTGCTCGCGGTCTTATGGCTGATGACCTTGCCCGCGTCGACCACGGCGATGAGTTGCCGCACGCGCACCTGTCCCGTGAGCGGATGCACAGCCACCTTCGCAAAATGCGCCGAGAAGGAGTAGCTCGAATATTTCTGCGCCTCCGCATCCGGCTTGGACTCGACCGACAGCTCCAGCTCCGGCAATCCATGCTCTTTCAAGACCCGGACATAGTCGATGTCGGTAGTCGAATCCGCAGGCAAACCCGAAAGCTCGTACAACCTCCCCCTCAAAGCTACACAGACGTCATGCACCGCGGAGCCCACGGAAGAGACCGTTTGCGAGCCGCCCTGCGTAGGCGCCGTAGGAAATCCGGAGTCGCCCAGTTCGAAGCTGATCTTATCCGCGGGTAACCCTAGTATATTGGCGGCGATCACCGTCATAGCGGTCCCCGTACCCGGGCCGATATCGCTGGTCGCGCTCCACAAGACTACCCTCCCATCGGCCGAAAGCCGAATGCGAACGGTAGTAGCAGAACGATGCGCACCAAAGGCGCCGCAGCCCATACCATAGCCCACGAGCCACTCGCCGTCCCGAAGCGATCCTGGATGAGAAGGCCGCTGATCCCAGCCGATACGCGAAGCGCCCAGCGCATAACATTCCTTGACATATTTGCTCGACCAGGGCAGGTTATGCTCGGGATCGGTCTCGGCATAGTTGGCCAGGCGCAAGGCGATAGGGTCCATGCCGAGCTTATAGGAAAGCTCGTCCAGCGCCGACTCCAGCGCAAAAGCACCCGTCGCCTCGCCCGGTCCCCGCATGGGGCACGGCACACCTACATTCAACGGCACCACGCGGTACCGGGTATTGGCATTCGCACTGGCATAGAGAAACCGTGAAACGGCCACGGCATTCTCGGTGAACTCTTCGTAGACCGCCGTTTGCGAATGCGACTCATGTGTGATACCCACCAGCTTGCCGTCCAAAGTAGCCCCGAGACCGATCTTCTGTATCGTTAGCGGCCGGTAACCCACGGAGGTGAACATCTGTTCCCGTGTCAGCGTGAGCTTCACGGGGCGTTTGACCAGCTTCGCCGCCTGCACCGCGGCGATCTCATGCGGCCAGGTACGCAGCGAAGACCCAAAGGCGCCACCGACAAAACGGGAATGGATATGGACTTTTTCGGTAGCCAGCCCGAACGCGTTGGCAACCGAGCGCTGCGAACCCATCACCCCCTGCGATTTGGTATAGACATGCACCTCGTCGTCGCCCATCCAAGCCGCGATGGTCACATGCAGCTCCATGGGGTTGTGCATCTCGCTGGGCAGCTTGTAGTCTTCCTCGACGATCACGGGTGCATTCTTATAGGCGTCGGCGAGCCCGCGGACATAGTCTTTGTACTGTCCGTTGTTCGGCACCACACCTTTATCGAAATTCTTCTCAAAGGAAGTCTCGAAGGGTGTCTCGGCATAAGTCGCCGTCACGAGCTTAGCCGCATAGGTCGCACGTTCAAAGGTCTCGGCGATCACCAGCGCGATGGGCTGACCGTTGAAATAGACCTTGTTGTCATTGAACAATTTCAACCCCCGAAGGGGTTTGACCGCATCCTTCTGAAAACCGGGCACTGCGGGCGCGTTGAAGACGGTGATGACCGCCACCACACCCGGCGCACGCTCCGCGGCACGTGTGTCCATGGCCGTTACCGTACCGCTGGTGATGGTTGCCGGCACCAGCACGCCATAGGTGAGGCCGGGTTGTTTGTATTCGCCGGAATATTTCGCACCGCCGGTGACCTTTAGTCTTCCGTCGACGCGGTTCAGCGGTTCTCCCAATACGATCTTGTTCATAGCAAAACGATTAAGCCGTAACACCCGAAGCCGTCTTCAGCGCCTGGACGATGGCATTCGGGGCCAGCGTTAATTTAAATTGGTTGTACGCATAGGCCTTTGCGCCTTGCATGGCGAGATAGGCGGCCTGCCGGAAATTCCCGACAGTAGCCGGCTTACCGCGCAAAAAATCTTCCGCGGCTCCTAACCGCCAGGGTTTATGTGCTACCCCGCCCATCACCAGCCGAACGGCCCGGACGTTCCCGCCGTCGAGCTGCAAGGCAGCCGCCACCGACACCAGTGCAAAAGCATAAGACGACCGGTCGCGGATCTTGAGATAATGAACGTGATCGGGAAAGGCCGGTAAAGGCAACGTCAGGGATGTGATGAGCTCTCCGGGCTCCAGCACATTGTCTTTTTCCGGCGTGTCGCCGGGCAACCGGTGGAAATCCGCAAACGGCAAGATGCGCCCGCCGCGAGCCCCCTGAATATGAACGGTGGCCTCCAGCGCCGTGAGCGCGATGCTCATATCGCTGGGGTTGACGGCGATGCATTGGTCACTGGCGCCAAAGATGGCATGCATCCGGTTGTATCCCTGGAGCGCGCCGCAGCCGCTGCCGGGAACGCGTTTGTTACACGGCAGGGCGGTATCGAAGAAATAAGGGCAGCGGGTGCGTTGCATCATATTGCCGCCGACGGTTGCCATATTGCGCAGCTGCGGCGAGGCGCCGGCATTAAAGGCCATCGACAGCAGCGGATAATGTTTTAGGACGAGCGGATGATCCGCCACCTCGCTGTTAGTACAAAGCGCCCCGATGCTTAACCCGCTAGGCGTCCGGGAAATATGCTTTAGCGGCAGATGCGTAATATCGACCAGCTTTTCGGGCGTGACGATGCCCATCTTCATCAGGTCGATGAGATTGGTGCCGCCCGCCAGAAAATGGCCGTCCCGCCCCAGCGCGCGGATCGCGCCGGAAGCCTCCGTAGCCCGCACATAGGTAAAAGGATTCATAACCCATTGTTTTTAACGTCCTCGATAGCTTTAACGATATTCGAATAGGCGCCGCAGCGACAGATATTGCCGCTCATAAATTCGCTGATCTGCTCGCGGGAGTGTGTTCGGCCTTCTTTGACCAGCGCCACGGCCGACATGATCTGTCCCGACGTGCAATAACCGCACTGAAACCCGTCATGCCGGATAAAGGCGTCCTGCATGGGGTGGAGGTTATCTCCAACAGCCAGCCCTTCGATGGTGGTGATCTTCTTCCCTTCATTACTCACCGCCAAAGAAAGACAGCTGTTGATCCGGACCCCGTTCACATGAACGGTACATGCCCCGCACTGTCCGCGGTCGCATCCTTTCTTGGTTCCGGTGAGATCGAGCTGCTCGCGCAGCAGGTCCAGCAGCGTCGTCCGCGGCTCGACTTTGAGGCTGTGTTTGACGCCGTTGACCTCGATGTTCAGCGGCATCTTCTCGAAGGCATCGGCGATCTTTTCGTCCCACTGGTGTTCTGCCGCCCTTACGAGTGCCGCGGGCGTAAGCGCGATGGCGCCAAAGGCCGTCGACTGTTTGAAGAAACCCCGCCGCGTGCTATGCTCGAGGTCTTCCTCATGCGATTGATTATCAGAATTGTCTGCCATATGATCAAGGGATTTTGCTCTACCCGTAAGTTACCGATCTTTCCCCGAAGGCGGCGACAAGGCCCCACTAACAAAAGGGTTAGAAGATTCGCCCATTGAATAAATATCGACTGCAACACAAAACGCCAGGCAAACCAAAGGATTGATATACAACCGTTAAGCACCAAGGACTTTCGCGATGATCCCGTCCAGCGTCAGGGGGCCGCTCACACCCGCCGAAAGCCCATAACGTTCGCGGATATAGCTGCCCTGGTTATAGGCGATCCATACCTTTCCCTGGGCGTCTTCGTAGGCGACGACCTTGAGTGGCAGCTCCAGCGCTGCGATGGGCCGCTCGATCATCACGGGGCCGCCCGCCTTGGGGTTGCCGAATAGGATAAAGGCTATCGCCCTGGAGGAGAGGCCCACCTTTTTGAGCTCGTTTTGCTGATCGATCCGCGAATAGATGGTGACCCCCGCTTTCTCCAGGAAGGCCTGTAATCGATCGATGGTCTCCTTGACAGACAAGGACGAGGGTTTGACGGTAACTCCATTGGGCGTAACATCTCCGTAGCCGTCGATCCCATGCAGAAAGGCGAGGATATCCGTGCCGATCTCGCCTGCATGCGTCTCGAGCGCGAAATGGCCGGTATCGTAGAATTTAACCACCGCCTTGGGGTTGTCTTTGCGATACGCCTCGGCGCCGGCAGGCAGAAAATACGGATCGCGGTTACCCCATACCGCCAGAGTTGGCGGCTGGTATTTGCGGAAATAGCCCTGGAAGGTGGGGTAGAGGCGGACATTGTTCTGGTAGTCTTTGAGAAGGTCGAGCTGGATCTCTACATTTCCCGCCCGGTCCAGGAAGTGTTGGTCGAGCGTGATGGTCTCCGGCGCGATGAGCGCGGGGTCGCGGACGCCCTGTTCGTATTGATAGTGGGTGGCCTGAGTGGTTAGGAAACGTTGGAGATCGTATCTGTTGGCTTCGGTGGGATCTTCCCAATAGCGTTGTACAGGGTTCCAGCCTTCGCTGAGCCCCTCTTCGTAGGCGTTGCCGTTTTGGGTGATCAGGCCGGCGATCCTTCCGGGGTTGGCAACGGCGAGACGCAGCCCTACCGGCGCGCCGTAGTCGAAGATGTAGAGGACAAAGCGATCCAGCTTCAGTTCGTCGATGAATTGCTGCATCACGGCTGCCAGGTGGTCGAAGGTATATTCGAATCTGTCGTGTGGGGGTGCGTCGGAGAACCCGAAGCCAGGGAGGTCGGGCGCGATCACGCGATAGGAGGTACCGAGTATCGGGATCAGGTTACGGAACATAAAGGAGGAGGTCGGGTAGCCGTGCAGCAAAAGCACTACCGGCCCGTTCGCCGCACCGGACTCGCGGTAAAAGATAGTGAGACCCTGGATGCGGATGTTCTTGAAGACGATGGCGCTGTATGACATAGGACCTTATTTTTTGCAAGCTAGCGCACCCGGCTATGGGGGCTATAGATAAACAAAGGTATTCATTGTATTTATCATGGCCGCCGGCCCGGTGCTTTGAACATAAGCGCTTATTTAGTATATTGAAGGGATATGGAAAATACCCCGCTAAACCTGCTCGATGAATTTGCCAGTGAAAATCTTCCTTCCGTAAGACGCCGGAAGCTTTTGCCTGTATGGATCAGGATCTTTGTGTGGATCTTTATGATCATGGGTGGGATTGCGATCCCGGTGCTGTTCATGGGTCTTTTGGGAATGCGGCCAAACCTCGCACTCTATGGCCTGGAAACAAACGTAATGGCTTCGGCAGTAGGCGCCTTATTGCTCTTTCTTTTTTTGTATAAGGGGGTCGTGGCGGCTATGCTATGGTTCGAGCAGGGGCCTGCCGTGGTGCTGGCTATCCTGGATGCTGTCCTGGGTATCGTCATCTGTCTTTGGGTCATGTTCGCCTCGCCGCATTTTGTTTTCAAGCTCGAGCTCGTGGCGTTGGTTCCTTATCTCGCCCTGATGATCAGCATGAGGAAACGGTGGGCAATGGCGGCGGCGGGTAATCCCTGAACATACTTAGAATAAATGGATCTCATGAAAAAGATAGGCTTCTCTCTTCTTGCCCTCGCGATTACGCTTCCGGGTTGCGCCCAACCCATTGCTGCCAGTCTGGACACCCTCATAGACGCTTATATGCATGTGTCCGGCTACAGCGGCACCGTGCTCGTTGCGAGCAAAGGAGCCGTTATCCTGGAAAAGGGTTACGGTTATAAAGATAAAGCCACGAAAGCAGCCAATGATTCCAATACGATCTTCCAAATAGGTTCGATCACCAAACAGTTCACTTCCGCGATCATCCTGCAATTGGCGGAGCAACAGAAGCTTTCGCTCAAGGACAGTCTTACGAAATATATCCCGGACTATCCCCGTGGCAATGAGATCACGATCGAAGAATTGCTCACCCACGAGTCGGGAGTTTACAACTATACCAATGATCCCATTCTGGCGCAAAATGGCGGCGGGCATCCTATCCCCCGTGACAGCATGATCGCCCGTTTCAAATATAAACCACTGGATTTTACGCCCGGGCAGAAATTTGGGTACAGCAATTCCGGGTATTTTCTACTGGGGTATATCATCGAGAAAGTGACCGGCCAATCCTATTTTCAGGTTGTCCGTGAGCGCATCTTTGGGCCGCTTCATATGGACCACAGCGGTTTTGACTTCACCCACCTCCAAAGTCCTGACAAGGCCGTGGGCTATAGCTCGCCGGAATCCGCCGATCCGGCTTCCATCGTCGACTCGACCATCGCCTTCTCCGCGGGCTCT
>Ga0134128_10005986_pt1 | contig 14732 bp, 11 predicted proteins | sample KB31754_FD_96462 | JGI IMG/M metagenome (GOLD analysis project Ga0134128, IMG submission 96462) | Terrestrial soil microbial communities with excess Nitrogen fertilizer from Kellogg Biological Station, Michigan, USA - KB3-175-4 | ecosystem: Environmental > Terrestrial > Soil > Unclassified ... | reverse complement strand
CGAGAGCTATCTGGTCCCGGAGAAGATCATCGCCGCGGCCAAATAGGTCCGCGCCTAGGCCATCCACCCCGGCTACGGCTTCCTGTCGGAGAACGCCGCCTTCGCCGAGGCCGTGGCCGAGGCCGGCCTCATCTGGATCGGGCCGCCGCCCGCCGCGATCCGCGCCATGGGCCTGAAGGACGCCGCCAAGGCGCTGATGCAGCAGGCGGGCGTGCCGGTGACGCCCGGCTACCTGGGCGAGGACCAGTCGGAGGCGGCGCTGGCTCGCGAGGCCAAACGGATCGGCTATCCGGTGCTGATCAAGGCGGTGGCCGGCGGCGGCGGCAAGGGCATGCGCCGGGTCGACGCAGCCGCCGATTTCGCCGCCGCCCTGGAGAGCGCGCGGCGCGAGGCCAAGGCTTCGTTCGGGGACGACCGGGTGCTGCTGGAGACCTACGTCACCCGCCCGCGGCACATCGAGGTGCAGGTGTTCGGCGACACCCACGCGAACGTCGTCCACCTCTACGAGCGCGACTGCTCCCTGCAGCGCCGCCACCAGAAGGTGATCGAGGAAGCGCCCGCGCCCGGCATGGACGCGGCGACCCGCGAGGCGGTGACCGCCGCGGCCGTGAAGGCCGCCAAGGCGGTGGGCTACGTAGGCGCCGGCACCGTCGAGTTCATCGCGGACGGCTCGGCGGGGCTGCGGCCCGACCGCGTCTGGTTCATGGAGATGAACACCCGCCTGCAGGTGGAGCATCCGGTGACCGAGATGGTCACCGGCCTGGACCTCGTGGAATGGCAGTTCCGCGTCGCCGCCGGCGAGGCCCTGCCGCTCAGCCAGGCGGCGATCCCGCTGATGGGCCACGCCGTCGAGGCCAGGCTCTACGCCGAATCCACGGCCGGCGGCCGTTTCCTGCCGTCCACCGGCGTCCTGGAACACTTCCGCCTGCCCGACACGGTGCGGGCCGACGCCGGCGTCGAGGAGGGCGGCGAGGTGACGCCATTCTACGATCCGATGATCGCCAAGCTGATCGCCCATGCGCCGACCCGCGAGCAGGCGCTGGCCCAGCTCGCCGAGGCGTGCGACGCGGTCGAGATCTGGCCGGTGAAGACCAACGCCGGCTTCCTGGCCCGCTGCCTGGAGGCCCCCGACTTCATCGCCGGCGACGTCGACACCGGCTTCATCGAACGCAACCTGGCGACCCTGACGGCCGAGCCGGGGCCCTCGCCCGCGGCGCTCGCCTGCGCCGCCCAGGCGGCGATGCGCGAGGAGGCCGTCGCCGACGCCTCGCCCTGGTCGCAGTTGCTGGGCTTCCGGCTGAACACCGCGTCGCAGACGGTCGTGCGCCTGTTCCACGCCGGCCAGCCGGTGATCGCCGACGCCGCCGAGGCCGCCGCCGACCGCGCGGCCCTGATCACGCCCGACGACGACATCGTAGTGTTCGAGGCCGGCGAGGCCTTCGTGTTCTCCCGGTCTCCGCCCAGCGATGCGGGCCAGGACGCCGCCGGCGACGGCGCCATCCGCGCGCCCATGCCCGGCAAGGTCACCCACCTCTCGGTGAAGGCGGGCGATGCGGTGACCAAGGGCCAGCCTCTGGTCACCCTGGAGGCCATGAAGATGGAGCATGCGCTGGCCGCGCCGTTCGACGGCAAGGTCGCGGGCGTCGGCGTCGAGCTGGGCGAGCAGGTGAGCGAGGGCGCGGTGCTGTTGACGCTCAGTGCGCCACCTGGCTCGCCGTGAGCTTGCGCGCGGCGGCTTCGCGGTCCCTGGCGCGTCCGCCGGCGAGGATGTCGGGCAGCGAGTAGTTGCCCTCGTGGCAGGCGAACTCCATCAGCGGCTTGCCGGCGGCGTAGAGCGAGTACTCGGCGAGCCAGGGGGCCGTATAGACCTTCGGGTCCACCACCGTGAACTGATAGAGCAGCTCGTCCTTCGACACCCGCGTGTACCGCTCGATCACCTTGGCGGTGGGCGGCACGAAGAACGTCGGGAACGGCCGGATCGTGTCCTTCGCCGGCAGGCCGATGGTCTCGATCACCAGGGTCTCGCCCTCCCAGTGGGCGATGGCGTCGCCGAGCGGGGAGCGATCGACGTTCAGCGGCCCGTGGGTGTCGGTGAAGGGGATGATCCGCAGGTCCGGCCCGTATTCGGAAAGGATCACCACCGCGTCCTTGGTCTGCACGATCTGGCGCGGGTTGATGTTCGACAGGATGGCGATCGGCGGCTGGCCCTGGCCGGCGAGGCAACGCTCCCAGTTCGGCCGCTGCTCCGGGTTGTCGGCCGAGAACGGCGGCTCGCTCTCGGTGCGCATGGCGCGCTCGATGAAGCCCAGCTGGGCGCGCATGGCCGGAGTCAGGGGCAGCTTGCCATCGGCCGGCTGGACGATCTGGCGCGTGCGCCGCTGGCCCCTGACCAGGGCCATGCCGTTCTGGGCCGCCGCATTGGCAAGGTCGGCGACCTCCGGGTCGATGCGGAACGGAGCCAGGTTGCTGGTCTCGGTGGCGAGCTTCTTGGCGTAGACGGCCGAATCGGCCTCGCTCAGGACCAGCGAAGGCGCGTCGGGCCGCGCCTCCAGCGGCGCCACGAAGTGGGTGTTCCAGGTCCCTTGCAGGTCGGGCTGGCCGAAGCTGGTCTTGGGCGCGTGGTACTCGGCCGCCGCGGCCGAGCCCGCCAGAGCGCCGCAGAGCGCCATCGCCAGGATTGGGCGCTTCATCGCCGGTCCGCTCCCGCGACCACGCCCTTGTCGTGCAGGCGCGCGATCTCGCCCGAGCTCAAGCCGAGCACCTCGGCCAGAACCTCGTCGGTATGCTGGCCCAGCTTGGGCGCAGGCCGCACGGGTCCGCGCCGATCCGGCGTCACCGTGCCCATGGCGCCAGGGGCGATGTACTCGCGCCCGCTCGGGTGGCGAATGTTCTGGAACAGCGGATTGTCCCTGTAGAGCCGCCGGTCGGCCAGGGCCTCGACCATGGTCTGGTAGGCGCCCCAGGTGACGCCGCCGGCGTCCAGCGCCGGGGTCAGCGCCGCGGCGTCCTTCGCGGCGAAGGCCCGCTCGAACAGGGGATAGAGCCGCGCGCGATGGGTGAAGCGCAGGCCTTCGTCGGCGGTAAAGGAGACGCCCAGCTCGGCCTCCACGGCGGCGACCTCGCCGGCGATGCCCAGCGCGTCGAGCGCCTTGGCCCATTGGCGCGGCGTGACGCAGAGCAGCATCAGCCTTTGGCCGTCGCGGGTGGTGAAGTCGCGGCCGAAGGCGCCGTAGAGGTCGTTGCCCATCCGCGGCCGGGGCTGGCCGGTCATCAGGGTCTCGGCGGCGAAGCCCAGGTTGGCCATGGTGGCGGCGCCCACGTCGGAGAGCGGTACGCGGATCTCCCGCCCGCCCTCGCCGCGCATCCGCGCGATCAGCGCCGCCAAGAGGCCGAAGGCGCAATAGGCGCCGGTGATCAGGTCCCAGGCGGCCAGCACGTGGTTCACCGGGCGCAGGTCGTCCGCAGGCCCGGTCATCAGCGGCAGGCCCAGCGCCGAATTGATCGTGTAGTCCATGCCCTGCGACCCGTCGGCCCAGCCCATCACCCGCACCGAGATCAGGTCGGGCCGCAGGCCGCTGAGCTTCTCATAGGAGAGGAAGCCCTCGACCGGGAAATTGGTCACGAACAGCCCGCCGTCTTCGCCCGGCGCCGTGGCCAGGCGCTGGACCAGCTCGCGCCCCTCGGGCCGTGCGAGGTCGACGACCACCGACTTCTTGGCCTTGTTCAGGCCTTCCCAATAGAGGCTGTCGCCGCCCTCCGTGAGCGGCCAGCGCGTGAAGTCCGGCCCACCGCCGAGCGTGTCCACGCGGATCACCTCGGCGCCCATCTGGGCCAGGTAGAGCCCGCAGGTCGGCCCGGCCACGAAGGCCGAGACGTCGACCACGCGCAGCCCCTTCAACAGGTCGTACATCCCCACTCCGTGTCATCCCGGAAAGCGCGCGGCGCCTATCCGGGCCCATAGACTCCGCGTCACCGAACGAAACGCAACGGTGACGCTGCGCGAACTTCGCAAATGCCGATGCATATGGGTCTCGGATACGGGCTGCGCCCGTTCCGGGATGACGCCGCGCCTAGATCACGCGATGAGGTCCACGACTTCCTTGACCTCCTCCGGCGTCAGCTCCCAGGCGGCGGTGGCGGCGTTGGCCTTGACCTGCTCGGGGCTGGTGGCGCCGGCGATCACCGAGGACACCACTGGATGGCCCAGCAGCCAGGCGAAGGCGAGCTCCAGGAGGGTATGGCCGCGCTCCTGCGCCCAGCCGGTCAGCTTTTCGACCTTGTCGAAGTTCTTGTCGGAGAGCGCCTGCTGGCCGCGCGCGCCCCAGGCCGCCAGCCTGGTCCCCTCGGGCGGCGGCTCGCCGCGCTGGTACTTACCCGAGAGCAAGCCCGAGGCCAGCGGGAAGAACGGCAGGAAGCCCAGGCCGAAATGCTCGCAGGCCGGCAGCACCTCGAATGCGGCCTTTCGCTCCAGCAGCGAGAACTGGTTCTGCGCCGAGACGAAGCGCGTCGCGCCGGCGCCCGTCCAGTCGGCGTCGGCGATCTGCCAGCCGGTGAAGTTGGAGTTGCCGACGTAGCGGACCTTGCCCTGGGTCACCAGGTCGTCCAGCGCCCGCAGGGTCTCGTCGATCGGCGTCTCCGGATCCGGCGCATGGAACTGGTAGAGGTCGATCCAGTCGGCGCCCAAGCGGCGCAGGCTGTCCTCCACCGCGGTCATGATCCAGCGCCTCGAGCCGCCTTTCCTGGCCGGATCGCCGCCGACGGCCATGCCGAACTTGGTGGCCAGCACGACCTGGCCGCGCTTCTTGCCCAGCGCCTTGCCGAGGAATTCCTCGGACTTGGTCCCGCCGTAGACGTCGGCGGTGTCGAACAGCGTCACGCCCGCGTCGATCGCCGCGCCTACCACGGCCTCGGTGGTCTTCGCATCGATGCGCATGCCGAAATTGTTGCAGCCGATTCCGACCTCGCTGACCTTCAGGCCCGAGGTCCCCAGGCGGCGCAGCTTCATGGTCGTCCCTCCGCAATCGCGCGCAAAATCACGCTGTTTGAATTAGCTTTTTCCAGGCGCTCGCGGGTGGCCGGGCCTCGCGAGGCCGGCGGAGCCTAGTCGCATATCGCCGGCTTTCAACATCCTTGACGGGGCGTTCACCCCGTTTGTTCGCGATATCGCAAACCTCCGGCCGCTAACTTCACGATCTACAAAGGCTTTTCGGGCGATGGTTTAACCATGCGTGTGGTCACAATCGTAAGTCTCGGCGGTTCCGCCGTCCTGGGCCTCGCAGCCCTGGTGGTCGCCAAGGCGGTTCTCCCCAACGCGAGCACGGCCAAGGTCCAGGCCAAGGCCTTCCAGCAGGCGCCTGGCGTGCCTGTGGTGGTGGCCAAGGCGGCCTTGAAGTTCGGCGACAAGCTGGACGCCTCGAAGATCGAGGTGCTCAACATTCCAGCCAACGCCGTGCCGGACGGCGCCTTCAAGACCCCGGCCCAGGTGCTGAGCCAGGACAATGGCGGGGCGCCCGTGGCGATCACCGCCATCGCCGCGCGCGAGCCGCTGCTGCCGGCCAAGCTGTCGGGGCCGGGCGCGCGCGCCTCAGTCGCGGCCGAGATCGGCGACGGCATGCGCGCCTACACCATCAAGGTGACGGACGTCACCGGCGTGGGCGGCCATGCGCTGCCCGGCGACCGGGTGGACGTTGTGCTGATGCGCGACCTCTCCAGCGACCCGCAGAAGCACTCCTACGTCTCCGAGGTGGTCATCCAGGACGTGCGCGTCCTCGGCGTCGACCTAAACGCCGACCCGAACTCCAACAAGCCAGCGACGCCATCGACCGCGACGCTGGAGGTCAACGTGGCCGACGCCCAGAAGCTGGCGGTGGCCGGCGACCTGGGCAAGCTGTCGCTGGCGCTGCGCCGCACCGGTTCGGCCGAGATCGCCAAGACTGCGCCGATGCGCACCGCGAACTTCGTGGGCGGCGGCGCGCCTGCGCCCTACCGCATCCGCCGGGTCAGCCGCGTGCTGGCCGTGGCGGAGGGCCCGCACCTGATCCAGGTCGTCGAGCCGCCGAAGCACGAGGGCGGGGGCAGGGCCGTCGCCCCGCGGCCGGCCGCGCCGGCGCCCACCGATAGTCCTGCCGGCGGAGCCGCCGGCGTGTCCCAGTCCGTCAAGGATGGCGCCGGCGCACTCGCCGCCGCCGTCAAGCCGGCTTGAGCGTAAGGAGCCATGACCATGCGAAAGAGCCTGGCCAAGGCGCTGTGCGCCTCCCTCGCCGCCGCGACCGCGCTCACCGCCGTCGCGCCCGCCCCGGCGCTTGCCGACGCGATGCTGAGCGAATCCGCCCCCTCGCGGGTGATCAGCGTGCCGAAGGACAAGTCGCTGTCCTTCCGCCTGGATGAGCCGGCCACCAAGATCGTGGTCGCCCAGCCGGACATCGCCGAGGTGGTCGCCACCACCGACCGCAGCTTCTATGTCCGCGGCGTCTCGCCCGGCGCAACCAACCTCCTGGTCTACGGCCCCGGCGGTCGGCTGATGGAGGTGCTGGACGTCAACGTCGGCTTTGACGGCGCGACGCTGCAGCGCGACATCGCCGCCGCCCTGCCGGGCGAGGACATCCATGTCCTGAGCCTGGGCCAGGGCTTGCTGCTGACCGGTACGGCGTCCAACGAGAGCGTCGCCAAGCGCGCGCTGACGATGGCCGAGAAGTTCGCGCCGGACGGGGCCAGCTCGTCGCTGCAGGTGCGCGCCACCCAGGAGGTGGTGCTCGAAGTCCGCGTCATGGAGGCCGCCCGTTCCGCCCTGCAGGACATCGGCTTCTCAGGCGCCATCACCTCGCGCAACACCGTCGCCAACTGGGGCTCGGGCCTGATCGGCAACGCGCCGGCCAACGGCATCATCGCCTGGACCAACCACCTGGGCAGCATCACCGTCAACGCCAACATCGAGGCGCTGGAGGAAAAGGGCGTGGTCCGCACCCTGGCCAAGCCCAACCTGGTGGCCGTCTCCGGCGGCAAGGCCAGCTTCCTGGCCGGCGGCGAGTTCCCCTATCCGGTGCCGCAGCAGCTGGGCCAGATCACCATCGAGTTCCGCGAATACGGCGTGAAGCTGAACTTCGCCCCGGTGGTGCAGGACAACGGCCTCGTCCGTCTGGGCGTGGCCCCCGAGGTCTCCCAGCTCGACCAGGCCAACGCCATCAAGATCAACGGCGTGCAGGTGCCCGGCCTGATCACCCGCAAGGCCGACACCACGGTGGAGATGAAGGACGGGGATTCGCTGGCGATCGGCGGACTCTTCCAGCACAGCTACACCAACGACCTGCGGCAATTCCCGGTGCTGGGCTCGATCCCGATCCTCGGCACCCTGTTCCGCTCCGCCCGCTGGAACCGCGCCGAGACCGAGCTGGTGATCATCGTCACGCCGCACGTGGTGACCGCCCAGGACTTCGACCGCGCCCGGCGCACCGCCTCGATCGGCGACCCGGAGCCGAAGCCGTTCGACTTCATCGTCAACGGCACGGCCTTCACCGAGCCGATGGGCCGCGAACTGCGCGCGCCGCCGGGCGCGGGCGGCGCGCCGGTGGCCATGGCGTCCCCGCCCGCGGCCGCTGCGATCGCCAAGGCGGCGACGCCGACCGTTCCGGTGGTCGCCAAGGCGTCGGCGCCCCCCGCGCCGGTGATGGCCAAGGCGGCGACGCCGGCCCCGCCGCCGGTCGCCAGGCTCGTGGCGGCCCCGGCGCCCCAGCCGGTCGCGACGGCCGCGCTGGCGCCCGCCAAGCCCACGCCGCCGGTGGCCAAGACCGCCTCCCCGGTCGCGCCGGCGACGCCGCCTGTCGTCACCCCCATCGCCACGGCGACGGCGCCGGCCGCGCCCACCCTGCAGCTGGCGGCGGCCGGCCCCCTGCCGCTCGCAGGGCTGGTCGCCAGGCTCGCCACGCCCGAGGCCCCTGCGGCTGCGGCGCCCTCGTCTCCCGCAACGCCCGCGCCGCAGCTCCGCGGCGAGATCGTCCCCCAGGCCGCCAGCACCGGAAAGTAAGCGTATGAGTTCCCACCCTCTCGAAGGTAAGCGCGTCGTCGCCCTGGGCGGCGCGCTCTCCGCCCTGACGGGCGGGCCGCTGGAGGGCGCGAGCATCGAGGCCGCGGCGCTCGACCGCCTGACGGGCGGCGACCTCGCCGGCCGCGACCTGATCCTCATCGACGCCGACGCCTGGGAGCCCGAGCCGCTGTCGCAGGCGCTGCAGGCGCTGTCGCTCCGGCCCTCTCCGCCGCCGGTGCTGCTGGTGGGCGCGCATCTGCCCACGGCGGTGGTGCGCAACCTGCTGCGGCTGGAGCGCTCCGACGTGCTGGAGGCGCCGTTCACCGAGGACAAGATGTCGGCCGCCGTCGCCGCCCTGCTCGCCCAGCCGGCCCCCGCGGCCCATGAGTCGGGCGCGCCGGCCCAGCAACACGCCCGCTGCTGGGCGGTGGTGGGCGCGGTCGGCGGCTCGGGCGCGACGACCGTGGCCATCGAGATCGCCAATTGCCTGGTCGAACGCGCGACCCGCGAAAAGAGCGTCTGCCTGATCGACCTGAACCTGGCCGACGGGGCGGCGGCCGCCTATCTCGGCGCCAACGCGGTGATGCGCCTGGCCGAGCTGGGCCAGGCCGCCGAGGGCATGGACGCCTCCATGCTGCAGGCCTTCATCACTCCGGTCAGCCCGAAGCTCGATCTCCTGGCGGCGCCGCGCGATCCCGCGGCCTTTGACCGGGTCGGGCCCGACGCGGTGCTGCGCATGCTGGAGACCGCCTGCGACGTCTATGAGTGGGTGATCCTCGACATGCCCCGCCACCGCCGCGGCTGGACCCTCGAGGCGCTAGGCGGTTGCGACGAAGTGCTGGTGATCTCCGAACTGACCGTTCCGGCCCTGCTCGCCGCGCGGTCGCTGGCCGACGAGATCGACCGCGGGCTGGGCGCGGCCAGCAAGGCGAAGATCGTGCTGAACCGCCTGGCCAGCCGCATGTTCGGGCCCGCGCCCAACATGTCCGAGGCCGAGAAGGCCCTGCAGCGCAAGGCCGAAGCCGGCATCAGCTCCGACTGGGAGGCCGCCGCGGCTTCCGTCAACCTGGGCGGGCCCATCGCCACCCATCGGCCGAAGTCGAAGATCGTCAAGGACGTGCAGGCGCTCGTCGATCGCCTGGCGGGCCAGGCCGCGCCGGCCGGCAAGCTGAAGTCCAGAAAGGCGGCCTAAGCCATGGGTCGCTTCTTCCCCAACCGCGGGGCGGCCGCGGCGCAGGCCGAGCCCGAGGCGGCGCCCGCGCCGGCGCCGGCGCCCAAGCGCGCGCCCGACGCGCCGCCGGCCGCCGCGCCTGCGCCGCCGCCGACCAATGCGTCCTCGGCCAAGCCTGCCAGCGATCCCCGCCTGGAGCTCAGGGTCAGGCTGCACAACCGGCTGATCGAGGAGCTGGACCTCGCCAAGCTGGACAAGCTCTCCGAGACCGAGCTGCGCCGCGAGGTGATGCAGCTGGTCGCCGACTTCGCGCGCACCGAGCGCATGGCGCTCAACACCGCCGACCTGCAGGAGCTGGGCTCCTCGATCTACGACGAGATGGTGGGCCTGGGCCCCCTTGAGCCGCTGCTCAAGGACGAGACCATCAACGACATCCTGATCAACGGACCGTACCAGGTCTACATAGAACGCCTGGGCGAGCTGGAGCTGACGCCCGTCCGCTTCCGCGACAACGACCACCTGCTGCGGATCGTCAACCGCATCGTCGCCGGCGTGGGCCGCCGCATCGACGAGAGCCAGCCGATGGTGGACGCCCGCCTGGCGGACGGCAGCCGGGTGAACGCGGCCATCGCCCCGATCGCCATCGACGGCGCGGCGGTCTCGATCCGGAAGTTCTCCAAGAAGCCCCTGACGCTGGAGCGGTTGGTCGGCGTCGGCGCCATGCCATCCTGCCTGGCCGAGTTCCTGCACGGCGCGGTACGCAGCCGAGTGTCGACCGTGATCTCCGGCGGCACCGGTTCGGGCAAGACCACCCTGCTCAACGCGCTCTCGGCGGCGATCAGCCACGGCGAGCGCCTGATCACCATCGAGGACGCCGCCGAGCTGCAGCTGCAGCAGCCGCACGTGGTGCGCCTGGAGACCCGGCCGCCGAACATCGAGGGCAAGGGCGAGATCCGCCAGCGCGAGCTGGTCAAGAACGCGCTGCGCATGCGTCCCGACCGGGTGATCCTGGGCGAGGTCCGCGCCGAAGAAGCCTTCGACATGCTGCAGGCCATGAACACCGGCCACGAGGGCTCGATGGCGACCATCCACGCCAACAACCCGCGTGAGGCGATCGGGCGTCTGGAGCAGATGATCGCCATGGGCGGCCTGGCGCTCAGCCCCGACGCCATGCGCCAGCAGATCGCTTCGGCCATCGGCCTGATCGTCCAGGTGATGCGCCTGTCGGACGGCAAGCGGAAGGTGACCCACGTCACGGAGATCACCGGCATGGAAGGCCAGGTGGTGCAGATGCAGGACATCTTCACCTTCAACCGCACCGGCACCGATCCGGACGGCACGGTGCACGGCGAGTTCCGGGCCACCGGCCTGCGTCCGCGCCTGCTCGACGAGATGCAGCGCCGCGGCCTGACCTACGACACCGCCAACTTCGACCCGAACCGCGTGTTGGGGGCCGCATGAAATTCGACGCCAGCCTCGTTGTCCTGATCCTGGTGTTCGCCGCGGTGTTCACCGCCGGCCAGGCGGCGTTCGGCCTGCTGAGCGTGGCGACCCAGAAGCGCAAGATGAACAAGCGCCTGAAGGTGGCCGAGCGGGTCGACGGAGTCTCGGCCCTGGTCATGGAGCTGCGCAAGCAGCGCGGCCTCAACGCCGACGGCGAAAAGGGCGGCCGCCTCGCCTGGGTCTCCAACCTGATCGTCGCCTCGGGCGTGCCCTACGACCCACGGAAATGGACACTCTACGTGGTCGCCGCCGCGCTGATCGGGGGCGTCGCGGTCGCCGTGCTGACGCGCACGCCGCTGCTGTTCCTCGCCGGCGCGCTCGCCGCCGGCGTCGGCGGCCCGATCGCCTATCTGAAGGTCATGGCCGGCCGCCGGGCCAAGGCGCTGGGCTTCCAGCTGCCGCAAGCGCTGGAGATCATCGTCCGCTCGCTGGAGGCCGGCCATCCGGTGCCCACCGCCATCAACCTGGTGGGCCGCGAGATGGTCGACCCGATCGGCACCGAATTCGGCATGGCCGCCGACGAGATCGCCTATGGCGCGACCATGGAGCAGGCGATCGCGCGCATGTCCGAGCGCTGCCAGCACCCCGACGTCGACCTGTTCGCCGCCACCGTGCGCCTGCAGGAAAAGTCGGGCGGCAACCTCACCGGCCTGCTGAAGCTGAACGCCGCCACCGTGCGCGATCGCCATAAGATGCGCCTGAAGATCAAGGCCGCCTCGTCCGAAGGCCGCGCCTCGGCGATGATCCTGACGTCGGCGCCCTTCGTGGCCATGGGCTTCATCATGATCTCCTCGCCGCACTTCTACGGCGACGTGATCCACGAACCGATCGTCAAGTACGGCCTGGGCGTCCTGGGCGTGTGGATGTTCATCGGCAACATGGTCATGCGGCGCATGATCGATATGCGGCTTTGATCCCATGAATGCTTTGAGTCTCCAGTCCCTGATCTCCATCGTCGGCGGCCTGATGGTGGTCGGCGGGGTCGGCGGCGTCGCCTGGGTCGGGGCCAGCGAGCTGCGCCTTCGCGCCATCCGGCGCGGGCGCCTGGCCACGGCCGGCGGCGGGCCCGGCCTGCGCGTGGGCGCGAGGGCGCGGACGCAGAGCGGGATCGGCGACCAGCTGCTTGGCGCCTTCAAACGGCTGGGCCAGCAGAGCGCGGTTCGCGACCCGGGCAAGCTCTCCGTGCTGCGCGCTCGGCTGATGCAGGCCGGCTTCTACAACCGCGAAGCGCCGGTCATCTATCTGGGCATCCGCGCCGCCGCCCTGGTGGCGGCGACGGTGGGCGTGGTGCTGACCCTGCCGTTCGTGATGGGCGGTCACGGCAACCTGGGCGGCGTCCTGATCGCCGGAACCCTGGCCGGCATCGCCGTGCTCGGGCCCGACCGGGTGCTCTCCATGCGCCGCACGGCCCGCGAGCGCGAGTACGCCGACGGCTTCCCCGACATGCTGGACCTGCTGGTGGCCTCGGTGGAGGCGGGCCTGTCGCTCGACGCCGCCGTCACCCGGGTCACCGACGAGCTCGGCCGGCGCTATCCGAACCTCACCGTGCACCTGCGCTTCCTGGTGCTGGAGCTGCGGGCCGGCAAGTCGCGCAAGGACGCCTGGTCGGCGTTCGCCGACCGCCTGGGCATCGACGACGCGCGCCAGCTGGCCACCATGCTGCGGCAGGCCGAGGAGATGGGCACCAGCCTGGGCGAGACCCTGACCGTGTTCTCCCAGGACATGCGCTCCAAGCGCATGCTGCGGGCGGAGGAAAAGGCGCTGGCGCTCTCGGCCAAGCTCACCGTGCCGCTGATCTTGTTCATCTTCCCCTGCCTCTTGGGCGCGCTGATGCTCCCCGCCGCCGCGCGCCTGATGCACGTGTTCGGCAAGCACTGATCTCCGGGCCTCGCCTGCGCGAGGACGACGGCGAGGCGCCGCCGGTCAGATCCCGTACGGCCGGTAGGGGCCGAAGATCAGCTGTTCGAAGACGCCGACGCCCTCCTGGTCGTCCTGCCCGGGCGCCGAGTAGCGGCACTTCGAGATCGCCTGGATGTGGAAGTTCTCCATGGAGCCCATGTCCACGGCGGCAAGGTCGATGTCCTCACGGCCGACCGCAAGCTCACCTTTCAGCGCCCCGTGGCGCCATTCGCCGCCGTAGCCGATGCCGCGCATCAGGAAGGGGTGGCCGACCGGCTCGAAGGTGACGCTGGCCTCGCCCTGCTCCAGCGGGATTTTCAGCGTCCCACCTTTGGCATGGCGCGTGCCCGGGATCAGCGAGACCTCCTCCATGCGCGGCGCATCCGCATGCCAGCCGCCATCGCCGCCCGCGCCATCCGGCAGGATCACCGCGCGGGTGTTCCAGGGCTTGCCCTCGGTGTCGGCGTTGATGTGGAAGAAGACGCTGCGGTCGGGGAAGTTGACCGGCGTCCACTGCCAGAAGAAGCCTGCGACGCCCGCGCCCGGCGTCGGCTGCGGGTCGGCCGCGCCGACCGGGCGGATTCCCCAGGAGCGGTCGCGCGTGCCCGTCCAGCCCGCGCAGTCGCGCCGCTCGCCGTCCAGCTCGGTCCAGCCCGAGACCCGGCCGTTCTGGGTGAGCCGCGTGTAGTCCATGAACATCCGCGGCCCGTTGCGCCGCACGAACCGTGGCTCCTCGATGGGGAACGCGCGGCCCTCGAAGACGATGTCGCAGGCCAGGCCCTCGGCGGCCTCGACGACGACGCGCAGCTTCCGCAGCGGCTCCAGCACTTCGATGCGGATCGGGCCCACATGCAAGTCCATCCGCTCCATGCCCAGGATGCGCGAGGCGTGCAGGCAGCGCTGGACGCCGTCGCGGATGATCGAGAGGTGCGCGTCGGCGACGTTCAGCGCCGGATAGACCCCGAACGCCACGGCCAGGAACTCCGAGCCGTCCGGCGAATAGGCGTTGAAGAAGTAGCGATCGTAGAAGTTGCGGTCGGAACCCGAGTAGGCGATCGGCTCTGGCGTCTGGTGGATCGGATAGTCGTCGCCCTTGGTCAGCATGGCCGCTCCTCCCGCCGTTGACGCTTCGTCACGCTTGCCGCCCGCCGCGGCGGCGTATCAAGTGGACAAGACCGCCAGAACACAAGCGCGACGCTGGGGAAGCCCGGCATATCCCGGGAGGGTCCGATGAGCGTGATGACCACCGCCCAGCACCGCATCCCGCCCGCCATCGCCCAGCCGATCTTCGAACCGGCCGCCTACGCCGACGGGCGCATCTTCGAGACCTACCGGTGGCTGCGGAAGAACGAGCCGTTCGGGGTGGCCCAGATCGAGGGCGTCGATCCGTTCTGGGTGGCCGTGCGGCACGAAGACATCCTGGAGATCAGCCGCCAGAACGACCTCTTCCACAACGGCGACCGCTCGGTCACGCTCGTCGGCCAGGAGGCCGACCGCCTGGTGCGCGAGCGGATGGGCGGCAGCCCACACCTGTTGCGCACCCTGGTGCAGATGGATGCGCCCGACCACCCGAAGTACCGCATCCTCACCCAGGCCTGGTTCCTGCCGCAGAACATCCGCCGCCTCGAGGACCAGATCCGCGCGCTCGCCCGGGCGGCGGTCGTCAAGATGGCCGCGCTGACGGACGCGAACGGCGTCGGCGAATGCGACTTCGTCAACCAGGTCGCCCTGCACTACCCGCTGCGCGTGATCATGAGCATCATGGGCGTGCCCGAGAGCGACGAGCCGCGCATGCTCAAGCTCACCCAGGAGCTGTTCGGCGCCGCCGACCCCGACCTCGGCCGGCAGGCGGACAAGCCGCGCGAGGAGCGCGAGTTCGACTTCGGCGTGATCACCGACTTCTTCAACTACTTCAACGCCATCTCCGCCGACCGCCGCGCCCATCCGACCGACGATCTCGCGAGCCTGATCGCCAACAGCCAGATCGACGGCCAGCCGATCAGCGACTTCGAGGCGATGGGCTACTACATCATCGTCGCCACCGCCGGCCACGACACGACGAGCTCGTCCACCGCCGGCGCCCTCTGGGCCCTGGCGGAGAACCCGGGCGAGTTCCGCAAGCTCAAGGCCGACCTGTCG
>Ga0134128_10005985_pt1 | contig 14733 bp, 14 predicted proteins | sample KB31754_FD_96462 | JGI IMG/M metagenome (GOLD analysis project Ga0134128, IMG submission 96462) | Terrestrial soil microbial communities with excess Nitrogen fertilizer from Kellogg Biological Station, Michigan, USA - KB3-175-4 | ecosystem: Environmental > Terrestrial > Soil > Unclassified ... | reverse complement strand
TCGATCTTCGCGATCAGCATCGCCTTGCCGCCGGCGGCGCGCATCAGCTGGCGCGCCATGTACATGTCTTCCTTGCTCTTCGGGAACGAGACGGCCAGATAGTCGGCCTCGAGCAAAGCCGCCGTCTTCATGTCCTCCATGTCCTTTGGCGTGAGCGTCGGCGCGGTAAGGCCCCCACCCATCCGGTTGATGCCCTTGTTGTTCGACAGCACGCCGCCCAGCACGACGCGCGTGACGATTCGCGGCCCGTCGACCGTCTCGACCTCGAGCTTGATCAGCCCGTCGTCGAGCAGCAGCACCGATCCCGGGCCGACGTCGTTGACGAGCTCGCGATAGTCGAGCCCGACGCGCGTCGCATCGCCCGTCTCGCACTCGGCATCGAGGATGAACTTGGCGCCGGGCACGAGCTCGATCTTGCCTTCCGCGAACTTGCCGATGCGGATCTTCGGACCCTGCAGGTCGGCCATGATCGCGACCTCGCGTCCCTGCGCGCGTGCGACCTCGCGCACGAGCCGCGCGCGCTCGACGTGATCGGCCGCCGTGCCGTGCGAGAAGTTGAGGCGTACTACGTCGACGCCGGCCGCGAGCATCCGCTGCAGCACCTCGGGCTTGCTGCACGCGGGCCCCAGCGTCGCGACGATCTTCGTCGAGCGTGGCATCGGCCGCGGCGTCATGATCCGCGATACCGGCAAGACGGCCGAGGGGCGTCAGCCATGCGCGCGTTCACGTGCTTCGCGGCCACGCTCCTCGAGCACCTCGATCGCCGGCAGCTTGCGGCCTTCGAGGAATTCGAGGAATGCGCCGCCGGCCGTCGAGACGTAGCCGATGCGATCGGTCACGCCGAATTTCGCGATCGCGGCGAGCGTGTCGCCGCCGCCGGCAATCGAGAAAGCAGCCGATGTGGCGATCGCGTCGGCCAGCGCGTGCGTGCCCGCCGCGAACGCATCGAACTCGAAGACGCCGACCGGGCCGTTCCAGACGATCGTGCCGGCATTCGCGATGAGCGGCAACAGCAGGGCGATCGTCTCGGGACCGACGTCGAGGATCAGGTCGTCGTCGTCGATCGCTGCGATCGGCTTCACCGACGCCTCGGCCTGCGCGTCGAAGCGCTTCGCGCAGACGACGTCGACCGGCAACGGCAGCTTGCTCCCGAACTCGTCGAGAATCGTGCGTGCTTCCGGGACGAGTTCGGTCTCGGCGAGCGATCGTCCGATTCGTGCACCTGTCGCAAGCAGGAACGTGTTCGCAATGCCGCCGCCGACGATCAGCGTATCGACCTTCGCCGCGAGCGCGCGCAGGATCGTGAGTTTCGTCGACACCTTCGCGCCGCCGACGATCGCGATGAGCGGACGCGCCGGCTTCTCCAGTGCACGGCCGAGCGCGTCGAGCTCGGCGGTCAGCAACGGGCCCGCGCACGCGATCGGCGCATAACGGGCCATCGCGTGCGTCGTCGCTTCGGCACGGTGCGTTGCCGCGAACGCGTCGTTGCAGTAGACGTCGCAAAGCCTCGCCATTTGCTTCGCAAGCTCGGGATCGTCGGCCTTCTCGCCGCGATTGACGCGGCAGTTCTCGAGCATCACCAGATCGCCGGTGGTGAGCTCGCTGTGCCAGACGCCGCCGTTGACCCAGTCGCGGATCAGCATCACTTCGCGGCCCAGCAATTCGCCGAGCCGCGATGCGACGCCTTCGAGCGTGTCCGCCGGCGTCAGCTGTCCCTCCCTCGGGCGGCCGAGGTGCGACGTCACCATCACCGCAGCGCCGCGCGACAGCGCATCGCGAATGCCGGGAATCGACGCCCGGATACGCGTGTCGTCGGTGATGCGTCCGTCGTCGTCGCGCGGGACGTTCAGGTCGGCGCGGATGAAGACGCGCTGCCCGGCGACGTCGACGTCCGCAAGACGCAGGAAATCCATGCCCGTTACTTCGCCGCCATTAGTGCCATCGTCACGTCCAGCATCCGATTGCTGAAGCCCCATTCATTGTCGTACCAGCTGCAGGCCTTGACGAGACGACCCGACACCTTCGTGAGCGTCGCGTCGAACGTCGACGACGCGGGATCGTGATTGAAGTCGACCGACACGAGCGGCTTGTCGTTGTAGCGCAGGATGCCGCCCGACAGCGGGCCCGACTCCGACGCCTTCTTCATGATCGCGTTCACCTCGTCGACGCCCGTGTCGCGCGCCGCGATGAACGAGAGGTCGACGAGCGACACGTTGATCGTCGGCACGCGGATCGCGTAGCCGTCGAGCTTTCCGGCGAGCTCCGGCAGCACGAGGCCGAGCGCCGACGCGGCGCCGGTCTTCGTCGGAATCATGCTCATCGTCGCCGACCGCGCGCGTCGCAGGTCCTCGTGGTAGACGTCGGTCAGCACCTGGTCGTTCGTATACGCGTGTACGGTCGTCATCAACCCGTTCTGGATGCCGATGCCGTCGTTCAATGCCTTCGCGAGTGGTGCGAGACAGTTCGTCGTGCACGACGCATTCGAGATCACGGTGTCGGAGGCCTTCAGCAGCTGCTGGTTGACGCCATAGACGATCGTCGCGTCGACGTCCTTGCCGCCGGGCGCCGAGATGATCACCTTGCGCGCGCCGCCCTTCAGATGCGCCGACGCCTTGTCCTTGGTCGTGAAGAAGCCGGTGCACTCGAGCACCACGTCGACGCCGAGCGCGCCCCACGGCAGCTGCGCCGGATCGCGTTGCGCGAACACGCGGATGCGGTCGCCGTCGACGACGATCGCGTCACCTTCGACGTTGACCTTCCCGGGGAAGCGGCCGTGCGCGGTGTCGTACTGCGTCAGGTGCGCGTTGATTTGCGGGCTGCCGAGGTCGTTGATCGCGACGATCGCAAGATCGTGCTTCTTGCCGTCCTCGTAGTGCGCGCGCAGGATGTTGCGCCCGATGCGGCCATAGCCGTTGATGGCAACCTTGATCGTCATGCAGGCTCCTCTTCGTCGTGTTCCGTGCGCGCGGCCGCCGGAAGCGGCCTGCGCGGCGTCTTCGTCAATGCACCGTGGCGCCGTCGAGTCCCGCGCACGTCTTGCAGGCACGAATCAGCGCGTCGATGTCCGCAAATCCATAGCCGGCTTCGACCAGCGGCATGCCGTCCCATTCGAACGGCTGCTCGACGAGAAGCGCGCCGCCGAGCTGCTCGTAGAACGCGCGCGCGCCCTTGTTCGCCGCGATGACCCAGACGATCAGTCCGTGCGCTCCGTTCGCCTGTTGCGCGCCGGCGACGGCGGCAACGAGCCTTCTGCCGATGCCGATCCGCTGGCGCTCGCGGCGCACGTAAGCCGCCGAAAGTTCGGCATCGAGCGCGTAGCGGGGTTCCTCGAGCCTGTTGCCAGCCGCGAAGCCAACGACCTCGCCGTCGTCGTCGGCGACGAAAACGCTCGTCGTGTTGGCCGGTGCGGACAGGACGCGACCCCACAGCGCAGCGCTCGCGTCGACGTCCATTGCATCGAGATACGCATCGGGGATCATGCCGCGATAGGTCGTGCGCCAGCAATCGACGCGAACGCATGCGATTGCCTGCGCATCGTCGATGCTCGCTGGTCGGATCGCGATCGTCATCCGTCGGCGTGACCCACGATGCGTCGCACCGCATCGACGACGTGGTCGATGGTGAAGCCAAAGAATGCGAACAGCGCCGCCGCGGGCGCCGATTCGCCGAAGCGGTCGATGCCGACGACGCCTGCGTGCGGATCGTCGATCGCGCCGACGTACTTGCGCCAGCCGTCGGTGGCCCCGGCCTCGACGGCGAGCCGCGGTATTCCGGGTGGCAGCACGCTGCGCCGATAGGCTTCGTCCTGGCGGTCGAACGTCTCGGTGCATGGCATCGAAACGACCCGCGCGCCGATGCCTTCGCCCGCGAGCTTGTCGCGGGCGCCAAGCGCCAGCGGCATTTCGGAACCGGTGGCGACGATCACCGCGCGTACATCGCCCGCGCCGAAGTCGGCGAGCACGTAGCCGCCGCGCTCGATGTTCGTGCGCACGTCGTCGCTGCGCTTCGCGAATGCGACATTCTGTCGCGTGAAGAGCAGCGCGGACGGGCCATGGTGTGCGAGCGCGTGCGCCCAGGCGACCGCCGTCTCGACGGTGTCGCACGGCCGCCAGACGTCGACCTGCGGAATCAGCCGCAGGCTCGCCGCATGCTCGATCGACTGGTGCGTCGGGCCGTCCTCGCCCAAGCCGATCGAATCGTGGGTGAACACGAAGATCGACTTCGCCTTCATCAGCGCAGCCATCCGCACGGCGTTGCGCATGTAATCGGAGAACGTGAGGAACGTGCCGACGTACGGGATGAACCCGCCGTGCAGCGCGAGGCCGTTCGCGATCGCCGCCATCGCGAACTCGCGCACGCCGAAGTTCACGTAGTTGCCCGGATGCTGCGCGGTGACCGCGACGCTGCCTGACCAGTTGGTGAACACCGAGCCGGTCAGGTCGGCCGAGCCGCCGATCATTTCGGGCAGCACCTTCGCGAACGCCTCGATCGCCTGCTGCGACGCCTTGCGCGTCGCGATCGATTCGGCTTTTGCCGCTTGCGTTTCGACGAGCTTCGCGGCCGTCGCGGCAAACTCGGCAGGCAACGCGCCCGCGATGCGCCGCTCGAATTCGGCGGCGAGCGCCGGGTGCTCGGCACGGTAGCGCGCGAAAGCCACGTCCCATTCGCGCTCGACGCGCTCGCCTTGCGGCTTCGCGTTCCACGCGTCGTAGATCGATTGCGGCACGACGAACGGAGGGTAGGGCCAATGGAGCGCCTGGCGCGCCGCGGCCACTTCCTTTTCGCCGAGCGCGGCACCGTGGGTGTCAGCGGTGCCCGCCTTCGTCGGCGCGCCCTTGCCGATGATCGTCTTGCAGCAGATGAGGCTCGGCCGCGACGTTTCGTTCTTCGCGGCGTCGATCGCGGCGCTGACGGCGTCGACGTCGTGGCCGTTCACGTTCGGCACCACGTGCCAGCCGTACGCCTCGAAGCGGTGCGGCGTGTCGTCGGTGAACCAGCCGGTGGTGCGCCCGTCGATCGAGATGCCGTTGTCGTCGTAGAGCACGATCAGCTTGCCCAGGGCCAGCGTGCCGGCGAGCGAGCATGCCTCGTGCGAGATGCCTTCCATCAGGCAGCCGTCGCCGACGGTCACGTACGTGTAGTGATCGACGATCGTGTGGCCGGGGCGGTTGAAGGCGGCGGCGAGCAGCCGCTCGGCGAGCGCCATGCCGACGCCGTTCGCGAGACCCTGTCCGAGCGGCCCGGTCGTCGTCTCCACGCCGGACGTCACGCCGACTTCGGGATGCCCGGGCGTCTTCGAATGCAGTTGCCTGAAGTGCGCGAGTTCGTCGACGGCGAGGTCGTAGCCCGTCAGGTGCAGAAGCGCGTACTGCAGCATCGACCCGTGTCCGTTCGACAGCACGAAGCGGTCGCGATCGGGCCAGTGCGGATTCGCCGGGTTGTGGCGCAGGTGCCGCTTCCACAGCGCGACGGCGATATCGGCCATGCCCATCGGCATGCCCGGATGGCCGGATTTCGCTTTCTCGACCGCGTCCATCGCGAGCGCGCGAATCGCGTTCGCGAGATCGCCGTCGCGAACCGGCGCTTCGCGGTTGTTCAAATCACGTGCGGAATCGAGCATGACGAAAACGACAGGACCCGGGAGCTCGCCCCGAAGCTGGATCGAAGGGCGAAGGGATTGAATGCGCTCGCAGAAGCACCACTATTGTGCCATAATTTCACATTTCCGATTTCGCGCACCGACGCGGGAGCTGTATCGAAATCTGCGACGAACGGGCGATGGCCGGCCGCTTCGTCATCCGCTAGAACACATTGGCAACGGTTCTCTCCGGTATCCGGAAGACGCCGCGCGTGGAGGCTAAACGCCATGTACGGAATCCATCTGCTGGGGGAGTGGTACGGATGCCCGACCCACGAACCATTGCTGACGCAGGCAGACGCATTGCGCGACCTTTGTCGCCGTGCCGTCGAAGACGCGGGCCTCACGATCGTGGGCGACCGCTTTTTCCAGTTCGAGCCGCAGGGCGTCACCGGGACGGTGCTGCTCGCCGAGTCCCATCTTGCGATCCACACGTGGCCCGAAGCAGGATTCGTGACGGTCGACGTCTACGTCTGCAACTACACGACCGACAATACGCAGAAGGCCGAGCGCGTCTTCAAAGCCCTCGAGGCCGCGCTGAAGCCCGCGCGCAAGCGCTTCCAGGCGATCGAGCGCGGCGGCCGGGAAATCGTCGACGATGAGCCACGACGCGCCGCCGCGTGATCTTGCGCCCGGAATCCTCACCGAGTACATGACCGACGAGTGGGGCGTCTTCGTGCGCTCCACCGCGAGGCTGGAAGCGTTCCGGTCGAAGTACCAGGACGTCGAGGTTCACGACAGCGACGCGTTCGGCAAGCTCTTCCGCCTCGACGGGCACTTCATGACGTCGGAGAAGGACGAGTTCTTCTACCACGAGAACCTCGTTCACATCGCCGCGCTCGCCCATCCGCATCCGTCGCGCGCATTGATCGTCGGCGGCGGCGACGGCGGGTCGGCCGAGGAGCTGCTGAAGCATCCGTCGATGGCAAGCGTCACGATCGCGGAGATCGACGGCAGCGTCGTCGACATTTCGCGCCGCCATCTGCACGCGGTGCACCGCGGCGCGCTCGACGATTCGCGCGTCAACTTGCGCATCGAGGATGGCTTCCGGTTCGTCGCGCAGTCGCGCGACCAGTACGACCTGATCGTGCTCGATCTCACCGATCCGGGCGGTCCGTCGACCGCGCTCTACACGGCCGATTTCTACGCAGCCTGCGCGGCACGGCTCACGGAGCAGGGCGCGATGACGATGCACATCGCGAGCCCGATCGCCCACGCGGTGCGCATCCGCGAGGCGCTCGCCGATTTGCGCCACGCGTTTGCGCGGGTCACCCCTTACCTGACGTCGGTGCCTCTGTACGGCGGTCTCTGGATGATGGCGTGCTGCTCGCGCAGGCTCGATCCGCGCGAGCACGCGCCGGCCGTGATCGATGCGCGCATCGCCGAGCGCGGGCTCGGCGGGCTCCAGTACATCAACGGCGACACGTATCGCGCGGCGCTCGCGCTGCCGAATTTCGTTCGCGCGCTGGTCGCCTGACCATTCGCCGTCGGGCCGCCCCCGTCGCCTGCGTAGGCCGAAAGCCGACGTCACGAACCGCGTTCGGCGCCTCGACAGTGAGGGTGGGCACGCGCATCATCGAATCGTCATTGCAGGGGTCCGAAGTTACTTGAGCAAGTCTTGAACGTCCGTCCTTCGGGCCGCATTTACCCGCGACAAGGGAATGCCTGCGACGGCGCTCCCGCCAACCGAGGTGACGAGTCATGACGCTCAAACTGTCCGAAACGATGCACGATGCCGATTTCGTCGTCATCGACGGCATCGTCTTCGAGACTGCCTACGTTCGGGTGCCCGATGAATTCACCGTCGCCGACGACGTCGTGCTGGAGGCGGTCCACGGCGACACCGAATTGGCATTCACACGAGCCGATTTCGAGGACGCCGAGCACGTTGCCGACGGTTTCTACCGGCTGTCCGACGGCCATCTCGTCCGCTTCCTGACGAGCGCCACCGTCCACTGATCTTTCGCTGTCCCCGCGGCTTTTGCCAATGCGCAGAAGCGCGGCGGCATTCGTTTCACTCCGCACTTTCGATCGCCTTTTGCGCGCCGCCCCGTCTGCGGCGTCGCGCCGTCTCCGCGCGTCTCTTCGCGACGCCGCCTCGACGGCAGCGTTTACAATGACCGCCTTTTACGTCGGACGTCGCTGGGAGTCCCGATGAACACGAACCGCAGGCACGCGCTCAAGACCGGGAGCGCGCTTTCGCTACTGACGCTCGTCGCCGCGGCCGGATGGCTCAAACCGGGCGAGGCGGCGGCCGCCGACGCGTGGAACAAAAGCGCGTTCGAGACGCACTCGCTCGACGAAACGATGAAGGCGCTCGGCGGCAGTTCTCCCGTGCCAAGCAACGACATCGTGTTCTTCTCGACGCCTGACATCGCCGAGAACGGCGCCGTGGTGCCGGTCGGCATCACGAGCAAGGTGCCGCAGACCGAGTCGATCGCGATCCTGATCGAGAAGAATCCGAACATGCTGGCGGCCGTGTTCGACATCCCGCCGGGCACCGATCCGTCGCTCACCACGCGCATCAAGATGGCGCAGACGTCGAACGTCTACGCGCTCGTGAAGGCCAACGGCAAGTACTACGTGACGTCGAAGGAAATCAAGGTCACGCTCGGCGGCTGCGGCGGCTGATCGGCGCGAAGGAGAATGCGATGGCAGATCCGATGAAGATCCGGGCCAATCTCGTCGGCGATTCGACCGAGGTCAAGGTGCTGATGAGCCACGAGATGGAGACCGGTCAGCGCAAGGACGCGCAGGGCAAGACGATTCCCGCGTGGTTCATCCAGAAGGTCAAGGTGACGCACAACGACAAGGTCGTGCTCGCCGCGCAGTGGGGGCCGGCGGTGTCGAAGAACCCGTTCGTCTCGTTCAAGTTCAAGGGCGGCGCCAAGGGCGACAAGGTGAAGATCACCTGGGTCGACAATCACGACGACAGCCGCACCGACGAAGCGACGATCGCGTAGGGGGATCGGATGAGAACGATGATTCGGCTTGCCGTCGCGGCGGGCGCCGCCGCGGTGTTCGCGGCATCGACCGGCGCGGCGCTCGGCGAGTCGACGGCCGACGAGATCGCGAAGTACCGCGAGGCGCTGCAGGACGGCAATCCGGCCGAGCTGTGGGAAGCGCGCGGCGAGGAAATGTGGAAGGCGCCGCGCGGTCCGAACAAGGTCTCGTTCGAGCGCTGCGATCTCGGCCTCGGCCCGGGCGTCGTCAAGGGCGCGTACGCGCAGCTCCCGCGCTACTTTCCCGATGCGAAGCGGGTGATGGATCTCGAAACGCGCCTCGTCTGGTGCATGGTGCGGCAGCAGGGCATGAGCGAAGCCGATGCGCTGAAGAACACGTTCGGCGACGGCAGCGCGAAGCGTTCCGATCTGGAGGCGCTCGCCGCGTACGTCGCGTCGCAATCGCAGGGCATCAGGATGCACGTCGCGCTTGACGAGCCGCACGTCCACGACATGTATCGCCTCGGCGAGAAGATGTTCTACTACCGCGGCGGCACGCACGACTTCTCGTGCGCGACGTGCCATGGCGACGACGGCAAGCGCATCCGGTTGCAGGACCTGCCGAACCTGACGAAGGTCGAAGGTGCGCGGAAGGCGTACACGACGTGGCCCGCGTACCGCGTCTCGCAGGGCGAGGTGCGCACGTTCCAGTGGCGCTTGAACGACTGTTTTCGCCAGCAGCGCTTCCCCGAGCTCGCGTTCGGCTCGGATGCGTCGATCGCGCTGACTGCGTACCTCGCCGGTCGTGCGAACGGCGCCGAATACGCCGGCCCGGCGATCAAGCGCTGAGGAGATCGATCGGATGCGAACGAGGATTGTGGGACGTTGCGTTGCGAGCATCGCGGTCATCGGCATCGCCGTGAGCGTCGTGTACGGCTGCGCGAGCGCACCGGCGAAGAACGACGTCGGCGAGCGGGCCGAGGCGATGATGAAGTCGTCGTTCAAGGCGCACGGTCAGGCGACGCTCGCGCGTCTCGACCAGGATGAAACGCAGCGCGTCTGCAGCGAATACGCGGAGCGCGCGTTGCCGCCGGCCACCGCCGAGCGCATCGAGAAGGCCAATCTCGACACGATCCGCTATCCGGCCGACGGCAATCTCGTCGGCGACTGGAAGAGCGGCGAGAAGATCGCGCAGAGCGGGCAGGGCTTCCAGTACTCCGACGACCCGAAGAAGCCCGCCGGCGCGAATTGTTATGCATGCCACCAGCTGTCGCCCAAGGAGCTTTCGTACGGGACGATCGGCCCGTCGCTCTATCGGTTCGGCAAGGATCGCGGCTACACCGACGAAACACGTCGCTACGCGTGGCAGAAGATCTACAACGCCGAAGCGTTTGCGGCGTGCTCGAACTTGCCGCGCTTCGGTTATCACCACATCCTGACCGAACAGCAGATCCGCGACGTCGTCGCGCTGCTCGTGGATCCCGCGTCGCCGGTCAATCAGTGAGGGTGGGTCCTCACCCGCTTCGCTGCCGCTCGCTCCGTCTCCCCGCATCGCGGGTAGAGAGTTGGGGTGAGGGCAAATGAAGCGCCGTGATTTCCTGCAGGCGCTCGCCGCCGCCGCGGCCGCGGGATTGCCGCTCGATTCGCCGCGCGCGGCCGACGGCGATCGCTTCTACGATGCGCTGCAGCCGTTCGGCAACGTCGCGCTGTTGCACATCACCGACTGCCATGCGCAGTTGCGGCCGACGTACTTCCGCGAGCCGAGCGTGAACCTCGGCGTCGGCGCAGCGCGTGGCAAGCCGCCGCATCTCGTCGGCGAGGCGCTCCTCAGGCATTTCGGCATCGCGCCCGGCACGCGCGAAGCGCACGCCTTCACCTACCTCGACTTCACGCACGCCGCGCGCACGTTCGGCGCGATGGGCGGCTTTCCGCAACTCGCGACGCTGATCGGGCAACTGCGTGCGGCGCGACCGGGTGCGCTGCTTTGCGACGGCGGCGATACGTGGCAGGGCTCCGGCACCGCGCTATGGACGAAGGGCCAGGACATGGTCGACGCCGCGAAGCTGCTCGGCGTCGACGTGATGACGGGGCACTGGGAATTCACGTACGGCGCGGCGCGCGTCCGGCAGGTCGTCGACAACGATTTCGCAGGCCGCATCGATTTCGTCGCGCAGAACGTGCGCACCGCCGATTTCGGCGATGCCGTGTTTGCGCCGTACGTCATCAAGGCAATCAACGGCGTGCGCGTCGCGATCGTCGGCCAGGCGTTCCCGTACACGCCGATCGCCAATCCGCGCTACTTCGTCTCCGAGTGGACGTTCGGGATCCAGGAAGAGACGCTGCAGAAGGCCGTGGACGACGCGCGGGCCAGGCGCGCGCAGGTGGTCGTGCTGTTGTCGCACAACGGCATGGACGTCGACCTGAAGCTCGCGATGCGTGTGTCGGGCATCGACGCGATTCTCGGAGGCCATACGCACGACGCGGTGCCGCAACCGGTGCGTGTCGCCAACCGTGGAGGGTCGACGCTCGTGACGAACGCCGGCAGCAACGGCAAGTTCGTCGGTCTTCTCGAATTCGACGTTCGCGCCGGAAAGACGGCCGGCGTTCGCTATCGCCTGATTCCGGTGTTCGCGAATCTGCTCGCGCCCGACCGCGAGATGGACGCACTGGTGACGAAGGTGCGCGCGCCGTACGAGGCGAAGTTGTCCGAGAAGCTCGCAATCACCGAGGATCTTTTGTACCGCCGCGGCAATTTCAACGGCACGTTCGACCAGTTGCTGCTCGACGCGCTGATGGCGGAGAAGGACGCGGAAATCGCGTTCTCGCCGGGTTTTCGCTTCGGACCGACGCTGCTGCCCGGCGATCCGATCCGGCTCGAGGATCTGCTCGACCATACGGCCATCACCTATCCGTACGTGACGGTGACGAGCATGAGCGGCGAGGCGATCAAGACGATCCTCGAGGATGTAGCCGACAATCTGTTCAATCCCGATCCCTATTACCAACAGGGCGGCGACATGGTCCGCGTCGCCGGCCTGCGCTACGCGATCGATCCGAACGCGACGATGGGCCGGCGCATCTCGACGATGGAGCTCGCCGGCAAGGCGATCGAGCCCGGCCGCTCGTACACGGTGGCCGGCTGGGCGCCGGTGTCCGAGGAGGCGAGAGCCGCAGGTGGCGAGCCCGTCTGGGAAGTGGTCGCGCGTTACCTGCGCGCGCAAAAGACGATTGCGCCGCGCAAGCTCGATCTGCCGCAGCTCGAAGGCATCGCGTCCGACCCCGGCCTCGCATAAGTGGGGTCAGAGGCGACTGATCGGACACCCGTCGCGCGTACGGCGCATTTACTGACAAGTCGTCTCTGACCCCAGGTACGCTTACCTGACGCTCACGCGCACGAACCGCCGCTTGCCCGCCTGCACGACGACCGTCGCGCCTTTTTGAATCGCCAGTGTCTTGTCGGCGACGACGTCGCCATCGACCTTCAATCCGCGCTGCGCAATGAGCCGCAACGCCTCCGACGTCGAGTCGACGATGCCTGCCTGGCGCGCGAGCTGCGCGATCGGCATGCCCGCGCCGTCGACGTGCAGCGTCACCTCGGGCATGTTTTCCGGCAGCGCATGCTGGCGAAAGCGCGCGTCGAATTCCGCCTGCGCCGCGTCCGCGGCGTCGTTCGGGTGGAAGCGCGCGACGATCTCGTGCGCGAGCATCGCCTTCGCCTCGCGCGGATTGCGTCCGTCGTCGCATTGACGACGCAGCGCCGCGATCTCGTCGTGTGGCCGAAACGACAGCAGCTCGAAGTAGCGCCACATCAGCGGATCCGAGATCGACATCAGCTTGCCGTACATCGATGACGGCGGCTCGGTGATGCCGACGTAGTTGTCGAGCGACTTCGACATCTTGTTGACGCCGTCGAGGCCTTCGAGAAGCGGCAGCGTCAGGACGATCTGCGGCTCCTGGCCGTAATGGCGCTGCAGCTCGCGGCCGACGAGCAGGTTGAACTTCTGGTCGGTGCCGCCGAGCTCGACGTCGGTCTTCAATGCGACCGAGTCGTAGCCCTGCGCGAGCGGATAGAGGAATTCGTGGATCGCGATCGGCTGCTCGGCCGCGTAGCGCTTCGCGAAATCGTCGCGCTCGAGCATCCGCGCGACCGTGTATTTCGCCGCGAGCCGGATCATGCCGTCGGAGCCGAGCGCGCCGAGCCACTTCGAATTGAAGGCGACCTCGGTCTTTTCGCGATCGAGGATCAGGAATGCCTGGTCCGTGTAGGTCTTCGCGTTGGCCGCGACCTCGTCCGCCGACAGCGGCGGACGCGTCACGTTGCGCCCCGTGGGGTCACCGATCAGCGTCGTGAAGTCGCCGACGAGAAACACGACGTGATGGCCGAGATCCTGCAGTTGACGGAGCTTGTTGAACTGCACCGTATGGCCGAGGTGCAGGTCGGGCCGTGTCGGGTCGAATCCTTCCTTGATGTGCAGCGGCTTGCCGCGCGCGAGCTTGGCCCGCAATTCGCTTTCGACCAGCAGCTCGTCGGCGCCGCGGCGGAACACCGCGATCTGGTGGTCGATGTCGGGCGTCATTGTCTGTAGGAAAAGCGCGGATTGCGCTGTAGGCTTTTCGCCGGAAGCTTGCTACAATCGCCCCGGCTCGGGCGCCGACGGACATGCAAGCGGTGCGCGATTTTCCGCGAAACTTGGCTTATCGACCGTTGCGCGCGCAAAACTTTCGCATTCTATCGCAGCCGTTGCGCGTCGCCTCGCGCGCGCTCGGGCATGTCGTCTCACCGGGCCAGGCGCTCGCCATCGCGGTCCTCGGATTGGCCGGAGTCGCGGCCTTCGGCATCACCCCCGACGCGCCGCTCGACACGCCGAGCGTGCGCACGATTTCGCGCGCGCTGCCGCTGCCGTCGGTGTCCGTCGACGATCCCTCCGACGACCGTTATTGGCGCGAGGAACGCGTCGAGCGGGGCGACACGATCGGCAGCCTTCTCGCGCGCGCCTCGATCGTCGATCCCGACGCGCTCGCGTTCCTGCGCAGCGATGCCAGTGCGCGCACGCTCTATCAACTGAAGCCCGGGCGGCCGCTGCAGATCGCGAGCGACGACGACGGCCGTCTGAGCGGTCTGCGCTTTCTCTCCGGGAACGGCCAGCTGCTGTCGATCGCGCGCACGTCGAGCGGATTCGTCGCGACGAGCGAAACCCCGCCTGCCGACACGCGGCTCACGCTCCGCGCAGGAGAAATCGCCTCGACGCTGTTCGCGGCCGCCGATGCCGCCGATCTGCCCGATTCGGTCACGCTCGCGCTCACCGATATCTTCGGCGGCCAGATCGACTTCTATCATGACCTGCGCCGCGGCGACCGCTTTGCCGTGCTCTACGAGACGCGCTACGTCGACGGCGAGCCCGCGGGCACCGGTCGCGTCGTCGCCGCCGAGTTCGACAATGGCGGCCGGACGCTGCGCGCGTTCCTCTGGCGCGCGCCCGACGGCACCGAAGGCTACTACAACGAGGATGGCCGCAACGAGCGCAACGCATTCCTGCGCTCGCCGATGCAGTTCTCGCGCGTGACGTCGGGCTTCACGCTCGCGCGCCTCAATCCGGTCCTGCACACGATGCGCGCGCACAAGGGCACCGATTTCGCCGCGCCGATCGGCACGCCGGTGCGCGCCACCGCCGACGGTGTCGTCACCTTCGTCGGGCAGCAAACCGGCTACGGCAACGTGATCATGCTGAAGCACGATGGCCGCTATTCGACCGTCTACGCGCATCTGTCGCGCTTCGCGGCCGAGACGAAGGACGGCGCGCGCGTGCAGCAGGGCGAGACGATCGGCTACGTCGGCCAGACCGGTTGGGCAACCGGCCCGCACCTGCACTACGAACTGCGCGTCGACGGCGAACCTCGCGATCCGCTCACGGTCGCATTGCCGATGGCGACGCCGGTCACCGACCAGGAACGTCCCGCGTTCATGGCCGCGATCGCGCCGCTTGCAGGCGAGCTTGCCGTCGTGCGCGGATTGCCCGACACCCGGCTCGTCGCCGCCAACTGATCCTGTCGTGACGCGTGGTCGCCTCCCGGCGACGGGCGCTCATTTGCAGCCGCCGAAGCGATGGCCCGCGAACTTTTCGTCGGCGTGATGTCCGGAACGAGCCTCGACGG
>Ga0134128_10005984_pt1 | contig 14733 bp, 15 predicted proteins | sample KB31754_FD_96462 | JGI IMG/M metagenome (GOLD analysis project Ga0134128, IMG submission 96462) | Terrestrial soil microbial communities with excess Nitrogen fertilizer from Kellogg Biological Station, Michigan, USA - KB3-175-4 | ecosystem: Environmental > Terrestrial > Soil > Unclassified ... | reverse complement strand
TATTGTCGTTGCCATATTAAAAAGGGGTTTGTGATTTTTTCATTACCGTCAACAGGCAGGTATTGCTGCAGGTGGGATCTTTTATAACGTCCAGCCCGGAACCGCTGCCCAATTGAAAATATAAAATTGAAGTTAACAACAAAAAGCCAAATAGATATTCGTCTGCCCGAACTAAAGTACAGCGATGCAAACAGCCGATGTTCCAACGTCCAGCCCCACTTGCAGCAATACCAATGTTGTGCGTTCGTGCTTCTTGTCTGCCTAACTAAATGTCGTCATAATCAAAGACCTTACTTGCCAATTCGGGTGTCATTGTTAGTGCATCACCTCGTCTTGTTGTTCTACCTGTTTCACAGATAAGATGTAAGTTTGTTTTTGCCCGAGAACAAATAACATACATCAGTTTTTTTGAGGCATCACTTGCATTTCCTGAAAATATTTCGTTCCAGTGTGGGATGTATCCATTCAAAAGTCCATAAGCAATTACTGTTTCAAATTCTTCACCTTTCACACCGACACAAGTGTTGATAATCACACCAGTCATTTCTCTGTAAAAACTTTTGAATGATTGAATATCACTCGGAATTTTAAAGTCAGGGTCATTTAATCGGCTTTCCATATTGTCGAAGAATAACTTCCAATTTTCAACCAGTTGAGGATACTTTGTATAATCAATTTCGACAGCAGAAAGAAATTGCTCAAAGCAATCAATAAGATAGTCAATACCTTCTGTTTCTTTTGATTTGATTGAATTGATTAGTCGTAATAGATTTCTTTCTATCTTGTATTTCTCTTTGAACTCTGTATTTGTTGCAACCCTAAAATTTTCAGTTAGTTCAGTCGCCCATCTATATCGTGAAGAATAAATTTTTGGGCTGGGCTCAGTAAGAAAAAGTCGGGATAGCTTATACCAGATATTTTCTCTGTTTCTTGACATTGGTGCTAATCCTGATGCATCGAAATTCACATCGGGCAAAGTAGCTCTTAATTTTTTTGAAACGGAAGTAATCAACCACCATTGAGGAACAAGAACACAAATTTCGTCCTCGGGAATTCCATTTTCTAAACTAGTCTTTATTAGTCGTGCAATTTCATCTACAATTTTTGAACTATTTATAGTATTATTTAGAGTGATTAGTCCTTCTGTTTCTGCGTTACTGCCTACTGCTTCAATATCTATTGATTGAGTTTGGAAGTGTCTGTAGAAATCAATTATTCTTTGGCTTGACCTATAATTACCAGTAAGAGTTAATGGAGTTATTGTCATTCCATTTAACTCGGTTTCAATTTCATCCATGTTTTTAGCCACACCGCCAAGTGAAGCGTAGATGGCTTGGTCTGTATCTCCCACAAGAAACAATGAGGTACTACCATTGCCAGCTTTGATTATTGAAGATATTATCGCATAAAGCAAATCCTGAGTATCTTGATACTCGTCAACACAAATCAGTTTAAATAAATTGGAAAGGGTTGTTTGGATTTTTGGATAGGTTGATAAAATTTGATAAGAGTAATAAAGCAGAAGTTCAAAATCAATTAGTTTTTTTTGTTTTAATATTTCGTGATACTCTTTTAAAAGCCTTCTTTGAACACTTTTCGGCTCTACAAAACTACCGTCTCGATTGAACCTTAAATTTACAGGATCTATCTGTTGAAGATTATACTTCTCTTTTAACTCGCTAATTAAATCAGAGCAAAATGTTTCATCGGCGATTGAAAAGCCGTTTTTCAGTTCAGGTAAATAACAGGAGTACGGCTTCATTATCCACTCTAAGCAAAAAGCATGTAGTGTTCCTGACCAAATTCTATCGCTGTTTATTCCCAACGCATTAAGTCGTCTGAAGATTTCTTCAGATGCCCTAACTGTAAAAGTTACTGCTGCAATTCTTTTTTTACTTCCCTCGTCAAGTCTGCTAACTTCAAAAGCAAGTTTGTGAATAATAACTCTTGTTTTGCCACTTCCAGGGCAAGCCGTCAACAAAACATTCCCGTCCTGCTGAACAGCCAGCTTTTGCTCTTCGTTTAATTTGTCAAGTATCATATTAGTGTTAAAAGCTTAGTCAATTGGTCTTCTTTGAATGTGTCGCAAAAAGCTTTTAGAATTTCTTCGTCACTTTTCCCTCTAATTTTGAATTTCTTTGCTTCATCTTGCAACTCGTCATTTGCATTGTTTCTCATTGAAGTCAGGCGATAAAGTATTGCTTTTACTTTTGAAAATAAATTAATATGGCTAGAGGTAAACGCTATTGCTTTAAGTATATATCTAGGAATATAGGTATTGTAGAGTATTTGTTCTGCAAGCAATAGGGCTAACCAACCTTTTCCTTGCCTGTCAGCAATCCTTAGAACTTCAACACCTGCTACTTCTATAGAAGCGTCTTCAAGTTTATCTTTTGCTCTTGTTTTGTCTGCTGTTCTGGTATATATTTTATCAAGACATTGAACAAATTCGTGACTATTTCCATTCATTAGCACATCAACCTCAAATGTATTCTTTGAATAGAATGGCTTAACAAAATCATTTCCATCGCAAAAATCTGTTAAACGAACCTTTCTTTCTTCTCCACTCTTTTCAGATGCTCTACAATGCTTTTGGTAATCGTCATCATCATCTGGGTCATCCGGAAGTGTGACGATTGACTTATCTAAGTCAGTAAGAATTGCACAGTTTTTTTGTATTCTGTCTGAATGGAAAATACTTGCTACATTTTCAAAACCCGTGCTGCCTATATTTATCAAGCTAATCCCTATCTCATCAAGGGAAAGTCCAAATGCTTTTTTAAACATTTCGGGAATTAGAATTTGTTCTGCATCACCCTCAACTAAAATTACTCCCTTTGCAAAAAGTAAATTGCTTCTAACTGCATCTAAGTATCTTTCAACTCTAACTATTTGTTCTGGTTCTAAATTATTTGAGGGATGAAATACTAATGCTTCTTTTTCGCCTCGACTTAGAATGTTTACGCTGCTAATTTTACTCACCGATGAAATGTGCGTGGAGTGTGTTGAAATTATTACTTGCGTCTTATTTTCTCTTAAGTTATTGAAAAGGGTTTTTTGAATATGAGTATGAATGTGTGCTTCGGGTTCTTCAATTAAAAGAAAGTTTGCAATTCTATCCGTCTTTACTTTTTCATTTTCAAGCAATTTTAGCGAAAGATATATAAGATTAGCACCACCTAAACTTAACTCCCAAATTCTTCCTTTGTATCCTTCATCATCTGGGTCACCTACCCACAGTTTCAATGATTGAAATAGTTTCTCCATTTCATTTGGCAACTCTGATTTAATCTCAATGTTCGGAGCATAGGTTGTTCCTACTGCTTCCTTAATGCTCTTGTCAATGCCTTGTACAATTTTTTTAACCTCATCAAGAGAACCTATCTGCTCATTTAGCTTATCTATGCTTTCAATTATTTCATTAGACTTTGCAACTTCTACAGTTTTTTCTTTGCCTCTTAAAAGATTTATTAGTGGGTTATTGGAATAAGACCTTAAATCGCTTTCAACGTCTCTCAATGCTTTAATGAATGTGCAGGACACTTCATTATGAATATTAATTTCTTTGGGTAACCATGTTCCAAATATCAATTCTTCTTTGTCGTCAGGGTCTGGAAATTCTACAGTGTCAAAATCTCCTACATACTGGTTATAAATTGCATCATCACTGAAGTCAGCTGAGCCTCTGCTTAAATAAACCGTTTCGTAATTTTCAAGGGTTAGTTTATCTAATATGAGTTGTAAGTCAGTTGTGTTTTTTCCTGCTGTTTGAGAGTAGTCGTAAAGTTCTTTTCTGAATTGATATTTTGGGCGGAAATACACGGCATAACTTCCTTGTGTTCCTGTGTCCATATGTCCGCTTGATTGCACTGCTAATGCTTGTGCTTCTTCGCTTGCATCTAACTCGTCAAAAGCGATAGAGATGATTATCCAATGACCAGCCCAGTTGCCTAATGCTCTATTGAAATCGGTTGAATAGAAGTTGATATATCTTGGCATGGTATCATCAAGCAAAATTCTTAAAGCATAAAACAAGTTCGTTTTACCAGAACCGTTTTCACCAATGATTGTATTAATTCCATTTTTGAAATTGAGTTTACTTTTTCGGAAGTTTCTGAAATTTCTTAAGGATAAAGAAGAAATGTGCATGGTTAGGTTTTGGTTAATTGTAAATTTACTTAAATGAGCTTAAGTAAAACTTTGTCGGTTAACGGAATGCTCCAATAGCATGACGCACAACACAATATTAAACGAAACCCAAAAAATTTCCAAGTATTGATAATCAACACCTTTATATTTCGTTTTTTATATTGTTGTCGCGGCAATACGAATTTTAACATTGTTAGCTTTTCCCATATTTTGATATATAATCCCTGCAGGAAAATTCTTCCTTCCTTTGACATAATGCATTCATTTATTTCATTTCTTTTTCCTCTTCCCACCAAACATCCCACTCACAATCCCATCATATAACTCAAACAAAAACTCAATCCGCTTTGTTTCATTAATAAATAGTTGGGAACGGTAAAAAGATCAACGGCTTTATCCAACACCTGGTGTGCTTTCACCAATTCCGGAGGCATTGTGTTAGTGTCCAACAAATCTGCTAAACTTGATTTCGGAAATTTTACTCTTACATCTAAAACGTTTTGGGCTTTGATGGAAAAAGCTATAGCAGGTCTTTTTATTTCGTTCCAGGTTAGAGGCATAAGCAAATTAGTATCTCACAAAGTAAGAAATAAATAAAAGAAAAATCGATCAGAAGAGATTTTTTTGGTAATCAACTTTGAGTTCAAGGCAATCTAATTCTATCTCGCAATCTTAAAAGCAAAAAGCCGGATCAACCAAAACCAGGAATAGCAATCAACTCAAGTGAAGGACACCACGATAGCAGAAGGCAGCAGTAATAACAGTAGATTAATAGTACCCCATCGTTCATGGTACACGAAACATATCTTTAAACCCTGTTCAAAAAAATAGTAGTTCTGTAGAAGGATAAAGTCTTTTCGGAGATTGATAAAAAGAGTATTTCTTATCCTTGCGATTCCTCACCTATTTCTTTATCTCTTTCTTTTCTTGCTTGTAAAATCGAAATAGTATTTTGAAACCGCTCACTATTCCGGATGGTCCGGTTCGTTTTTTTATTTTCCCTTACTTTTTTAAAACTATTTATTATTACAATCATAATAGCAATACTAAGAATGCCATAAGGGATATAGACCATGATTAATTTTTAATTGTTTAAGGCGAACGCTTTCTGATATGTTTGTATCAGTTATATTTTTACAGATTAAAAATTCAACTCCAGCGCGGGAACATCCTCATACGCAAACGGAGCAGCAGGTTCCAAAGCACTTCTGAAATCTTTTGCAATCGTGCACGCTTTCATTTCAGAAGCAGGATATTGATAAGAAGCAATTTCTAAAATCCTTTTTTCATCCGGATCGCCAAACAACCATTCATAGGCAAGATCTTCGTTCAAAATCGTTGGCATTCTTTTTTTGCTGTTGTGAACCTGCAACATCAACGGATTTGCCTGTGTGGTAACTACCGCAAACGTTTCTACATATTCACCGGTAGCTTTATCCGTCCACGGTTGCCAGATACCGGCCATAAAAAAATATCCCTTGTCCTTTAACGTGATATGGTAAGGATATTTATTAGCAGTCTTTAATGGAAGCCCTGTTTTTTTGTTCAAAGGGAAAATATGTCTCCATTCAAAAAAGCCTGTTGATAACACAAGGCATCTTCTTTTTAAAGCGGCTTCCCGGTAAATTTTTCCAGGTGCAAGTAATTCTTCACAAACAGCATTCAAAGTTATGATCGCTGGCCTGTATTTACCACTTGCATCTTTATATCCGTTGCGCATTTTGGCAACGTCGTCTCTTGATTTCAGATAATGCGGAATGAAGCCCCATTCCATCTGCACAATATCAAAATCTTCTTCATCGGGTTTTCTTTTCAACACTGCATTCTGGTTGTAATCAAACCCTATTTGTAAATCTCGTTCCAAAAAATCATATCGTGAAACCATTTTCTCCAATTGCTTCAGGCGTATGAATTCTGCGTGGGTAACTTTTTGACCGTTATAATAGCACATCGTTATTTTGTTTTATAAAATTCTTCAATTAGTTTTCCTATCTCCTCAGCTTCTCTTTGCCTTCCTTCAGGAATAGAAGTCCAAAAGCGGTAAGCATTTTCATGAGTGGCGCGGGTAATCACAAGAGGTGTTTTGTTAGAAAAAACAATTCTGAAAATTGTTTGACTTCCAATAGAATGTCTTTGCACTTTTATCTTTTCTTCCCTGTAAGAAATTTCAAAGTTGTTTACCGCTTCATTCATTTTTCTAAATTAAGAAATCTGAAGATAAAAATTGCATTGAAACAGTTTACAAAACCAAAAACTTCTATTTTTCTTTTCTCAGCAATGTCTAACCAGTTGGCTTTGCATAAATCGTTATCTACTCGAAATGACTCCCGATAATCTTGAAGAGATGTTAAAAGCCAATGAGAAGGCGCTGCATCTTTTTAAAAAGAAAAAATATGATAAAGCTATTGCCGTATATAATGAAAGCGAATAATTTTAATTGATGTTTATTGCTGACGCGGAAGACAAAATAAAAAAGACGGTGTCATCATGGTCTCTGAAAAGTTCTAAATCAAACTCTTTCTTATTTCTACACCTTAAAGGATAAAATCCCTAGAAAATTTTATTCTTTGTTGCAAACACAATCACTCCTGCCGTTGTCCTCGACCCAATCTTTTTTTTAATAACCTCCCGGTACCAATCAATTGTCTTCGGCATTAATTTCATTTCGGCTGCAATCTGTTTCGAAGAATATTCCTCACACATCAGGCGCATAACCTTAATCTCATTTTCTTTGAATTTGATGCCACCTAAAGTAATCGGATCGGGGCTAATGAAAGAGGTTATGTACCCAATTCTTTCAGCTATACTATCGGAATAATAATGATAGCCCTTAAGTACCTCTTCAATAGCATATTCGACTTCAGCATCATCCGCATGCTTTAGTAGATAACCTTTTGCGCCTGCCTTTATCATTGTCTTTATCTGGATGTTTTCATCATATGTTGATAAGGCGATAACAGGTATTTTTGATTTGCTTTTTTTTAATGCCTTTGTGGCCTCAATACCATCCATAATTGGCATTTGAATATCCATCAGAATAACATCAGGTTTTATTTTGGCTGCTAGTTGAACAACCTCTATTCCATTGGCTGCTTCGCCAATCACTCTTATTCTTTCATTTCTGCTGAAGATTAGCTTAAACCCATTGCGGAATATCTTATGATCATCCGCAATCAGTACATTAATTTGTTCCTTCATAAAAATTATATTGGTATATTAAAAATATAAGTAGTGCCTCTTTGTGGCCCCGAATCGATAAACATCTTCCCCCCGACTATCATAACCCGGTTGTTGATACTTCCCAATCCAATACCTGTTTTTTCGGCTAATTTCTTTTTGTAATTAAATCCGCAACCGTTGTCTGACACTCTTATGTTAATCAAATTTTTATTATTTCTTATTTCAATACTAATTTCACTTGCTTTTGCATGCTTTATAGCATTATGGATTACTTCCTGGACTATTCTATAAACGTTTACGGCCTTACTTTCCTCCAGGATCGATTCTTCTGCAGCAATAAATGTAACCCGGATATGATGGACACGATTCAGAAATTCAACGTATTCTTCTAAAGCCTTAATTAGGCCATTCCTTAATAGTGTCTTAGGCATAAGGTTATAAGAAATTTGCCGCATTCTTTTGATCACTTCCTCAAGATGCTCGTTTGCTTGCTGACGTTCTGCTAAATCTTCCGCATTGGTTAATTGAAAATAATTCATCCTCATTTTTACCGTTGATAAAAGTGGCGACAGCTCATCATGGAAATCTGCCGCTATTCTTGCTCTTTCCTTTTCAAGGCCTGCAATTTCTTCAAGGATATTTTTTTTTCGTAGCCCTACATTTATCTTCTGGCTATGGATCACTACAACAAAAAAATAAGTTAATAGGATTCCAATTACCACCGAAGCGAGGATGACAGCATGATATATTGTTGTTTCGGTTGGGCCCATAATACAGCTAGCGCGTAAATTAAATTTACTGACAGGTTTATGTAGGTTAAAATATCGTAAAGCTTTACCCTGAAAATCTCGCTTCCATTCAGGCCATAAAGCCAGAAAATCTCAACAAGCAATTTAAAGGTAAAGAAAATAATAGTACCAATAAAAATCAGGAAAGCGGCATTGGCAAATAAACTACGGCCTTTTATTATAAAAAATTCTTCAGAACCAAGTACCAAAAGTTTACCTATGGCAGTAATACTCATTAAAACAATAACGAAAGAGCTGAAGATCCTAAACCAGGAACTGATGTGCCATATCTTTCCCCCTATAAAATTTTCCCATAGCCATAAAAGCGTAAGCCCGCCACAGATAGTCCAGAACAGCCATTGGCGTCTGTTTAAGAGACCAAAATTCCGGAAAAGGAATAAAAGCAGCAGGGCTTCCGCCAGAACATAAATATTGTTGTTTATCGAAGTGGGAAAACCGTTACTGAATAAACAATAGCTAATTGTTTCATTGATACATGCAAGCCAGATAACAAAAATCATCGGCCAATAGATTTTGTTCATCTTTCTGAAACGAATAAGGGCGATTATTCCTGCAACAAAAATACTAAAGGCCGAAAAAATTACTTTTAAGAACACAGGTATGATGTTTTAAAGTGTTTACGAATTAAGTGGAGATTTTGGCGGACAGTAATCAGGACATCTGAAAGCTTCTTCTATGATGACTGTGTCCGATCCTGAAAGGCCCGCAATGCTTGTTTCAGGAAGAATATCTTCGTTATCACTGTTCACACCTACTACAATAGCATGAATTTTCCGGTCGTCGCTCATCCCATAATAGATTCTTACTGAGGTGCAGCCCTCTTGATCAAGCAAGGCATCAAAGGCAGTCCTGTCAAAGGTTTCACATATCGGTAAAATATTTTCCTCCATAAATGGGTAGTCCAGGATTGCGGGCATTTCCTGGCGATACAAAGCGGTCATCTTTGAGGCCACTTCAACACTGATTAAATTGTTTGGCATAATATAAATTTTTGCCGAAGATGCATGTTTTTATCCATGATAACCACCCGTATTTATACTGGTAAAGCGCCCTACCAGTATAAATACGGGTGGCAATTTTTCTTTTTTAAGGTCAATTTTGGTGGAGGAGCAATAATGCTCCTTTTCAAAAATTGAAGCTCTCATCCTACGATATAGAATGCATCCAACGCGCCAAAGACTTTATTGACTCCGATATGAGGTACCACCATACTATTGCTGAAATCTCAGAATATGCTTTGATAAATACTTCAAAGTTAAGGACCGGTTTTAAAAAATTATTTGGACTGGGCCTTTTCAATTACCTCAAAGAACAACGGTTACAAAAGGGGAAATATTTATTAGAAAATAGTGAAAAAAGTTTGACGGAAATAAGCCAATTGCTGGGCTATAAATATGACTTCAATTTCAACACTGCTTTTAAAAAAAGATTTGGCAGGCCTCCCGGATCATATAGAAAATAGGCACGTTCATATTTACACAATTTATTCAAACAAAATTAGAGTTACCTCTTTATAAAAATAAAGCCGATTGCAAAGTTATTTGAGCCGATTGCAAATCTTTTCATGTCTAACTTGCAGTAGTAAATAAATACCGGTTACATTAAAAATGAAAATAAAAATTACCATAGAAATTATTTGCTCCCTGCTGGTATTGCTGTTTGTATATGCTGCCTTCAGCAAGCTGATCGGGTACCAAACATTTCAAATTCAAATAAGTAATTCGCCATTTCTGAAATCTTTTGCAGCAATTATTGCCTGGCTTATTCCTGGAGCAGAACTGATCATTGCGGTCATGTTAACAGTTATCCATACAAGAAAAGCAGGTTTGTATGCGGCGTTTATTCTACTGCTGAGTTTTACTTTATATATCACCGGAATGTTATTATCAGGAGTCCATCTTCCATGTTCGTGTGGAGGAATTATTCAGCAATTAAGCTGGGAGGGGCACCTGCTGTTTAATTTATTTTTCATCGTTCTAACGGTTATTGGAATTGTATTGGAAAGGAATCAGAAATTAAATATGCTGTTTGAAAACGGCTAAAAATATTATTGCAATAAGGCACACCGGTTCTGCAGACTGATGTACCACAAGGGCCCGATCAGCCCCGGTATTTTAATTAATCAATTTTAAAAACAAAAAACATGAAAAAGTTTAAAATTTCAATGATTGCTGTATTTGCCATTGTTATGGGAATTGCAGCAAGTGCTTTTACAAGCAGCCCAGTCAATTCAAACATGAAACCGCTGACTACAACATGGTTTCAGTTTATGGGATCAGATCCTACCAATGTGGCTGATGTTCAGAACTATCAGAATTATAGCTATGTCAATGGCTTACCCTGCAGCGGGTCCAGTCGCATTTGTGCAGTGCAAGTGGACGGACCAACAACTCCGGGGGCACAGCCATCAAGCGCTTTTTCTTCTACATTAAAAAGCGAATTACAGAATGTAATTCTTCATGGCAATTCTTATGGTGATATTTCAAAAAAACCATAAAACAATAAAAGTAGGCTGTCTATTCATGAAAGACAGCCTACTTATTATTTATTCTGCTCTATTCCGCTTAGATCAATTACAATTTTAGGTATTAGTGCAACATACCTGGAATCGTTTGGTAGAAGAGTATAAACTGTTCCATTTAATTCTCTTGTTAAAGTATCGGCAAAACGTACATCCTGATTTAGGCGCTTTAAATCTGTTAACCTTATGCCTCTGAAAAGTAATTCTTTCCTTCTTTCATTTAGAATCACTATAAGTAATTTAATAGAATCAGTTGAAGTGATAGGAGTAAAACTTGCGGCATTATATCTTTTTTTCAATAAGTCATTAAGATATTTTAAAGCATCTTCTGTTTTTCCAAGCCTTGCACTACATTCCGCCTTTATGAGATATTGTTCATCTGTTACGATGCCTGTATAAGAATGCCCCCAATTTTCGCTTCCTCCGTCATAGTCGCCTTTGAAACTATGCGTTCCATCGCCATTATCTGAAAAGTAAATAACCTTTCTTAAATCATTCTTGCTATATGACCCGTAAAAGTTAGAATCTATCTTAGCAGTATAAGGAGCAATTGGATCCTGTGATAAAGAAATTGCCTGAAAAATTATTTCCTTGTTGAACCTGCTGATTGGATTTGGAGAATTACTGTCCAAAGAATTATAATCAATCAATTCGTTATAAAGGCTAAGACAGGAATCTGCATATAAGTTCGCATTGTTATAATCCTGCATTGCAAGATAAGTACGTGCAAGCGAGCCATAGGCAGCCGCTTTAGTAGGCCTTGTTTTTAGAGAAAAGTTTAGAGGAAGCAACGGAACAGCTTGCTTGAGATCTCCAATAATTTGTTCATACGTTTGTTGTACAGTCGCCCTGGTTGATTTTTTGTCAAAATCTGTTACAAGGCGTAAGGGGATTCCTGGATCTTTTTCTGCAGTATTTTTATTATAGCCTTTTGCAAAAAGCTGGACAAGCGAATAAAAATAAGAAGCCCTGAAAAATAACGCTGACCCTTTAATGTTTCGAGCCATAATTTGTTCTGATGGGAACGTCTTTATCTTCTCCAGAGTTTCCAGGATAAGATTACAGGTAAAAATATTAGAATAAGGTTGTGACCAATCAGCATCATTCTGATCATCCTTTTGCCAGATATAATAGTCACGCTCATATTGCCAATACATAGAAGCCCAATCTTCAGGTTTCAGATAGTAATTATCTGTTAGAATTTCTCCACCGCCTGTAAATTGAGAATTCATCGTACTGTAATTGTCAAGAAGCCCTTGCAGATCTTTTAGCGTAGAAGGAATAGCAAGGGTTGCATCAGGTTTTGCGTCCAGGTATTTTTTACAGGAGACAAATCCAATTGCAAGCAAAACGAATAAACTTATTTTAATTGTTTTCATTTTAAAAGTTTAAAAAGATTTAGAAGTTAGTTGTAATTCCAAAAGAAGCGCTTATTGGAGTTTTCAGGCCTGTAGGAAAATCAGGATCAAGGCCGGCTTTGTTGGCTTTCCATAGAAGTATATTGAGATTTGACAAATAAGAAAATACCTGAAAATTTTGGACCGAAAGTTTTCGTAATATGCCTGATGATAATTGATAACTAAGCCTTGCATCATTTAATCTTACATGATCTCCTTTTTCAACATTAATATCGGCATACTGGTAAAAAGTCTCACGATTATTATTAACAGGATATAATAACGCCGGTACATTTGTTATCTTTTCATCACCTGGTTTTTGCCACCTGTTACTGTATTCGGCATTCCCCTTTCCATAATAAAATAAACTGTAATCATTTAATGATGGCCTCCTGAAAAAATAGCTCAGTTTATACGTAATATTAAAGGATAGGCTTAGTTGCTTCCATGTGAAAGTGTTTCTTAATGCCCCAAAGAAATGTGGGATTGCTGAACCGCCTATTGATTGATCTGCCAGAGGAGTATTTCGAATGGCATAGTAATCATTGCTTTTTTTCCCATTTACATAACCTAAGGGGTTGCCAGCAGAATCAAGCCCCGCCCACTTATAGCTTACAATCAGGTATGGCTCATAGCCTTCAATAGGATTTATATATTGACCATTACTTGTATATCCGATTGTATAAGCATCCTTATCAAGGTATTTAACAATTTTGTTTTTTACAGAGCTGAATAAGAAATTGGTTTCCCAACGGAAACTCTTGGTAACAATATTTGCAGAATTTAAAACTATATCAAATCCATGTCCTTTTAAATTTGCAGAATTGGTGAAAATATTAAATGTTCCAAGTGTGGGGTCAATTGATTTGCTTCCTATCAGATTATTGGCATTCTTTTGAAAATATTCAATACTGCCGATAATCCGGCTGTTAGAACTGCCAAAATCAAAACCAATGTTTGCCATTCCAACTTTTTCCCACTGTAGATCCGGATTGGGATAGTTTTGAATGTAATTATAGGGAACATTAATAATTGGCTGCCATGCGGCAGGATTTTGGTGGATCGTAGTGAGGGCTGATACCGTATGACTTACGTTACCACCATATCCATAAGTTACTCTTAGTTTTAAGAAAGGAAGCCATTTCAAATTATAAAAGTTCTCCGAAGATATATTCCATCCTGCACCTGCAGACCAAAGAGGTATTCCTTTCTGATTGGCTTTAACACCGAAAAGATTTGAAGCATCCTTTCTTATGCTGCCAGAGAAAGTGTATAACTTATTAAATGTATAATTGGCATTAGCATATATGGAAACATAACGCTCAAGCATAGACGAAAAGCCATTTCCGGATGGTATCGTTGCATCGCCTGCAATATTGTCGAATGTTGGATATGCATTTACATAATCGACATTGGAAAAGTTTAACTTATCATCATATCCATAAGTCCTGTAGGCGCTTGAAGTTGTTCCAGTCTGTCTTATTTCTGCGCCTCCTATAACATTGATTAAATTTTTTTCATCAATAATTTTATTAAAATTTATCTGGCCTCTCAGTCCATATCCTTTCAGGTTATTTTGCCCCGCATCCAATATACTTCCATAAGGAACAATATAAGTTACGCTGCTACCATCGTATTGGGTAAATTGATTGATAAGATTACTTGCCTGAAACGAATTGACATTATAGATAGTAGATGAATTTCCGTGAGTATTTTGATACTGATATTTTATTTCTGCATTTAGCGCTTTTGAAAAGGAAAACTTTAAACCAACATCAGCAATCAAAGCGTTTGTGCCTGTTGTCCTTGAAACATTTTTAAGTTCATTCAAAGGAGTATATTTCCAATTCAATAATATTCCGGCTCCTGCAGTATCTGTAAAACTACCGCTGTAGAAAGCATCAATAGGAAGCGGATTCCCCAAATCATCTGCCAGTCTTGTATATGGATATAACGCGGAGCCGTTTGCAAATATGCTAATGTCATTGTAACCTCCCGGGCTATTATTTGTAATATTGTTTTGAGTATAACCAACTGCAACATCCAATTGTAAGTTTTTTACGGGAATGAATGTATTATCAGAACGAAAAGTATATTGGTCATTGCGATTGCCTACAAGTGTTTCTTTGTTTCTGTTATAACCACCTGAAAGCATATACTTAAAATTTTTACTTCCACCGCTCAAATTCAAACTGTATTGCTGTGTTAGGGCCGCTCTGTATAAATATTTTTCAAAGTCATTGCGAACATCAAGCTTTCTAAGTTGATTTATCTGATCATTTGCAGCAGCTTGCGTAATAGTTCCCTCGCGCTCTTTTGCCAGGATTTCCACTACAGGGCTTACCGGAGGATAGTTATAGGTATTGCTTAAAGAATAATCATAAAACCCTTTATTAAAAAGCATTTGTTCCATATCAATATAATCTGAAGTTGACATATTCTTTTGTGTAAAGAGGTCAGGCTTTTGGGTGATAATTACATTTTCATTTAAGGATAGATTAACCGGTTGGTTAAACTGTCCTTTTTTTGTTGTAACTACTATTACCCCGTTTCCTGCTTTAGCTCCCCATATGCTGGATGCCGCAGCATCCTTTAAAATAGTTACACTTTCAACATCGTTAGGATTGATATTATCCAGGTCTCCTTCATAAGGAAAATTATCCAGTATGATCAGGGG
>Ga0134128_10005983_pt1 | contig 14734 bp, 8 predicted proteins | sample KB31754_FD_96462 | JGI IMG/M metagenome (GOLD analysis project Ga0134128, IMG submission 96462) | Terrestrial soil microbial communities with excess Nitrogen fertilizer from Kellogg Biological Station, Michigan, USA - KB3-175-4 | ecosystem: Environmental > Terrestrial > Soil > Unclassified ... | reverse complement strand
CTCGGGCGGCAGCGGCGCAACGGCGGCCACGGCGGGCACGGATTACCTCGCTCCCAATGGCAATGCGGCGGCCCTGACCAACATGCCGTTCACTGCGCTCTCTTTCAACGTGGCCTCGAATGCTTTTACCAACGTGGTCATAGGCTACCTGATTTTTACCAATTACGATGGGCGCGTGTTCACGATTGGAGTGGGAACGAACCTGCCATGAAAACCACTCTGTTTTTCATTTGCTTTTTGTTTGCGGTCGCGGCGTTCGGTCAGAACGTCACGAATACCTTTACGGGGCAGCAAACCAAGACTGGCGATCAGCGCTCAAATGTGGCGAGCAGTGCGAGTGGGGGAAGTTGCACGCCGAGCTACAGCGATCCCACGGGCGTTGGCATTACGGTCACGGATCAAGGGGGAATGCTGTCAGGACAAGGGCAATCTCTGCCACCGGTCGCGCTCGCCACGAATGATGTTTCCCGAACAGGCCTCTTCTTTCGGAACGGTCTTGCTCTCAATGGCTCAACCTTTTCTCTCATTTTTGATTTCGGCTCCCCGACGCTGATTACCGAAGATAAATATTTTCAATCTGACGCAACAGCGCAAGGAACATGGAAATGGCAGGGCGCCACTTCCACCAACAGTTGGGTTCCAGGCTCGAACGACGGCAGCATTTGGACCGATATTGGCGGCACATTCTCGTTGGCGACGGCGGCGACCACAACCCACACGGTCATGTCTGGCAATACCACCAAATACCGATTTTACCGCGCGCTAGGAATATCGGGAACGACCTCGTTCACTCCATGGGTTTTCCAATTCCAGTTCAAGCTGTGCCAATGAAACTCGCCACGCCCATTTTCTTTTTTGGTTTAGTTGCCGCGATGGGCGCGAGCGTTGATTTGACGTGGAATCCTTCCGCGAGTGCGGACATTGCCAGCTACAACGTCTATTACGGCGCCAGCCACAGCTATCAAAATCAAGTGCAGGTCGGAACGAATCTGACGGCGCACATCGACGGGTTGCAGGCCGGGGTGACTTATTATTTCGCCGTTACGGCCGTCGACGTGTTCGGAGTGGAAAGCGATTACTCGAATGAGTTCGCGGACACAATTCCGACGCCCACAACCAACACGCTGGTGACGGTGCTGGTGCCGGTTTTGAGTTCCACTAATTTGAACGGGCCTTGGGTGCCGGAACAAAGTTTCTCGATCTGCGTCACGAATCCGCCCGGTCAAAAATTTTATCGGTTCGGCTTGGGCGTCGCGATCACGAATCAATCCTCAACGAACAACTGAGCTATGGCGGATACCCAACTGGACATTTTAATCCGTCTCCTTGCCGACACGCAGGGGGCCAATGCGGTGCAAAACTCGCTGAACAAGCTGAAGGATAGCACGGGTGAAGCGAGCGAAGCCGGAAAGGCCCTTAACGACACAACCGAAGAGGGCGCAAAAAAAGCTGAAGAGTCGGAAATCAGCCACCATGCGCTGCACCAAATCCTTCACCTGATTGGCCGTGAATCCGGACCGGAAGCGGAAGCCGCGCTGGCGGCCATTGGGGCCGCAGGCTTGGGGAGCCTCAGCATTGCCATCCTAGCAGCTCAAGGGACCGCTGAGGCCATGGGAAAAATTGTCGAGAAGGTCAAGGAGCTTCGCGAGGAAGCGGCCGACGTTCAATCCGCTGTGTTTGAGGCGCAGCGGCAGTCCATGTCCGACCTCGCCCAGGCGGCGGCTGACTACGAAGCCACCTTGCGCCGGATCAAATCAGTCGGCGACGAGATCAAAAAAAACGACGACGAGCGGATGGCGGTGATCAAGGCCTCAGTCGATGCCGCTCAGAAGCTGCTGGAGTATCAGGAAAAGCAGGCGCTGATTGCCGCGAATGGAAACAAGGAAGAGGAAGATCGCGTCAAACAAATTTTCGAAGGACGAAAGGAAACCACCGCATCGGCCGGCGAAGTTGCCAAGATCGTGCAGACGCGGAACACGCTCGAAGAGTTGGTCACGAATGCGGCGGCGGCCAAAACAAGAATGGATCAGGCGCATGCAGCGACCACAGCCGCGACAGCAAATTCGGAAGAGGCGGCGCGCGCGCAAGCCGAAATGGATGCGCTCAAGAATCGCAAAGGAGCCGGGGAAAACGATTTGCTCTCAGCGCTGTTCGCCGCAACTGGGCTTGGAAAGGGAGCGACGCTCGACGCCGCGCGCCAGGAAATCGAGCGATTGAAAAAAGAGGCGGCAACCGCAAGCGACCAGCCAACAATCGGCGAGGAACCGGGCACTCCCACGCTCAAGCAGGCCCTGCAAGGCAGGGTTGAGGAGGCGCAAAAAGCCTTGGACGCGGTCGATAAGATGGAGGGCAAGCTTAATGAGCTGAATAAAGTCGTCGTGGACCATAACATCGCTCTCGACAACTTAAAAAAGGCCGAGGAGCGAGCGTCCGATGAGTGGAAAAAATTAAACGATCAAGCTGATGCCACGCGCGCGGCGCTGAAGCAAGCCGAGGAAATCTACAAAATTTCGGCTGACGAATCTCGGGCTGAGGGCAAAACCGCTCCGTCCATTCCGGCCGTTCCGAGCCGCAATAACTCAGTCGCGCCCTCTGCGGAAGAGGCCATGCAACGCATTCAGCAGACTGAGGATGCCCTTTATGCGATCCTGAACGCCGGAGGGCAACTCGACAAGACACAGGCCGCGACGCTGCAGCAAATCCTGCAAATGCAAACCGGGCATCGCGTGGCACAAACGAAAATGCTGCAAGTGGTTCGCTCCATTTACGAGGACGCCAAGGCATTCCAGGCCGCGATGGATCGCGAGCTGAACGCCATCCAGCATGCGCGCGACCAGGCCGGCTATTGATTTATGGACACACTTACCTGCAACGGCATCGAGAAAAGTTTCAAGGCGTGGGGGTTGAGCCTCAGCCGAACAAAGTGCGTCAAGCAATCGGGCGGCGCGGACACTTTTACCGTTACGATCCCGAACCGCTCCATTGCCGCCGAAGTGGATAATCCAACGTTCCCATTCGAATCCAAAATAATTGTCCGCACCAATCGCAACGCGGACTTCACGGGCGGCACAATCAAATTTGTCGGTTACTGCGTGAGCGCCCCGGCCCAGGCGGTCGGCGCTCATCAATCCGTCACCTATGAGTTTAAGGGGCCGTGGTATCACCTGGAGAATTGCGACTACATGCAATCCTATCTTGGAGACAACGATATTTTTTATTTTCTGCCAGAAACGATTTTCAACACTTCGACGGCCGGCACGATTGGATGGGCGCAAATTTCCGTTGGCGACCAGATTCAGGATGTCCTGCAATGGCTACTGAAACAATATTCTCAGCAGGCGATGGACGCGCCCTTTCAATACAAAGGCCGCGCCTTGAATAATGCCGGCGCGCCGAGCTTCACCACGGGCAACATTGATCTCAGCCAAAACGCGACCATAGGGGCGCCGGGAGGCGACTTTGGATTCAACGGAAAAAAATACAACTATCTCCTGGCGGCGGCAGGCCTGAGCATTGATCGCACGCTCTTCTCGCTTTTTCTTCCGACGTTCATCGAAAAGCCGATGAAGTGTTCGCGCGCCATCAGCAAATGCCTGGAGTTGTCGCCGCGCATTAATATCTGGTTCGATTATTCCACTACCGATGATTCCGGCGCGCCGCTCCCGACGATCCGCTTCGACCTGATCGATACCGCGCCACCCGTCAGTCTGCCAGTCTTCACTGGCAATGTGCCTGCAGGTCCTTCTCACAAAGAACTGAACATCACGCCCTGGCAGCAACTCGCGCCGCGCGCCGTCATCATCAAATACCGAATAACGAACACAACGAACGGCCAGAAAACCACCGATTACAAAGTGGATAAGTGGAGCGCGAGCGGCAGCAACGTGAATCTGGACGGCACCGGCAACAACGCGCTCGATCCAAACTGCGGCCTTCGCGTTGTGAATGAAATCATCGACCTCGAAGGCTTCAATCAAACTTCACTGGAAGGCCATCTCGACGTCGAGCCGGTTCTCGCGGGCGGCGCGAATCAGGAAATCCGGCGCGATTGGTGGGCCAGTAAGCGCGGAGGCGAAGTCTCCGAACTGGAAGATACACGCATTCGCTTTCAAGACCCCATCGGAGCGGTTCTTCCCGATTACACAGAAATCCCGGACCCGGTTATCACGAACGCCACGACCGGCGAAGTCATGAGCAACGCGACTTTGATCGCGGCCGGGCTCTGCGACCGAAACGGAAATCTGGTCCTCAATCGACTCGTGCGCGGAACCTATCACGCCTGGATGAACCGAAGAGACGGCCAAGCGGTAGTCACCATGAAGGTAAAAATTTCCGCCAAGATGTCCTACTCGCAATACGATTGTGTGAGCGCGTCGACGAACGTCGATCCGACTTACATCGCGGACATTGACCAGGCCGGAAACCTTTTGCACTTCTTCAATGCAGTCGACCACAGCGTGAACATCGAGGTCACGAACGCATCACCCGACGACGGCGTTAGCGGGTTCGCCTCATTCTTCACGAACGCGAGCAGCCAGGTCGGCGAAGGATACATCGTCGGCCCAGGCGGCATCGCGCAATATCTCTACCAGCACCTTCAGGCACCGCAATACTCCGGCGAGGACGTCATGGTGGGGGCTGAATTCGCAAACACAGTGACGCTCGGCAATGCGTTAAATCTGACCGGAGGCGCGGCTCAGTGGACGAACATGAATGCGCAGATTCAGCAGCTCACCGAAGATTGGGGCGCAAAAGAAATAACCATCCGCATTGGGCCTTCAAAAAATCTCAGCGCCGGCCAGCTCTCTCAATTGTTCAACATGTGGCGCTATCGGCGGCCGTGGTATAATCCCGATTTGCGCACGGACAACGCGGCAGCCGGCACAGACGAGGTGGATATGGCCAAATCGCATGGTGACGCCAACACAACCACGGGCGTCAGCGATAGCGGACAGCAAGCGCATACGCTTTACGAAACGTCTCCGGATGGATCGACGCCGGGCGTCATTGCCGGCCAGATCAACCATGCCCCGAATCTGATCAAGACGATTCTTGATGCTACGACCCCAACCCCGGTCGCTCCTTTTGCCGATCCTGACCTGAAAAAAATGCAACCGCGCGAATGTCAGTTCTGCGATGAAGCCGGCAATGTCGTGAACGCGATCTTACACGCGACGGGCTTTTACACTAAACCCTGATTTATGGCCGGCGAAAATCAACCCCCATTCCGAATGCCCTGCGAAGGTGTTACGGGCATCCCTCTTTTTTTCTTCGGCGCGCGCTGGCAGCATTCGATTGCTCCGATCCTCAGGGATAAATTCACCAACACGACTGTCGTGGACAATTGGGATACCAGCGTCGGCGCGCCAGCGACGATTCCCCCTTACGAGCGTTGGACGCCGGATTTGAGCCCCGGAAGCTGCGATGTGCATCACTGCGTTGATGGGGGTGCGCCCTGCGCCGCGTGGGTTCTGCCGTTGGTGGCGAACACATTCAGTCATACGCCGGGAGATCAGGTAAACTTTTCTGTTATGCATAAAAAAGGATTCAAAAACGTGCAGGCATCGCGCTGCTGGAACGGACGCTTCGGTTATCTCGATATCGAGTCCAGCGGAGCGAATGATACCTGGATTCCCTGCGACAGCGGCGCGAGCGCAGTGGCCTACCGTTCAGCCAAAACTTCGGCGCTGCAGACGCGCTACACGCAAATCGACATTAGCGCCTCCTGGGAATGGGTGCACAATGAATGGGATGGCCCTCCCGAATCCACCACTCCGACCACTACGACGAAAGACCAATCGGCCTCGGTCACGCAAGTCATTACGCATGGCATTCTCAACACGACCGCATTGGCGCTAACGCCAAACACTTCGCAGGACGAACCGCTTGGGGAATTTCCGCAGAACGCCTTCGCGGCGCTGGCGATTGGGTTCAAACATTTCGGCAATGTTGTTTCGGACATGATTGCCGGCACAATTACCGACGTAACTTCTTTTGCCTGGACGGCGACGAGTTATACGCAATCGAATTCGTTCCAGGTGGAAACGATCACTTGGGATATAGGCGCGGGCACTTTCAATCGAACCGTTCAGCAGAATTTTCCGGATGGAGGAGGCTACCTCAACATCCTAGTGGAGAGCTACACGCTTTCGGAAACATCCCTGTCTTATTCCAAAGTGGAATATAATCGCATTGGCGATCCGGGACCGGCGCAGGGGATGATCATCGACCAAAAGACCACTACCGTGACCGGCACTCTGAGCGGCGCTATCAGCGCAGCCGATATTTACGCCGACATTAAGACACTATTGAGTCAATGGGATTTGACGGATGATGCGCTCTATCCGTGGCGCACGGATTTGAAAGTGAATGTCGCGCCACTCGTGAACCGCGATGAATTATTGACAACAGAATTTGATTCCACGGGCTTTTATTTGCGCAACTACGGCGTGCCCGTCGTTGATCCACTGGGCAACACAATTGGCGATCCTGATTGGGAAGGAAACACGGGTTATACGCTCAATCCAAACCCTCAAACTGGAACGTATCGCACAGCCATCGATTTCGCCGGTCACAATAGCGCCACGCCGGTAGACATCCAGATCACTCCCAATTTCCCTCACACAAAGGCCGCCGTGACTTATACCGTAATCGGCGGGTCATTCCCGCCCGGCGTGAGCATGGATGCCGGTGGCCATATCACCGGGCCAATTGGAGACGACGGTCATTATGGAGTTACCATTGAAGCGTCCTGCGGAATCGCGGCTGCGAGCGGCGTGATCCTTGGAGGGCCAAAGCCAGCCGGCTACCAGGATTATTTTGATTTCCGTTTCGCGGACATGCGCGGCTGCTGCCAGCGACCGGGCGACGGTTCGCAAACATGGGAATGGTATCAGCTCGGATGGGGACAATCGCTTTCCACTTTTAATAGCAATACAGGGTGCGGCCTGCCGTTGAACGCGACGCAATGGAATAACTGGTTTCAAGCCATCAATAAGCCAGCCGGCGCTTGGATTTTTTACGCGGACAAAGGCGATTATTTCGGGAGCGGTTGTGTTTCCAGCACTGGCCTTAGCGGCGCGGGCGATGCGGGAAATGTTGTCGCGCAAAAATGGGCGGAAATTCTCGATCTGTGGCCCTCCCAGAATTTCGCAATGCCAGCCGGCGATGCCAAGTTTTGGTTTGATGAAACTCGCGTCTGCTGCGCCACAAATGTCAGTGGCTCGGGTGTTGGATCGGTTTGGGCGTTGATCGATTCGCTCACGGGCGTCGCGCCGGTATTTATAATCGGTCCGGACGATTATTGGGGTGGTCCTTGCGTGGGAGGATTTTACCAAATTGCAGGATGGGATGGAACGAACGTGACACTCGGCGCCAAGAAATTCGACGTGCCGAGCAATTGGAAGAGCAAGAGCGACGTGGGCGCAATTGATCTCGGTTCTGGCGCTAAGACGGATGCTGATTTCTGTTTCGGCCCGTTGCGCTGGATCGACAAACCTTCGCTCCTGGGGCGCGTGGCCATCACGCCGCATTCTGACTTAAGCTGCACCTTAGCTTCACCACAGCCGGCGTTCGGAATGGATAGCGCCACGCATCAGGAGCAGATCGACATTTATGATGCCTCAATGACACTGATCGTCGCCAACACGACAGCAACGCGCGTAGACGATTCCAATTTCAGTCTGGATACGTTTTATCCCAATGCCGCGTGGATTCAAATCCATGGCAGTCCAAAATATTACATGAACGACGGCAATCCGAAGGGCGATTTTGTGAAGCTCGATTGGACATCCGACTTTCGTTCCTTCAACGAAGCCGGGCGCTTGAATGGCATCAACGGTTGCGATGGTGTGACCCCAATTGGCGGCGGTCCCACAACTAATGCCGGAGGCGGTCCAATCGACAGCGCAACGCAGTTCGCATCATTCAATCAGACGCAGTGCTGCCTGCCATTTGTTCCCTGCGCTCCCAAGGTTGTTTGCATCACTCCGAACGGGGAATCCTTTGCGAACGGTCACACCTACGATTTCCCTTTGACCTTCGCGCTCGATGAGGCTTACGGCTCAAAATGGTGGGGCTATATCCTGCCGATCATGACCGATCTGTTTTGGCAGCAACCGCATCGCCCCTGCAATATCGCGACGTGTGCGCGCTGGATTATGGATGGCGGCACATGCGCTGAAAACGTGGAAGGCTTTTGCCCTGGAGACGATGGTTACGTGTCGGATGAAGAAACACCGCCTCCGATCTATTACTTCGCGCACGCTCCCCAAGTAGAGGCGCGTTTATCCGTGCCATCCAGTTCGGACTTTTGCTCCCATGCCTACGGTCCGGATCAGAATGAAGGTGGACCGGCGCTGCCTGCCAGCATCCAAATCGGCTGGCTCAGTCCCGTCACGAATATCACGGGCGACGTTGCCTTGCCTCCCACGCCACCCGGCGTCACTGACGACGGCACGCCAGGCGGCTACGCCGGCCCTTGGGAACTGCACCGCGCCATGTGCGAAGCGGCAGTGGGCGGTTGCCGCTTTAATTACACGCTTCCTGGCTGCGACTCCTGATGCATTCGATATTCCTCCCTTCGCCAAATGCCCAAGGCCGAAACGGACGCGGTATTGTCTCAGTCTCGCCATCAAAGCCGCGTATACGGCCAATGGCGCATTCTGAGTGGCCCAAGTGGGCGTTACGGATAGAGAAATCACCAAAACGCCAGCCTTCCGACATTGGGGTGGGTGACACCCTCGCGCATATCATCGGGGACGGCTTCTCAGCCAAGTTCAAACGGGCGACCGGGAGGATGGGTATCAATTGCGGCTGCACCAATCGCCAGCGCTGGCTGAACGCCCGTTTCCCCTATCAATTAACTGCCGGTTAATTGGTGCTTTTCCGGAAGCATCTGGAAGGCTACTTTTCCCCAAAATATCTGAAACCATTTCAAAAGTTTCTGGAACCACGCGCGCCTTACGGCCACGACCAAAGTATCGAGCGAGAGGGTGGAATTGGTGGGCAAATTGAAGAGGCCATTGGTGACATTCACGCGGGCGAGGGCGCCGATGGTCAACGCGCGGCGCACATCCACAGTTCCGCCACCGATGTTCAGCGTGCCGACGGTCGCACTTGCGCCAGTTCCGCCAACCACTTGTCCGAAAACCAGATTGCTGTTCACGATCAGCGTGCCGGTGCCGTTGACGTTGACCACGCCGGACGCGCTATTCACGCCGGAGGAGGTTTGCAAGCCGAGCGTGAGCGTATTCACGTCGAAGGTGCCTTTATCGAAGGTCAGGGTGCCGATGGGATTGTGGCCGCCGACCTGCCGGCCCAGAATCATCGAATCCACCAAGGCATCCACAGTGCCGCCGGTGAAATCGCAAATGCCGGCCGTGTTGCCGCTGCCGCTGCCGCTTTCGGCGTCGCCCAGCCGCCAGTCGTCCACACGGCTCACGCCATCCGCGCCGCGAAACACCGCGACCGGGTCGGTGAAGAGCGCGGTATTGAACGTAATGGAACTGTTGCCGGTTTGTTTGACGCGGCCCACGGTGATGCTATCGGCGTTGATGGCGTTTTGCTGGCCGAGCAGGACGTAACTGGAATTGCCGCTATTGTGATTGCCACCGCCATTGCCGCCGATGGCGAGAGCGGGCGCATTTCCAACCGCCGTGATGAGGTTGGTTTTAGCCAAATAAAGCGTGCCGGCGGGACGCGGAAACGGGCCTTCCACACCCACGAGCACGCGGCGGACATTGGCGCTCAAATTGTCGAGGCCGGAAAGATCCAGGGTAGAGCGCAGCGCCGAACTGCCGTTGGCGCTTTCCTGCCGGACCACGAAGTCGGAGTTGGTGTTATTCAAGACCAGCGTCCCGCCCGGGCCGGAGATCACGCTCGTCTCGGCTTGCGTTGCTCCGTTATCCGTTTCCGTGCCGGCCACGAGAATATTATTGGTGACTGTGCCGGAAAGGGTAAGAGTCACGCCGGGATTGATGAGCGTATAATAGGAGCCGTTGGTCTGGCCGAACCAAAGGGTGCGGATGGTCCGGCTTTGCGCGACGATGTTGTTCGGCGTGGAGAGATCGAAGACAGCACCCTGATCGAAAAATTGGGCGTCGTCGCCCGGCGCCGGCGGCCCGGCGGGGTCCCAATTCGCGGGCGTGGACCAGAGCAGGTCCGCGCCGCTGGCGCCGGTCCAAACATTGGTTGCGGCGGGGGAGGCTTGAGCGGTGAGAATGACAGTCAGGGTGACGATTGCGGAGTAGAGGTATTTTGGTTTCATGACATAGGGGTTAATGTTGAGGCTAAGTGGGCTACAACAATTTCGTCCCAGCAGGCGGGTCGGTGGGGTTCATGTAACAATGGCCAGTATTGGCAAGGACCGTGCCAAGCGGGTCGGTTCAAATTGAGTTGCTGTTTTTTCAATGACTTGCAGGGGGCGAGATTTTTGCAAGCGAAGCGAAGTGGAACAATTTAGACCATGAGTGGTTTGCCGAAGACCACCTGTGCGAAAGACTTTTGCGACGACTCGTAGGGAGCCGAAGGAGAAAAACTGTTGGGCACTGCGTGAATTCATCAGAGAACCGCGACAGGAATTCATGTTAAATGCAGCACGCATCACGTTTCTACCGATCGAGAAATTTCAAAACCGCCTGCGTGCGGGATTGCACGTGGAGCTTTTCGTAAATGGTGTGTAAATGGGCGCGGACGGTGCTCAGCGTGATGCCGAGGTGCTCGCCGATTTCCTTGTAGAGATAACCCTTGGCGAGCAGTGTGAGAATTTCCAGCTCGCGTTTGGTCAGTTTTTCCATTTCAGATGCCGGCGCTTTGATTTGCTGAAAATGGTTCACGACCTTGCGCGCAATTTGCATCGACATGGGCGCGCCGCCGGAATGCACCTGTTCCACGGCCTGGGTGAGTTCCGCGGGATGCATGTTCTTGAGCAGGTAGCCGCTGGCACCCGCGCGCAGGGATGCAAAAATCAAATCGCTTTCCTCGTAGGTCGTGAGCATCAGGACGAGCGATTGCGGGAGCGATTGCTTCAAGCGCGCCACACATTCCACACCACTCATGCCGGGCAGGTTGATGTCCATGAGGACGACCTTGGGTTTGTGGGAGGGCAGTTCGCGGACGGCGTCTTCGCCGCTGCCCCACGCGCCGACGCATTGCAGGTTCGGGGCGCGGCCCAGCAATTCCACCAACCCCTCGCGAGTGCCGCGGTTATCTTCCACAATGGCCACTGTTATTGGCGCAGTCGTCGTCGTCATTCAGTCAACATCCAGTTTCTCTTAAAAATGAATACGGTCAATTGAACAAACGTTGTACTCCGATTTGCTTTTAGATCCTTTTGATGTCAGCAATTTCCGCTGCAAACGTCCGTATCTTTCGCGTTACAGGATGCAAATGCGTTAATTACGCCACGGCACGTCGAAGGTGATGGTGGTGCCCGTCCCGGCGTGGCTTTCAATGGAGCATTCGCCGCCGATTTCCGCCATGCGTTGCCGCATGTTGCGCAGGCCGTCAGCCCAGGCATCCTGCGGGGGGCGTTCAAAGCCCTGGCCGTCGTCAGTGACGACCACCCGGAGTTTGCCGTTGGAAACATCCACGCCCAGCCGCACTTCCTTGGCGGCGGCGTGCTTGACGATATTGTTCAGCGCTTCCTTCACGGCGAGGAATAGGTTGTGGCGGATATCAGCCGGGACGTTGAGTTCGGGCGGGTGCTCGGGCAAATCGAGCCGGCAGCGGATGCCGGGCGCGCCGCGAAGAAAATCGAGCGTGAACTGGCCGAGGTAATCCACCAGATGCGGCAGCGTGTCGTTGCGGGGATTGACGGCCCAGACGATTTCATCGAGCGATTTCATCACCTGTCGGGCGGTGGAGGAAATTTTTTCGACGTGCTCGCCGGCTTTGACGGGCGCGGCCATGTCCTGGCGGGTGAGTTCGCTCAGCAACGCAATTTGGGTGAGGTTCGCGCCGAGGTCGTCGTGAATGTCCTTGGCGATGCGGGCGCGTTCCTTGTGCAGGACGGTTTGCTGTTCGAGCTGGCGAACCTGCGTGCGCAAACGGCGGAAGGAGACGTAGCGGACAATCGCAATGACGCAAAGAGTGAACCCGGCGAGCAGGGCGAGTTGAAAGTACCAGCGCTGCCAGAAGAAAGGCAGGACTTCAAAATCGAGGGTCGCGCCGGTTTCATTCCAGACGCCGGAGTTGTTGCAGGCAATAACGTGAAACTTGTAGCTGCCGGCGCCCAGGTGCAGATAGGTGGCGCTGCGATCATTGCTGCTGGCTTCGCTCCATTGATCATCGACACCTTCCAGCCGATAGCGAAATGCCACGTTTTCCGGCGCCAGAAAGCTAAGGGTGGTGAAATCAATCTCCAGCTTGCGATAATGCGGGCTGAGCTGCAGATCCAAATGATTCTGGTGCAGGTCCGTCAATGCGCGCAAATCCGGGTCCCGCAGCGGGGATTTGCTGTCGTATACGGCGATGGGCACGCCATCGACAATGACGCGCTCCACCAGCACGGGCGGCACTTCGCGATTCTCGTGGATATTTTCCGTGTGCACGACCGCGAGCCCGGTGCGGGTGGTCATCCAGATGCGTCCGTCGGCGGTGCGGGTGGCGCTGGGAACGGTGTCGTAGGTGCCTTGCAGGCTGGGCAGGCCTTCAGCGCGGCCGTAGAGGACGGAGCGCAATCGCGCCTTGTGGCCGTTGGCGATGGCGTCGGCCGCGTTGGAAACCTCGGTCATGGACAGCTCGAAAATTCCGCCGTTGCCCGCGAGCCATAGGCGATCCATTTTATCGGCGACGATTTCGGAAACGAAATTATTATGCAATCCTTCGCGGGTGGTGAGCCGAGCGTATTTTCCATCTTTGTAACGCGCAATACCGCCGCTGGCTTCGCCGCCGCCGGCTTCGCCGTAGCCAATCCATAGGGAGCCGTCCGGCGTGGTGTAAAGGCAGCGAATGGATGCCGGGCCCCCTTGGATGCGGCTGGTTTCATCGGTGACGACTCCGTCATGGATGCGCAGCAGGCTGCCCTCGGAGGTGCCACCCCAAACGTTCCCGGCGGTGTCCATGGCCATGGCGCGGGAATAGCGCGCCCCGATGGGCAGGTCAAAGGTCTGGAAAACGCCGTCCTTGAAGTGTTGTATATGGCTGGCAAAACTGATCCAGACATCGTTTGAATTGTTGACCATGAGGCCGTGGATGTTCTCGGCAACGAGACCATCCGGAGGGTGCCAGCTTTGGAATTTGCCGTCCCGATAGCGGATCAATCCGCTGGAGGTGGTGCCGATCCAGATGCCTCCGGCCGGATCACCAGCCACACAAATGGGTGTGCCGCCCGGCCAGTTTGTGCCTTGGTTGAGAATGGCCCAATTCGTGCCGCCCTGGTTGGAAGCGAGCAGTCCGTTCTGCGTGACGGTCCACATGGCTCCGGTCGAGTCCTGGGTAACCGAGCGCACCGATTCAAAGGGCAATCCTTCGTCTGTGCCGATCAATTGGAGCGCGCGCGGACGGAGGCGATCCAGGCCGCCGCCGGCTGTGCCCACCCAAAGATTGCCTTCCCGGCCTTCGAAGAGACAGTCGATTTGGCGATGGGTTGAAGGCATGGGTTTGAAGTTTCCGCTGTTGTCACGGCGAAACAATCCCTGGGCGCCGGTTCCCAGCCAAAGCGCCCCGGTGTGATCTTCGAGCAGCGCCGTGGCGGCCACGGGTTCGGGAAATTCGCCCGCGGGCTCCAGCTTCCCCCCTTCCTCGAATTTCCACACATGCGCGCCGGAGAAAATCCAGACGCCGCCTTTCCGCGCGGCCACAATGCGCACAGAGCCCGACTGGGCGAAGGTGGTCAATTCCTGGAATTTTCCGTCCCGGAAAATGCACAAGTGCCCGCCCTTGGCGAGCCAGAGCGCGCCTTTGGTATCCGTGGTGATCCAACTTTGGCCGGCAGGCACCCCCTCCGCTTCGCCGACCGTGGTGATGTGATCGTTCTTAAGATAAGTCAGGCTCCTGCGGGCGCCGTAGGCCATCCAAATTGCGCCTTCGCCGTCCTCGGCAAAAACCTGGACTTGGGCGTTGCTGGGCAGCCCATCGGCAGTGGTGAGGATTTTGGCGGATTTACGGTCCGCGCAGACGACGAAGCCGCGGTCCATGGAAAGCCAGAGCCGGTCGTGCTTGTCGAGCAGCAGCGTGCGAATGCCTCGGACCGAGATGCCCACGTTCGGCGGCGAAAACTCGTCGAACCGGTCGCCATCGAACCGCACCAGGCCGCCGATCGTCCCGACCCACAAGAAGCCGTCTGTGGTTTGAGCGATGCCGGAGACATTGTTGTCCGGAAGGCCTTCATCCGAGCGCCAGGGGCGGGCGAACCAATCATCGCTGCTGGAGGCGGAAGCCCGCAAAGCGGAAAGCAACAAGGCGGCGAGCAACACGCGACCGGCCATGATTCTTGTAAGTGCCTTGCGCACGGGTGCTATGGTAGCAGGAGGGATATGGGGCGCAAGGAAGGGAAACGTATTACGTGTTGCGTGCCTGGCGGGCAGGAACCAGTCTGTGGCTTACGGAAATAGTTCACGCAACACGTAACACGCAATACGGTGATGAACTGCGCAACTTTTTCACACGTAATAACCGCATTTGCTTCGTGCTCGAAATCAGCGTATGAATTTGCAACGCTATGTCTCTGCATAGAACAGCGCGGCTGATGGTTCGGCTCATGCCGACGACCTTGCTTCTGCTTTGCGGCCTG